>Ga0105857_1000066_pt1 | contig 41950 bp, 33 predicted proteins | sample OrgsoiDNA_201061_FD_89682 | JGI IMG/M metagenome (GOLD analysis project Ga0105857, IMG submission 89682) | Permafrost soil microbial communities from the Arctic, to analyse light accelerated degradation of dissolved organic matter (DOM) -... | ecosystem: Environmental > Terrestrial > Soil >...
AAGTGATCGCCAGGTCGATGTCTTCCCCCGGCGCTGTCGCGTCGATGGGTTGTTCGTAGAGGTGCAAGGTGATGTGCGGATAGCGCGCGTAGAAATCCGTGAGGCGGTTCATCAACCACTTTTGCGCCAGTTCGGCGGTGACCGCCAGACGTAATACCGCCAGCGATGACGGATCGCGCAGTTCATCGCAGGCCTCGCCGATCAGTTCGAAGGCTTGCTGCAAGCTCTGCATCAAGCGCCCGGCGGCCATGGTCGGGCGAATCTGCCGGCCTTCGCGGATGAACAGCGACACACCCAGTTGCTCTTCGAGCTGGCGGATTTGGTGGCTGACGGCGCTGTCGGTGACGCACAACTCGGCGGCTGCCCGGCCGAAATGCGCATGGCGGGCGGCGCATTCGAAGGTTTTAAGTGCTGCCAGGGAAGGTAGACGTCGCATCGATCAAGCCCTTTTTTTGAGGCGCTCATGCTGACGTGGTGGGCGGTGGGCGTCCAGTGGGACCGCGTTATCGTTCTTCGCGAGCAAGCCTGCTCCCACAGGGATATGCATTCCACTGTGGGAGCGGGCTTGCTCGCGAAGACGCCGGTACATTCACCACAAATCCAACCGCCCATCACCCGCCCTTATCCACCATGACTTCCCCCCAAACCCGGCGCATGTTGAACCCTCAACCGGAGGGATTCGACATGCTCAACACACTCAAACAGATCAATTCAACCTCAGCCTTCAACCGCTGGGCCGGCATTGAAGTCACCCGTGCCGTAAGCGGTGAGGCGGATTTGTCCCTGGCTTTTCGCGAAGCCGACATGGCGCAATATGCCGGTTTCCTGCATGCCGGCCTGATTGGCGCCTTGCTCGACACGGCCTGCGGTTTTGCTGCCGGGACGGTCGCGGGCAACGTGCTGGCTTCGCACTTTTCGGTCAACTGCGTGGCCCCCGCCGTCGGAGAGGTATTTATTGCCAAGGGCCGAGTGGTGAAGGCCGGCAAGAAGCAGGTGTTCGCCCGCGCCGAGCTGTACGCGCAAACCGGCGATCAACTGAAACTGGTGGCGACCGGCGACGCAATTCTGGTACCGGTCGAAAGCCGCTGAGGGTCTAGGGGGCGTTCTCAATTAGTTTTCCCGCCGCGAAAACTAATTGAGAACGCCCGCTAGGCTGTCTTGAATCCATTCAAGAACAGTTGGAGGTCGAAATGCAGCTCGAAGGTTCCTGCCATTGCGGCGCGGTGTCGTTCAGTTTGACCAGCGTCCACCCCTACCCTTACCAACGCTGCTATTGCTCGATCTGCCGCAAGACCCAGGGCGGTGGCGGTTACACGATCAACCTCGGTGGCGATGCCGAAAGCCTCAAGGTTCACGGGCGCAAGCACATCGCGATCTACCATGCGCGGCTCAAGGACGAAGGCGATAAGCGCGCCCACAGCAGTACCGCCGAGCGGCATTTCTGTTCGGTTTGCGGGAGCGGTTTATGGCTGTTCAGCCCGGAGTGGCCGGAGCTGATTCACCCGTTTGCCTCGGCCATCGACACCCCGCTGCCGGTGCCGCCGGAACACACACATTTGATGTTGGGTTCGAAGGCTTCGTGGGTGGAGGTTGAGGTGCAGCCCAAGGACCAACAGTTTGAGGTTTATCCTGAAGAATCCATTGCTCAGTGGCATGAACGGCTGGGTTTAACCAAGTGACACTGGATTAAGAATAAACACTGTCCTGTGGCGAGGGGCTTGCTGTGGTGAGGGGGCTTGCCCCCGTTGGACTGCGCAGCAGGCCCATCTTTTGGGGCCGCTTCGCGACCCAACGGGGGCAAGCCCCCTCACCACAGCAGCCCTCTCACCACAGCAAGCTCCCTCGCCACAGGTTATCCGTCGGTCGTTCAATCTGTTCACAGTCTTTGACAGTTTCCCGACAAAGCTCTCAAAGATTGCTGGCCTCCGGCCGCCTAGCATGGGCGCATCCAACCTCCCTCGGGTGCCCCCATGTTTCGTTCGATGTGTTTGTCGCTGACTTCACTTTGCCTGCTGGTTTCCAGCGCCTCGTTGCGCGCCGAAGACTGGCGCTACACCTTGCGGGCCGGCGCCGCCAGCGTGCCGCGTTACAGTGGCAGTGACGAGCGCACCGTAGCGCCACTACTGGGCGCCAAAGTCGTCAGCCCTTACGGAGTTTTTCTCGACACCGAAAAGGGCCTGGGCTGGGCCTTTGACGAGGACGACTTCGGCCTCAGCGTTTACATCGGTGCCAGTGACGTGCGCAAGGATCGCAAGACTGGCTTCAAAGGTTCGGACGAGCTCAACGGCATGGGCTCGATCAAGGCGCGCCCGGTCATCGGCCTCGACGGCACCTATCACATGGGCCCGATCATTCTCGGTGCGAGCTTCGAACATGCGCTGGAAAAAGACGATGACGACCACGACACCGATTCGGCCTGGAACCGTTTGAAGCTGAGCATCAGCGCGCCGTTTTACAAAGGTGACTATGGCAGCGTGGTCGGCAGCCTCAACAGTCAGTTCGGCGACAGCAATTACATGCGCACTTGGTATGGCGTCAGCAATGCCCAAGCGTCGCGCAGTCAGTTCCGGGCGTATGACACCCATGGCGGGATGGTCAGTCGCGGGGCGGATCTGACCTGGTCGTTGCCGATTGATGAGCAGTGGAGTTTCACCACGGTGCTGGCGGTGCAATACCTGGCGGGAGAGGCGGCGGACAGCCCGATTGTCGAGCGGCGGTTGCAGACTTCGGTGGCTGGGCAGGTGGTCTACACCTTTTGATTTGGCGGTGTTGCTGATGGCCTCTTCGCGGGCAAGCCTCGTTCCTACAGGTCATGTATCGATTATGAATACACCGATAACCTGTAGGAGCGAGGCTTGCCCGCGAAGGCGTCCTCGAGAACACACTAATCCAGATGCGCCCAGGTCATGCGAAACGACGCCCCACCCCACGGCGAGTCCGCCACTTCCACCTGCCCGCCATGGGACTGAGAAACCCGTCGTACCAACGCCAACCCCAGCCCAAAACCACCGGTGCGCCGATCACGACTGGCATCCAGCCGCGAGAACGGTTCGAAGATCTTCTCCCGCCCGTCCACCGGCACGCCCGGCCCGTCGTCGTTGACCCGCACTTCGTAATGATCACCGCAGCGCGCCAACGACACTTCGACCCGCCCATCGGCATAGCGAATGGCGTTGCGTAGCAAATTGATCACCGCCCGGGCCATAAAGCGCGGTTCGATACGTACCTGCTCGATCTGGCATTCAACTATCAGCAGCTGCACCCCCGCTGCTTCCGCTTCCAGCGCCACACTGCCGACCACGCTGTCGAGCCAACTGTTGGCCTGAATGTTTTCCCTGGTAATCACCGTAGCGCCGCGCTCCAGGCTGGCGTAGGTCAGCAGTTCCGAGACCATTTCCTCCAGCTCGCCAAGGTCGGCGTACATGTCGGCGATCAATTCGCGGTTTTGCGCCGGATCGGGCTGTTGCTTGAGCTGATCGAGTTCAAACGACAGCCGGGCAATGGGCGTGCGCAACTCATGGGACACCGCGTTGGTCAGCTCGCGCTGGTTGGCGATCAAGCCTTCGATACGCGCGGCCATCAGATTGAAGTGTTCGGACAGGTCGCGGATGTTCGAGCGTTTGGACAACTGGATTCGCGACGACAAATCGTTATCGCCAAACCGCTCGGCAGCCAGGCGTAGTTTTTCCAGATCCCGCCAGTGCGGCCGCACCCAAAAGAACAGCACGATACCAATCAGCACCGCCAGCATCAGGTAGGCCGCCGAAATGTAAAACGGCATCAGGCTTGGCTCGGCCGGCAACTTGATGCTCAGCAGTTGAGGGCCGCCATCGATGGACGAAATGAACTGCGTGTACTTCTCCCGAATCACCAGCAGGCCTTCGGCCAACAAGGCTTTTTCCTGATCATCCAGGGCCAGTTGTCCGGCATCGACCAGCGTCAATCCCAAACCATAATGCGGGCGCAACGAGTCCAGCTGTTGTTCCCGGCCCTGACCTTCCAGACCGCGCAGTTGCTCGACCAACGAGTACGCCTGACCGCGCACGGCCTCGCGGTTATACGCCTGCATCTGATTGTCGAGCAGCGCATTGAAGGTGTGCTCGACAGTCTGCAAGGCCGCCACCAGTCCAACCGCCAGCACCAGGTACAACCCCAGAAATAACCGCAGCATTTACAGCTCCCACGCGAAGGGATTGAACAGGTAGCCCTTGCCCCAGATGGTCTTGATGCACACCGGTTCGCGAGGATTGTCCTTGAGCTTGGCCCGCAGTTTGCTGATGTAGACGTCGACGCTGCGGTTGAGGCCGTCGAAGGCGATGCCGCGCATGCGGTTGAGGATGTCATCGCGGGACAGAATCTTGCCGGCGGCGCTGGCGAGCAACCACAGCAGTTCGAATTCCATGGTGGTCAACTCGATGCCCTCACCCGCCAGGCGCACTTCGCGGCAACTGCGGTCGATGCTCAGGTTGCCGAATTCGAGGGCACTGCAGACGCCGGTGTCCGGCGCCTGCCGACGCTGCAAGGCGCGCAAACGGGCCAGCAGCACCGGCGGTTTGATCGGTTTGATCACGTAGTCATCGGCGCCGGATTCCAGGCCCAGAATGTGGTCGAGGTCGTCCTCCTTGGCGGTGAGGATGACGATCGGCGTGTCCGACACGCTGCGAATCTCCCGGCACACATGCAGGCCGCTCTGACCCGGCAACATCAGGTCGAGCACGATGACTTTCGGTTTGAATTCAAGAAATGCGGCCAACGCCAGGTCACCACGGTGCACCACCCGGACCTCGAAGCCATGTTGGGACAGGAAATGTGCGATCAGCCCGGCAAGCTTTTCGTCGTCTTCCACCAGCAATACTTTGCCAAAACCCAGGTTATCCATAACGACCGTCTGCCAACCCTTGTTTGAAGTAGGCGGCATTATGGCGGCAATCGGTGGCGGGACGGTTATGGCAGGCAGCAAAAACCGGCCATGGGGGCCGGTTTTCAGTGATCTTTCATACTCTTAAGAGTTTTTAACAATATTGAATCAAAACATCACAGCCTGCGGCTGACGTTTTTTGTAGGAGCGATCGGTGCGGCGATCCGACAAGGGTTACGCGGCGGTTGGGATGCCGCTGTGGAAGCGGAATTCCACGTCCGGCGACTCGATCAACTCCTGCTCGGCGGCACGAACCCGGTCGATCACCTGAGCGATGTCCTTGGCGTCGCCGTACTGATAGGCCAGTTTCAGATAACCCTGAAAATGCCGGGCCTCGCTTTTCAGCAGGCCGAAGTAGAACTTGCCCAATTCTTCATCCAGGTGCGGTACCAGCGCCTCGAAACGCTCGCAGCTGCGGGCTTCAATGAACGCGCCAACCACCAGGGTATCCACCAGTTTCACCGGCTCGTGGCTGCGCACCACTTTGCGCAGGCCCGAGGCGTAACGCCCGGCGGAGAGTTGGCGCAGCTCGATCTTGCGCTTTTTCATCAGGCGCATGACCTGTTCGTGGTGCACCAGCTCTTCCCTGGCCAGACGCGACATCAGGTTGATCAGATCGACATGCGAGTGGTACTTGGCGATCAGGCTCAACGCCGTGCTGGCGGCCTTGAATTCGCAGTTCTTGTGGTCGATCAGCAAGGTTTCCTGATCGGCCAGCGCGGCCTGGACCCAGCCGTCAGGGGTGCGGCAGCCGAGGAACTCGTGAATTTCGGGAAGGATCATGGGGCTCACGGATAAAAGGTTCAAAACGAAGGGCGCCGATTATACCGGCCTGTCGGCAGACCACCAGTCGCCGCCATTGATATGCATCAAGTCCCGGGTTGCCGGGCAGCAACTATAGTTGTCCAACGCAGTGTTTTTTACTTCTTGGAGATCCCGCTCATGCAAGCCATTCGCAGCATCCTGGTGGTCATCGAACCCGAACACTCGGAAAGCCTGGCGCTCAAGCGCGCCAAACTGATCGCGGGCGTGACCCAGGCCCACCTGCACTTGCTGGTTTGCGACCCCAAGCACGACCACAGCGGCATGTTGGGCGTGCTCAAGGCCGCCCTGATCGACGACGGCTACAGCGTCACCACCGAACAGGCCTGGAACGAGAGCCTGCACGAAACCATCGTCGATGTGCAGCAAGCCGAAGGCTGCGGGTTGGTGATCAAGCAGCATTTCCCCGACAGCCCGCTGAAAAAGGCCCTGCTGACCCCGGCGGACTGGAAACTGCTGCGTTACTGCCCGACGCCGGTGCTGCTGGTCAAAACCTCGAAACCCTGGACCGGCGGGGTCATTCTGGCGGCCATCGACGTCGGCAATACCGACGGCGAACACCGCACGCTGCATGCCTGCATCGTCGACCACGGCTACGACATCGCCAGCCTGGCCAAGGCCCAACTGCACGTGATCAGTGCCCATCCGTCGCCGATGCTGTCATCGGCCGACCCGGTGTTCCAGCTCAGGGAAACCATCGAGGCCAAGTATCGCGAGCAGTGCAAGGCGTTCCAGTCCGAATTCGACATCGACGACGAACACCTGCACATCGAGGAAGGCCCGGCAGATGTGCTGATTCCGCATATGGTTCACAAGCTGCAAGCGGCGGTGACAGTGATTGGCACCGTGGCGCGGACCGGGTTGTCCGGGGCGTTGATCGGCAATACGGCGGAAGTGGTACTGGATGCGGTGGAGAGCGATGTGCTGGTGCTCAAGCCGGATGAGATCATGGATCATCTGGAAGAGGTTGTGGCCCAGCATTGAGGTTTGCCTAGCCTTTGTGGCGAGGGAGCTTGCTCCCGTTCGGCTGCGCAGCAGTCGCAAAATCTGCTGGTGCGGTATTCCTGGAAGAATGCAGGGGGCCGCTTCGCGACCCAACGGGAGCAAGCTCCCTCGCCACAGTCTTAGTGCTTACCCGCCGAAGGCGTCCTTGAGGAACCCCGGTGCGATGTAGCGCTGGTAATGCGCCTCAGACAGCAAAAAAAATTCCCGATCAATGGCATCACGCAATTCCGGCAGGTTCCAGTCGCGAAACTCCGGCATCAGCACCATCCCGTAAGCCTCCAGGTTGTTAATGACCCGCGCCCCGCGAGCGATCAACTGATAGGCCCAGCAATATTCCGACTGATGCGGCACAAAGCGGATTTTCCGTTGTTCAAGCTGCAAGCGCAGGCGCTGCGGGTCGAACACTTCCAGCTTGCTGGCCATCACTTGGGACAGCAATTGCTCAAGACGCAGCCACACCGCGCGCTTTTCTTCCTCGTTGTAACCGTTCCAGTTGATCACTTCGTGGTGGAAACGCTTGCAGCCACGGCACACCAGGTCACCGTAAACGGTGGAGCAGAGGCCGACGCAGGGGGTCTTGATGGTCTGATTGGGCATAGGTAGGCAAAACACGGGAAAGCAGAACAGGTCCGCATGTTAGCCCTTTGTCCAACATTGATCACCCCTCAATCTTGAGGGCCTCAGGGTCTATTGGACTTTGATGACGGCCGCGACGGATGCCCGCGCCTTGCCTCGCGCACGTTGACTCGGCAACGCGGCACGCCACCAAAGTCCAATAGCCCCTGACTTACCTTTAATTTTTTTTTGCCGTAGAATCAGCCAGCCTTTTAAGGCGCCAATGTCCGTTAGAAGCTGTTTTCAAAGCGTCACGAGCACAGTCGTTCCTACAGAGCGGTGTTGGCGAAGGGTTTTTCCAGCGGGGAAAAGCTCTACGCCAACCCTCATCAGCTCCCCGTTCTGCAGGCGTAAAACTTTGAAAGCAGCTTCTGTAAGGAATTGCCGGTAATTCTGGCTAAGTGGCCCACAACGCCACGCAGCGCATGAGTACGGCCATTTCGGGATGAGCGTCCCGGACACCCATTTGGGACCACTGATGAGGGTAATAACTGTGCTTGAAGCCTACCGCAAACATATCGAAGAGCGTGCAGCACTGGGTATCGTTCCCCAGCCGCTTAACGCCGAACAAACTGCAGGCCTGGTCGAGCTGCTGAAGAATCCCCCGGCTGGCGAAGAAGCTTTCCTCGTTGACCTGATCACCAATCGCATTCCACCTGGCGTGGACGAAGCAGCCTATGTAAAGGCTGGCTTCCTGTCTGCCCTGGCCAAAGGCGAAGCAACCTCCCCTCTGATCGACAAGAAACGCGCTGTTGAATTGCTCGGCACCATGCAGGGCGGCTACAACATCGTGACCCTGGTTGACCTGCTCGACAGCGCCGAACTGGCCCCAGTCGCTGCCGCTCAACTCAAGCACACCCTGCTGATGTTCGATGCGTTCCACGACGTCGCTGAAAAAGCCAAGAACGGTAACGTTCACGCCAAAGGCGTGCTGCAATCCTGGGCTGACGGCGAGTGGTTCCAGAACCGTCCGACCCTGGCCGACAAGATCAGCCTGCGCGTGTTCAAGGTCACCGGCGAAACCAACACCGACGACCTGTCCCCTGCCCCGGATGCCTGGTCCCGCCCGGACATCCCGCTGCACGCCCTGGCCATGCTGAAAATGGCCCGTGAAGGCATCGTGCCTGACGTCCAAGGCGTGACCGGCCCGATGAAGCAGATCGAAGAAATGCGCGGTCAAGGCTTCCCTATCGCCTACGTCGGTGACGTGGTCGGTACTGGTTCGTCGCGTAAATCGGCTACCAACTCGGTACTGTGGTTCTTCGGTGACGACGTTCCGCACGTGCCGAACAAACGTGCTGGCGGTTTCTGCTTCGGCAGCAAGATCGCTCCAATCTTCTACAACACCATGGAAGATGCTGGCGCACTGCCAATCGAGTTCGACGTTTCCAACATGCACATGGGCGACGTGATCGACCTGTACCCGCATGCTGGCAAAGTCTGCAAACACGGCACCGACGAAGTCCTGACCACCTTCGAAATGAAGACCCCGGTTCTGTTGGACGAAGTTCGTGCTGGCGGCCGTATTCCGCTGATCATCGGTCGCGGTCTGACCGACAAGGCGCGCGCCGAGCTGGGCCTGGGCCCTACCGATCTGTTCAAACTGCCTGAAGCACCTGTCGACACCGGCAAGGGTTTCACCCTGGCACAGAAAATGGTCGGCAAGGCTTGCGGTCTGCCAGAAGGCAAAGGCGTTCGTCCTGGCACCTACTGCGAACCGAAAATGACCACCGTCGGTTCTCAGGACACCACCGGTCCTATGACCCGTGACGAACTGAAAGACCTGGCGTGCCTGGGCTTCTCGACCGATCTGGTAATGCAGTCCTTCTGCCACACCGCGGCTTACCCTAAGCCGATCGACGTGACCACCCACCACACCCTGCCAGACTTCATCATGACCCGCGGCGGCGTTTCCCTGCGTCCGGGCGACGGCATCATCCACAGCTGGCTGAACCGCATGCTGCTGCCGGACACCGTCGGTACCGGTGGTGACTCCCACACCCGTTTCCCGATGGGCATTTCGTTCCCGGCCGGTTCCGGCCTGGTTGCGTTTGCCGCGGCCACCGGCGTTATGCCGCTGGACATGCCGGAATCGATCCTGGTGCGCTTCAAAGGCAAAATGCAACCGGGCGTTACCCTGCGCGACCTGGTTCACGCCATTCCTTACTTCGCGATTCAGGCTGGCCTGCTGACCGTCGAGAAGAAAGGCAAGAAGAACGCTTTCTCCGGCCGCATCCTGGAAATCGAAGGCCTGGACAACCTGAGCATCGAGCAAGCTTTCGAGCTGTCCGACGCCTCGGCTGAACGTTCGGCTGCCGGTTGCACCATCAAGCTGTCGAAAGATTCGATCACCGAGTACCTGAACTCCAACATCACCCTGCTGCGCTGGATGATCGGCGAAGGCTACGGCGATGCGCGTACTCTGGAACGTCGCGCTCAAGCGATGGAAGCCTGGGTTGCCAACCCTGAGCTGATGGTTGCCGATGCTGACGCCGAATACGCTGAAATCATCGAAATCGACCTGGCCGACATCAAAGAGCCTGTGCTCTGCGCGCCAAACGATCCGGACGACGCCCGTCTGCTGTCCAGCGTTGCTGGCGAGAAGATCGACGAAGTGTTCATCGGTTCGTGCATGACCAACATCGGTCACTTCCGCGCTGCCGGCAAGTTGCTGGATCAGGTCAAGGGTCAGTTGCCAACTCGTCTGTGGCTGTCGCCGCCGACCAAAATGGACGCTCACCAGCTGACCGAAGAAGGCTACTACGGCATCTACGGCAAGGCCGGCGCACGCATGGAAATGCCGGGTTGCTCGCTGTGCATGGGTAACCAGGCACGTGTAGAGCCGAACTCGACTGTTGTGTCGACCTCGACCCGTAACTTCCCGAACCGTCTGGGTGACGGCGCGAACGTCTACCTGGCTTCGGCTGAGCTGGCGTCTGTTGCTTCCATCCTGGGTCGCCTGCCGACCGTCGAGGAGTACATGGAATACGCTGGCAAGATCGACAGCATGGCGGCTGATGTTTACCGCTACCTGTCCTTCGACCAGATCGCCGAGTTCCGTGAAGCTGCTGCGAACGCCAACATTCCGGTCGTTCAAGCCTAACGCTGCAACGCAATAGAAAACGCCGCCCATCGCGAGATGAGCGGCGTTTTTTTATGCCTGTAGGGTTTGCACTAACCCTGTGGGTTTGACTTGAGGGCTTGTTGCACCGCACCGTCAACACTCAGGCCGCTGAGAATGACCTGTTCCAACTCTTGCGCCGGCAACATCGAGAGCACGGCCTGCGCCTCATGCTTGAGCCGCGCCAGGATCAACAATTTATCCAGCGCCCGCACCTGCAAAAAGAACCCTTCCAGCACTTCGATACTGGTGCCATCCAGGTCCGGCGACTCTTCCAGACTGAGAATAATCGTATGCACCGGCGGCGACGCATGCCGCGCCAGCCTCAGCGCGCCACCTAAAATGCGCTCCACATTGGCGAAAAACAGTGCCTCGCTGGGCCGCACAATCAGCACGCCGGGTATCTCCTGAGCGTCAGGATGGCGTTGCATATCGACGTAATCGTGACCACTGCCCATTTGCCCCAGCACTTGAATATCCGCCGACGACATCTGTTTGAGCATCAGCACCACACTGATCGCCACCGCCACCAGCAAGCCGTCCAGCACGCCCAGCACCAACACCGCCGCTACCGCGCAGATCACCAGCACCCGATCGCGGCGCCAGATGAAATAGCGGCCCAATGGCTGCAGGCTCAAGCCGCGCGCCAAGGCATGAATGACAATGGCAGCCAAAATCGGCTCGGGGGTCAGGGCAATGTAGGGCAGCACCGTCAAGACGATCAGCAACACCACCACCGCTGCGACCACGCCGGACAGACGTGAACTGGCACCCGCCGCCTCATTGGCCGACGTCGCCGAGTAACCAGCGCCCGCCGGCATGCCATGGAACAGGCCGGACAACAGATTCGCCGCACCGAGGGCCAGCAGGTCGCGGTTCGACGACACCCGGTCGCCATGCTTGAGCGCAAACGAGCTGATCGAGCCATAGGATTCGGCGTACAGAATCATCACCATCGCAAACGCCAATTCCCCCAGGCGCAGCCAATCGGCAAACGGCAACACCGGCAGACGCGGCACTTCCAGGCTCAGGTCGATCACGCCGATCAGCTTCACCCCGTAGGCCGGCAGGTTCAGCCATTGGCTAGCCGCAATTCCCAGCGCCACCACCAGCAAACCGCCCGGCACTCGCCGGAACCGCGCGCACACCCACAACACCAGCAGTGCCACGGCTGCGACCAATAAGCCGACCCGATTCCACTGCGGCCACTGTTCCAGCAGCTGTGGGACGAATCGGATCAAGTTGCTGTTGCTCAAGTGCACGTCAACGATGCTCGCGACCTGCTTGAGGATGATGGTCACCGCCAGGCCAAACGCAAAGCCGCGCAGCACCGGTTTGGCGATAAACGAGGTCACGCTGCCCAGCTTCAGCAGCCCGGCCAGCAGGAAGAGCCCGCCCGTTATCAGCACCAGGCCGATCGCCAGGGTCATGCGCAAGGCCGGATCAGCGCTGGCCAGGGTTGCAGTGGCGGCGGCCAGTACCGCCGCCGAAGACGAGGTCGCCGAGACAATCGCAAACCGGCTGGTGCCCAGCAGCGCGTAGCACAGCAAACCGGCAAACAACGCAATCACCCCGGCTTGGGGCGGCACGGCGGCGATGCTCGAATAGGCCACCGCCTCCGGCAACAGCAAACCGGCAATCGACAGCCCGGCCAGCAGGTCCTGCCAACGGTTAGGGGTGTCGGTACGGGGTTGCACCGATGCGCCTTGAGCACGAGCCATGCAGCGTCTCCAGAGAAAGATCCACACGCTCTACGACGCGTAAATTCAGGCTCTAGCGTAGCCGTTTATCCGGTTGGATGTGTGCTCTGAGTCAGGTGCTGAGCGCAGGCCATAAAAAACGCCGCTCCCTTTGCAAGGAGCGGCGTTTTTTATGCCTTCAGAATCAAAAGATCGCAGCCTGCGATCTTTTGATCTTAAGCCGTCAACGAATAGATCAACGCCGAAATCGCCACCAGGCCCACCGCCGTCACGAAGACATTGGACGCCTGACCGCGATAACGCGCCATCGCCGGCACTTTGCGGATCGCATACATCGGCATCAGGAACAGGATCGACGCGATGATCGGGCCACCGAGTGTTTTGATCATGCCGAGGATGCTCGGGTTCAGGGTCGCGACGATCCAGCACACCACCAGCATGAACGCGGCGGTCATGCGGTCCAGGGCTTTAGGCGAAGGACGCTTGCCGCTTTTGACGATCAAGCCTTTAAGACCTTCGCTGGCGCCGATGTAGTGCCCCAGGAACGACTTGGAAATCGCCACGAAAGCAATCAACGGCGCCGCGAAGGCGATGGTCGGGTTGCTGAAGTGGTTGGCCAGGTACGACAGGATCGACAGGTTCTGCGCCTTGGCTTCGGCCAGTTGCGCCGGGGACAAGGTCAGCACGCAACTGAAGACGAAGAACAGCACCATCACCACCATCAAGGCGTGGGCGCGGGACAGGATCTGCGAGCTGCGCTCTTCTGCGTGTTCACCGTAACGACGCTTCTGGTCCACGGCGAACGCCGAGATGATCGGCGAGTGGTTGAACGAGAACACCATCACCGGAATCGCCAGCCACAAGGTGTGCAGCAGCGCAGACGGTGCAGGCAGCGTGGACGCGGTGCTGAGGATGCCGCCGTTCCAGTGCGGAATCAGGAACACCGCCAAAAACAGCAGCGCGACGATAAACGGATACACCATCAGGCTCATGGCCTTGACGATCACCTGCTCGCCACAACGCACCACCGCCAGCAGGCCGAGGATCAGCACAAACGACAGAATCGCCCGTGGCGGCGGCATGATGTGCAGTTGATGCTCGAGGAAGCTGCCCACGGTGTTGGTCAGCGCCACACTGTAGATCAACAGGATCGGGAAGATCGCGAAGAAGTACAGCAAAGTGATCAGCGCACCAGCCTTGATGCCGAAGTGTTCTTCCACCACTTCAGTGATGTCCGCGCCTTCGCGGCCGGACAACACAAAGCGGGTCAGGCCACGGTGTGCGTAAAACGTCATGGGGAACGCCAGCACCGCCAAGACCATCAACGGCCAGAAACCGCCCAGGCCCGCGTTGATCGGCAAAAACAACGTACCGGCCCCGATCGCCGTGCCAAACAGGCCCAGCATCCAGGTGGTGTCATGGCGATTCCAGCTCTCAAGGGTCGCTGGTGCCGCCGCTACATAGCGTTCGTCGACGCTATTGGCCTGATCATTCATCCGGTGGGATCTCCACATTCCGGTCAGTTGCTACCCGGTCAGGACGAGTCGGAAAAACCCGACAGGCAGCGCCCTGGCCGAAACAGGGGCGCGATTCTCCGGGATAAATGAGCAGAAGCAAAGACTTAGCTGAGGAATGGTTATGCGGATCAGATGCCAAGTGCGCTGCAGGCCCCTGTGGGAGTGAGCCTGCTCGCGATGGCTATTTCACTTTCAACATTGATGTCGGCTGATACTCCGCTATCGCGAGCAGGCTCGCTCCCACTGGGATCTTCGTTGTTGTCGGGATTGTGCAGTTCGTCTGCCGGACAAAATGCATGCTTGATAAAGGTTAACCATCATGTATTTTGAACTAACCCACATTCTGTCTGGAGTCATCCCATGCCACTGGTTCGCGTTGACATCAAAAAGCATCAGGACCCGACTTTCGCCAAACGCGTGGGTCAGTTGATTTACGCCGCCATGCGCAGCGCGATCGGCGTGCCGGAACACGATAATTTCCAGATCCTGGCAGAGCACGATGAGCAGCATTTCATCTTCGACACCCAATACCTGGGCATCCAGCGCACCGACAACCTGGTGGTGATCCAGATCACGATGAATGAAGGCCGGACCCTGGAGCAGAAAAAACTGCTCTACAAGACCATTGCCGAGAGCCTGAACAGTGAACTGGCGGTGCGCCTGGAAGATGTTTTCATTAATCTGGTGGAAGTGAAGAAAGAGAACTGGTCGTTTGGAAACGGGATTGCCCAGTACGCCAGTTGATTCCTGTCCACTCAAACCTGTGAGCCGCTGATGCCCCGAGTCTCCCGCAAACAAGCCGACCTCAACCGCGAAATCATCGTCGAGGCGGCCACGCGGCTGTTTCGTGAGCACGGCCTCCACGGCATCAGCGTCGTCGACGTGATGGGCGCGGCCGGGCTGACCCACGGCGGCTTCTACGGACACTTCGAGTCCAAGGAAGCCTTGGCCCGTGAGGCCGGTGGTCGGGCGTTCGAGCAATCGGCAGAGCGCTGGAAAGCCAGGATCGCCGAGCATGATGACAAAAACGCCGCCCGCCACGCCTTGGTCGATCCGTACCTGTCGGCCGCCAGCCGCGACAATCCCGGCGACAGCTGCCCGGTGGTCGCCTTTGCCGGGGACATGTGCCACGAAGCGGCCGATAGCGGCTTGCGCCAGACCTTCATGGAAGGCCTCAACAAACTGCTGGAGTCTTATGGTTCGCTGCTCAACTCTGGCGATGCGGAACGTGATCGACGACAGGCGTTGGTCGAGTATTCACTGATGGTAGGCGCTCTGACTCTGGCCCGAGCGACCCGTGGGGAGCCCTTGTCCGATGAAATCCTCGAGGCGGCGCGCACGTTTTTGACCGCCGACGATGCCGTTGACAAGCCAGAAGCGCCCACCGCATGATCGGCCTCATGAACCTTTCTGCGCTGAACCTCACCCGTACCACCACGACCGCTTCCGGCGGGTCGTGGGGTGGCTGGCTGAGATAATCCCAGCGCAGTAAACCCAAGGCCCCGCCAGCAATGGACGGGGCCTTGTTGTTTCTCCCGTCCGTTCGGCACTTCACGGAGAAACACCTATGTCATCGGCACTTTTGATCATTGATATGCAGGTCGGGCTGTTCAACGGCCCGGACAAGCCCCACGACGGCGAGCGCTTACTGGCCAACATCCAGCAGCTCATTCGCCTGGCCAGGGCGCGCAAGGTGCCGATCTATGCCGTGCGCCACACCGGCCCTCAAGGTTCACCGATCGAGGCTGGCAGTCCTTTTTGGCAGTTGCTGCCCGATCTGGAGCTGAACGCCAGCACTGATATCTTGTTCGACAAGGGCAAACCCAATGCCTTTTTCGCCACATCGCTTGCGCAGCAGTTGCGGGCTGGCGGAATCGACGAGCTGTTCATCGTCGGCATGAAAACCCAGTACTGCATCGACAGCACCTGCCGAGCGGCAGCTGATCTGGGGTTCAATCCGGTGCTGGTGGCCGATGCCCATACTTGCATGGACACGCCTGCGCTGCCGGCCCGGGCAATCATCGAGCACCATAACGCGACCTTGAAGGGTGCGTTCGCCAAGGTCGTTGACACGGCGGAAGTTGAATTTTGATTGATTGAAAAGATCGCAGGCTTCGCCAGCTCCTACACTGATCGCATTCGTCGACACGTTGTCGACAACCGCAATCGTGCAGGAACTGCCGAAGGCTGCGATCTTTTGATCCTTTTCGGCGATCCCTGGTGATTGCCAAACCGCTCTGGAATCAGCAATCTGCACCCATATTCGAGCCCCCGACATTCCGATGCCCACAGGAGCCCAGCATGACCGCAACCGTTCTGGTATTGGTTGAAACCATCAATGACTACCTGCCGATTCTCGAGCATCAGGGCTTTCACCTGATCCTGGCGCCGACGCCTGCCGAGCGCGCCCAAGCCATCACCACTCACGGCGCCCGTATCGATGCCGTGCTGACGCGTGGCCCGTTGGGTCTGTACGCCGAAGAAATCGCCGCCCTGCCCGCCCTGAAAATCATCTGCGTGATCGGCGCCGGTTACGAACACGTCGACCTGCAAGCCGCCAGCGACCGTGGCCTCACCGTCACCAACGGTGCCGGGGTCAATGCCTCTTCGGTGGCTGACCACGCCATGGCGTTGCTGTTGTCGCTGGTGCGCGATATTCCCCGAGCCGATGCCGCCGTGCGCCGTGGCGAATGGCCGAAAATCATGCGCCCGTCCCTTGCCGATAAACGCCTGGGCATTCTCGGGCTCGGCGCGGTCGGCATGGCCATCGCCAAGCGTGCCGCCAATGGTTTCGACATGAGCGTGAGTTACCACAACCGCCAGCACCGCAGCGACGTGCCCTACAGCTACTGCTCGACGCCGACAGAACTGGCGCGGGCGTCGGACTTCCTGGTCGTCGCCACCCCCGGCGGGCTCGGCACCCAACACCTGATCAATCGACAGGTGCTGGACGCGCTGGGGCCGAAAGGTTTCCTGGTCAACATTGCCCGGGCCAGCGTCGTGGTCACGGCAGACCTGATCAATGCACTGGAAAAACGCAGGATCGGCGGCGCGGCGCTCGACGTTTACGACCACGAGCCTAAGGTACCCGATGCCCTCAAGGCCTTGACTAACGTGGTCCTGACGCCGCATGTCGCCGGGCTATCGCCGGAAGCAACCCAAGGCACCGTGGAATTGGTGGGTAAAAACCTGGTGGCGTTCTTTGCCGGCAGGCCGGTGCTGACACCGATAGCCCTGCCGACACCCGTAGTGACCCGGACTGTCTGACACTCGGTTTCCCGACCACACACATAACCCATTGTGGGAGCGGGCTTGCTCGCGAAGAGGCCATCACATTCAACACCGATGTTGACTGTAAAACCGCTTTCGCGAGCAAGCCCGCTCCCACAGTTGTTATGTGGTGAGCCAAGTATTTGTGGACGACCATAATCCATTGTGGGAGTGAGCCTGCTCGCGATGAGGTCATCACATTCAACACCAATGTTGACTGCTAGGCCGCTATCGCGAGCAGGCTCGCTCCCACAAAAGCTAAAGGACGCCGAGTAATGTCCAGAGTCGCCGGGACTCAGCATCAGCCGAGATCAATTCACCCAACAATTCGCTCAGGGGTTTGTTGCCCCACTCCACGCCTCGCCGGATCAAGTACGGCACGGGGCTGTGGGGTTCGGTGCGGGCCAGGTATTCGGCGATCAATAACAATTGCCGATACGCCTCTTCGCGACTCGCCGGCTCGCGAAAAACCTGTGGCGCCGCGGCCACATCCGCAGGACTTGATGCCACTTCGGGCGTTGTTTCGACAGGAGCCTCGGTGGAGTGTCGTGGGTGCATGGCGATGAACTCCTGAACCAGCGTCAATAACGCCTCGATGACATCCTGCAAGGCTTTGAAACCCGGGGCCTGGGCGCCGAGATAAAGGTCGCTCCAGGCTTCCAGCCGTTGCAGATGCTGAATGCTCAACAGCAAACTGCCCTGGCTGCGCAACCAGAAGGACAACGGCGTGGCGCGGATCTGCTCGGTGAGTTTTTTCTGCTCACTGCGCGCGGTTTCTGCCGAGGTTTTCGCGCCTTTGCTGTCATTGGCCAACACCTGCTGCACTTGCAACCGCCGCCAGGCATCCAGGCACACACCATCGAACTCGCCGTTACGCGGATCGAGCAACGGCACCCGGGTCAGCAGCACTTCGGTGTAGCGTCGGGCCAGCCATTCGAGCGGGATCACCCGCCACGATTGGTCACCATCCTCCGCCTGCGGGTGAAGGTGCTCGGGATAGCGCTCACACAACCCGGCGACCAGCGCGAGACTGCCCGGCAACCCCTCCAAACCATCCTGATGCAACCAGGCCTCGCCCAGCCAGGCACTGAGCATCAGGTCTTTGCTGCGTTCCAGCAGCAGGCTGGTGGTCAGTTTCTCCAGTTCCGGCCACTGGGCGCGTTTGATCGACGACTGCCAGACCCCGGTCGGCAGGCTCGTATCGTCCTCCCGGCGCAGCTCCCGCGCCTGATCGAATTCACGTTCATAACGCAAATCCAGGCCACAGGGCGCTTCGTCGCTGATCGGTGCCAGCAAGCGGTCAATCAGTTCCGGCAACGCTGTTGAAGGCATATTCACAAGCCCTCCTCCTGATTCATGGCGGTGGCGGATGCGGTCGCCCGGGTCTGCATGAACGGCGAACGCGGGGCCCGGGTGGGCAGCGGTTGAATGGATAACGGCAGCTTGGAACCCTGGCTCATCAACGACAGGCGCACATACATCAGGGTTTGCTCAGCCGTGCTGGACGACGCCGTCACCGGCAGGCGCAACATCAGCGGAAAATCCGTGTAATCCATGCTCGGCTGGCGCTGCACTGACTGGTGCGAACGCATCAGGCGCAGCAACGACCAAGGCCCGCCATACTCCCAACCGGCTTCCAGATCGCGCACCATCAGGCTCGGCTGCAGCGGATCGTTGGCCGGCCGCTGCGAGCCGTTTCGGGCCCAACGCAAGGTCAGCCGCACCGGTTGGCCGACCATCCAGCGCAAGTTCGGTTGAGCGTCGCCGGGGTAGTTGATTTGTTGGTTGCCGGCATTCAGGCTCCAGGCGATCACTTGATCGGCGCCGCGCTCCTCCTCGCGATCGGTGCGCCAGCGCACGTCCATCTCAACCCCGAGGATGCCGCTCTTGTCCCGCACAAACAGTGGGCCCAGCCAGGTGCTGGCCTGCGTCAAACGGTTGAGAAAATCTTCAGCGGCCAGCCGTTCCGGGGTCTGGCTGAGCACCAACCCTGCCTGGGCCACCGGCAGGCGCTTGTCGATCAACTCCAGAAAGTGCTGGACCCGCGCCGGGTCGGCGTCGGTCGCCTGCACACCATTGGCAAACGGAAAGCGCTCGGACAAGTATTGATTGAAGTAGTTGGCCAGGTCGTTCCACGCCGCCGAAGCTTGTTGCTGTTGCAGGAACTGGCAACGCTGCATGGCCGATTGCTGTAATTCCAGTGCACGCAACGCCAACGTCCCGCGCCCGCCGGACAGGCTGGCGGTTTGCAGGATCTGCCCGCAGGACGTCGCATCCATTTCGATAAAGTCGCGACTCACCAACTGCTCGATCTGGGCCGGCGAACTGGCGGGGTTCGAATCCTTGTACTTGAGCAGTTCGTCATTGAGGGCGCTGAATTGCGTCACCCGCTCATAATCCAGCGCCGACAGCGTCTGCTGCTGGGTTTTCAGCCATTCCAGCGCGGAGGTCCGGCGCTCGGTGATGCCGAGCATGGTGTTGAATTGCTGCTTGAGGCTCAGCTTCAAATCCTGCACATCACTGGCGCCATACAGTTGCAGGCCAAGGTTTTTCGAGCCGTCCCACTGACTGATTTCGGTGCGCCCGCTGAACAGCGGCTGCGCGGTGATTTCATCAAGACCGCCGACGACCTGAGCCATGGCACGCCGGTTCAAGGCACTTTGCAGACGCGTCGCCAGGTCGCTGCGGCGTAACTCGATAAAGGCTTTCTGCAAGGCCACCGCTTGCGGCGCTTGCACGTCGAATGTCCCGTAGCCGTGCGATTGATCATCGTGCTCCTTGAGGCTCAACCACATAGCCTTGGCTGCCGCGCCTTCAGCGGCTTCGAGCAAGGCACCGCGATACGCCGGCGGAATGCGCGGCAGTTCTTCGGCGGCGTAACTCTTGTAGCTGGCGAAGTAGTTCAGCGCGCTGTTGAGGTCATCGCCGTCGGCGTTCTGCCCCTGCATGTCACCGGACTCATCCGCACGCATGGCAATGGCGACGAAGTCTCGCTTGAACAGCGCTTGCACAGCGGTGTTCAACTGGCTGACATGCTCCTGCAACACCAACTGCCCGCTGCCTTGTTGCACCAGCAAGTTGCCCCTGGAACCGGCCTGGGCAATCCACTGATCACGGAAACTCTGCTGCAACTTCGACGCTTGCTGATCCAGTTGCTGCTCGACCTGCGGGCCGAGCAAAGCGCTCTGGCGCACCTTGTCCATCATCTCGCGATAACCGGGCACCAGGTCCTGGCCCTTGCCGCGACTCCAGGCCGAGTTGGTCAGGCCGACCAACCCTTGCAGGTCGTCGATCAGCGCCCGCAGATCTTCAAGTTCGGTCAGGGAGTTACCACTGCCGGCCTCGAGCTGCTCCAAGTGCAACTTGAGATAACCGGCCTGGCGCACAAAGTTGTCGGCCAGGAAGTACTGGTCGAGCCAATGCTCCATCAGCCCGGAAAAGTTCTCCTTGATTGCCGGGCGCTCTGGCGTCAGGTCCAGCGGTTTCAAGCTGTCGCCATTGGCATCCAGCAGCACCCGGTTGTAGAAACCGGCGCGGCGCAAGGTGCCAAGATTGAGGTTCAGGGACAACGCGTTGTTGCTCAGCGTCACCACGTCTTCGAGGGGCCCCTTCGGGTTGTTCAGAGCCTGATTGAACCACTGGTTCTGTTGCTCAAGGCGTACCGCCCGTTCTACAAGATCCTTGGCCTTGACGTAGTTTTGCCACTGGGCCGGGTCTTCACTTTCGACATTGCCACGACGTTCGGTGTTGCGAATGGCCTTGAGCTGCGCCAGATCCGCGATCAACAAGTCGTGCAACGGTTGCAACCATTGGCTTTGGGCGGTGCTGCGCAATTCATTCTCCAGTTGCACGTCCAGGGACGAAAACCAGGAAGTGGGAAAGACCAGCGATGTGTAGCTCCAGCGCGGGGCTTTCTCCAGGACTCGCCAAAAGCCCTGAACGTTGCGTCGGGTCGCTTCCAGACGATGGGACTCATCAGTGACCGCCATGTAGTTCTTCTGTGCGCCTTGCAACAGGCGCGACAGTTCATGGGCGTCATTGACCGAGTCCCGCCAGACCCAGAGCATCCCGGCAATCCAGATCACCCCGACCACCAGTGCGATCCCCCCGGTCAGACGCTGCCAACGCTGGCGCAGGCGCAAAAGACGCGGCACCACTTGGGCCAGGCCTCGTTCGGCCACCACCCGCCGCTGCCACAACTGCCGGGCGAAGGCGCTCTGCTGCAAGTCGCTGTCATCGGCGTCAAACCCGTCGAGCGCGTCTTCGGCAGGCTGGTTGGCGGTGAAATACACCCCGCGAAAACGCGGCGCCTCACCCTGGGCATTGCCCTGGAATACCGGCTCCAACAGGGTTTGCAGGTTGCGCCGCAATGCCTCAAGACGTTCCGGTAGACCGTATAACTCGCCACTCAAATGGCCGGCCAAGGTGCCGATTTCGATGATTGATTCCGACAAGGCGCGATGGACCTGATCCAGCGCCTGGTCACTCCATTGCGAATGCCAGACGGCTTCAGGGCCATGGGGCGAAGACCAGCCCAGCATTCGCTCGCGACTCTCTTGCGGCAGCGCGCTGATCAACCCCTGAAAGCCCGGCAGCTCTTCCATGCCGGTAATCACCACGTACACCGGCAGGCTCAAGCCAAAGCGCTGCAGCAAATCAATGAAGCGCCGACGCGCCGCCAAACCGAGGTTCGCGGCCTGTTCGACATTGGCCAGATGGCTGACCGGCACGGTCCAGATCACTCCGTCCAACGGCCGTTTGCTGCGCAGGCGCAAGATCAACCCGAGTAAACGCCACCAGCCGCCCCGTTGCAGGTTCATGCCTTCGTCGGGCAGGAACAGCGCTTGCGGCACCACCAGCACCGCGCCTTCGGGATCCGACCACCAGCGTCCGAACCAGGCCGGTTTGTCGGTCGGTTGCAAGCGCCATTCGGTGCACAATTGCGTGCCTTGGGTTTCGTTGCCGAGCATCAACAACCAAGGAATCTGATAGCGGTCCTGGGCGCCTTGCTCCTGCTCCATGTGCCGCACGGCCGCATAGAAACTGCGAATCGCCGCCCCGCTCTGGGTACGCAACCACCAGAGCGCCACGGCAATAATCACGATCAGCAACAGCACCGCAACGATCAAGCCAATCATCTGCAGGGTGCTCATGAGTCTTGCTCCGAGACGCTGACCGAATCGGTCATCTGTAACACCGGCTCCAGTTCCTGGCGGATATCGCGCCAGAACAACTGCCCCAGCCCGGTCAGCAATAGCAGCATGGCCAAAATCCCCACTCCGAGGCGAAAGCCATCCGGTATCGATAGCCGCACCGGCAAATGAATCGGCGGTACAGTTGACGGCTGCGCCAGCCGGGCGCCGACATCGGCATAATCGGCTTCGTGTTGCCAGGCAAAGGTGAACAGCGCCAGGCGCAATTTTTCATGCTGGGCCTGACTGTGCTCACCGCGCAGCCGCCCTTCGAACCCGAGCACCAGGCATTGCAAATAGACATTGGCCAGGTTGCGGGTGGTGGGGATCTGCTCCTCCAGCAATTCCTTGATGGCGGTTGGCAGCCGCTCACCGGCCTGACGGCTGGCGTACATCCTCGACTCCAGGGGTTTTTCCTGCCACGCGGACTGGCCCGGCCACGGGGTAAACACCAGGGTTTCATCGATCAGCGCGACAAAGGCATAGACCAGCGCCTTGACTTGCTCGGTCGCCCCATCGCCAACCCGGGCGAATGCCGTGCGCCACAGTCGCTGGGAGATTTGCGTGGACATCTCAACCACCGCCTCGACCAACGCCGCCTCATCACCGTCCCTGGGCAACTGGCTCCATTCCTCGGACCATTGCAGCCAGGCCTGGCGAAAGGCACTGCTCAGCGGTGCTTCGTGGAGGCCCCGTGTACCCGCCCCGGCATTCCCTTCAGACATACGACGCCCCTTCCTTGATCAAGCACTTTCACTGGCCTGGGCCACAAACAACACCACTTGCCATGGGCTGCTCGCCGGTTTTGAGGCCGGCGCGGCAATCAGCAACGGCAACTGCCCATCGAACCATTGGCCTTCGGCCGTCACCACGAACAACCGTGTATCGTCGCCAACGCTGTAGGCCACCTGTTCGTTGCGGTTCATGGCCTGATGCACCAAGCCGCTCATGCGCTGGCGACTGAGCAACGGGATGTGCGGCTGCGAGGCGATGATCGCGCCGCTCAGCCATTCACTCGCGGCGTGATCACTGACGCCGTTAGGCATGCGCAAACCGATCACCAGACGCTGGCTCGGCTGATCGTCGGGCAGTTGAATCGAGAAGCTCTGTTCGCTGCGCGCAAACGGCAGGCTGCGATAGCCGGCGCGAATCAATTCGAGGGTTTTCTCCAGCCAGTCGAGGACCGCCTCATAACCGCGTTGCAGCTCAAGAAAATCCAGCGGCGCGAACGGCGGCACACCGGCCAACGGGTCCAGCGCCGACCATGCGCCGGCCAGCCCGAGCAACACGCCGTATAAGGTCTGCGGGGTCGCCTGGCGGCTGCCCAGCGTGCCTTCGACCTCCGGCAGCCGCGCCCAGAGCGCGGTCAACTGACGGCGAATTTCTACCGCGTCGTCCTGATCCCCGGCCTGCTGGGCCTGACGCAAACGGCCGGCGAGGAACATGCATTTCTCCCGCGCCCTGGCACACAAACCGGCCACCCGCCGGCCAATAACGGATTCCGGCAACAGGCTTGGGGTCGGTGGTGTGTAAGGCAACGAGATAAACCCGCCGCCCTCCTTGCGGATTTTCAGCAACGGCAGGCAGACGGAGTCCGCCTTGTTCAATTGCGTGCACAAGCGCGGGTTCGGGCGCCACACGGTGATCGATTCGGGGTACTCGCCGCTGGTCAAATCCGGCAACGCATCGCCGACCACCGATTGCAGTCGGCCCTTGAGCGGCAGCAACTGCCCGGCGCGCCACAACGGGCTGACTGCCAGGTAAACCGTGACGGTTGCGTCGTCGGTGGCGTTGATGGCTTCACCGACGTTGAGCTCCAGCATCGGCCCCACTCCGGCGAGCAGATTGACTGGCAAACCGTCGGGCATCGTCGCTTGAAGATTGATTAACCGCACCAGCCCGGCACTCAGTGCGCCGGGGTCGACTTCGATTCGGCTTACACCCCAGAACCATGGATTACACGCTTGGGCAAAATGCGCGACCAGCGCCTCTGCCCGCAGCCCTTGCAACTGAAAATGCTGGGGCAATAACTGCATGCCTTCATGCCAGCAAACCGCGTCAGGTAACAGGCTCATACGATTCCTTTCGACGTCTAAGTGCGGCCGCGCACGGGGCGTTGTTGCGAGTGACTCAGTGCGGGCTGTCGCTGAGCAGCGTCATCTCGCGACTGTCGAACTTGAGCCAGGCTTTGCTCTGGTCATCGAGCCTTAACCGGTGTGCTCCGGGAGTGTTATAGCTGGCGAAGACCAAAAGTCCAGCCGCCCGCTTGCCCCCCAGCGGGAAGGGTTGTTTGTCGATGAATTGACCGGGGACCAGCTCCAGCCCCCAGACCGTTATCAACTGCCGGTAGTCGCGCTGGAACTGCTCACGCTCGGTGAACCACTGGCGGGCGGTGATGCCCGACAGTTGCTTGAGCAGATCCGGGTCATTCACCGCAATGAAATCCACGGCAATCGGGGTGTCGTCGTTGGCCTTCGGCGCGACGTCGATGGTCAGGCTATCGAGGTCCACCCGTGGCCCGAATAACGAACACCCGGCGAGGGACAAGAGCACAGCGCAGGCAAAAAAACGTGCAGACAAAATGAATTTTCCTTTTCTCATGACGGTCCTAAAAAGGTTTTCCCTTGCTTTTTTATAGACCTGTTCTAGCGTCTTGGGTAGTTCGGCCCACACGGCGAATGAGGAAGGTTTGTCAAAGGAACGACAGGTCCATCTGCCACCCTTTCTAACCTACGGTCCAGCAAGGGAAAGCGATGAACGGGCCTCCCGATGCATTGCGCCCGCTCATGCATCGGAGTCAACCAACATGGCAGAAAGTACTCAGCACAAGCTCGACAGGGTTCGCCCACCCCGGGTGCAAATCACCTACGACGTCGAAATCGGCAACGCGATCGAGAAAAAAGAATTGCCGTTGGTGGTGGGCATTCTCGCCGACCTTTCCGGCAAACCCCTCAACGCCCTTCCCAAGCTGACCGAACGACGCTTCACCGAGATTGACCGCGACAACTTCAACGAAGTGCTTGCCTCGATCGCTCCCCGCGCCACCTTGCAGGTCAACAACACCCTCACCCCCGGCGACAACAGCAAGCTCAACATCGAGCTCAACTTCAAGCACATCGACGACTTCGACCCCGTGAGAGTGGTCGAGCAGGTCACGCCGCTGCGGCGCCTGTTCGAAGCCCGCCAGCGCCTGCGCGACCTGCTGACCAAGCTCGACGGCAATGACGATCTGGACAAGCTGTTGCGCGATGTCATCGCCAACACCGAAGGCCTGCAAGAGATCAAGTCTGCCCGTCCGGAAGCCCCAGCCCCTGCTGCCCCTGCTGCCGCAGGCGACAGCGAAGCGCCGGCCGAACCGCAAGCCTGATCACTCAATCACTTAGGGAGAAGTTGCCATGCCTGCTTCAGCCGCCGCCAAAACCAGTGAAAGCACCACAGAAAGCCTGTCCCTGCTAGACCGCATCATCGCCGACGGCCGCATGGCCCATGACGACAGTCAGCAGGACTATGCCCGCGACATGCTCGCGGAATTCGCCATCCAGGTACTCGACGAAGGCATGGCCATCGACAAGGACACCGTGGCGATGATCAACGACCGCATCAGCAAGATCGACAAGCTGATCAGCGCGCAACTCAACGAAGTGCTGCACCACCCCGACATGCAAAAACTCGAAGCCTCCTGGCGTGGCTTACACCTGCTGGTGCAAAACACCGAAACCAGTTCCCGGCTCAAACTGCGTCTGCTCAACGTGACCCAAAAAGAGCTGCAAAACGACCTGGAAAAAGCCGTCGAGTTCGACCAGAGCGCGCTGTTCAAAAAGATCTACGAAGAAGAGTACGGCACCTTTGGCGGCCATCCGTTCAGCCTGCTGGTGGGTGACTACACCTTCGGCCGACACCCGCAGGACATCGGCCTGCTGGAGAAACTATCGAACGTCGCCGCTGCTGCGCACGCGCCGTTCATAGCCGCCGCCAGCCCACGGCTGTTCGACATGAACAGCTTCACCGAACTGGCCGTACCGCGTGACCTGTCGAAAGTCTTCGAGAGCCAGGAGTTGATCAAATGGCGCTCTTTCCGCGAAAGCGAAGACTCGCGCTATGTGTCACTGGTGCTCCCGCACTTCCTGCTGCGCCTGCCGTACGGCCCGGAAACCTCGCCGGTGGAAGGCATCACCTACATTGAAGACGTCAACGGCAGCGACCACAGCAAATACCTGTGGGGCAACGCCGCATGGGCCTTGTCGCAACGCATCACCGAAGCCTTCGCCAAGTACGGCTGGTGCGCGGCGATTCGCGGCGCTGAAGGCGGCGGCGCGGTCGAAGGGCTGCCGGCGCATACCTTCCGCACCAGTTCCGGCGACCTGTCGCTCAAATGCCCGACCGAAGTGGCGATCACCGACCGCCGGGAAAAAGAGCTCAACGACCTCGGCTTCATCGCCCTGTGCCACAAGAAAAACAGCGACGTGGCGGTGTTCTTCGGTGGCCAGACCACCAACAAGTCCAAGCTCTACAACACCAACGAGGCGAACGCTAACGCGAGGATTTCGGCGATGTTGCCGTACGTGCTCGCCGCATCGCGCTTCGCGCATTACCTGAAGGTGATCATGCGCGACAAGGTCGGCAGTTTCATGACCCGCGACAACGTGCAGACCTACCTCAACAACTGGATCGCCGACTACGTGCTGATCAACGATAACGCGCCGCAAGAGATCAAGGCGCAGTACCCGTTGCGTGAAGCCCGAGTGGACGTGACCGAAGTCGCCGGCAAGCCGGGCGCCTACAAGGCCACGGTGTTCCTGCGGCCGCACTTCCAGCTCGAAGAACTGACCGCCTCGATCCGCCTGGTCGCCACCCTGCCGCCACCGGTTGCAGCCTGACAGCTGAAACTTGTGGCCCCACTAAACCTGTGGCCCCACTGAGTCCTGTGGCTCTACTGAAAAACTGTGGCGAGGGAGCTTGCTCCCGCTGGGGCGCGAAGCGGCCCCAACAAATGGGCCTGCTACGCAGTCCAGCGGGAGCAAGCTCCCTCGCCACAGGTTCAGTGTTCTGCTCTCAGGTTCAGTATTCAGCTCCACAGGTTCAGTGTTTGGCTTATCAGGTTCAGTGTTCGGCTTAATTGATTGGCATTGGGCATTCACCCACGTGCCTATAGCGATAACCTTCAGGAGTTTCATGCGATGGATGCAATCATTCTCGACCTCGGCGGCGACATCAAAGGCGACAGTCTGCTCGAGGGCTACAAGGACAAGATCGAAGTCATGTCCTACAGCCACAACGTGGCGATGCAGGTGACCAACGACGTCAGCAACTCGGAGCGAACCTCCGGCAAGCCGCACATCGGCGAGTTCACCCTGACCAAATTCGTCGACAGTTCCACCCCGTCGCTCAACGAGTATTGCTGCGCCGGCAAACCGATCCCGGAAGCCAAGATCACCATCGGCCGTAACGCCTCCGAAGGCAGCGGCCAACTGATGCCGTTCATCATCTACACCCTGACCAACGTGGTGCTGTCCAATGTCAGCGTCAGTGGCGGCACCGGCGGCAAACCGGTGGAAACCATCTCCCTGAACTTCACCAAGATCAAATGGGAACTCACCGCGCAGAAAGACGACGGCACCAAGGAAGGCACGGCTGCCTCGACCTGGGACTTGGCCGCCAACAAACTCATCAAAGCCAAGTAAGCGGACGCGTCGGCCATGGCAGGCACCGGCATCCTCCCCCCGCTGTTCGAGCGTCTCGCAACAGGCGATAGCGATACCGTGCAGGTGTTCGACCGCCAGGGCTTGCTCGAATCGGTACAAACGGAGTTGTCACGCCTGTTCAACACCCGACGCGGCCCGCGCGCCCTGACCTCCCCACCGAGCATTCTCGACTACGGCATCGCTGACTGGACCGCCCTGCAACAGCAGCGCAGCGATGACCGTCGTCAGTTGGCGCGGGAAGTGCGCGAGGCCATCAATCAATTTGAACCGCGCCTGAAACTGGGCGAGGTTCACGTCAATCCGGTCCCCGGCCAACCGCAGCAACTGAGCATTCGCCTGCTTGGCGAATTGCGCAGCGGCCAGCAGCACTGGCCCGTGGCATTTGTCATCGAGAAGGCCCGCGATGGCCTTGAGGTGCGTCATGAGCGACTCGATTGACCCGCAACTGCTCGACTACTACCAACGTGAGCTGACCTGGCTGCGACACGCCGGGAGTATTTTCGCCGAGCGTTATCCCAAGGTTGCCCGACGCCTGGAACTGTCCCCCGGCGAATGCCCCGACCCGCATGTCGAACGACTGCTGGAAGGCTTCGCGCTGCTGGCGGCGCGCCTGCAACGGCGCCTCGATGACGACTACGCCGAATTCAGCGATGCCCTGCTGGAACAACTTTACCCTTTGGCCATGCGCCCGCAGCCGTCCTGCGCGATCGTGCAGTTCGAGCCGGACCCGAGCAAAGGCAACATCGCGGGTGGTTATCCATTGCCACGGGATACGCCGTTATTCGTCACCACCAGCAAAGGCGAAAACATCCACTTTCGCACCAGCGCCGCGGTTCGACTGTGGCCGGTGGAAATCAATGAGGCCCTGCTGCTGGGCAGCGACGAAGCCCAGGCCCTGACCGGCGTGGCCCAGGCCCGATCGGCGCTACGCCTGAGTTTGCGTTGCCTGGGCGAAAGTCAGTGGTCGCAGCTCAATATCCAGCATCTGCGCATCCATCTGGCCGCGTCGCCGGTGATCAATGCCTGCCTGTATGACCTGCTCGGCGCCCATGCCACGCAGGTACTGGCCGGACCGGCGGGCAGCGTGCCCAAAGAGCTGGCGGGGTTGCCGCAGATTGTCGGGTTTGCCAGTGATGAAGTCTTGCTGCCAGACGAGGACGGTGTGCACCCCGGCATGCGCCTGCTCGCCGAATACTTCGCCTTCCCGGACAAATTCAACTTCTTCGACCTGCCATTGGCCGGCGCCAGCAGCGACAGCCAGACGCTGTTTCTATACATCGTCTTCGACCGGCCGCCGACCAATCGCATGCACCTTCAGGCCAGCGACATCGCCCTCGGTTGCGCGCCAGCGATCAACCTGTTCCCGCGGACCTCAGAACCTTTGCGCCCGGACGGCACCCGTAGCGAATACCGCTTGGTGGCCGACAGTCACCGGGAAAACAGCGTCGAGATCCACAGCATCCGCGCGGTTCGCGCCACGACCCGTCAAGGCGTGCAACGGGTGCCAGCGTATTACGGCAGTCAACACGGTGGCGGCGACAAACAATGCTACTGGCATGCGCGACGGGTCAGCGGCATGACCCCCAATCGGCTGGGCACCGACCTGATGCTCAGCCTGGTCGACACCCGGCTCGACCCGCTCTCGGAGTTCGTCGAATTCAGCCTCACCGCCGAATTGCTGTGCACCAATCGACACCTGGCCCAAAGCCTGCCAGCCGGCACTGCGCTGGGTTTCGAACGGCCGGGGCCGGTGGCGTGGGCACGGCTGCGCAACCCGCCGAGTCCGCAAAGCTTGCCGCGCTTGGACGGTGAATCGCGCTGGCGATTGGTGTCGCAACTGACCCTCAATCATTTGTCGCTGGTCGAAGGACCGAAAGCGCTGGATGCACTCAAGGAAATCCTCCAACTGCACAACTTGCGGGACGAGGCCAGTGCCCTGCGGCAAATCCAAGGATTGCTGAGCCTGGGTTGCGAACGGGTTATCGGCCATGTCGGCGAAGACGCCTGGCGCGGCTGGCGCAATGGGCTGGAGGTGCGGCTGCAACTCGATTCGCAGCATTTCGTCGGCAGCAGCGCGGTGTTGTTTTCGGCGGTACTGGCGCAGTTTTTTTCGCTGTATGCCACGGCTAACCGCTTTGTGCGCACGGTGTTGGTCCAGTCAGACAAGGAGGTGAAAACATGGCAACCCCAAGCTGGAATGCCGCTGTCCCTCTGAACCTGAGTGAAAAACTGCGGCGCGATCCACAAGCGTTTGAACTGTTGCAGGCCTTGCTGTTGCTGGAGCGTGAACACCCGCAGGCCGAATCCCTGGGCAGCGGTACTTCGCCGCAAGCCGAAGCCATTCGCTTGCGCGGGCCGTTGACGCCGCTGTTCGCCGCCAGCGAAATCGAAAGCCTGACTCAGGAAGCAGGCCAACAACCGACCCTCAGCACACCGGTATTTGGCCTCGGCGGGCCGGACGGCCCCCTGCCCTACGCCTATCAGGAATGGCTGCAACAACGGGCCCGGGCCAAGGATCATGCACCGGCCGAATTCCTCGACCTGTTCCAGCATCGCTTGCTGAGCCTGCTTTATAAGGTGATGCGCAAACATCGAATCGCCATCGGGTTCACCGTTCCCGGCGCGTCTGCGGTACAGGCGCAATTGCGCGCGCTGACCGGGTTGCTGCCCAAAGCCTTGCAGGAACGCCAGGCTGTTCCCGATTCCGCTGTGTTGGCGTGCAGCGCGCTGTTCGCCGACGGCCGTCGCTCACTCGCCGGTTTCGCGGCAATTGTGCGCGAGCAGTTTGAGTTGCCGGTTGAACTCAGTGCCTACGAAGGCGCCTGGCGAGAAATCCCGCTCGCCAGTCGCAGCCTTATGAAACCGGGTGGGCGCAACCTGCAACTGGGCCGCACGGCGGTGGCCGGCACGCGAGTCTGGGACGAACACGCCGGCATTCGCCTGACCGTCGGCCCATTGAACTCAGCCCAGGCCGCGCGCTTTTTGCCGGACGGCAAAGCCCACCCGGCGCTGGCCAGCCTTAGCGCGCTGTATTTCGGCCCCGACCTGGATTGCACGCTGGTGTTGCTGGTGCGCGGTGCCGGCCCGATGAAACTCAGTCGCGAGGCACCGCCGCTGTTGAGCTGGAACGGCGGCTTGCAACGGCAAACCAGCCTCGCCGTGCAACGAATCGAAACCCGCCTTCGTCAGCTGGAGATCACCTGAACATGGAACTGGCCAGCCTGATCGGACGCCTCAACCCCGACAACCGCCGCGCCCTGGAACGGGCCGCGCAACGCTGCTTGCAACGGGGTCATCATTACGTCGAAATCGAGCACTTGCTGCTGGAACTGCTGGACATCGAGGGGGGTGACTTCGCCTGGCTGCTGCCGCGTTTTGGCCTGGAGCGCGACGCCCTGAGCGCCGAAATCAACAAGGCGCTGGAACTGTTCAAATCCGGCAGCACCCGCACTCCCGCGCTGTCGGCGCACACCATTGGCTTGCTGGAAGACGCGGTGGTCCAGGCCAGTGTATTGGGGCTGGACAGCATTCGTTCCGGCTTGCTGCTGCTGGCCTTGATCGACCGCGACGAGCGCCGCAGTCTGCTGCTCAACAGTGCTTCATCGCTGCTGAAGATTCCCCGGGAGGCGCTGCGCAGCAACCTGCTGGAATGGACCGAAAGCTCACGCGAACACGTTGGTGGCGTGCGCCCGATTGTTCCGGGAAACCCGCAGCCGAAGCAAGACTCGGTGCTCGATCAATACACCCAGGACCTGACCGCCGACGCCCATGCCGGGCGCATCGACCCCATCGTCGGGCGCGACGGCGAGATCCGTCAGTGCATCGACATCCTGCTGCGGCGCCGACAGAACAACCCGATCCTGGTTGGCGCTCCCGGTGTCGGTAAAACAGCTGTAGTCGAAGGCCTGGCCCTGCGCATCGCCGCCGGGGACGTGCCGCCATCGCTGCAAGAAGTCAGCCTGCGGGTCCTCGACCTCGGTTTGTTGCAGGCCGGCGCCGGGGTCAAAGGCGAGTTCGAGCAACGCCTCAAAGGCGTGATCGACGCCGTGCGCAGCGCGGAGAAACCGATCATTTTGTTCATCGACGAAGCCCACACCCTGATCGGTGCCGGGGGCGCGGAAGGTGGCAGCGACGCGGCCAACCTGCTGAAACCGGCGTTGGCCCGCGGCGAGTTGCGCACCCTGGCCGCGACCACGTGGCTGGAGTACAAAAAATACTTCGAGAAAGACCCTGCGCTGGCGAGGCGTTTTCAACTGGTGCAAGTCGAGGAGCCGGACGAAATCACCGCCGTAGAAATGCTTCGTGGCGTCGCCGCCAAACTGGAGCAACACCACGGCGTGCAAGTGCTCGACGCGGCGATTCATGAAGCAGTGAAACTGTCCCATCGCTACATCTCTGGCCGCCAGCTACCGGACAAAGCCATCAGCGTGCTCGACACCGCGTGCGCCCGGGTTGCCCTCGGTCAGCATGACGTGCCGCCACCGCTGGAAAGCCTGCGCCATCGGCAGAACAGCCTCAAGGATGAAGTCGAACGCCTGCGCCGGGAACAAGCCACCGGGCTCGATCACCGCGAGCGCATCACCCTGCTGGAAAGCGAATCTATCGGCAACGTGCAGGCCATTCGTGAACTGGAAACCCGTTGGAACGAAGAACGGGGCGCCGTGCGCGAACTGCTGGAAACCCGCCGTGAGTTACTGGCGTTGAGCGAACGCGCCGACAGCGACAAACCGGACGAAGGCACCGACAGCCGCATCGATCATTTGGCTGCCGAACTGGTGCGACTGGAAGCCGGACTCGACGCGATCCGCCAAGACGACCCGCTGGTGCCAGAACAGGTCGACACCAAAACCGTCGCCGCCGTGATCGCCGGCTGGACCGGCATCCCGGTCGGCAAAATGCTCGCCGACGAAGCCCACGCCGTGCGCACCCTCGGCCAACGAATGGGCCAACGCGTCATGGGCCAAAGCATCGCCCTCGGCACCATCGCCCAACGCTTGCAAGCCTACCGCGCCGGCCTCACCGACCCGCAAAAACCGGTCGGGGTGTTCCTGTTGGTCGGCCCCACGGGCGTCGGCAAAACCGAAACCGCTTACGCCTTGGCCGACGCGTTGTACGGCGGCGAACGCAACCTGATCAGCATCAACCTCTCGGAATACCAGGAAGCCCACACCGTCAGCCAACTCAAAGGCGCCCCGCCTGGGTATGTCGGTTATGGCAGCGGTGGCGTGCTCACCGAAGCGGTGCGGCGCAAACCGTATTCGGTGGTGTTGCTGGATGAAATCGAGAAGGCGCATCCGGATGTGTTGGAGGCGTTTTATAACGTCTTCGATAAAGGCGTGATGGAGGATGGGACCGGGTTGGTGGTCGACTTTAAAAACACCGTGATGTTGGCCACCAGCAATGTTGGGGCTGAGTTGCTGCTCGATACACCGGTGGCGCAGTTGGGCACCGATGCCTTTAACGAAGCGCTGCATAAGGTGCTGCTACAAGCGTTTCGACCGGCGTTTTTGGCGCGCATGACCGTGGTGGCGTATCGGCCGCTGGATGAAGCGACGTTGGAAGGGATTGTGTTGGCCAAGTTGGAGAAATTGCGTGGCCGGTACAAAGCGGCGACCGGCAAGCAATTCGAGTTTGATGCCGGGATTGTGCAGGCGGTGTTGGCCAAGTGCAGTGCGGCGGGGGCCAGGGATGTCGAGAATGTGTTGATGACCCAGGTGACGGGGAAGTTGGCGGAGTGGGTGTTGGAGTAGCGCCTGTCCCGTTTCGCAGTGCAAGGGATGTTGAAATGTATTGATGGTTAAAGTACCGGGAAAGTTGGCGGGGTGGGTGTTGGAGTGTCCCAAAAACACAACTCAAAAGGCAAACCTACCCGAAAGCTCCCCAACACACATCAAGGATGTGAATCATGCCCAATACAATCGTCATTGGAACAGGTATTTCGGCGGCCGCTTATCTCATTTCAATCCAGCAGTACTTAAAGTCCATTAATAAAACACTGGGCGATATCTATTTGATGGGTGGCCCGGACCTGTGGCAAAACATGTCACCGAACCATGCCATGGGACAACCACAGCAATTACTCTCAGGCAACCTTCTAGGCCATGGCCGCGAAGACCGTGGTTTTTCCGGCCAGCCGGTTCCTGGAGCCGACTTCATGAAGGCGGGGCTTTTCTCGACCGTCGTAAAGTACTATCTAAAACAACATTGCCATGCCCAGATCCCCCTCTCCTATGTCACCAACATAAGCAAAACCGGGACCGGTTACTCTCTGAAACTGACCGGCAGTGTGGGTGGACGGATTACCTGTGAGCAAGTAATTGTTGCAATGGGGCCCGGCACCGCGCGGGCGTTGATGGAGGAGGAAAACAAGCCCGTCGAGGTTGATATCGAGTCATTCAAGGGCTCGATCGTCGGGGGCAATGAGTTCATGGATCCTGGCTGGAAGATGCCTGAAGAGGCAGCTATCGCTGGATCCACTGTCGCCGTTTACGGTGGCTCGGCGACAGCCGCATGGGTAGTAGAATTAGCCGTCATGCGAGAAATGAACGTTCTTGTATGGTTCACGCGTCCCGGCAGCGGCGAGAACCCATGGGACGCGGAAGCTCGTTTTACCGAAGCCTTTCCCGCCGGCAATAGAAACAGCACCATAGAAAAAGACTTCGAGAAAGTCAGAAGTGTTTTAAAGCTTACGAAAGTTACACGCTTAGAGACAGGAAAGCTGAAACTGGCATTTAAAAACAAAGAAGGGAACGTCGAAATACAAGTAGTCGACCTCTTGGTGTATGCACTAGGAGCGGACCACCTGACCAAAGGCATAAAAACAATTCTAGACCCTGGAATTCACGCCGACCTGGTTGCCTTTTACGACAAAAACCTTGCGATCAGTGCAAAACCTTCATTATTGGCCATCGGTACTGAAAACCGCTCATTGATTATTGTCGGATCGGCGATGAGCAGTGAAGCCGGATTCGGCAGGGACACACTGTGGTTGCAAGGTGATCCGCAAAAACTTATCGAAAACAACACCAGAGGCGTAAAACTGGCCAGCTATAAAGACATCAGCAACACACTTCCAGCCGCAGCCCGACCCACTGAAGGCATTGCCATGATCATGGCGAGTATTGAGGCCCTGAATGAATATATGCCTGTCACAGTTGCTTCACAAAGACGCCTCGTCATGCATTCAACGCCAGATTTAACAACGAGCGCAGGTGTACTCCCTAGAGGCTCAGCCAACCCGGATGCCGGGCATGACCACCTGCATGACATAGACTTCGAATGGGACATAAACTTCAACACAAGCAACCGCACACAACTGGCAACCTATATAGCGCAAACCACAGACCTTAAGCCATTTCCTGCCAATTTTGCGGTGGCGCTGCTCGTACACTTACGCACACGACCTGGCAATGCACTAGGCTTAAGTGACCCGCAAGCACACTTCGTTATTTCTACCGCAGAACGCTTTACCCAAGCACTTATAAACTTAAACCCACACATAAATTTTGATACAGCCCGACTGAGATACGACAAACTTTGGGGCGCTGACAGATACCTGAGCATATGTATAGAACACATAACGACACCCGGAGACTGGGCAGCATTCTGGAATAGACACGGGATAGAGTGCTGATGGCTTAAAAGCCTATAGAGGACTGATTTATCAACCACTTTTTTTAAAAAAACGGAACCGATAAATCTGTCCCCTTAGAGGTCGAAGAATGCTGCTTCTTAGCCCCGTTGTTTAAGGATGTCTTATGTCTAGAAGTATCGACAGCAACACCAGCCTCTCCCTCACCGCCTCCACGCTGTCGGCGCTTTACCCTGAGTCGCTGTCCGGCGAAGAAGCACTCAATTCGATCGGATCACAAATTCTCAACGGCCTCAACGACGGCACTTCCCTCACCCTGACCAGCGCCGTCGCCACCCACGTCACTACCTCTCTGCACAACGACGCTCTACTCCGTCCATTCGACGCACTGGTCGCCGAAATCCGCCAACTCCCCGCCGACGCCACCGCCGAGCGCTATCAACTTGTTCTAAGGCCATGGCTCTGGTGGTTGACCCTGGCCAGCAACAACCGTGTCTTCCAGAGCCTCGCCACTTCCGACATCGTCACCACGATTTTCAAGGCTCACGGCTTCACCGATTTCACGCTGAAACTCACCGGCAGCTACACCCCGCGCGAATACTGCGTGCAGTACGGCGAAACCGATTTCGTCTTCGTCTCGCGATTGCTGGAGGAAGAAGGGATTTTCTGGTTTTTCACCCATGAAGCCGGCAAGCACACGCTGATATTGGGCGACAGCAACGACGCGTTCCCGCAGATCCCCAACGGACCAAAAGTCACTTACCTCGGCCAGCAAATGGGCGAGCGCGAACTGCATGGCATCCGCTCCGGCCAGGTGTGCATGCAAGCCGTGGCCGGGGTGTATCGCGCGACAGATTACGAGTTCACTACGCCGACCACCTCCCTTTATGACCAAGCCGAAGCGGTGGCCGGGCCCCGCTCGATCTACGAGCATCCGGGCGGTTACAACGCCAAGGCCCGGGGCGATGCGTTGACCAAGCAACGGGTCGACGGGTTGCGCAGTCAGGAGAAACGCTTTGTCGGCGAAAGTGACTGCCGCTGGCTGGTGCCGGGGCACTGGTTCACCCTCGCCGGGCATGATGATGCGAGCCTGAATATCGATTGGGTAGTGACGTCGGTCACTCATGAAGCCAGTCACGAAGACTATCGCAATCGCTTTGAAGCGATCCCAAAAGCCACGCCGTTCCGCCCGGCGCGAACCACGCCCAAACCACGAATGCACACCCAGACCGCCATTGTCGTCGGCAAGTCCGGCGAAGAGATCTGGACCGATCAGTACGGCCGCATCAAGTTGCAATTTCCTTGGGACCGCGACGGCAAGAATGACGAAACCAGTTCGTGCTGGGTCCGGGTGGTGCTGCCCTGGAGCGGCAAGGGTTTCGGTATGCAATTCGTCCCGCGGATCGGCCAGGAAGTGATCGTGACCTTCATCGATGGCGACCCCGATCGACCGTTGGTGACCGGTTGCGTCTACAACGGTGACAACGCCCTGCCCTACGCGCTGCCAGCGAATCAGACCCAGTCCGGGATCAAGACACAATCGTCCAAGGGCGGTGGCGGGTTCAACGAATTGCGCTTCGAGGACAAGAAGGACGCCGAAGAGGTGTTCTTGCAGGCGCAGAAGGATTTCAAGATCAACGTGCTCAACGACACCACCGCCACGGTCGGCCACGACGAAACCCTGATAGTGCAGAACGCCCGCACGCGCACGGTGAAGGAAGGCGACGAGACGGTGACACTGGAAAAAGGTAAACGCAGCGTCACGATCCAGACCGGCAGCGATACGCTCGATGTGAAGGACAGTCGCACGGTGAAGGTCGGCGCCGATCAGACCCACAGCACCGGAGGCAATTACGAGCACAAGGTCACCGGCAACTACAGCCTGACGGTGGATGGCAACCTGACGATCAAAGTGAGCGGCACCCTGACCCTGCAAAGCGGCGGCAGCTTCAGCATCAAAAGCGGCGCGGACCTCGCGGCCGAGGCCAGCACCTCAGTCACGCAGAAGGCCGGCACGGCCCTGACCAATCAGGCCGGAACTTCGCTGACCAACAAGGCCGGCACTACGCTGACCAACGACGCCGGGGTCAGCCTGATGAACAAGGGCGGTGCCGAGCAGACCGTGGACGGCGGCGGCATGCTGACCATCAAGGGCGGGCTGGTGAAGGTTAACTGAGGAGGTTTACGGCGATGTCATCGAGCAAAGTCGACCTGCAACGCGGTGACAGCCACATGGACGGTCGCCTGGTTGATGAGCAACTGGAAGGCCCGCTGCACATCAAGGAAGCCGGGCGGCCCCAGGCAGATTTGAATTACAGCCAGGGCGAACTGCAAGGCACCAGTTTGCTCTATCACCCCAACGGCAAGGTCTCGGCGCACCTGCCCTTTGTGCGGGACAAATTGCAGGGTGTCGCCAGTTTCTATGCGCCCGAGGGTTGTCTGCAGCGCAAGGCCAGCTATCGCCGGGGTTTGCTGCATGGTGAGGCGAATAATTACTTCCCGGACGGGCAACTGGCCGAGGCCGAGTTCTACCGTGACGGTGTGCGTGAGGGGCGTTATCAGCGCTTTCACCCCAATGGCAAACCGGCGGTTGATGCGCGTTATCTCAATGGGCAATTGATGGAACCGGAACAGGGTTTTGCCAGTGATGGACGACCGCTGGATGCCGAGGGCAAGCCGATATCGCGGGTGCGCTGGTGGTTTCGGCGTTGGACGGATCCGGCGCAGGCTTGAGATTTGGGTTGTCTGTGATGGCCTAATCGCGAGCAAGCTCGCTCCCACATGGGTTGGGTTTCCCTGTGGGAGCGAGCTTGCTCGCGATGGGGCCGGCACATTCAATATCAATCATGAAGGTGTCAGGGAATAAGCATCTGCATCTGCCCCGGCATCGCGATTTTGATCACCCCCGCCCAGTTGCACATCAGCATGCTGTTGGCATCCAGCGCCGGCATGTTGCCCAGCAACACCGTTGGCGCGCCGCCAGGTATCCACGGGGCGGCGGTGGCCGGGATGCACGGCATCGGCGTCAAGACCCCGAGCGCAGCGGCGGTGGCGGCCGCGACCATCGGGTTGGCCATGCTCATGCACACGCCAAAAGGCATGACGTTGACCAGCGGGATGTGGTCCATGATGTTGGCGGCGGGCATGCCGCCGGTCAGGGTTCGGTTCACCGGCAACACGTTGAGCACGCCAGGCGCCGCGCCGAAGCTGCATTGCAGGGTTGCGGTGGCACACACTTGCGGACAGCCCATTTCAAACCTCCTTCCTGGAAGCGCTGCGTCCCCTGAACCATAGTCCGCCGTGCCACTTCTCGCACATCAGGAACGCTGATTATCCAGCAACACGCTAACCTATAAGACCGAGCCATCCTTGTGGCACGTCCGTCTCACCATTAGATTAGCCAATGATGTCTGGCCTCAAAAATAAGCAGAAGGGATAAGCATGGCGCTTACTGACCAGTCCACCCGTATCCGCTCCGGCGAAGAACTCGATGCCAGCCTGATCGATCCGTACCTCAAGGCCCATATTCCGGGTTTAAGCGGCACACCGGCGATCAGCCAGTTTCCGGGCGGTGCGTCGAACCTGACCTACTTGCTGGAATACCCCGAGCAGGAATTCGTCCTGCGTCGTCCGCCGTTTGGCCACAAGGCCAAGTCCGCTCACGACATGGGCCGCGAATTTCGCATCCTTAATCAACTCAAGGACGGCTTCCCGTACTGCCCCAAGGCCTACGTGCACTGCACCGACGAATCGGTGATCGGCGCCGAGTTTTATGTGATGGAGCGGGTCAACGGCATCATCCTGCGCTCGGATCTGCCACCGGAACTCGGTCTGGATGCCACCAAGACCGAGGCCTTGTGCAAAAGCTTCATCGACAAGTTCGTCGAACTGCACCAAGTCGACTACAAGGCCTGTGGCCTCGCCGACCTCGGTAAACCCGAAGGCTACGTGGCGCGGCAGATCAAAGGCTGGAGCGAACGCTACGAGAAAGCCCTGACCCCCGACGCGCCGCAGTGGGACGTGGTCAAGGCCTGGCTCAACGACAAAATGCCGGCCGACCACCCGACGTCGAGCATCGTCCATAACGACTACCGCTTCGACAACGTAATCCTGGACCCGGACAACCCGATGCAGATCATCGGCGTGCTCGACTGGGAACTGACCACCCTCGGCGATCCGCTGATGGATTTGGGCAACACCCTCGCCTACTGGATCGAGGCCGGCGACCCGGCGCCGGTGCAACTGATGCGCCGCCAGCCGAGCCACGCGCCGGGCATGCTGACCCGCCGCGAATTCGTCGACTACTACGCCGAGCGCTCCGGCATTCAGATCGACAATTTCGACTTCTACTACACCTACGGTCTGTTCCGCCTGGCCGGCATCGTGCAGCAGATTTATTACCGTTTCTTCCATGGTCAGACCCAGGACAAACGCTTCGCGCAGTTCATTCACATGAACAAACTGCTGGAGCAGATGAGCTTGCAGGTCATCCAGAAATCCAGCCTTTGATCCAGGCCCCCTAATAAGACTTTTTATAAGAGAATCCCATGTCCAAGACTCAGTTGTTCGACCTCGACGGCAAGATCGCTTTTGTCTCCGGTGCCAGCCGCGGCATCGGTGAAGCCATCGCCAAACTGCTGGCCCAGCAAGGCGCCCACGTGATTGTTTCGAGCCGCAAACTCGACGGCTGCCAACACGTGGCCGACGCGATCATCGCCGCTGGCGGCAAAGCCACCGCCATCGCCTGCCACATCGGCGAAATGGAACAGATCACCCAAGTCTTCGCCAGCATCCGCGAACAATTCGGGCGCCTGGACATCCTGGTCAACAACGCCGCAACCAACCCGCAGTTCTGCAACGTGCTGGACACCGACCTCAGCGCCTTCCAGAAAACCGTCGACGTGAACATCCGCGGTTACTTCTTCATGTCGGTGGAAGCCGGCAAGCTGATGCGCGACAACGGCGGCGGCAGCATCATCAACGTGGCTTCGATCAATGGCATTTCGCCGGGGATCTTCCAGGGCATCTACTCGGTGACCAAGGCTGCGGTGATCAACATGACCAAAGTCTTTGCCAAGGAATGCGCGCAATTCGGCATCCGCTGCAACGCCCTGCTGCCGGGCCTGACGGACACCAAGTTTGCGTCGGCGTTGGTGAAGAACGATGCGATTTTGAAGACTGCGCTGCAGCAGATTCCGCTGAAGCGGGTGGCGGATCCGAGTGAGATGGCGGGTGCGGTGCTTTATCTCGCCAGCGATGCGTCGAGCTATACGACTGGGGTTTCGTTGAATGTGGATGGTGGGTTTTTGTCCTGATCCCGATTTGCCCTGCCTGAAGAAACTGCCTGTAATACAGATGTCGCGGGCATACTCTTCAGGCACTCTGGTCACTCAATAAGTGTTTTACTTCAAGCTCAATTAAAACGCACATCAGAACGAATCAAGTGTTATCTCAATCCGACACACTCAGAGTCTCCCACGCACAGCCACCAGGACATGCCTGATAGATATAAAAAAGCAGCTGTTCATCAACGTAGACATCGTGCGTTTAGAGTTGAACCCTGCTACGACACCCGATCGCTGAATGGGCAGCGACCGGGCGGTAAGGAATCGTCTCCTTACGTTTCTATGAAATAGCCAGCAGTGTGATCCTATCTTCCACCAAAGGCGTTAACGAATACTTGAAAAAAACTGTCTCCTGAACGACACGCTCAACATTCGCTATAACATCTAGCCGTACGGTGCCACTTAAACTATCAAACTGCCTCCCTAGAGGCGGCCGAAAATCAAATTCACCGGGGCTGTTTTCGATGTAGATTTTGGATACCCCGGATGAAACTTCAACACGCATGCTATATTCCCGCCCTCGGACGATACTTTGCGAACCGAAAACCTCCTCATCATCTATAAAATACTTCGCATGTATTTGCCTGCTAATAGGTAGCGCCAATGGCACATCCATCCCCTTACCAACAAGTCTTAGTTCAAACGTGCCGGATTTGTTTGCAGATCCTTTGACAAGCCAACTATACCTTGTTGTTTCCAAGCTCCAAGTTGGCGTACAAGTCAAATCCTCCGCGACAACTCCACTTCCTCTAACCCATTGCAAACTCACTTCGAGGCCTGCCAACGGACTATCCGAGTTGGGAGTCAATGAGATCGTGTGTGTTGCATCTCTCAGGTACAGCACTTCGGAGTTAGTTGCCTCGTTACCGTCAATTTGAAATCTCGCCTCATCAGCGAGTCGACTCGAAAGAAGCTTGCTGACCGCCAAGGTAATCGGCGTGGTCATGCCCTGCCCCTTCAGGGTCAATTGAAAGGTGCCGCTTTTGGTCGCCCCCGTGATGGCCCAACTGTGAGCGGTTTGCGCGCTGCTCAAGGCCGGCACACTGGTCACGTTCGCCGGGTCCAGCCCGGTTTTGATGCTGCACGTCAGCGTCACCGGATAACCGGCCAATGGGCTACCGGCCTTGGGTGTCAGGGTGAGTGTCTGGGCAA
>Ga0105857_1000068_pt1 | contig 41701 bp, 41 predicted proteins | sample OrgsoiDNA_201061_FD_89682 | JGI IMG/M metagenome (GOLD analysis project Ga0105857, IMG submission 89682) | Permafrost soil microbial communities from the Arctic, to analyse light accelerated degradation of dissolved organic matter (DOM) -... | ecosystem: Environmental > Terrestrial > Soil >...
ACGCCTGGGCGAACACACCCTGGGCGCCAGCTTCGATTTCAACAGCGACGACCTGACGCCGACCACTGCCGAGCACTTGGGCAATCTGCAGCTACTGGAAGAAATATCCAGCGATCTGGTCAGCCGCCTGCACGCCGAGCAACTCGACCCGGAGCAACTTCAGGGCCGCGCCGCATTCCGTTGCACCAGCCCCGATTACCTGCCCATCGTCGGGCCTCTGGCCGACGGCCAAGCGTTCAACCAGGCCTATGCCGCCCTCGGCAAGGACGCCCGTCAAGTGCCGAATGTCCAGTGCCCATGGCTCGACGGTTTATACGTCAACAGCGGTCATGGTTCACGAGGCTTGATCACCGCCCCGCTGTCCGGTGAGTTGCTGGCGGCATGGCTGGATAACGAACCGTTGCCGTTGCCGCGCAGCGTGGCTGAAGCCTGCCACCCCAACCGCTTTGCCTTGCGCCGGTTGATCCGCGGGGCCTGATCACAGCTGCGGTATCGCGCAAATACCCTGGTCGGCGAGCGCCCCTGTGCCTGCCGTCCGCGATAGCCCAGCCTCACGGCTTATAACCGATTGATCTAAAACTCCCATCAATCCACCAGGTCAGTTTCAGAGTACCCGCCGTTTTGGCGCGGTTTTGATTGACCCTCCCCAACGGAAAAACCGGTAAGGACTTTATGTGTGGATTAGCTGGCGAGTTACGCTTTGATCATCAACCTGCCGACCTCGCAGCGGTTGAGCGAATCACCCATCACCTGGCCCCCCGTGGCCCGGATGCGTGGGGCTTTCATGCCCAAGGGCCGATTGCCCTGGGCCATCGTCGCCTGAAAATCATGGACCTGTCGGACGGCTCGGCGCAGCCAATGATCGACAACCAACTGGGCTTGTCCCTGGCCTTCAACGGCGCGATCTACAACTTCCCGGAACTGCGCACCGAGCTTGAAAGCCTTGGTTATGCCTTCTATTCCGGCGGCGACACCGAAGTGCTGCTCAAGGGCTATCACGCCTGGGGCGAAGCACTGCTGCCCAAACTCAACGGCATGTTCGCCTTCGCCATCTGGGAGCGCGACGCCAAACGGCTGTTCATCGCTCGCGACCGTCTCGGTGTGAAACCGCTCTACCTGTCGCGCACCGGCCAGCGTTTGCGCTTTGCCTCGGCCTTGCCGGCGCTGCTCAAGGGTGGCGATATCAGCCCGATGCTCGACCCGGTGGCGCTGAACCATTACCTGAATTTCCACGCGGTGGTCCCGGCCCCGCGCACGTTGATCGCCGGCATTGAAAAACTGCCGCCAGCGACCTGGATGCGCATCGAGGCCGACGGCACCACCGAGCAGAAAACCTGGTGGACCCTGCCCTACGGCCCCCACGCCGACGAGATGAACCTGACGCTCGAAGACTGGCGCGACCGGGTGCTCGACAGCACTCGTGATGCGGTGGCGATTCGTCAGCGGGCGGCGGTAGATGTCGGCGTGCTGCTGTCCGGCGGTGTCGATTCGAGCCTGTTGGTCGGTTTACTCCGCGAAGTCGGCGTCGAGAACCTGTCGACCTTTTCCATCGGTTTCCAGGATGCCGGCGGCGAGCGCGGCGACGAGTTCCAGTATTCGGACCTGATCGCCAAGCACTACGGCACCCAGCATCACCAGTTGCGCATCCAGGAGAGCGAAATCATCGAGCAACTGCCCGCGGCGTTCCGCGCCATGAGCGAGCCGATGGTCAGCCATGACTGCATCGCCTTCTATCTGTTGTCCCGTGAAGTGGCCAAGCACTGCAAGGTTGTGCAAAGCGGCCAGGGCGCGGACGAGTTGTTCGCCGGTTATCACTGGTACCCGCAAGTGGATGGCGCGGCCGATCCGTATACGGCCTATCGCGATGCATTTTTCGACCTCAGCTACGAAGACTACGCCGCCACTGTGCAGCCGAAATGGCTGACGGCCAACGATGCCGCGGGCGACTTCGTGAAGGAGCATTTCGCACAACCCGGCGCCGATGCGGCAGTGGACAAAGCCCTGCGGCTGGACAGCACGATCATGCTGGTGGACGACCCAGTCAAACGCGTCGACAACATGACCATGGCCTGGGGCCTGGAAGCGCGAACACCGTTTCTCGACTATCGCCTGGTGGAGTTGTCGGCCCGCGTGCCTGGCAAATTCAAACTGCCGGACGGCGGTAAACAGGTCTTGAAAGAAGCGGCACGACTGGTCATTCCAAGCGAAGTGATCGACCGTAAAAAGGGCTACTTCCCGGTGCCCGGTCTCAAGCACTTACAGGGCGATACGCTGAACTGGGTGCGCGAACTGCTGCTCGATCCAAGCCAGGATCGCGGCCTGTTCAACCCGGCCATGCTCGACCGCCTGCTGACCGATCCGCAAGGCCAGTTGACCCCGTTGCGCGGCTCCAAGCTGTGGCAATTGGCGGCGCTGAACCTGTGGCTCAGTGAACAAGGAATCTGATTGATGAAACCCCACGCCACGGCTTACAGCCAACGCTTGTTGCGCGGCCAGTCACCCTCCTACGAACGCTTGCAGGCGCGCCTGGCCGAGGACGGCAGTGAACTCGGCGCGGCACCGATTGCGGTGCATTGCGGTTGGGGCCGGCTGCTGATCGGCCATACCTTTCCCGATGCCGCGAGCATCGCCCAGGAGTTGCTCAACGAGCAGCCCGGCGAGCGCGACATCGCGCTGTATGTCGCCGCGCCCCAGCAGGTTTTGGGGCTGGAACCGGCGCAGTTGTTTCTCGACCCGTCGGACACTTTGCGCCTGTGGTTCAGCGATTACCGCCAGGCGACCCGAGTGTTTCGCGGCTTCCGGATTCGCCGGGCGCAGAGCGAGGCGGACTGGCAGGCGATCAATGTTCTGTATCAGGCCCGCGGCATGCTACCGATCGACGCGTCGTTGCTGACCCCACGTCATCAGGGCGGCCCGGTGTATTGGCTGGCCGAAGACGAGGACAGCGGCGTGATCATCGGCAGCGTCATGGGCCTCAATCATCATAAGGCCTACAACGATCCGGAAAACGGCAGCAGCCTCTGGTGCCTGGCGGTTGACCCACACTGCTCGCGGCCCGGCGTCGGCGAAGTATTGGTGCGGCATTTGATCGAGCACTTCATGAGCCGTGGGCTCAGCTACCTGGACCTGTCCGTGTTGCACGACAACCACCAAGCGAAAAGTCTTTACGCCAAGCTCGGTTTTCGCAACTTGTCGACCTTCGCCATCAAGCGCAAGAACGGCATTAATCAGCCGTTGTTCCTTGGGCCGGGGCCTGAGGCTGAATTCAATCCTTATGCGCGGATCATCGTCGAAGAAGCTCACCGTCGCGGCATTGATGTACAGGTCGACGACGCTGACGCCGGGATGTTTACCCTCAGTCATGGCGGGCGCCGGGTGCGTTGCCGCGAATCCCTGAGCGACCTGACCAGCGCCATCAGCATGAGCCTGTGCCAGGACAAAAGCCTGACCCACAAGGTGTTGAAAGCGGCCGGTCTAACCCTGCCCTCCCAGCAACTGGCCGGTAATGCCGACGACAACCTGGCGTTTCTCGACGAGCACCAACGGGTGGTGGTCAAGCCGCTGGACGGTGAACAGGGCCAGGGTGTGGCGGTGGATTTGCAGACGATCGAAGAGGTCCAGCAAGCCATCGACGCGGCGCGTCAGTTCGACACTCGGGTGTTGCTGGAAAGCTTCCACGAAGGTCTGGACCTGCGAATTGTAGTGATTGGCTTTGAGGTGGTCGCCGCAGCGATTCGGCGTCCGGCGGAAGTGGTTGGCGATGGGCAGCATTCAATCGGTGCGCTGATCGAAGCCCAAAGCCGTCGACGTCAGGCGGCCACCGGCGGTGAAAGCAAGATCCCGCAGGACCACGAAACCCAGCGCACCCTGCACGCGGCGGGTTACGACTACAGCAGCATTCTGCCGGCCGGAGAGCATCTGTTCGTACGGCGTACAGCGAATCTTCATACCGGCGGCGTGCTTGAGGATGTCACCGCGATCCTTCACCCGACACTGGTGGATGCCGCCGTGCGTGCGGCGCGGGCGCTGGATATCCCGATGGTCGGACTCGACCTGATGGTGCCGGCCGCCGACCAGCCGGAGTATGTGTTTATCGAAGCCAACGAGCGCGCCGGCCTGGCCAATCATGAACCGCAGCCGACGGCGGAGCGGTTTGTGGATTTGTTGTTTCCGCACAGTCAGCCGGCGGTTTCCTAGCGATGTAGCGCCTGGACTGGCGCCTTCGCGAGCAAGCCCGCTCCCACATTTGACCGCATTCCCCTGTGGGAGCGGGCTTGCTCGCGAAGGCGTCAGCCCAGGCAACAATTGTTTTTCCCTTCATCGAAACCATCGATGTTCGTTAATCATCAGGAGTTTCCATGACCAGCAAAATTCCCGAACCGGATCTCAACTACCTGCAAAAGGTCCTGCTGGAAATGCTCGCCATTCCCAGCCCGACCGGGTTCACCGACACCATCGTGCGTTACGTCGCCGAGCGGCTAGAAGAGCTGGGCATTCCGTTCGAAATGACCCGGCGCGGTACTATCCGCGCCACCCTCAAGGGCAAGAAGAACAGCCCGGACCGCGCGGTGTCCGCTCACCTGGACACCATCGGCGCAGCCGTTCGGGCGGTGAAGGACAACGGGCGCCTGACCCTGGCACCGGTCGGCTGCTGGTCCAGCCGTTTTGCCGAAGGCAGCCGAGTCAGCCTGTTTACCGACAATGGCGTGATCCGTGGCAGCGTGTTGCCCTTGATGGCTTCCGGGCATGCGTTCAATACCGCCGTGGATGAAATGCCGATCAGTTGGGACCACATCGAATTACGGCTGGACGCCTACTGCACCACTCGCGCCGATTGCGACTCTCTAGGCATTAGCGTCGGCGATTTCGTGGCGTTCGACCCGTTGCCGGAATTCACCGAAAGCGGCCACATCAGCGCTCGCCATCTCGACGACAAGGCCGGGGTTGCGGCCCTGTTGGCCGCGATGAAAGCGATTGTCGACAGCGGCGAAGAGTTGATGATCGACTGCCATCCGCTGTTCACCATCACCGAGGAAACCGGCAGTGGCGCGGCGGCAGCGTTACCGTGGGATGTCAGCGAATTCGTCGGCATCGACATCGCGCCGGTCGCACCCGGCCAGCATTCCAGCGAACACGCGGTGAGCGTGGCGATGCAGGATTCCGGCGGGCCGTATGACTATCACCTGTCGCGGCACCTGCTGCGCCTGGCCAGTGACAACGAATTGCCAGTGCGCCGTGACCTGTTCCGTTACTACTTCAGCGATGCCCATTCGGCGGTGACCGCCGGGCATGACATTCGCACAGCGTTGCTGGCGTTTGGCTGCGATGCGACTCACGGCTATGAGAGGACTCACATCGACAGTCTGGCGGCGCTGAGTCGTCTGCTCGGCGCATACATCCTCAGCCCGCCCGTGTTTGCCAGCGATGCGCAACCGGCCAAGGGTTCGCTGGACCGGTTCAGTCATCAGATCGAACATGACACGCAGATGGAAAGCGATACGCGGGTGCCGTCGGTGGACAGTTTGGTGGGGCAGCGTAGCGATAGCTGAACCTGGCCTTGTGCTGATGGAAAAATCGCCTTCGCGAGGCTTGCCCGCGAAGGCGTCAGATCAGACACCTCAGGACACCAAAGCTAGCCGCAATCCATCATTCGCCGTAGCATCGCGCCATTGTTTTCGCCGAGGTGCCCATGCTGATCCCCTATGACCAACTTGAAGTCGACACCCTGACCCGCCTGATCGAGGATTTCGTGACCCGCGACGGCACGGACAACGGTGATGACACACCGCTGGAAACCCGGGTGCTGCGAGTTCGCCAGGCACTGACCAAGGGCCAGGCGCTGATCGTTTTCGACCCGGAAAGCGAGCAGTGCCAGTTGATGCTCAAGCACGATGTGCCCAAGCACCTGTTCGACTGATCCTTAACGACCTTTGCTTTTCGCCAGTTTGGTCTGGATGCGTTCGTAGACCTCGGCCCGATGCACGTTGACGTTTTGCGGCGCTTCGACGCCGAAGCGTACGCTGCCGCCATTGACGGCCAGAATGCGCACGGAAATGTTGTCACCAATGGAAATCAACTCGCCTACAACTCGACTGAGTACAAGCATGGCATTCGTCCTTCAGGGTTACTGGCCCCTGAAGATGCCCCGCGTGCGTCGGCGCTTCAATGTGACAGCCGCAAATCAGTCCCGCCCTACGGCACAGGACGAATCCCCCGACAGACGCTTCATGCAAACCGTCTGGATGAAGGACCGTTCCTTCAGGATGCGGAGAAGCGCGGGCCGAACAGAATGACACTCGCACCGATCACGCACAGCGCCACGCCGATCCAGTCCGAGCCCAGCGGACGCACTCGCTCGACCACCGCCAGCCAGCCAATGGACGCAATGATGTAGATGCCACCGTAGGCCGCATAGGCGCGGCCAGCGTAGGTTGCTTCGACGCGAGTCAGCAGCAGGGCGAACAAGGTCAGGCTCAGCAATGCCGGGACGACCCACAAGGCACTCTTGCCTTGGCGCAACCACATCCAGAACGCGAAGCAACCGGCGATTTCGAACAGCGCGGCGAGGAAAAACCACAAGTAATTGAGCATGCAGACGTCTCGTGAGGATGGCCGATGGCGGCCACCCTAACGGCGGTGCTGGCTGCGGGCAAGATCAGCTGGCGGTTTGTTTGGCCTTGGCGCGCATTTTGTCGGCCATGACGGTCATTTCGTTGTAGAGCAGTTGCGGGTTCTTCTGCTTGATCGCCCAGGCCATGCGGCCCTGCTCGTGGGGCAGGATCATGAACTCGCCGGCGGCCACCTGGGTGTAGATGTAGTCGGCAATGTCAGTGGCAGTGATCGGCGAACTCTCCAGCAACTTGCCGACCTGGGCTTTCATGGCCGGCGTCGGGCCGCGGAAAGAATCCAGCAGGTTGGTCTGGAAGAACGACGGGCAAACCACATGGACGCCGACTTCCTGCTGCGCCAGTTCGATCAGCAGGCTCTCGGACAATGCCACCACTCCGGCCTTGGCCACGTTGTAGTTGCTCATGGCCGGGCCTTGCATCAGGGCTGCCATCGACGCGATGTTGATGATCTTGCCTTTGCTTATTTCCAGCAGTGGCAGGAAGGCCTTGCAGCCCTTGACCACGCCCATCAGGTTGATTGCGATCTGCCAGTCCCAGTCTTCCAGGGACAATTCGCTGAAGAACCCGCCCGAGGCCACGCCGGCGTTGTTGACGATGATGTCGATGCCACCCAGTTTCTCTTCGCAAGCCTGGGCGAACGCGGTCAGTTGGCTGTAATCGCGCACATCGCAACGCTGGGTAAAACCGTCGCCGCCCGCTTCGCGAACCAGCTTCAGGGTTTCTTGCAGGCCGGGTTCGCTGACATCCGACAAGGCCAGTTGCCAGCCTTCGCGGGCCCAGCGCAGCGCGATTTCGCGACCCAGGCCAGAGCCCGCGCCAGTGATCATCATGCGATTTTGCATAGCAAACAGCCTTGTTGTTCTGGGGAAGATGCCCCGAGTGTAGCGAAGGATATTGCCCGACCCACGCTCCATCAGATTGCTGAATGGTCCGGGCAAACCGGCGCGCGTCTTTGGATCGAGTCGCGGCCTTCGCGAAGAACGATAACGCGGTTCAACTAACCAACTAGCGAGACTGCATAAACGAAATAAGCCTGCTTTCTAAAAAACATTAAAAAACTTTGAATTATCTTTCGCACGCACCGGTCGGATTTTGTAAGCAGTTCGGATTTATCGCATTCCGGCTGATAGTTAAAACATTCGGTCAATCCAGAACACTTCCAGTAAGGAAATCGTCATGGGCACAATTCTTATCGTAATTCTGATCCTCTTGGTGATCGGTGGTTTGCCAGTCTTCCCGCACTCCAGAAGTTGGGGGTACGGCCCGTCAGGCATCCTCGGCGTGGTGTTGGTGGTGCTGTTGATTCTGCTCTTGCTTGGCAAGATATAAAGTTTTAAACAGGCAAAAAAAGAGGCCCTTAAAGGGCCTCTTTTTATTGGGTCACCGGTTAGTCCGGCTTGCCGTTCACCACACCGGCCGTATTATCCAGCAGGCTCTTGGTCGCGGTTTGCAGGAACGCCTCGAGTTTCAGCTTGAGGGCCGCCTCATCACTCGACTCTGGAATCACTTCGCCTTTCGGGTCAGCGCCCAATTCGTAGTGATAAAGCTTTGGCGGCATCTCTTTAGGCAATACCAGCACGCGGTCTGCGGTCAGCAATGCCACGGTCTGATCACTGCCCGAAGGCTTGATCACGCCGAAACCCTTGTCGCCTTCCGGCAGGTTCAGCAGGTCACGACCCCAGCATTGATGAACCACATCACCACCGACACGGCCCATGATGGTCGGCACGATGTCGATCTGGGTGCCCACGGTGTGGTCACGCTGACCGAATTTTTCCTGGATGCCAGGTGCGATCATCAGCATCGGCACGTTGAAGCGGCCCAGGTCCATTTCGGTGATCTGTTGCTCGTCGCCGAAACCATGGTCGCCGACAACCACGAACAGGGTTTCTTTGAAGTAAGGCTCTTTACGCGCCTTCTCGAAGAACTGACCCAGCGCCCAGTCGGAGTAGCGCATGGCGGTCAAGTGTTCGTTCAGGCTGCCACGATCGGTCACACGCTCTACCGGCAATGGCGTCGGCAAGGCGTACGGCGTGTGGTTGGACAGGGTTTGCAGCAAGGCATAGAACGGTTTTTTGTCCTTGCCATCACGTGCCTTCAGTTCTTCCAGGCCGCGGTTGAACATGTCCTGGTCGGACACGCCCCACGTCGGGTCGGAGAACACCGGGTTAACGAAGTCGTTGCGTCCGATGAAGTTGGTCATGCCCTGGTTGCTGAAGAAGCCCGACTGATTGTCCCAGGCAAAGTCACCGTTGTAGACGTACACGTCGTCGTAGTCACGGGCGCTGAGCAATTGCGGCAGGCCGGACAACTTGTGGCTGCCTTCCGGGGTTTGCATCAGGTATTCGAAACCCGGCAGGTTCGGGAAGCAGGCCATGGTGGCGAACATACCCTGGTGGGTATGGGTGCCGTTGGAGAAGAAGCGGTCGAACAGCAGGCCTTCCTTGGACAGTTTGTCGAAGGCTGGCGTGATGTTGCCCGGACGACCCAGCGCGCCCACCGAGTGACCGGCGAAGCTTTCCATCAGGATCACGACGACGTTCTTGATCGGCAGGGTCTTGGTGGTGTCCGGCGTGTAGTTACGGCGTACCGCGGCGATGTCGGGATCGACCAGTTTATCGCTCGGGGTCAGCAACATGTCACGCACGGTCTGCTGGGCCAATGGCTGATCCAGCGTGGCTTTCCAGATATTGCTGCGCTCGTCCGACATCCGGCTCTTGGCAGCAGCAATCAGTTGCAAGGTGCCGTTAAGGCCCAACTGGTTGGCGAAGTTGGAATCGGTGGTGTACACGTCACCCCAGCGCAACGGCGGGCCTTGGCGCAGGGTGCCACGGGCGGCGACCACGCAGATCACAAGGCAAACCACGAACACTGCGATGCGCGCATACCACGGCGCAACCTGGCGCGTGCCGATGCTGCCACCGCTGAATGGACCACGAGGACGGGTCGCGCGGTCGGCGCCCTTGAACGCCAGGGTCAGGATCACGGTACCCACGGCCCAGGCCAGCAGGTAGCGAACCACCGGAAAACCGTACCAGAGCATGCTCATCACGGTTTTCGGGTCTTCTTTCACATACTGGAAGACCAGGCCGTTGAGGCGCTGGTGGAACTCGCGGTAGAAGTCCATTTCCATCAGGCCGAGGAACAGCGCGATGCTGGAGGTCACGGTCAGCCAGAAACGGAAGAGCCCGCGAGCCGCCATGGCCCGGGCACTGAACAGCGCCAACAGCAATGGAATAATGAGATAGACCACGATGCGCAGGTCGAAACGCAGACCGTTGGCAAAAGCCTCAAGGAAGGTCGCGGCTGGCGTATCGAGGATCATCGAGCGGTTGTAAACCAGCAGCGCGACGCGCAGCAGGCTGAACATGACCATCATGACCAGGGCGCACAGTAGCGTGTAGGCCAGATGCGATTTGACGGTCGGTTGCAGCAAGCGACTAGAAGCTCGCTGCTGATTCAGGGCGTCCGGGTTTGCCATGTCGTTTTAGGACCCATTGGAAGTTTAAGTTTCAAAAATATAGCTGCGCCCTGCCCTCTGTTGGCCAGTACCTGGCCCCGGGGCTTGCGCGGGTGCGCAAATGTTGCACGATCAGTCGCGTCATTGCCATTGATTACTGTTCGAGGCGTCCAACTCTGTGCTGTAGCGCTCTGGAACACGGGCATTGAGGCTAAGTCGTGGGGAAAGTGGCGAGGTCGGATTGTCTTGGAGACTTTGTGAAAATTTCGTGCAACGCATATCTGGAAACACAATAAAGCCGCTGCACTGATACCTCTCAGCCAAGCCCGCTCCCACATTGGATTGCGCATAACCGGCTGATATCGGCTCAACCCCCAAACAAAAACGCCCCGAACTAAGTCGGGGCGTTGTCGAAAGCGCGGCGCTGTTACTTCTCGGCGCGTTCTTTCAGGGCTTTCAAGGTATTAAACGGGGCATCGACCACGAACTTGTTAGCGATCATCGACGGCACACTGCCACCTGGCTCGGTGTGCACCTGATAGGTCACTTCGACCTGATCACCCTTAGGCACGAACTTCCAGAAGCCGTCGACCTTGGTGACCCGTACAAAGCCTTTTTCCTCAGGAATGTACTTCGGCACGCCTTCGAGCTTACGGGTCAGGCTGCCATCGGCACCTTCGATGGTGGTGACGTGCAACACCGAATCACGCGCGGTCACTGGCCATGGGGTGTTGAACTGGGTATAGGTCCAGCTCTGGTCGCCTTCGTGCTTCAGCAACTTCTGGGCTTTGCATTCGTGAATCCAGGTGCAGGCTCCCGCCACGTCTTCCTGGAGCGCACGCAGTTTGGCGATGGTGGTCTTCATCAGGGTGACGCCCTGATAGGCCTTGTAATCGGAACCGGCCACTTCACTCAGGGAAACCTTGATGCCGTCTTCGTTTTTGGCGACTTTCCAATCGTCGGCCTGAGCAGCCGAGGCGGCCAGCAGAACCGTCAAACCACACAGCACAGCAATACGATGCAGCGAACCCATAGTCTTATTCCTTATTGTTGAAGTTCCGTTCTTTGACACATCACGCGGCCGTCATTTGCTCCCACCAGCCAATCAACCGGATGGCTTCTTCACTGCTGTTTCCGCAGACCTCGACATCGGCTTCAAAGGCCGAACAGACTGCCGGGCGCTCTGCCTGGCCGAAAATATTGCACAAGTTTTCGACAGACAGTTGTATGCAACGTTCTCCGGCGGCTTTGCCATTGGGCATGCCGGGAATCGCTGAACTGATGGAAGGGGCAATACAACAAGCGCCACAGCCTTCACGGCATTTCATGACGACAAGCACCTCGCGACGGGCAATATGTAAAAGGGACGTGGCACAGAGTAACCGCTAAAACGACTGTTTAAAATTACCTGGACCGGGGTTTTTTCGCTCAAGCGAACGTGACTGAGCAGTCTCCGACGAAGTGTCTGGCCTGCGGCTTACAGATGGGCATGATTTACTGCTTGAACTCGAACTCCAGCGCCGCACCTTCAACGTCACGCCGCTCTTCGTTACGCAGTTGCAGCTGCATTTCGTTGCTGATCAGACGACCATTGAGTTGGAACTGACTGGTCTTGTCGCCGAACATTTGCGGCAGTACCCCGTCGTGTTTGGGCAATGCCACGGTACCGGAGGGTTTGAGCTGTTCAACCATGTGCTGAGGCAAGCTCAAGTCGAGACTGACGGGAGGCAGTTGGGTTTTCACCACTTCGCTGGCCGGCTTGGACTTTGAAGCAATCGGCGGACGTTTCTTTATCGGCGTGGCTTTCTTTTGGACTGGCGCGGCTTTTTTGGCCGCAACCGGCTTCTTTGTCGTTGTCTGGCTGGTGCTGGTGGCCGGGTTTTCCTGAGCAGCCGCCATGACACCTTCCGGTAACACAGTCATCAATAGGCAAATCGACAGCCCGACGGCAGTAAAAATCGGTTTCATGGACCCAACGGCGCTAACGGCAGAGGGCCATATGCTCGCTTGTTGGAAGCGACATGACAAGCGCGGGCAGTGGATGTCCTGCCCGCGGAATCAAAAACCGCTGGCCGTCTCCTGGCAGAGTTGGGTCGCCAGCATGCCAAGCGTCATCAATGCCCGCTCGGCCTCGCGGTTCCAGGGTGTGCCACAGTTCAGGCGAATGCAGTGATTGAACTGCTCCGTATTACTGAAAATCAACCCCGGCGCAATACTGATGCCCTGCTGCAGTGCGCGCACATGCAACTCCTGAGTGTTGACCCGTCCCGGCAGGCTGACCCACAGAATGAAGCCGCCCGTTGGCCGACTCATCTGCGTACCCTCAGGGAAATACTGCTGTACCGCCAACTGGAAAGCGCTGAGGTTTTTGCGGTACTCCTGACGGATATAGCGCAAATGCCGGTCGTAGCCACCGTTTTCCAGGTACGCCGCGATGCCCATCTGCGTGACGCTGCACGCCGAATGGGTGCTGAATGTTTGCAAACGCTGGATCTCCTGCTGGTACTTGCCGGCAATCATCCAGCCGATCCGCACGCCCGGCGACAGGGTTTTGGAGAAGCTTGAGCAATAGATCACCCGATCCAAACGGTCGTAAGCCTTGAGCGCTTTGGTACGGCCCTGCTCGAACATCAATTCGCCATAGATATCGTCTTCGACGATCTGGATGTCGAAATCCGAGGCCAGGCGCAGCAATTGCTTCTGGCGCTCTTCAGGCATGGTGCCGCCCAGCGGATTGCTCAGGCGGGTGGTCAGCACCAAGGCCTTGATCGACCACTGGTTCGCGGCCAGTTGCAAGGCTTCCAGGCTCATGCCGGTGGCGGGATCGCTGGGAATTTCGATGACTTTTAGACCGAGCAAGTCGGCCAGTTGCAGCAGTCCGTAATAGGTCGGTGACTCGGCGGCGATCAGGTCGCCCGGCCGGGTCAGGACCCGAAGCGACATCTGCAAGGCATCGACGCAACCGTGGGTGATCACCACTTCAGACGGATCGACCACCACGCCAGCATCGCGCATGCGGATCGCGACCTGACGGCGCAACGGTTCGAAACCTGGGCTGAACATGTAGCTGAACGCCCGCGGACTATGAAATCGGGTGACCTTGGCCAACTGCTGATGCAGCGCCCGCACCGGCAAATAGTCGACGCTCGGCACGGCAGCGCCCAGAGGGAAGACGCCCTCGCGACGGGATTCAACCAGTACTTGCTGAATGATGCTGCTGCGGGTAACCAGCCCAGGCCGTTCGACCCTGGCAATGTCGGGTGTCGGCGCGGTCAGGGCCGGGGTCTGGTGCACGTAATAACCGGACTGCGGCCGGGCGCGGATCAGGCCCTGGTCTTCGAGGTTGGCGTAAGCCTGCAATACCGTTGCATGGCTGACATTGAGCTGCGAGCTCATCTTGCGCACCGAAGGCACGCGCTCCCCCGGTTGGTAGACACCACGGCGGATGTCCTCGGCCAGTTGCTGAGCAATACGTTGGTAGAGCAAAAGATTGGTCATGACGCAGCACTCGATTTCACGGGCATTTTATTCTTGTGTGAAACAATACCGGAACAGTTTAGAAGTGTACTGGGACAGTTGCCACAATAGTCGACCGTACAGTGCGGTGTCAGCAAAATCTGTACTGCTTTGCGAAGCAATTGGCAGGCGCAAAAAAACCCGGCGCTGACTGGCAGGCCGGGTTTTCCAGTGACGCAGCCCTTATCGGGCGGCGCCGAGCTGGCCTTTTTCGTCGGAGAACACAATTTCCACCCGACGGTTCTGCGCGCGACCGCGCTCAGTGGCGTTCACGTCTACCGGGTATTCATCGCCGTAGCCTTCGACCTGAATGCGTTTGTCTTCGATGCCTAGGTCCATCAGCACGTCTGCCACCGATTGCGCACGGTCGCGGGACAGCTTGAGATTGTCCTGCTTGCCGCCGGTGCTGTCGGTGTAGCCCTCGATCCGCACCACGCGCTTGGGATTGAGCTGCAGGAACTGAACGATCTTCAGCACCACACGGTTCGCCGAGTTCTTCAACTCTGCTTCGCCGGTGTCAAACAATACGTCGCCCAAGGTCATCACCAGCCCGCGATCAGTCTGGGTGGTGGCCAGCGCCACGATCTGTTCTTCCAGCCACTTGCCCTGCTGCTGCACGCTGAGCAACTTGGATTCGCGCAGGGCCAGTTGCAGGCGCTGACGCTCCAGTTCGAGCTTCGCGGCTTGCTCCTCGTTGAGCACCTGATTGGTGTGTTCGCGGGCAATTTCGCTGTAGCGCTGGCTCAGATACGCGTAATGCACCACGTCGTAACCGCTACCCCAGTAGGTGGACAGGCGATCGGCCCGAGCCAGGGACTCGCCGGCGCGGATAACGTCCTTGGGCGCGATTCGCAGCACGTTGGAATCTTCCTTGACCTTCTGGAAGTCCGTACCAGCCTGCTGCAACGCGACGTCGCTGTGCTGACCGGCGCAGCCATACAGGCTGGCGCAGCCTGCCAGGATCAAACCACCGATTGCTTTGGTCTTGAGGCTCATTGGGCATCTCCCAGTTGCTTGCGCAGACGAGCGATGCGGGTATTGAGTACGTCCAACTGCTCCTGGCTCTTGAGGGTCAGGACCTTGGCTTCGGCCAGACGCGCGTCCAGCTCGGCTTGTTCGGCCCGCATGCGCGCATTCCTGTAGGACTGGTCGGTCATGTTGCCCTTGGCACGGTTGAACTTGTCTTCGGCCAGTTTCAGTTCTGGCACATCATCAACAGTGGCGCCAACGGCTTTGGCTTGTTCGAGTGCCTGCGCGGTCAGGCGTATTTGTTCATTCGGCGCCGGATCGGCTGCACAACCCGCCAGAGCCAGAACGGCCAGGGCAGCGAAAAGAGGTCGAATACTCACTAAAAATCCCTACTGTTTTGGGGTACTGGCGGGTTGTGGCTGCAGTTGCTGTTGTTGCGCCTTCCAGCGCTCGATATTGCGTTGCAGCACGGCTTCCGTCAGTCCGGACGCGGGCAATTCTGTCATCTTTTTGGCCAGCTGTCCGCGCAACCAAGGATCGTTGCAGGCGGAGTTATGGGAAACCGCGAGGAACAGGCCAGGTTTGTCGACCGGCTGCGGGAATGCCTGCAGGTCATTGACCATGCCCAATGCCTGCGCGGCGGCCATGCCCGCGTAGCGCCCGGCGAGTACATATTCCACCTCACCCAACAGCAATTTCTGAAAGGCCTGGGTCAGGTTTGGAGTACGGCTGAGGGTTAATTGCTGCTCGGCGAAAGTGCCGAATTCCTGGGTCAATCGAGCCTTTTCCGACACGGCGCCGGGATGTCCGTGCAGGTCTTTCGCCTCGCTGTAGGTCAAGGTCGAGCCTTTGCGAGTCCAGACCAGATAGTCGTTTTCCAGCAGCGGCGGGTGGATGTAATCGAGATTTTCCAACTCATTGAACGTCAACGGTGCGTCCGCCAGCATGTCCATGCGCCCGCTGCGCACTTCGTCCAGAGCCTGGGAGCGTTTGCCGGCGTAGAGCATTTCGACCTTGATGCCCAACTCCCCCGCCACTTGCTGCAACAAGTCAGCACTGGCGCCGATCAGATGTTTGGGGTTTTGCGGGTCTTGCCACAGATAAGGCGGCGCATCCGGGCTGCCGGTGACCACCAGGCGCTCACACTTGCCCGCGGCGACAGTTAGCCCTGGAAAAACCGCCAATCCCATCAGCAATGACCAGCCACATAGGCGGCGCAGATCCATGGCAAAACTCTCCCACTCAAATTCGGAACAAAAAAAAGCCCGACCAAAAGGTCGGGCTCTTTATAAGTCAAGCGACTGGATTAGACCAGTTTCTCGAACTCAGGGATTGCTTCGAACAGGTCTGCCACCAGGCCGTAATCGGCCACCTGGAAGATCGGCGCTTCTTCGTCCTTGTTGATCGCAACGATCACTTTGGAGTCTTTCATGCCGGCCAGGTGCTGGATCGCGCCGGAGATACCGACCGCGATGTACAGCTGTGGAGCAACGATCTTGCCGGTCTGACCGACCTGCATGTCGTTGGGTACGAAACCTGCGTCGACCGCAGCGCGGGAAGCGCCGACTGCCGCGCCCAGCTTGTCGGCCAGGGCGTACAGGTGTTTGAAGTTGTCGCCGTTCTGCATGCCGCGGCCGCCGGAAACGACGATTTTGGCAGCGGTCAGTTCCGGACGATCGGACTTGGCCAGTTCTTCGCCAACGAAGCTGGAAGTGCCAGCGTCGTGAGCAGCAGCAACCGCTTCAACCGAAGCCGAACCACCTTCAGCGGCAACCGGGTCGAAACCGGTGGCACGCACGGTGATCACTTTGACCGCAGCGTTCGATTGAACGGTAGCGATGGCGTTACCGGCATAGATCGGGCGCTTGAAGGTGTCAGCGCTTTCAACCGAGATGATCTCGGAGATCTGGTCAACGTCCAGCTGAGCGGCAACGCGCGGGAGGATGTTTTTACCGTTGGAAGTCGCGGCAGCCAGGATGTGGCTGTAACCAGCGCCCAACTCTGCAACCAGAGGAGCGACGTTTTCCGGCAGTTGGTGAGCGTAGGCGGCGTTGTCGGCCACCAGCACTTTAGCTACGCCTGCGATTTTCGCGGCGGCTTCAGCCACGGCGCCAACGTTCTGGCCAGCGACCAATACGTGGATGTCGCCACCGATTTTCGCAGCGGCAGCCACGGTGTTCAGGGTGGCCGGGGCCACTACCTTGTTGTCGTGCTCTGCGATTACCAAGATAGTCATGATTAGATTACCTTCGCTTCGTTTTTCAGTTTCTCGACCAGTTCAGCCACCGACTTGACCTTGATACCCGCGCTGCGTGCAGCCGGCGCTTCGACTTTCACGGTCTTGTTGGTGGAGGCGGTGGAAACGCCCAAAGCTTCAGGAGTCAGCACTTCGAGAGGCTTCTTCTTGGCTTTCATGATGTTTGGCAGGGACGCGTAGCGCGGCTCGTTCAAACGCAGGTCGGTGGTGACGATGGCCGGCAGTTTCAGGGAAACGGTCTGCGCGCCGCCGTCGACTTCACGGGTCACGGCAACGCTGTCGCCGGACACTTCGACTTTGGACGCGAACGTGCCCTGACCGTAGCCGCTCAATGCAGCGAGCATCTGGCCAGTCTGATTGTTGTCGCTGTCGATGGCTTGTTTGCCGAGGATCACCAGCTGAGGCTGTTCCTTGTCGACAACAGCTTTCAACAGTTTGGCAACGGCCAGGGACGTCAGATCTTCAGCGGATTCGACGAGGATGGCGCGGTCGGCACCCAGAGCCAGCGCGGTGCGCAGTTGCTCTTGGGCGGTGGACGGGCCGATCGAGACGACGACGATTTCAGTCGCAACACCTTTCTCTTTCAGGCGTACGGCTTCTTCCACTGCGATTTCGCAGAACGGGTTCATCGACATCTTCACGTTGGCGAGGTCGACGCCGGAATTGTCCGCCTTGACGCGAACCTTGACGTTGTAATCCACAACGCGTTTGACAGCTACAAGAACCTTCATGGATTCCTCGTTACTCTCCGGTGAAAAGAAAGTCGCCTAGGCGAACCTGGCGGTTGATGCTCGTGGGCGCAAGGGCACCTCTAAAAACGCTGGCATCTGAACGGGGTGACACTGTTCGCAGTAGATGACGACCGTTCGTCAGTGGTGACTGACGAGTCATTCATTACCGCGGCGTGTAAACTGCGCGCCGAATCTTCGCTGCGCATCACCTTGTACTGCCATCGCCCTGTCTTTAGAGGTGCTCTTGAAACCAACAGTCAGCCTACGGCGAGCGCAAAACCGCCCGTATCTTGACCGGAACGCCTATTCCGGTCAATACGGCAAAATGGCCAGTCATAAGCCGAGTTACTTTGATTTCTCTGGCCTGGAGCCGATTCAAACAAACGTTTGTATTGGACGCTAGGAGTGGTGTAGATATAATGCGCCACCTAGAGAGAAAGGTGGTTCATCGATTGTCCACTTCCGGCATTGCGCTGGGGTTCATGGATGCGACACCAAACCTCCATATTAGAAAAAAAACTGTTGAGCCTTGAGTAGGAGATAACCTGTGGAACGCGAATACATGGAATTCGACGTGGTCATCGTCGGTGCCGGCCCCGCGGGTCTTTCCGCCGCTTGCCGCTTGAAGCAGAAAGCCGCCGAAGCCGGTAAGGAAATCAGCGTCTGCGTGGTCGAAAAAGGCTCCGAAGTCGGTGCTCACATCCTGTCCGGTGCGGTGTTCGAACCCCGCGCCCTGAACGAATTGTTCCCGGACTGGAAAGAACTCGGCGCCCCGCTGAACACGCCGGTCACCCGCGATGACATCTTCGTTCTCAAGAACGCCGACAGCGCGCAAAAAATTCCAGACCTCCTTGTGCCCAAGACCATGCACAACGAAGGCAACTACATTATCTCCCTGGGCAACCTGTGCCGCTGGCTGGCCCAGCAAGCCGAGAACCTGGGCGTAGAAATCTACCCAGGCTTCGCCGCTCAGGAAGCGCTGTTCGACGAGAACGGCGTAGTCCGCGGGATCATCACCGGTGATCTGGGCGTTGACCGCGAAGGCCATCCGAAAGAAGGCCTGTACACCCCAGGCATGGAACTGCGTGGCAAGTACACGCTGTTCGCCGAAGGTTGCCGTGGCCACATCGGCAAGCAACTGATCAAGCGCTTCAACCTCGACAGCGAAGCCGACGCCCAGCACTACGGCATTGGCCTGAAAGAAATCTGGGAAATCGACCCGGCCAAGCATCAGCCAGGCCTGGTGGTGCACACCGCCGGTTGGCCGCTGGACATCATGGGCACCGAGAACACCGGGGGCTCGTTCCTCTATCACCTGGAAAACAACCAGGTGGTGGTCGGTCTGATCGTCGATCTTTCCTACAGCAACACTTACTTGTCGCCATTCGATGAATTCCAGCGCCTCAAGCATCACCCAGTGCTCAAGCAGTATCTGGAAGGCGGCAAACGCATCAGCTACGGCGCTCGCGCGATCGCCAAGGGCGGCCTGAACTCGCTGCCGAAAATGGTCTTCAAGGGCGGCGCGCTGATCGGTTGCGACCTCGGCACCCTGAACTTCGCCAAGATCAAAGGCAGCCACACCGCGATGAAGTCCGGCATGCTCGCCGCTGAATCGGTGGCCGAGGCGTTGTTCGCTGACAAGGACGGCACCGAAGAGCTGACCACCTACGTCGACGCCTTCAAGAAGAGCTGGCTCTACGATGAACTGTTCGCCAGCCGCAACTTCGGCCCGGCGATCCACAAGTTCGGCGCTATCGTTGGTGGCGGTTTCAACTGGCTCGACCAGAACATCTTCGGCGGCAAACTGCCGTTCACCTTGCACGACACCAAGCCGGATTACGCTTGCCTGAAGCTCGCGGCGGACTGCAAGAAGATCGACTACCCGAAACCGGACGGCAAGATCAGCTTCGACAAACTCAGCTCGGTGTTCATCTCCGGTACCAACCACGAAGAAGAGCAACCGTGCCACCTGAAGCTGACCGACCCGAGCATCCCGATCAGCAAAAACCTGCCGCTGTACGATGAGCCCGCCCAGCGTTATTGCCCGGCCGGCGTGTACGAAGTGGTGACCAAGGAAGACGGCGAGAAGCGCTTCCAGATCAACGCCCAGAACTGCGTTCACTGCAAGACCTGCGACATCAAGGACCCTTCGCAGAACATCACCTGGGTGGCACCGGAAGGCTCTGGCGGCCCGACTTACCCGAACATGTAAGCCGAACGCTTGAACATCAAGGCTCCCGAAATGGGGGCCTTTTTGTTGCCCACGATTCAAGCAACAACACAAGCCCCCTGTGGGAGCGAGCTTGCTCGCGATAGCAACTTATCATTCAACATCAATGCAAGCTGACCCACCGCCATCGCGAGCAAGCTCGCTCCCACAGGGAATCAACGTCAACTCAAGCAGCGCGCTCATCCCCAGGATTACGCTCAAAGTAGCGCTTGTACTCGCGACTGAACTGCGACGTACTCTGATACCCCACCCGGTGCGCGACCTGCGCCACGCCCAACCCTTCCGACATCAACAACTGCTGCGCCTTGAGCAACCGCAAGCGCTTCAAATACTGCACTGGCGACAACAACGTGCTGCGCTTGAAATGCTCATGAAAGGTCGACGCACTCATGTTCGCGCAACTGGCCAGGGTCTCGACATTCAAGGGCTCGGTGAAATGCCCGTGCAGATGGTTGAGTGAAGCCGCAATCCGCGCGAACTGCCCCTGTTGCTCCACCAACGCGCGCAATACATCAGCCTGCGGACCACGCAATGCGACGAACAACAATTCCCGCAAACGCGCCTGGCCCATGATCTGGCATTCCAGCGGATCGTGCAGACAGCGCAACAACCGCTCCACGCAACCGCGCATGCCATCATCGAGCACCGTCGAGGTCATGGACTCCAGTGTCTGCGCAGGAATGTTACGCCCCGACACCAGCCCCATGGCCAACACCAATTCGCCAAGCAGTACCCGGTCGATGGCGATGGAAATCCCCAGCATCGGCCCCTCCGGCGCGGCAAAGGTTTCGCACTCGAACGGCACCGGCAGCGCCTGAATCAGATAATGCCCGGCTCCATATTCCAGCGTACGAGCCCCCAAATACGCCAGTTTGCTGCCCTGAACGATGATGACCAGGCTCGGCTCATAGATCTGCGGACCACGGGCGACATCGCAACTGGCGCGCAACACCTGCACACCCGGCAACGCCGTCGGGGCGAAACCGTCGCGATTGGTCAGAGGTTGGAGCAGTGAAACCAACGTGGCATTGGCATCGAGATGACGGGTCAACAACATGGGAAGTTCATCACAGAAAAAGTTGCAGAAATCGGGATGAAAACATCATCGCAGGTCTGAGGACCAATGCGACCAATCCGAGGCACATGCCGGAGGATTAGGCATGACACCCGGAGGAATCGCCATGGCCGCCCTCAGGCACCACGCCCAGAATGGCCCACCTCACCTGTCACCGCTTTTGCGAGGTTCCTCATGTACACCGCTATCGGATACGCCGCCCAGTCGGCCACCACTCCCCTCGCCCCCGTGAAATTCGAACGCCGCAGCCCTCGGGCCGACGACGTGGCGATCGAGATTCTCTACTGCGGCGTCTGCCACTCCGACATCCACCAGGCACGCAACGAATGGGGCATTGCCGTTTACCCGCTGATGCCTGGCCACGAGATCGTGGGTAAAGTTACCGCCATCGGTACGAACGTGACCAAGCACAAAATCGGCGATCTGGTCGGCGTCGGTTGCATGGTCGATTCCTGCCGCCGCTGCGAAGCCTGCCAATCCAACCTCGAGCAATACTGCCTCGAAGGCCCGACCATGACCTACGCCACCCCGGACCGGGTCGATGGTAGCAACACCATGGGCGGCTACTCCGACAGCATCGTGGTCAGCGAGCACTTCGTGGTGCGCATTCCGGAAAAACTCGACCTGGCCAGTGCCGCGCCGATTCTCTGCGCCGGTATCACCACTTACTCGCCGCTCAAGCACTACGGCGTGAAGGCAGGCGACAAGGTCGGGATTCTCGGCATGGGCGGCCTCGGCCACATGGGCATCAAGTTCGCCAAGGCCATGGGCGCTGAAGTGACGTTGTTCACCCGCTCGGCGAGCAAGGCTGAAGAAGCTCGCCGTCAGGGCGCGGACCACGTGATTGTGTCCACCGATGCTGAGCAGATGAAAGCTGCGGCCGGCCATTTCAACTTCCTGCTGGACACCATTCCGGTGCAGCACGACCTCAATCCCTACCTCGATACACTCCGTTTCGACGGTGTGCACATTCTGGTGGGCTTGATCGAACCGGTCGATCCGCCGGTGCATGCAGCCAAACTGGTGTTGGGTCGTCGAGTGCTGGCCGGCTCGCTGATCGGTGGCGTCGCAGAAACCCAGGAAGTGCTGGATTTCTGCGCCGAGCACAACATCACCTGCGACATCGAGATGCTCAACATCCATCAGATCAACGAAGCGTTCACCCGCATGATTGCCGGTGACGTGAAGTACCGCTTCGTGATCGACATGGCGACGCTCAAGGTCTGATCAGACTTTAGCCCCGAGCTCCGCCGAGAGCCGAGCCGTGACCCCTTTGATCAGGGGAATCAGCTCGGCCATTTTTTCCAGCGGCATGTACGGCACCGTACTGGCGATGCTGATGCCAGCAACGATGCGCTTACTGGCATCACGGATCGGCGCTGCCACGCAGCGGATCGACGGTTCGTTGTCTTCCAGATCGAACGCGTAACCGCCCGCCACATATTCAACCATGCGCTGCTGAAATTGCTCCCAGGACTGCTCCGGGTGCTGCGGCCAGAACTGACTTTTCCCACCCGCCGGCAGACTGACTTCGTACAGCCGTTTCCAGTCTTCCTGCGTGTCATCGAGCATCAGCGCCTTGCCGATCCCGGTGCGTGCCAACGGCATACGATGGCCAACCCTCGAACGCATTTCCGGGCCGTTGCGCCCCGGATTCTTATGCAGGTACAGCACCTCATCGCCTTCACGAATCGCCAAGTGAACGGTGTCGCCGGTCAATGCCGACAACTCATCCAGATACGGCCCGGCCAAGGTCACCAATGGCAACTCTTCGCGCGCCTGGAAACCCAGCTCGATCAGCTTCGGCCCCAGCAAATAACCGACTTGCGGGACCACACGCAGGTAACGCTCGTCCACCAGGCAACTGGCCAGACGATGGGTGGTGCTACGCGTGGTGCCGATCAGTCGGGCGATTTCCTTGAGATCGCGGGCGCCACTGGCCACGGCCTGAACCACACCCAAACCACGAAGCAGTGTCTGGGTGCCGGTCGGCGCGGCGTCCTTGGCGATTTTTGGGGCGTCTTCCTGCATATCCAGCCTTTACCGTTGAGCGAGTGAACGGGCGGCATTATGGTCGCCCGACGGCTGCGACTACAACTTGATACGTTCGACCTTGCCGACCAGCAACACGTAGGAAAGCGCACCAATCAATGCGAGAACCGCGATGTAGGTAATCGCCGGGGCAAACGAATCACCGCTGGCGAGGAAACCGATGACAATCGGCGTGGTAATCGCCGACAGGTTGCCGATGAAATTGAACACCCCGCCGGTCAACCCGAGCAACCGCGCCGGAGCCAACGTCGACACCAGCGACCAGGTGATCGAGGCCAGTCCATTACCAAAGAACGCCAACGCGAGGAAGGCAATCACCAGCGGCGTCGACTCGACGAAGTTGGCGCCGATGATCGAGGTGGAAATCAGCAGGCCGCCAATGATCGGCAGCTTGCGGGCGAAACCGACGGTGTAACCACGACGGATCAAGAAGTCCGAAAAGAACCCGGAACACAGCACGCCGACAAACGCCGCGAGAAACGGCAGCGACGCCAGCAAGCCAGACTTGATGAAGTCCATGCCGCGATATTTCACCAGGTAGGTCGGGAACCATGTCAGAAAGAACCACAACGTCGAGTTGAGGCAGAACTGGCCGAGGTAAATGCCCCAGAGTTTGCGTTTGCTCAGGACAATCCCGAGGTCGATCCAACTGAATTTGGCTTTGACTTTGGCTTGCTCGGCCTGGATATCCACCAGCCCGCCGCCCTCGCGGATCAGGTCGATTTCAGCGTCGTTGGCGCCCTTGAAATCCCGAGGCTCGCGATATACCGCGTACCAGATCACCGCCCAAATAATGCCGACGATACCGGTGCTGACGAACACCATGTGCCAGCCGTATTGGTGTTGCAGCCAGGCCAGTACCGGCGTGAGAAACGCCAGCCCGACAAACTGCCCGGAGGTGTAGAAACCAATGGCCGTGGCGCGTTCGCGTTCAGGGAACCAGGTGGTAACTACACGGCTGTTGATCGGATACGCCGGGGCTTCCAGCGCACCCACCGCCATGCGCAGGACGAACAACGCGATGAAGCTGGCGGCAAAGCCGAGCATCACCGTGGCCAGCGACCATAGCAGCAGTGCAACACTGTAGAGAATTCGTGGCGGCACGCGATCCACCAGCCAGCCGCCGGGAATCTGCATGGCTGCATAAGTCCAACCGAACGCCGAGAAAATCAGCCCGACATGGATCGGGTCGATGCCCAGTTCGCTGGTCAGCGCCGGGGCGGCAATCGACAGGTTGCTGCGGTCCAGGTAGTTGATCACCACCGTGATAAATAGCAGCACCATAATGAAAAAACGCTTGCGACTGGGCGTCACCAACGTCGCCTGCCCGGTGAGGGTTTGCGGTTGCATGGGGTGTGCCTCTTCTTATGTTTATTGAAGGCGATCTAAAGACTGGCGCTGAAACCCTGTGGGAGCGGGCTTGCTCGCGAATGCGGTTTGTCAGTCGAAATCGATGCTGAATGACACACCGCATTCGCGAGCAAGCCCGCTCCCACATTGGATTTGTGTTGAGTCAGAGCGAACTCACCACTCCGCAAAACTGCCATCGGCATGGCGCCAGATCGGGTTGCGCCAGCGGTGGCCGACTGCCGCGCGTTCGATGACGTATTCCTCGTTAATCTCAATCCCCAGGCCTGGGCCATTCGGGATTTTCACGAAGCCTTTGTCGTAATCGAACACCCGCGGATCCTTGACGTAATCCAGCAGGTCGTTGCTCTCGTTGTAGTGGATGCCCAGGCTCTGTTCCTGGATGAATGCGTTGTAGCAAACCGCGTCCAGTTGCAGGCACGCCGCGAGCGCGATCGGGCCCAATGGGCAATGCAGCGCCAGCGCCACATCGTAGGCTTCGGCCATGTTGGCGATCTTGCGGGTTTCGGTGATGCCACCGGCGTGGGACGCATCGGGCTGAATGATGTCGACGTAGCCTTCGCTGAGCACCCGTTTGAAATCCCAACGGGAGAACAACCGCTCACCGAGGGCAATCGGGGTGCTGGTCAGCGGCGCCAGTTCCTTCAACGCTTCGTAGTTTTCGCTGAGCACCGGCTCTTCGATGAACATCAATTTGTACGGATCAAGTTCCTTCATCAGCACCTTGGCCATGGGTTTGTGGACCCGGCCATGGAAGTCGACGCCGATGCCGACGTTCGGGCCGACCGCGTCACGCACGGCGGCGACGTTGGCCAGGGCCAGATCGACTTTCTCGAAGGAGTCGAGGAATTGCAGCTCTTCAGTGCCGTTCATTTTCACCGCAGTGAAACCGCGCTCGACCGCTTCTTTCGCTGCACGCGCGGTGTCTGCCGGGCGGTCGCCGCCGATCCACGAATACACGCGGATCTTGTCGCGCACCTGGCCGCCCAGCAAGTCACTGACCGAGACGCCCAAGGCTTTGCCCTTGATGTCCCACAACGCCTGGTCAATACCGGCCAGAGCGCTCATGTGGATCGCGCCGCCGCGGTAGAAGCCGCCGCGGTACAGCACGGTCCAGATATCTTCGATGTTGCGTGGGTCTTTGCCGATCAGGTAGTCGGACAATTCCTCGACGGCAGCCGCAACCGTGTGGGCGCGGCCCTCGACCACGGGCTCGCCCCAACCGGTCACGCCTTCGTCGGTTTCGATCTTGAGGAAGCACCAGCGTGGCGGGACGATGAAGGTGGTCAGTTTGGTGATTTTCATCTTTTGCCTCTCTTATTAGATGCAGCGCGCTCGGCGCCAAAAAGTCTTAACGCAGAGCGTTCCATGCCGCGACGTAGGCCTTGGCATTTACCGCGACGTCTTCAGGCGTCATGCCCGGTTTGAACAACCCGGAACCGAGACCAAAGCCTTTGACGCCAGCGTCAATAAACACCTGCATGTTGTCCGGCGTAATCCCGCCGACCGGCGCCAAAATGGTTCCGGCAGGCAACACGGCGAGCCAGGCTTTCACTACGGCTGGGCCCATCTGCTCGGCCGGGAACATCTTCAGCACATCCGCGCCTTCGGCCAATGCAGCAAAGGCTTCAGTCGGCGTCGCTACACCCGGCGACAAGAACAACCCCGCCGCCTTCGCCGCGCGCAACACCTTGGGATCGCTGTGGGGCATGACGATCACCTGGCCGCCCGCCGCTTTCACTAGCTCGACCTGTTCCGGCGTCAGCACTGTGCCTGCGCCGATCAGGCAATCGGCGGGCAAGGTGCTGCGCAGGATGCGGATACTTTCGTACGGCTCGGGGGAATTAAGCGGCACTTCGATGACGCGAAATCCGGCGGAATACAGGACGTTTCCGATGGCCGCTGCTTCCTGCGGGCGCAGGCCACGCAGAATCGCGATCAGGCCGTTTTGCGCCAGGGCTTGCTTGAGCATGTCAGACCTCCAGTCAGGTTTAACGGGATGGGTTGTGTTTGATCAGTCCGGCGGCAACCGCCAGTTGCCACAACCCGTGCTCGGTGGCTTGCTCGGCCAGCGTCACTCGGGCAAAGCCGCAAGCGTCGAGGGCCCGGCTGTAGCGGGCACAGAGTTGTGAATTACCAATAAGAATGATCGAGGGCAGGTGCACGCTGTTGCGTCGGCGCCGCTGAACATTGGCCAGGGCCGACAGTTCATGGCCGATCAACAGGCCGGACAGATAGTCCGGCTGGGCCGTGGCGCTGAGTTCGCCGGTCAGCCCGAGGCTGCGGGCGCTGAATAACGTCGACAGCGGCCCGATCTCGCCGTCCGCCGACAAGGCCACTTGCACACCACGGTCAAACGCCGGGCCATCGAACGACGCGCCCTGTTGCTGGGTGCGCCCGAGAATGCTGTGTTCACTGAGCACGGCGAAGACTTCGCCGGTCATGAAGGTGTCGAAATGAACGATGCAGCCATCGGCCACTTCGACCCATTTCGAATGGCTGCCCGGCAAACCGATCAACAGATCGTTGCCCGCCCCGCTCGGCAGATTCTGCAACACGCCAAGGACCTGGGTTTCTTCGCCGCGCATCACGTTCGGCAGACGCGAACGCTGAATCACGCCCGGCACGATGTGCACATCGACACCGCGAAGACTGCGAACGGTTTGTAGGGAAGTTCCGAGATTAGCGACGTTTGCCGGCGTGTCGCAGTAGGCTGCTTCGCGCCAGCCCTGGGCGCTGCCGACCATGCCGCAGGCAATCACCGGCAAATCGGGTTGGGCATCGAGCCAGTCACCGCAGGCCTCATCGAACGCCAGTTCAAAACCGTTGGTGCATTCCTGGCCGTTGATGATTCGCGGCGTGCGTGGCAATTGCATGATGCCGGACGACAGCGAACGCTGTTCCAGCACCTGGCCACCCGCGGCGAGTTTGTAAGCACGTAATGAGGTTGTCCCCCAATCGAGCGCGATCAATTGCGCCAGCATCGCTTCACCTGTTTTGTTTTTGGCAGTGAGTGAGCTGGACTATAAACCCGGACGCGGGAAAATCTCAATATATAAATATCACTCCCATATTATGGGATATCCAATAACAAAAAAAATACCCGGCGGCGCAGATTTCGGCATTCAATCAGGGATTATGTGCAATGCAGAGCGGCCTCGATGAGATCAAGGCCGGAGAGCTTTCAGATAGTAGTACGACAAGCGCCAAATGGTTGGGCCGTTAGAGGCGGGCAAACACGTGGCGGGCGATGCAGGTACCGCTTGTATTTGCGCAAGTGAGCCTTGTGGCAGATGTTCGCGTTTACTGTTTCGTCGCCGCTTTTAGCAACTCACTCGTCGGGACGCGCATAACCTTTGAGAAGTACGTCTTGTAGGTTGTGGTCTGGACTCTAAATACACATGAAATAAAATCGCATCGTTTCAACAGCGGGACCAAGGTTTCACCGTCTAGATAATTTTCCCCGCCCTTGCCACTTTCCGATTCCCTGAAAATGACATTCGCGCGATACCGCAACGGCAGATCGCCCGCCACGGGTTCTACCAGACCAAAACCAGAACGTTTTATGTGATGGGCTTCGGTAAAGTCGAGGTCATCTTCCAACGCACAGACAAGCCCCTGACCAATCCTGGACTTAAACAACTGCAGAACATCGACGTCAGAGCTGAAATAAATCTGATAGAGCCCAGTATTACGAAGCTCCTCCACACTCAAATACTCGAGAGTGGCCTCTGGTTTTCCGTGATTTAACGAGCATCCGGCACTCATCAATATAAATAGACATAGAAGAACCTTGCGCACCCGGACTTACTTCCTGAAATAGATCAAAATTGATTCATAAAATATTTGTCGAGCCGATTTGCCGCCGGGCAGTATTTGCAAAAACATCCTGTCGGCATTCGCATGATTGACGTCAACGCGACCCATGACATTAGGGCCTTGCGTCACTTCCCACTGTTCACCAAAGTCGGCAACCAGGTCCGACACGTTCCAGTCGACGGCGGCAGCCGGGATATTCAACCAGTAGTCAGCCTTGGGTTTAGGCTCGCGCCGGTAGATATTGGAAATGCCGTAGACAATCTTGCCTTCGCCTACCGGGTCCAGCGTCATTAACTTTTTTACTTTAAAGCCTTTATCCGTCAGCACACTGGACAGGTGAGCACCGTTCCAGCCTCCTAGGCTATGGCCCACAATGTAAATCGCAGTGGAACAATTTGGTATCCGGCTCAGTACGTTCTTTTCGAGATCTTCATCACTGATAAACGCGTTATAACTGAGCGGCCAGGACGGGCAGCGCTTCAATATATTCAACTGCGTTGCATCGTCAATGGTGATCTTTCGGACATAGTCAATATTATTATTCGGCCCCGTCCCGTAGTAACTTTCCTGATCGCCCGCACCGCCAATAAAGAATATGACCAAATCGCGCAAGGCCACAGGAACCGGCTTGACGGATTGGTCGGTCTTGCACGTTAACGTGTGAGTTTTTACTTCTCTTTTTGGCAGTTCTTCCTTCACCGCCGGCGCTGCACCTGCCATCCCGATCACTCCACAAACAGTTTGATAGTTTCAGCCAGATGCGAACTGACGGTGTGGGTGAATCCGGACACGTCCGTAATCCCATGCTCTTCGCTGCCGTCGCCACGCTGAATGGTGTAAGGGTGATAAGGCACCGGTTCTCCAGAGGCCTCGTTAACCACCTGTAGCCTGTCAGTGAAATGCACCGGCATCGGCAACAACCCACTAAACGCAGCCCCGCCGCCACTCTGGCCAATAATCACAGTCCCGGAGCCACCGATTACCACGTTGCCGTGACCACCGGTGCTGTCGAGGGTGGCGGCGTTGAGACCGTTGATGAACACCGTGCCGGACACCGCGCCGGTAATCGGGCTACCGCAGGCGGATTTGTCGGTCATGCGGGCGGCGGCGAGAATACGTCCGGGGAGCCAGAAGCGATCGGGTTGGTGCCATGGCCTGGCAATGGGCACGCGGTAGGGTCGGTTACACGCGCGGCGGGTTTTCCACTCAAGTCAAAGCTCCTTGCTCATGAGTTATAAGTAATGGCGGGGAGATAGCCATGTCGCTCACGGCGAAGACTCCACGGGCGTGGAGATAGAGTGCCAAATGCATTGCAAGTGTCGTCCGTGAGCGCGCAAAAGGCGCGCACAATTCCGGACTAGAGCGGTCGGCACAACAAAATCATCAGATTGCCATCATCCACCTTCGGCAAATTCCCGGAGCACCGTCCCATCCATCCGATACCGCACCCACTCTTCCTGTGGTTGCGCGCCGAGGGATTTGTAGAAGTCGATGGCCGGTTTGTTCCAGTCCAGCACGCTCCATTCAAAACGCCCGCAATCATTGGCGCAGGCGATTTTTGCCAAGTGGCGCAGCAACGTTTTGCCGGCGCCACCGCCGCGTTGTTCGGGGGTGATGTAGAGGTCTTCGAGGTACAGGCAATTGCTGCCGAGCCAGGTGGAATAGCTGAAGAAGAACACCGCAAAACCAATCGGTAAACCGTCCCGCAGGCAGATCAGGCCGTGGGCGGTGGCGCCTTCGCTGAACAGGCTGCGCTCGATGTCGGCAACGCTGGCGATGACTTCGTGGCGGGCACGTTCGTAGTCGGCCAGTTCAGTGATGAACGCGAGAATTTGCGGTGCATCGCTGGGGGTCGCCGGGCGGATCTCGATCGTCATGGACGTGCCTTGTCAGAAGTGAAAACGCCATACTAAGGCGGCAATCGGCGCTCGTCATATGGGAATGCAAAAAGTACCCTACAAATGGCTTTGTTGGGCCTCGTGTGGGAGCGGGCTTGCTCGCGAAAGCAGTCTTCCAGACACATGAACTTTGAATGTGAAACCGCTTTCGCGAGCAAGCCCGCTCCCACATTTTTACCGTGCATGACCAAAAGGATGTTTATGACCGCCGCCGCTTTCGTACCACTGCAAACCCTCGCCGAGACACTGCTGCCCCACGCGCTGGAACCCTCGGAGGACGGCGCCCACGACCTGTCGCACTTGCAGCGGGTATGGCACAACGTACGCACGCTTCATGCGCAAGAAGGAGGAGATCTGGAAGTGCTGCTGGCGTCGGTGTTGCTGCACGATTGCGTGGCGGTGGAAAAGAACTCGCCCCTGCGTTCCCAAGCGTCTCGATTGGCAGCAGAAAAAGCCGCAACGCTACTGACGACACTGGATTGGCCAAACACAAAAATCGCTGCCGTCGCCCACGCCATCGAAGCCCACAGCTTTTCCGCCAACATCGCCCCGACCACCCTCGAAGCCAAAATAGTGCAGGACGCCGACCGACTCGATTCCCTCGGCATGCTCGGTGTCGCCAGAACGTTCTATATCGCCGGGCGCATGGGCAGTGCGCTGTACGACCCGCAAGACCCGGAAGCCAAGGCGCGGGACTACGACGACAAGCGCTTTTGCCTCGATCATTTCCAGACCAAGCTGCTGCACCTGGCGGACGGTTTCCAGACGACCACCGGCCAACGCCTGGCGCAGACTCGCCATCAACGGCTCAAGGGTTTCATGGAACTGTTCAAGGAAGAAATCGGCGTCTGCTGAACCCCTTACTCCGGTCCGCGCTAACCCTGAAATCGGCAACCTCGGACCTAACATCGGCGACTTGCATGGTAGATAGATGAAGCGCTCATTTATCTGGTCAAGGAACCGCCTCATGTCTACCGCCCCACCCCAGGTCTCAAGCAAGTTGTTCGGCCTGTTTTGCCTCGCCAGTTACCTGCTGTCGCTGTCCTATGGCGCGACGTTTTTGCTCTCGCTGTTGATCGGTTCCCGGGGCGGTAATGAACATGACGCCGGCAGCGTGATTTCGGCGGCAATGCTCAGCACCTTTGCGGCGGTGATTGTCTCCGGGCATCTATCGGACCTGCTCGGTGCCGCGCGTTCGATTGCCCTGTTCGGTCTCTTGCTGGTGGCGGCGAGCCTGGGCTTCGCGCTGACGCCGGGCTTCGGCAATCTGCTGCTGTTTTTCGGTCTGTTGCTGGGCCTGGGCTGGGGCGTGTTCTACACCTTGGGGCCGATCATTGTGGCGAGCCTGGTCACGCCGTCCCAACGAGCCAAATACTTTGCGTTGCTGTCGGGCAGCATGATGACCGGCATTGGCAGCGGCCCGTTGCTCGGCCGCGCCGCCAGCGCGTTGGGCTATCCGGTAACAGCGGCGTTTTACCTGGCAGCGCTGGCCAGCCTGGTGGGTGTCGTGCTGTTCTGGCGATTGGATTCGCACCTGAAAAAAGCCCACACCAACCCGACAGCGGTGTCGCGAATTTCCTGGGGCGCCGCACAGCAAGTGCTGTCCTCCAAAGCGCTGTTCCCCATCATCATGGTCGGTCTCGGCGGGTGCGTCTTTGGTGGACTGTCGAGTTTTCAGACCAGTTACGCAGCGTCGCGCGCACTGGATTACTCGCTGTTCTTTTTCGGGTTCATGGGTGCGGCCATCAGCAGCCGCATGCTGATCGCCAGTTTCGTGGTCAGGCGTGATCCGTTCCGGGCGTCCTGCCTGTTGTCGGGGCTGATGATGGGTTCGATCCTGATGTTCGGCTTCGTGGTCGATAGCAGCTTCACTTACCTGCTGGCGGCGGTGATGCTCGGGGTCGGTTACGGCCTGACCTATTCGGTGATCAATGGCCTGGCAGCAAACGAAGCGCCGACCGGCACCACCGCGCAAGCCTTGCTGCTGTTCAGCCTGTCGTACTTTATCGGCGTGTTCGGCTTTCCGCTGCTGGCCGGAAAAATCATCGTCGAGCACGGGATGGCGACATTATTGTTTGCCGTTTTGCTGATTGCCGCGTTGAACTGGCTGATCACGGTGGGCCGGCTGCTTTGGCGTCGAACTACACGCGCCAAAGCGCTGCAGCAAGCCTAGACCGTTCGTCATTCATCAGGCACCAATCCAGATCGGGGGCGGACCAACATCAGGTAAGGACTCTAATAATTGGAGACGACACCATGATCATGTCCCGGCTGACCGCCCTCGCTCTCGCTGCCCTGCTGTCCTCTACTGCCTTCGCCGCCACCATGGCCTCCGGCACCGGCCCGACCGACCCGGTCGAAAAACCCAAAGCCCCGGCCATCCAGGGTGCCCCGGGCATGAACAGCAATGGCTCGGGCATCGACAGCAGTTTGCCGCCAGCCACGGGCACTGACCCGCGACTCCAGGGCAGCGACGCCGGCCGTCAAGGCGGGATGAACATGCCGGACACCCAGACACCCGATAACGCTGGCAGCGGTATCGGCTCGAAAACCACAACCAGTGGTTCGGATTCCGAAGGTGCCGACCAATAGTTCGCCGACGCGAGTACCGCAACACCCTATCCACATCCATGAAAGAGGTAACCATGAACGTCGATAAAAACCTGGAAAAAGAAGTCCTGACCCGTCTGTTGCACGCCCACCCAAGCGGTTTGGGCAAGGAGGTCCTGGACAATTACCGGGGGGAGAAAGTCGTGGCCAATACCCTCGCCGCTTTGCAGGATCGCGGACTGATCCACCATGGTCATGTGACCTGTAACGAGGCTGGCGAGCATTCACTGAGCTTGCCGATCAAACTCAGCGCGGCGGGGGTTGAGGCGGCGCGCAAGTTGGACGTTTAACCGCAGCAAGATCAAAAGATCGCAGCCTGCCACAGCCCCTACACGATAGTGCCATACCCGTAGGAGCTGCCGCAGGCTGCGATCTTTCAAAAAATTCGTGAAGCCAGGAGAAATCCCATGCCTCGTGGAAGCAAAGACAAATACACCGCCGAGCAAAAACGCAAGGCCGAGCACATTGAAGAAAGCTACGAACACAAAGGTGTTTCGAAGGATGAGGCCGAAGCCCGGGCCTGGGCGACGGTGAACAAGCAGTCGGGCGGCGGCGAACGGGCCGGTGGTTCCGGGCGCAGGAAACCGGCAAGTGCCAAATCTGAAGATCGTAAAGAGTCGTCCCGTCGGGCGGTGGCCAGCCGTGAAGGTCATTCGCGTAACAGCAAGGCTTCGCGGGACACGCAAACCGTCGACAGTTTGATGAAAGAAGCCCGGGCGAAGAAGATTCCGGGGCAGTCGGGGATGCGTAAGCAAGAGCTGATAGAGGCGTTGCGCAAGGCTGGCTGACGGTCAGGATTTGTGTTGGGTTTGAAGGCCCCTTCGCGGGCAAGCCTCGCTCCTACGGATATACGCGATCCCCTGTAGGAGCGAGGCTTGCCCGCGAAGACGTCGGTTCAATCACCAAAAGTCTTACGGATCAACGCATCCACTTCAGCAGCCCCCGGCGAAGTCGCCGGCCCCCACCGTGTAACGGCCAAAGCCGCCGCCGCATTTGCCCGCCGTGCCGCCCCAACCGCCGCCAACCCTTGCGCCAACCCGGCCACAAACACCCCAGCATGGGCATCCCCGGCACCGTTGCTGTCCACCGCATCAACCTTGAACCCCGGCACGTGCTGACGCTCGCCACGCTGGCTGATCCAGCAGCCCTGCGGCCCATCGCGCACCACCATCAACACCTCGGCCGGCAGATGATCGACCAACCGATCCAACGCCTCGGCGATGTTTGGCGCGCCGGTAAACTTCAGCGCCTCGACGCCGTTGCTGGTCCACAAATCGATACGCGCCAGCAAGGCTTGCATCAATGGTTCATCCGGCGAATCCACCAACGGTCCCGGATCGAACACCACGTTGATCCCCTTCGGCAAACCCAGCACCCAATCCACCAGCGCCTGGGCCTTGCCGCTATGCAGCAGGCTGTAGCCACTGACGTAGACATAGTCACCCACCTCGGCCGGCACGCTGGCCAAATCTTCAGCAGTCACTTCGCCTTCAGCGCCGATGTAGGAAATGAAACTGCGCTCAGCCGAGGCGTCGGTCACCGCGACGCACAATCCGGTATCGCGCTCGGCGCTGTGAGTGATGCCGATCCGAATGCCTTCGGTCCTCATCGCCTCCCGGGCCAGGTCGCCAAAACGCCCGGTGCCATGGCGACCTAGGTAGACCACCGGCAAGCCATTACGCTGGGCCGCAGCCATCACGTTGAACCCGCCGCCGGCTTCGAAACTGGCGGATTGCGCCAACACGTCGCCGCCCGCCTGAGGCAGTTTATCCACGGCCATGACCAGGTCGATGATGACCTGGCCGGTGTGCAACAGCTTAGGCATGAGCGTTCTCAATCAGTGCAGCGCGACGATCCTTGGCCCCGCCGAGTACAAAGTAAATCCCGCCGGCCACCAGGAAGGTCACGATCCAGCCGAGGCCGTTATGGCCCAGCCAGGAGTCGGACAGGAAGCCGCGGAACCAGATGTTTTCTGCAGTGGTGCCGATGGTGGTGAAGCTGAAACCCAGCACAATCGCGAATGCCCACGCACCGAAGGCGCGCCATTCGATGCCGCCGCGATACCAGTAGGCGCTGCTCGGGCTGACGTCCAGCAAGTCTTTGGGGCTGTAGTAATGACGATGAATCAGGTCGACCACGAAGATCCCGACCCACGCGGTGATGGGCACTGCCAGCAGGGAAATGAAGGTGATGAACGGACCGTAGAAACTGTCGGCAATCAGCATGAAGTAGATCGAGCCGGCGAAGATCGCGACGATATCAACCACCACTGCGTACACCCGCTTGACCTTCAGGCCGAGGGTCAGCGTGGTCAAACCGGCGGAGTACACCGACAGGTTGTTCGACAGCAGCAGCCCGCCGAACGCGGTGATCAGGTACGGCACGGCCATCCAGGTCGGCAGCATGTCGCGGATCGCGATGATCGGGTCAGTGGCTTGGGCCAGGTCGTTATTGCCCACCGAGAGCAAGCCGCCGAGGGTGATCAGCAGCACCAGCGGAATCCCCGCACCGAATGCGGCCGAGGCCACCAGGCGCACGGCTTTGACGCTGCGGTGCTGATAGCGCGACATGTCCGCGCCAGCGTTGGCCCAGCCAATCCCGGTGCCGGCCGCCATGGTGCCGACGCCGATGATCATTGCACTCAGTGGTGCCGGCGTGGCGTTGAACACCGCGCTCCAGTCGATGGTCGCGCAGAGGAAACCGCCGACCACAATGTTCAGCGCGCCGAACACATAGGTCGCCCACTTCTGGATCACCAACAACGTAGCGTGGCCCAGGCCAGACACCGACAGGGTCAACAGGACGAAAATCGCAATGAAGATCAGCGTCAGCACGGGTGCGCTTTTGGCTTCTACAGGCGAACCGAACAGGATCGAGCACAACGACAACAACACGAACGCGGCGGTGGTGGTGTTGACCGTTTCCCAACCCAGGCGCGACATCAGCGAGACCACGGTCGGGCCGATGTTGCCGCGCACGCCAAAGATCGCTCGCGACAAGGTCAGGCTCGGTGCGCGACCACGACGGCCGGCGATGGAGATGATCCCGACCACCGCGAACGAACCGGCTGCACCAAGGATTGCGACGATGATCGCCTGCCAGATGGCCAACCCGCGAAAGGCCACGAGGGTCGCGCCCAACGGCAGGCCGAGGATTGAAATATTGGCGGCGAACCAGACCCAGAACAGTTGCAGCGGATGACCGTTGCACTCGCTTTCCGGCACCGGCTCGATACCGCGGGTTTCCAGTTGCCCGGCGCTTGGCCCGGCGTTCGATGAACTCATGTTGGATGCTCCTGTTGCCATTGTTTTGGTTGTGGGCAGTTTCGGAAGTCGACATCACATCCCGGCAGTCCTGGCCGTCTTCGTGCTTTCCGTTGCGGGTAAAAAAATCAGATCGGCGGCGCGCCCTTCGCGAGCAAGCCCGCTCCCACAGGGGATTTGTGTCGTGCACAGATCAAATGTGGGAGCGGGCTTGCTCGCGAAGGCGTCAGCCCGGTCAGCGCAAAGCCAACAGGCCTTTCACCAACGGTTCAAGCTCCAGACCATTCACGGCTTTGATCTCGTCGATCATCGCCACCGGCCAACTCTCAAGCCCCAGACAAGCCCCAAGCATTGCGCCGAGAATCGCCGCAATGGTGTCGGTGTCGCCGCCCAGACTGGCGGCCATGCACACCGCTTCGAAGGCGTTCATCTCGCCAATGGCCACTTGCTGAGCCAGGGCAAACGAGACCACCACCGATTCCTGCGAAGCCACCGAGGTGCCGATCACGTCGTACAGCAAGTCCGCCAACAAGGCCTTGTCGCTGTCGACGCTGATGGTCCGCGCCCAACTGATCCGCGAGGCGATACGTCCGCCAGCGACCCAGTGACCATGGCTTTCAGCTTGCTGGGCGATCTGCATGCCCAGGTTCAAAGCCTCGCCCAGGTCCATGCCATTGATGCCGGCCGAGACCACCGCCGCCACCGCCGCCGCACTGGAAATCCCCAGCGTGGTGTTGTGGGTGACTTGGCAGGCTTGCACCACGGCTTTAATGAAGCGCTGCGGATCGGCGACATCCGCCGCGATCCCGACCGGGGTGATACGCATCGCCGCGCCATTGGTGGTGCCGTAGCGCCCCGCCTCTTCCGGCGAATGACCGGCGAGAATCATCTCGATCGCGCGTTTGGTCGAAGGGCCGAGCAAATCCTGCGAGCCCTTGGCCTGCATCTCGGCTTCCCACTCGATCAGCCGCTGGGCGAGCACGGCCGGTTCGATCCGGCCCTCGCCTTCAATCAGCAACTGGCCGACCAGGATCGCCTGTTCGGTGTCGTCGGTGATCGAGCCTTTGGGCATGTTGGCGGCGATTGGTTGATCGGGACCGGCATCTTCCAGGTCAGTGATTTCGCCGAAGCGCGCCTTGATTTCGGCACGGCTCAGGGATTGGGTCGGCATGCCCAGGGCGTCGCCCAACGCCAGGCCATAGAACGCGCCCAAGGCACGGTTGAGCGCGGTCACTTTGACTCTCCAAATTGCAGGTGCAAACGAAAATGCACCGGGTCGAGCAGGCTTTCGACCTGTTCCATAAACCGGCCCTGACGGTCGTACGTGGTGCGCAGGGCCTTGAGGAATACCGTGCCGTGCGGACGACCGAGCAGGTCGGCGTCTTCGGCACTCAACGGCTCGGCGCCGATCCACTGATCACCGCGTTCGCCGATGTAACCGTAGGCGGCCAGGGTGATGGTCAGCGAGTTATCAATCAGGCCAACCCGCGGCAGGCTTTCCAGGCCTCCGGTGGCGGGCATCAGTGAACGTTCGAGGGACACCAGCGTGCCGTCGTTGGAACGGCGGCGACGATCAAGGGTGATGAACTTCTCGGTGCCGAACCGCGGCAGCAAGTCAGGACGAGTGACCGCCTCGAGCCGCAGCACTTCGGTATTGATCAGCGCCCCGCTGTCCGCCAGGGCCTGGGCCCAACCACTGCGCTGATCGAGCACCACACCGTCGAAGGTGACGATGGAGCCGACTCCGCTTTGCGTGGCGATGTAGTTGCGCCTCTTCAGTTCGGCCAGGGCTTCACGCAGCGTGCCGCGGCTGACCTTGAATTCTTGAGCCAACTGATGCTCGCCCGGCAACAGAAAGCCGTCCTCCATGAGGCCGCTTTCGATGCGCCGGATGAGTTCGTCGACCACCCGTTGTTTCTTGTCAAATCGAACCTGTCTAATCATGTACAAAGTGATAACCGAAACAGGGTCGGGCGAGCAAGGAATTTTTTGAGGGAGGTGATGGAAGGAAGGAGGATCATAGATCAAATGTGGGAGCGGGCTTGCTCGCGAAAGCGGTCTGTCTGACACATCAATATTGAATGTGCCGACGCTTTCGCGAGCAAGCCCGCTCCCACACTGGACCTCCTGCCCCCACACATTTTGTGTGAGGCAGGTGAATTTATTTAGCGTTGTTTCAGTCGGTCAATCACCACCGCCAGCAACAGGATCGAACCGCGAATCACATACTGATAAAACGTATCGATGTTCTTCAGGTTCATCGCATTTTCGATGATCGCCAGAATCAACACCCCGGCAATCACATGCCGAATCATGCCGATCCCGCCACTCAACGACACCCCGCCCAACACACAGGCGGAGATCACCGTCAGTTCAAAACCCTGGCCAATCATCGGCTGGCCCGAGGTCATGCGCGAGGCGAGAATCACCCCGGCCAACGCGCCGATCAAACCGTGCACGGCGAAGATGATGATTTTGGTCCGATCAACGTTCACCCCGGCCAGCAGCGCCGCTTCCTGGTTACCGCCGATGGCCATGGTGTTGCGCCCGTAGGTGGTGTAGTTCAGCAGCCAACCGAAAAACAGGAAGCAGACGATGGTGATCAGGATCGGTACCGGCACGCCGAACAACTGGCCGTTGCCGAATACGAAGAACTGCTCCTGCGACACGCCCACCGCTTTACCGTTGGCAAAAATGTACGCCAGACCACGGACGATCTGCATGGTCGCCAGCGTGGTGATTAACGCATTGACCCGCAACTTGGCGATCACAATCCCGTTGATCAACCCGACAATCAGGCCCATGAACAGCGCAGCGACAACACCGAGGAACACGCTGTCGGTGTCGCGCATCACCACCGCCGCGACCACGCCGGCGCAGGCAATCACCGAGCCCACCGACAAGTCGAAATGCCCGGACGCCAGGCAATACAACATGGTGCACGCGGCAATCCCGGTGGTGGAAATCGCCAGCCCCAGGCCACGCATGTTCAGCGGCGACAGGAAGTTGTCGATCAGCAAGGTACACGCCAGGAAGATCGCGATGGCCGCCAGCAGCATCACCCAGTCATCAAGAAAACGCCGCAGGTCCAGAGGTTTGCGCGGGGTCGGCAGAGCGTTGTTTTGGATTGTCATCATAGTCACCTCTCAGTTCGCCACGCTGTCAGCGCGTTGGCGCGGCAAAGCCAGTTGCAGCAAGTTGGATTCATTCGCTTCGTCGCGGGACAGTTCACCGCGCAGCGCGCCTTCGCAGAGCACCAGGATGCGGTCGGAAATGCCCATGACTTCCATCAAGTCGCTGGACACCACGATCACCGCGATGCCGCTTTCAGCGAGACTGTGGATGATCTGGTAGATCTCGGCTTTCGCACCGATGTCGATGCCGCGAGTCGGCTCGTCGAGCAGCAGGACTTTCATCGGCATCGACAGCCAGCGACCGAGAATGGCCTTCTGCTGATTGCCGCCGGACAGGTACATGATTTTCTGCGACGCACTGGGCGTCTTCACTTTAAGCGCGGCGATCTGCTTGTCGGCGTTGCCCTTTTCCCAGAGGCCGCGCAACAGGCAACCGAAGGTGGAATGGGCGCCACGGGCGCTGATGTTGATGTTCTCGGCGACGCTGGAGAGCGGCATGATGCCCTCCTTCTTGCGGTCCTCGGGGCACAGCAAAATCCCGGCGGCAATCGCATCCCGCGGTGAACGCAGTTTCAGTTCATGACCGCGCAGCTCCAGGCGTCCGGCGGTGTTGCGCGTCAGCCCGCTGAGCATCCGGAACAACTCGGTGCGACCCGCGCCGACCAGACCGAACAGCCCGAGAATTTCGCCTTTGTGCACCTCGAAACTCACCGGCTCACGCAGGCCCGGCCCGAGCAACCCGTCGACCTTCATCGCCACTGCACCTCGCTGGCGTGGGCGGTAATCGTAGATGTCCTGAATGTCGCGACCGACCATGCAGGTCACCAATTGGTCGTGGGTCAGTTCGCTCATGTTCTCGAACGTGCGCACGAAGCGGCCGTCCTTGAACACCGTCACCGCGTTGCAAATGCGGAACACTTCTTCCATGCGATGAGAGACGTAGAGCACCACTTTGCCTTCGTCCCGCAGCCGCCCAATGATCGCCATCAAACGATCAATCTCTCGGGCCGAGAGGCTGCTGGTCGGTTCGTCGAACGCAATCACATGGGCACCACGGGACAACGCCTTGGCGATTTCCACCAGTTGCCGCTGGCCGAGGGACAGCCGTCCGACTTTCTCTTGCGGATCGATTTCATCCGCCAGGCCCTTGAGGCAGGCCAATGCTTGCTGGCGCAAGGCGCCGCGATTGATCAGACCGAAACTCGCCGGCAAGTGACCGAGGAACAGGTTCTCCGCCACGGTCATTTCCGGGACCAGGTGCAGCTCTTGGTGGATCACCGCCACGCGGCTGGCGATGCTGTCGGCGGTGGACTTGAAGACCATCGTCTGCTCGCCGATCTGCAGATCGCCGCTGCTCGGGATGTAGGCGCCACCGAGGATTTTCAGCAGCGTCGATTTGCCGGCGCCGTTCTCGCCCATCAAGGCATGCACCTGCCCCGGATGCGCAACGAAGCTGATGCCGTCCAGCGCCTTCACGCCGGGAAAGGTCTTGCCGATCCCGTTGAAGCGCAAGCTGTCGCCGCGGTGTTCTTGTGTTTGTGTTTGCGCTTGCATAACCACCTCATCACACAGATCAGGCAGCCCCGTCGCCAGGGCCGCCGATGAAATCAACCGGCCTTCAGTTCCACAGGCCGATCTTTTCCAGTTCCTGCTTGAAGTTTTCACGCGTGATCAGCGTCACATCGTCCATGGCGGTGTATTTCGGCGGTTCTTTGCCGGTGGTCACCCACTCATACATCATCGCCGCAGTGTTGTAGCCCTCGATGTGCGGGCTAGGCAGCATTGAGCCGAAGAAGCCGCTGTTAGGCTTTTTCAGTTCGCCGATGGCGTCGGTGCCGTTGATGCCGATGCCGATTACGTTGGCCGCCGCAAACCCGGCGCTTTCGGTGGCGCGCACGCCGCCGAGCACGGTGTTGTCGTTCATGCCGCCGATGATCAGGTTTTTCGCTCCGCTGGGCAGTTTCACCAGCGCCGAGTTGGTGGCGTCCATGCTGCCCGGTACGTCGAGGGTTTTCTGTGCGGTGTAGAGGATGTGGTCTTTCGGGAAGCCCGCATCTTCCAGCGCCTTGGCCGAACCGTCGGTGCGTTTCTTGCCGGTGTCGAGTTCGTTGAAGGTGTTGATCACCGCGTAGGTTTCTTTCCAGTCCCAGCCGCGCTTTTTAGCTTCGGTGGCCATGGCGGCACCCTGTTTCTGGCCGACTTCGAAAGCCGCCATGCCGAGGTAAGGCACGTCTTCCATGAACTTGCCGTTGGCATCGACAAACCGGTCATCGACCGCCATCACTTTCAAACCGTTTAGTTTGGCCTTGGCCACGATGGCCGGGCCGAGGCCGACGTCCGGCGGGCAAATGACGAAGCCCTTGGCGCCGTTGGCCGCCAGGCTGTCGATGGCCGAGAGGGTTTTCTCGCCGTCAGGCACGGCGATCTTGATCACGGTGAAGCCCTTCTCTTTCCCGGCCTTTTCAGCGAAAGCCCATTCGGTCTGGAACCAGGGCTCTTCCGCCTGCTTGACCAGAAAACCGATCTTCACTTGCTCGGCCGCCAGCAGCGAACTGCTCAGGCTGACCGCCGTGACCGCCAAAGCGGCACAGCACAGGGAACGGATCCCACGACGACGATTCATAAGCTGACTCCTTGTTATTTTTTTTGAGCGTTATTTGAAAGCCGATGCAGCGGTCAAACCGTGAAGC
>Ga0105857_1000069_pt1 | contig 41361 bp, 29 predicted proteins | sample OrgsoiDNA_201061_FD_89682 | JGI IMG/M metagenome (GOLD analysis project Ga0105857, IMG submission 89682) | Permafrost soil microbial communities from the Arctic, to analyse light accelerated degradation of dissolved organic matter (DOM) -... | ecosystem: Environmental > Terrestrial > Soil >...
GAAAACCAGGTTCCCTACGAGCTCCCGGCCAACAAAACTCGCACGGTTTTCAAAACCCTCAGCTCACCGGGGGGCGGCGGGTTCAATGAACTGCGGATTGAAGACAAGAAGGGTGCGGAGCAAATCTTCATCCATGCCCAGCGGGATTGGGATGAAAACATTGAGCATGATCAGAAAATTCGAGTGGGTAACGAACGCCACGACACCGTCGAAAAGAACACCTACACCGAGCTGAAGTCCGAGGAACATCGCACCACGATTGCGGATCGCAAGGTCGAAGTGAAAGCTGACGACCACTTGACCGTCGGCCAGAACCAGCACATCAAACTCGGCACCGCGCAGTTGATGGCCGCAGACAAAGAGATCCACCTCAAGGCCGGGCAAAAGATGGTTATCGAAGCAGGCATGGAACTCACCGTGAAAGCCGGCGGTAGCTTCATCAAGCTGGATGCGGGAGGCATCACCGTAGTGGGGCCGGTCATCAAGCTGAATGCCGGAGGTGCAGCGGGTGTCGGGACCGGAAATGCCGCGCTCCTGCCGCTGGAGCCCCTACCCGCCGCCTCTGACAAGGCCGGTGAAGTCCCTGAGCGTGGCGAGTCGCAACCAGCACCGGAAGTCATTCACAAACTCAGCGCAACCATCAGTGCGGTGCCCGGTCATCCCGGTTACGAAGATGAACCCTATACGCTGTTCGCCGATGGCGCCGTGATTCAGGAAGGCCTGACCGGCGAAGACGGCGTGATCAAGTTTGATCACGTCCCAGGCACCCAGACTTATGCAGTTGAACTGGTGAACGGTCATCGCTTCGAGATTGAGCCTAAGGAAGTCAGCGGCGAAGCAGGCTCACAAAATCAGCAATTGGCGCGCCAGGGGTATCGCGACTACCACGCGCAAGCCGATCAACTTGAGCCTTTGGGCTCAACGGATGATTATCGCGGCGCCGCCCTGAACCCGGCAAACAAGCCGACGAGCCTTTGAGTGCAGGAAGCAATCGAATGACGACTGATTACAGCAAAGAAGTGATCCAGCTGACGCCGAAAGAGCACAAGTCCACCGCCTTGACCATGGACTGGTTTGCGGCCAAAGCGATGTACCCACCGAGAGCCGGCATCAAGGTCACTCCGCTGATCAACGGTGACAAGGCGTTTGGTGCTGTCTACGATGCCATTCAGGCCGCGACAAAGAGTGTCGAAATCATCAGCTGGGGATTCGACCCGGCGATGCGTTTCAAGCCCGGCAGTGATCGAATCGGTGAGCTACTGGATGTTCGAGGTCGCAATGGCGTAAAGACCCGTGTGCTGATCTGGAAGAACCCGCTGGCCAACTTTGTTGAAAACACTATCATTGGCGATGGTCTGGCGGGCTCGGGAGGTACTGCTGCGGGGTCGGGTATGGTTAGAGGGAGCGCAGCGTCTGATAGCTCTGTGGAGGCTCGCCAGCAGCTCGAATACCGTAGAACTGTTAACCAGCATGAATTGGCCAAATTGCGTTCGGGTCAATTGCCTGCTTACGGCACGGGATATCGCTATCAGCAACGCGAAAGTGAGTTGCAGAGCATTCTTGCCGACATCGAAGCACAACTGAACGGCCAAGGTGGCTACAACAAACTCAAAGGATCTGGTGCGCCCAAATATTCCCCCAAAGATGAGGAATACACGCGGGAGTGGTTCAGCCGCATCCACGATGGGCGAATGCAGAACGTCGAGTTTCGTACCCGAGACTTCTCCACGGAAATTCCGCTGAATGCCGCCATACGCGGGCCACAGATGCGCAATGAAAAAGGACGTCTGGCGACCCTTTATCGATTGATGAAAGGGGAAGCACCCGATACCAACTTTGCGCATATGTTGCTGTTGACCCTGTTTGCCAGCCACCACCAGAAGATGGTGTTAGTGGACTATGAAGACACTGCGAACGCGGTTGGCTTCGTCATGGGTCACAACATGCATCGCAATTACTGGGATACCAGCGCGCACCTGTATGACGACAAAGCCGCGCGGCGTAGCCCAGGCTTCGGTCCTTGGCAGGACCTGTCGATGAAAGTGCAAGGTCCTGCTCTGCATGACCTGAACCACAACTTCAGCACCGCTTGGGATCGGGAAACCTTTTGGGTCAAAAAATGGTTTGTCGATGGCCTGCGCGATCAGCGCCAGGCCATCAAGCCGGACAATTTCAAAGCCGCCGGCTCAACCATGGCGCAGATTTGCCGCACACAACCGCAAGAAGGTGCCGAGACCTCTATTCTGGAGCTGTACCACAAGGCTTTAGGCAACGTGCGCAACTACGCCTATTTTGAAAACCAGTATTTCCGCTACCCGCCGTTTGCAAAACAGTTACGTGAACTGGCGGCTGCTTATATCGCAAAGGGTAGAGACAAGGAGTTGTACTTGTTCGTCGTCACCAACAACCCGAACGACAAGGGCTTTTCCAGCACCACCTATGCCACCTTGCAGGAACTGGGGCAGGAGCAACTGATGCCTCAGGCTCAGCGCAGCCTAGTCGAAGAAACGCTCCGAAAGCGCAGCCAGGTGGCGTATCTGGACGCAAATCCACAGAACGATCCCTACGTGCAGCGGGCTCAGCTCAACCGAGCCGAGGTACTGAAGCGCGAGATTACCGAGTTGGAAAAAAAAGGCGTCACCCCTGAAGTAGAAGAGCGTCTGGGCGGTCTCAAACCAAAAGATATTCCTGAACTCAGCAAGCCGAAATCGGATGACAGTGAAGATCCAAAACCTTACACCCTCAAGGATTTACCGGGACTCAAGGTCGTCATTGCGACGCTAACGGCGTGTAGCCCCGAGCCGGGCAGCATGTTGTCCGAAGGGGAGCAGGCGTTTTTCCGTGGGATCTACGTACACTCAAAACTGTTGGTGGTGGACGATGTCTTTAGTCTGCTCAGTTCGGCGAATATCAACACCCGCAGTCTGCATACCGACTCTGAATTAGGACTGGCTGCACCGGATGCTGAGCTGGCCAAGCATTGGCGGGAAGAGTTGTGGAAGTTGCATGTCGGTGAGTCACTTAACGATGACAAGGGACGCTGTGATGGGTTAGAGAATTTCGCTAAATGGAATGATGTGATGGATAAGAATTGGGAAAACAAAGGTAGAAATAAACCATTAATTGCCCATTTAACTCGTTTTTGGGATGTGGAGACGCCTTATGCCAAAGCCATTGACTAAAACCATTTCTATTTGTGCCCTCATTCTTTCATTTTTGCTGAGTGGAGCCCCGGCCATGGCCTATCCAACCTTTACCTGTGCCTACGAAAAAGACCACAACCCACCACTGGATGCGGAAGCCGAGCGCTGGTTTCAACAGGCCCGCGCCTTGGAGAAGGTCCGAGGTGTCAAAGACTGGAAAACCATCGTCGGGCTCTACGAAAAAGCCATCGCCAAAGATCATTGGAAAGCGATGCACAACCTGGCGGGACTCTATCGCACGGGCTGGCCAGGGCAACCCGGCGTTGAACAAGACACCAGCAAGATGCTCGACCTCTATGAACGCATGGTGAAACTCAAAGTCCCGCTGGGTTATTACAACTGGGCCGTGGTTGCCGAAAATGGACGAGGGGTTTTGAAGTCGGACCGGATGGCCAGTTCTTATATGTTCCAGGCAGCGCAATTAGGCAGTCCATTGGCCCAGGTTCAAATCGGCCAATACTTCGCTTTTGCTCTCCCCAGGGATAAGCAGGACGATGACATGGCTGAGCGCTATTACCGATGTGCGGGGGCTCAGGACAATCCCGACGCCATAGAGAAAACCGCAAGTTTTTATGATACAGCTAAAGAAAACAAACCTAGGGCTCTATTCTATTATCAGCGCGCCGCATCGCTGGGTAGTTCCACGGGATTTAGTTATCTCAGTGGAGTATTTGAGTCTGAACCTGAACCCATATATAACTTTGGGTATCAGCCAGACCCTAAGATTCATGAGCTTTATTCCGGTCTTTGGAAACAGCTCCGGGCTGACCGTAATCTACGCTTCCCTAATCTCATGAAAGACCACCCCCTCCCTCCCCACCCCAAACAAGGCTTTGACGCCGAACACCCGGACCAACGCCCAGAGCTATAGCCGGAATACCCAAGGAAGATTCATTCAATAAAGGAGCAACACCATGCGTAAAACCCTCGCCATTCTCGCCGCCATACTGCTGGCGATTTCCCTCTTCAGCGCATTGATCGGATTAGGTGGTGTAGCCGGCGCGGCGTCTGGAGGAGGACGGGTTTCCGGTGAAGTTGATGTCGCGTTCATGGCCGCCAAGGTGTTGTTTTTCTTGAGCCTGGCCGGTGGGGTCATTGCGATTTGCTGGCCGAAAGCTAACGCCGAGTAAGCCCTTCAAGGCCCGGTGAAATACCGCCCCGGCGTCACCCCAAACGAGCGCCGAAACATCGCAATAAACGCGCTGACATTGTCATACCCCAACTCCAGCGCAATCGTTGTCACAGCCTCCCCCGCCGCCAGCAACTCCAGCGCCCGCAACAACCGCGCGCGTTGGCGCCATTGGCTGAAGGTGAAGCCGGTTTCGCTGACGAAACGCCGGGCCAGGGTTCGTACCGACACACCGCCCCACTGCGCCCATTGCACCAGCGAACGGTTGTCGGCGAGGTCATCGACCAGCGCCTGGGTGATCCGCCGCACTCGCGGATCCTGGGGCAGCGGCAGGCCGAAGGGTTCGGCGGGCAATGCGGCGATTTCGTCGAGGATGAGTTGGGCGATCCGATCCTGGCGCTGATCCCGTGCGCCCCCGTCCCAAGTCGCCGCTCGATCAACGGCCTCTCGCAGCAGACCCGAGGTGGCGATGATGCACGGCTGCTGCGGCAACCCGACACACGCGGCCGCCGCCACATAGACGCTCCAGCCATGGAACGGACCGTGAGAGCGCAAGCCGTGCGGGCAATCCGGTGGAATCCACACCGTATGAGTCGCCGGCACCACCCAATGATGATCCGCCGCGTCCACCGACAACAACCCGCGCCGCGCCCCGAGCAATTGACCGCGGGCATGCTGGTGCAGAGCACTTTGGCGCTCAACCGGGCTGTCCAGCGTAACGGCAAGCACCGATGCAGCGGTGGACGACTGCGCCAGCTCTGTGGATATCAGCGGTTTAACCATTGGCAGTTTCACGTTATCGAATGACTTGGATGAGGCAGTTTAGCCACGAACAACGCTTTAGGCTGGACTCTCATTCAACCGGAGACACCGTTATGCGCGCCGAAGACCTGCTTCCCGACCCTCTCGACCAAGGCCAATTCAACGGCATGACTGTGCGCAAAGGCACGGTCGGGGCTTTTCTGATCAATGCGCGAATGCTGGCCGACCCAGGCGCCAGCGACGAGCAGCGGCGTGTGGCCGAGCAGGACATCGTCGAGGCCTTGCCGGCACTGAGGGCGTTGGGTTTGTTCGAGATCCTGCAAGTGCGTGACCAACACTTGCGCATTTTGTGCGAACGCCACTGACGCTCGCGATGGAGGGTCAGGCTGTGCAAGGATGTCACCCTGCCTGACCGTGAACCGCAGCGGACGCTGATCGAACCTCACTGGTGAGTCACTGTCCCTTGGGTACGCGACGTTTTTTGCCAAGGATCGATATGACCAACCTCAACGCCCAATTCTCATTTGTTCCCGGACGCCTGGAACAGATGTCCACCCGTGTCGCTTTTTTCATCGCCGGTCTCGGCATCGCTGCGTGGGCGCCGCTGGTGCCTTACGCCAAGGCTCGTGCCGGGATGGATGAAGGGACGCTCGGTTTGCTGCTGTTGTGCCTGGGGGTAGGGTCGATCCTGGCGATGCCGATAGCGGGGATGCTGGCCACGCGTTTCGGCTGCCGCCGCGTGGTAAGCGCCGGGGTGTTGCTGATCTGCGCGGCGCTGCCGCTGTTGGCGACGGTGTCGTCGATTCCGGCGTTGATTGCCACGCTGTTCATGTTTGGCGCGGGGTTGGGCACGGTGGACTCGACGGTGAACCTGCAAGCGGTGATCGTCGAGCGGGCCAGCGGCAAGAACATGATGTCGGGTTTCCATGGCCTGTTCAGCCTGGGTGGGATTGTCGGGGCGGCGGGCGTCAGCGCCCTGCTTGGCCTCGGGATTTCGCCATTGGGCGCGACGCTGGTGGTGATCGCGGTGCTGATCGCGGCGTTGCTTAAAGCCGCGCCGCATCTGCTGCCTTACGGCAGTGAAAGCTCCGGCCCGGCGTTTGCAGTGCCTCATGGCATCGTGCTGTTTATCGGCATGATGTGCTTCATCGTGTTCCTCACCGAAGGCGCGGTGCTCGACTGGAGCGCGGTCTTCCTGACCTCCGAGCGCGCAATCGACACGGCGTACGCCGGGCTGGGTTATGCGGCGTTTGCACTGACCATGACCGCCGGGCGGTTGACAGGGGATGCGATTGTCCGGCGTTTGGGCGCGACAAAAGTGATTGTGTTTGGTGGGCTGACGGCTGCGGTGGGCCTGTCGCTGGCGACATTCGCACCGACCTGGGAGGCGGCGCTGGCGGGTTATGCGCTGGTCGGCGCGGGTTGTTCGAACATTGTGCCGGTGCTGTACACCGCAGTGGGCAAACAGACCGTCATGCCGCAAAGCATTGCTGTGCCAGCCATCACCACCCTCGGTTATGCAGGGATACTCGCCGGCCCGGCAGTGATCGGGTTCGTCGCCCATGGCAGCAGTTTGAGCTTTGCCTTTGGGTTGATGGCGGTATTGCTGGTGGCGGTGGCCATTGGCGGAAAAGTGCTGAAGGTCTGAAAAGCATCGCGAGCAGGCTCGCTCCCACAGGGGATCTTTGCCGGGCACAATTTATGTGTACGGCGCAGATCAAAGTAGGAGCAAGGCTTGCCCGCGATGAAGCCGCCGCGGTCTATCAGAACCCGACGCTGGCCTGCACGAAGAACGTGCGCGGTGCCCCGACGTAGATCCCCGAGTTGTTGTCGCTGGAACGGGTGAAGTACTGGTGATCGAACACGTTTTTCACCCCGGCGCCGAGTTTCAGGTTCGACAGTTGCGAGCCGAAGTCATAGCCGCCGCGCACGTTCCAGGTCACGTAACCCGGCATGTCGCCGTACTGCCCGTCAGCGCTGCCGTCGGTGATGTAGTTGCCGGTGAAGCTGCCATCCGCATTCACGCCAGTACCCGGCGAGCGCTGCTTGGACTGGGCGAAACCGTCGATGTTGTAGGTCCAGCGATTCACGTCGTAACGCAAGCCAACCGTGGCCACCTGACGTGAATAGAATGGCAAATCACGGCCCTTGAAGCCCGGAATCTCGCCTTCGTAGGTGGCACGGGTGTAGGTGAAACCGGCGTTGGCAGTCAGGCCGTCGAGCCGTGGGTCGAGCGCGGACAGGTCGTAATGCACCGACGCTTCAAGGCCTTGGTGCTTGGTCGCGCCAAGGTTGGTCCAGCCCACGTCGTTGCTGATGTATTGCAGTTCGTCATCGAAGTCGATGTAGAACAGCGTCACTTCCCCGCCCCACACGTCATCGTTGTAGCGCGTGCCGAGCTCGTAAGTCTTGGCCTTCTCCGGGTTCAGGCCGTTGGCCGTGCTGTCACCCGAACCGCCCTGGCCGAGCTGGAAATATTGCAGGCTGCCGAACGACGTCTCGTAGTTGGCAAACAGCTTCCAGGCGTCGGACAGGTGATACATCACGCTCAGCGCTGGCAGCGGTTCGTTGCTTTCGATGCTGCGGTTTTTCTCCGGAACGCGTTTGCCAGCGGTGTCGAGGACGGCGCGGTCGTGCCAGTCAGTGCTGATGTGTTCGAAGCGAACGCCCGGGGTCACGGTCCAGTTGCCGACGTCGATTTTGTTATCGATGTACACCGAGTTGGCTTCAGTGCCGCCGGTACGGTCCTGGAACACATGGCCGTCGGACGTCGGGGTGATCACCGGTTGGTTGTTCACCAGCGCCACGCGGCTCGACTGCTCGTGCATCGCTTCCTTGAGGTAGCGATAACCGACGCTGACTTCCTGAGTGGTCGGGCCTACATCAAACACATGCGACACCCGCGGCTCGATGCCCAAGGTGTAGTAGGACCGCGGATAAGAGCTGAGGGTTTGCTGATCACGAGCGGCGATGTTGCTGCCACGAAAGCTGTCGGTGTAGTAGGTCAGCACTTCAGCCTGAGTACGGTCGTCGATCTGCCGCGCCCACTTGAACGAGACATCCTTGCGCCGCCCGGTGAAGTTGTCGTAGTCGCGCACGGACTGGAACGGGCTGGCGTCGTACTGCTTCTGCGTCAGGCCGCCGGGCATGTCGGCGCTGGCGTCGTAGTAGTGGAAATTCAGGCTGAAATCGTCAACATCGGTCGGCGCCCAGTGGGTCTTGAGGATCACGTCGTCGATGTCGTTGCCGTTGTTGCTTTCGCGGTAACCGTTGCCGTTCACCCCGGTGTACAACAGCGCGACGCCCATGCCGTTGTCCGCTGTACCACCGACAAACGCGGTGTCAACGTGCTTCCAGCCACCGTGCTCGGAGGTTTCGAGGGTGGTGCCGATTTCACCGGTGGCTTTCTCCGGGATCGCGCGGGTGACAAAGTTGATTACGCCGCCGACGTTCTGCGGCCCGTAACGTACGGAACCAGCGCCGCGCACTACGTCGATGCTGTCGAGGTTGCCGGCGGAAATCGGTGCCATCGACAGTTGCGGCTGGCCATACGGGGCGAACGCGGCCGGTACGCCATCGATCAACACCGTGGAGCGCGGCGACAAGCGCGAGGTCAGGCCACGCACGCCGACGTTCAGGGCGATATCGCTGCCGCCGGTGCCGTTGGCATCTTGCACTTGCACACCCGGCACGCGACGCAGCACGTCGCCGACATTCATGGCGCCCTGCTCGACCATCGCTTCGCGGCGGATCACGGTCCGGGCGCCAGGGTGGTTCTGCACCACGGCGGCATCGGCGTCACCGAGCCAGTCGCCAACCACTTTGATGTCGGTCACGCCCAGTTCCAGCGGTCCGTTGGTGGCGGCAGTTGGCGCTGGTGTCAGGCTCACCGAGCCTTCATCAATCTGATATTCCAGACCGCTGCCTTGCAGCAATTGGCGCAGGGCCTGTTCCGGGGACAGGTTGCCGTCCACCGCCGGGGCCTGTTTGCCGGCGACCAGTGCCGGGCTGAAAAAAACCTGCAACGACGTTTGCTGGCCCAACTGGCTCAAGGCCTGACCCAGCGGCTGCGCCTGAATATGGATGGCGTCGGCGGCGAACGCCTGAGGCAGCGCGGCACTGACGGCCAACGCGAGGGCGAGTCGCAGCCAAGTGGATTTTTTGTTGTTAGCGGTGGTTTTCTTCACGTCGAACAATGTCCTGTGGATCGCAAGAGTATGCGTCTGTTAATGCAAACCAGTTGCAGTTGGACAAGAAGACGAAGAACTCGAAAAAAACCTGAATCTATCGCGAAATTATTTCCTGACTGCCGTCAGACAACGTGCGCACCGCCACCGGCAAGATGCTCGGCAAGGCCTTGAGCAACGCGTCGGTGTTGTCGGATTTGAACACGCTGGTCAGGCGCAGATTGCCCACTTTGTCGTTGCCAACCGTCAGCGGCTTCTCACGATAGCGGGACACTTCGGCAGCGACTTCAGCCAGGCTGGCGTTGTTGAACACCAGTTTGCCGCTGCGCCAGGCCGTCAGTTCGTGCGGGTTGACCGCGTAGGCGGCGGCCACCTTGCCCTGGGCATCAATGTGCGTGCCGAGGCCGGCGGTGAGGCTGATGAAATCGGCGCCCTGCCCTTGAACCTTGACCGTGCCCTGCTCCACCGCGACCCTGGTTTGCGTCAGGTCCCGGCGCACATCGAACCGGGTGCCGGTGACCGTGACCTGGCCATTGCCGGTCTCGACCACAAACGGTCGACGGGTGTCGTGCTCAACGCTGAACATCGCCTCGCCTTCCTTCAGCTCGATGCCGCGACGATCCTTTTCAAACCGCACCTGCACCCGGCTGCGGCTGTTCAGGTCGATGATCGAACCGTCCGGCAACGCTACATGCTGACGCTCGCCCAGGGCCGTGGAAAATTCAGCGGTATAGGTCGCCGGGTGATTCAAGCCACTGAACAAGCCCAAGCCGAGCGCCACCGTCAACACGCTGGCGGCCACCGCGTAACGCCCCAGTGGACGACGCTTGCGCCGCTGCGGCGGGGTTTCGCACAAGGCTTGCAGGCGTTTGGCGGGCAACAGATCGGCCGCCGTCCACAGGCCCTGAAGCAATTGAAACTCATCGACATGCTGAGGGTGTTCAGCCAGCCAGGCCTCAAAGCGTCGATGTTCCAAGGCGTCCACGGCAGGCTCCTGCAAACGCACAAACCAGCGTGCCGCCTCGTCGCGAACCGCTGTTTGCCCGCACGCACAATCACGAGTATCCATCATGGAAATTCCTGTTTGGCCGGGGTTGGAAATAGGACGTCACGACACGTCTCCCTGTAGGAGCTGCCGAAGGCTGCGATCTTTCCCGGGGCACCGAGAATCATGACTGCGCCCCATCCAGGCGATCGCGCAGATGCCGCAGGGTGCGGATCATATACTTTTCCACCATGTTCTTGGACAGCCCCAACCGCTCGGCGATTTCCGCCTGGGTCAGGCCTTCGATCTTCTGCCAGACAAACACCTTGCGGCAGTTGATCGGCAACTCCGTCAGGGCCTGTTCGATGGAATCCGCCAACTGGATCGCATGCATGAAATGCTCCGGGTCGCCGGACGACGACACACTGTGATCAACCGCCTCGGATTCCATGGCGCCCCGCCGATCCTCACGCCGATAGCCATCCACCGCAATGTTGCGCGCGGTCTGGTGCAAATACGCCCGAGGCTGCTCCACCGCCGCCGAATCGGACTCAAGCACCCGCACGAAGGTGTCATGGGCCAGATCCTCGGCCTGCTGACGATTTCTCAGGCGACGGGTCCAGGTGCCGATCAACTCTTCGTAATGCTCGAAAAAGCCGTGGGTGCGAGGCAGCTTGGGGGTCATTGCAGTGTGCTGTGGGGAGGAGGCGCGAATAGTAATGCTTCCTATTAACTCGAAGCAATGTATTCCACTTCACCGGCTGTTTTCGATGAGGCTCTGGGCGTTGTGCGGCACAACATGGCAAAAAGCAGCAGTTTCGTTGACTCGTTTCGTCATAGATCAACGCTGTTCGGGCGCTTAGAGTGCCCACGCATCGACAAGCTCGATGCGCTGGACAACCACATGAACACGCAGCGGGCCGACCTGCTGCTGGCTCTGCCCCGCAATTCCCTGCCATGAAACACAAGCGGCGTTGACCGCCCTGTTCAATCGCAGTGCAGAAAAGAACTCACCAATAGGAAAGACGTGATGAACACTCCAGAAGTTTTTGTTGTCAGCGCCGCACGCACGGCCATCGGGACCTTCGGTGGTTCGCTCAAGGACGTCCCACTGGCCGATCTGGCGACCACGGCGGTCAAGGCAGCCTTGCAACGCTCCGGTGTGGACCCGGCGCAGATCGGTCATCTGGTGATGGGCAACGTGATCCCGACCGAAACCCGCGATGCGTACATTTCCAGGGTCGCGGCGATGAACGCCGGCCTTGCGAAAGAGACGCCCGCTTACAACGTCAATCGCCTCTGCGGCTCCGGCCTGCAAGCCATTATCAGTGCGGCCCAGACCTTGTTGCTGGGCGACGCCGAAATCGCCATCGGCGCCGGTGCCGAGTCCATGAGCCGCGGACCGTACCTGATGCCTTCCGCACGCTGGGGCGCACGCATGGGCAACGTCCAGGCCATCGACTACATGCTCGGCATCCTGCATGACCCGTTCCACGGTATCCACATGGGCATCACCGCCGAGAACGTCGCCGAGCGCAACGGCATTACCCGCCAGATGCAGGACGCGCTCGCACTGGAAGATCAAAAACGCGCGGCGTTCGCGATTGCCAATGGCTACTTCAGCGAGCAAATCGCCGCCGTCGAAGTTCGTGATCGCAAGGAAACCAGGCTGTTTAGCGTCGACGAGCATCCTCGCACTACCTCCCTCGAACAGTTGTCGCAGATGAAGCCCGCGTTCAAGAAGGACGGCTCGGTGACTGCCGGCAATGCTTCAGGCCTGAACGATGGTGCCGCTGCGCTGGTCATGGCCACCGGCAGCGCGGTTCGAGCCAACAACCTGCGGCCTCTGGCGCGCCTGGTCAGCTATGCCCACGCAGGTGTTGAACCGGAGCTGATGGGCCTGGGACCGATTCCAGCCACGCGCCTGGCACTCAAACGCGCGGGTTTGACCGTGGCGGATCTGGACGTGATCGAAGCAAACATCGCCTTCGCCGCTCAAGCGTGTGCGGTCAGTCAGGAACTGGAACTGGACCCGGCCAAAGTCAACCCGAACGGCTCGGGCATTTCCCTCGGGCACCCGGTGGGCGCGACAGGGGCAATCATTGCGACCAAAGCCATCCATGAACTTCACCGCATCAACGGCCGTTACGCACTGGTGACCATGTGCATTGGTGGCGGTCAGGGAATTGCGGCGATATTCGAACGGGTTTAAATCATTGAGCGATGCCCGGTGGATCACCGGGCATCGTGGCTGCTTGATGATTTCCTTCGGCAACTGGTCGCAATCCATCAATCCCCACCCTCCCTCGCCCCCTAAATTAGCTCCCAGAACAAGCCGCCGTGCCGTGCGGCCAGCCACTGTGGAGAGCGTCCCATGCAAAATTTCCAGACCCGCAAACAGCAAAGCCCCGTAGAGGGTTGGGATCATCAGGATCCGGAAGAAGCCTTCACGCTGCCCTCGCGTTATTTTTTCGACGAGACGCTGTTCAAGGCTGAGCGCGACAACATTTTCATGCACGCCTGGCACGTGGCCGGGCATGTCAGCGAATTCGCCGAGCCGGGTCAGTATGTGGTGAAGAGGCTTTCTGTGGCGAGGGAGCTTGCTCCCGTTCGGCTGCGAAGCAGTCGTAGATTCAAACAACTCGGTCTGTCTGAAAGGACGCAGAGGGGCCGCTTCGCAGCCCAGCGCGAGCAAGCCACAGAAAGCCCACTCGCCACAGCTTTTTTTGCACCCACCATAAAAACAACACCACCACACCCCAAACCGCTGCCGATGTTTACCTTCGAGGAGTTGACCCCATGAAAGCCTTGCTCTTGCTTGCAACCCTTACCCTGCCGTTGATGGTGCACGCAGCGGAACCTGAATCCTGCGCCACAGTGCGGTTTTCCGACGTCGGCTGGACCGATATCACCGTCACCACCGCCATCACCAGCGAAGTACTGGAGTCCCTCGGCTACACCACCAAAACCACCCTGCTGTCGATCCCGGTAACCTACCGCGCCCTGGCCGCGGGCAAGGACCTGGACGTGTTCCTCGGCAACTGGATGCCCACCACCGAAAACGACATCAAACCCTTCCGTGACGCCGGCACCGTAGAAACCTTTCGTGCCAACCTGCACGGCGCCAAATACACCCTGGCCGTGCCGGATTACGTGTACGACGCCGGGCTGCATGATTTTGCCGACATCGCCAAATTCAAGGACAAACTCAACGGCCAGATCTATGGCATCGAACCGGGCAACGACGGCAATCGCCTGATCCAGAGCATGATCGACAAGGACGCCTTCGGCCTCAAGGACTTCAAAGTTGTCGAATCCAGCGAAGCGGCCATGCTCTCGCAACTCAAGCGCGCTACCCGCAAAAACGAATGGATGGTGTTCCTCGGCTGGGAACCGCACCCGATGAACACCCGCAACAAGATGAAGTACCTCAGCGGTGGCGATGAGTACTTCGGGCCGAATTTTGGTCAGGCAACGGTCTACACCAACGTGCGCAAGGACTACCTCACGCAATGCAGCAATGTCGGCAAGTTGCTGCAGAACATGGAGTTCAGTCTGGCCATGGAGAACCAGTTGATGGACGCGGTGTTGAATCAGAACCAGAAGCCGCGGGAGGCGGCGAAGGCGTGGTTGAAGGCCAATCCGCAAGTGCTGGAATCGTGGTTGGTGGGGGTGAGTAGTCGGGATGGGCGCGATGGGGTGAAAGTGGCGAGTGACCGGTTGGCCGCTCAATAACGCGGAACGGGAACCCCTTCAGGAGCACGGTTTGCTGGCGATGGCGTCCTTGAAAAAGCCATTGCCAGCCAGCGCCTGCAGAGACCGTCACCCGTTGACGGCCGCTTCATTCCCGAGCATTTACAAAGCTAACTAAATATTCATCTGGAAATCGTCTGCTTTTGGTCGCTTTGCGCGTTGTGCCAGCCACGGAGGTCTATTCTGCTTTGAGCAGAGCCGGGGCACTGAAGTCATGACGCGCCCTAACGCACGCACCAGTGCGGCCATCGTGTTTCGTATCCAGTCGCCGACCGGGCTCACTCAAGTCTCCATGGACAGGCAGTCGATCCAGCGGTCGCGTCCAGGCCTGCGTCGGGTTTGCTGCCGGGTCCACAGCCCGGATAACTGCAATGCATGCACTTGTACGTATCGCGCTGGGAAGGCCCTATACCTTTGTCGTGCTGGCAATCCTGATCCTGATCGCCGGTCCGTTGGCGGCATTGCGCACACCCACGGACATCTTTCCCGAGATCCGCATCCCGGTCATTGCCGTCATCTGGCAGTTCACCGGTTTGTCACCGGACCAGATGGCCGGGCGGATCACCTCGCCGTTCCAGCGGGTACTGACCACCACGGTCAACGACATACGGCACATCGAGGCACAGTCGTTGAATGGCTACGGGATCGTGAAGATTTTCTTTCAGCCCAACGTCAATATCACCAACGCCAACGCGCAAGTGACCTCGGTGTCGCAAGCGATTTTGCGTCAATTGCCACCGGCCACGACGCCGCCACTGATCCTCAACTACAGCGCCTCGACGGTGCCGATCATTCAACTGGCCTTGTCCGGCAAAGGCTTGAGCGAGCAAAAACTCGGAGACATCGGACTCAACACCGTGCGCCTGATGCTGACGACCGTCGCCGGGGCGGCCATCCCCTACCCGTTCGGCGGTAAAACCCGGCAGATCCAGATCGATCTCGACTCGGCGGCGTTGCAGGCCCGTGGGCTCTCGGGTCAGGACGTGGCGAATGCGTTGGCCACACAAAACCTGATCACCCCGATCGGCACCGAAAAAATCGGCGACTACGAATACCCGCTACTGCTGAACAACGCGCCGACGGACTTCAAGGACCTCGAAGACCTGCCGATCAAGACCGCCAATGGCACCACGGTGCTGATGCGCGATGTGGCGACAGTGCGCGATGGCAACCCGCCGCAAACCAACATCGTGCACGTCAATGGCAGCCGTTCACTGTTGCTGACCATCCTGAAGACCGGCTCGGCCTCGACCCTGGGCGTGATCACCGGGATCCGCGACAAACTCGCCGACTCCAAGGCTGCCCTGCCCGACAACCTGCAAATCGAGTTTATTGAAGACCAATCGGTGTTTGTCCGGGCCGCGATCAGCAGCGTGGCCAAGGAAGGGATCATCGCTGCCGCGCTGACCAGCCTGATGATTCTGCTGTTTCTGGGCAGCTGGCGCTCGACGGTGATCATTGCCGTGTCCATTCCGCTGTCGATCCTGGCCTCCATCGCCACCCTCGCCGCCCTCGGCGAAACCCTGAACATCATGACGCTTGGCGGCCTGGCGCTGGCGGTGGGGATTCTTGTGGACGAGGCGACCGTCACCATCGAGAACATCAACTGGCACCTGGAACAAGGCAAAGAGGTAAAAACCGCGATCCTCGACGGTGCCGCGCAGATCGTCACCCCGGCGTTTGTCTCTCTGCTGTGCATTTGCATCGTGTTCGTGCCGATGTTTTTCCTCGAAGGCATCGCCCGGTTTTTGTTCGTGCCGATGGCCGAGGCCGTGGTGTTCGCCATGATCGCCTCGTTCCTGCTGTCGCGGACGCTGGTGCCGACCATGGCCAATTACCTGCTCAAACCCCACACCCAGGCCGAAGAAACCGAGCACAACAAACGCTCGGGCAATCCGCTGGTGCGTTTTCAACGGGGCTTCGAAAAGCGTTTCGAAGCCGCCCGCGACCGTTATCACGCGCTGCTCGAAACCACCCTGCATCACCGGGGGATTTTCGTGGTGTGCTTTTTCGGCTTTGTCCTGCTGTCGTTCACCCTCGTGCCATTTCTGGGACGCAACTTTTTCCCGGCCGTCGATGCCGGGCAGATCCTATTGCACGTGCGCGCACCGGTCGGCACGCGGGTAGAGAAGACCGCCGAATTCATTTTCAACGTCGAAGACTCGATCCGCCGCATCATCCCGCCGGCGGACCTCGGCTCAGTGGTCGATAACATCGGCCTGTCGATCAGCGGCATCAATATCACCTACAACAACACCGGGACCGTGGGCTCCCAGGACAGTGACATCCATATCAAGCTCAACGACGGCCATCGCCCCAGCGCCGAATACATGCGGCAAATGCGCGAACAACTGCCGCGACAATTTCCCAGCCTGGTGTTTTCATTTCCACCGGCGGACATCGTCGGGCAGATTCTGAATTTCGGCGCTTCAGCACCGATTGACCTGCAAATCCAGGGGAGCAACCAGACCGCCAATTTCACCTATGCCAACACCTTGCTGCGCGAAATCCGTCGCGTGCCGGGGGTCGCCGATGCGCGGATCCAGCAGTCCCAACAACTGCCGACCTTCAAGGTCAACGTCGACCGCACCCGTGCGCAACTGGTCGGTATAACCGAACGCGATGTCACCAATAGTCTGGTGGTCAACCTCGCGGGGTCCAGTCAGGTGGCGCCGACTTACTGGCTGAACAATGCCAATGGCATCTCCTACCCGATCGTGATGCAGACGCCGCAGTACAACCTCGACTCCCTGTCCGCCTTAAACAACTTGCCGCTCAGCCCGACCGGCGCGGGCAACGACGAACAGATTCTCGGCGGCCTGGCGACCCTTGAACGGACCAACAGCCACTCGGTGTTCAGCCAGTCGGAGCTGCAGCCGGTGGTGGAGATTTACGCCTCTACCCAGGACCGCGACCTCGGCGCCGTGGCTGCGGACATTCAGGACATCATCAACGCCCACGCCAAGGACGTGCCCAAGGGCTCGAAAGTGGCGTTGCTCGGTCAGGTGCAAACCATGAACAGTGCGTTCAACGGCATGCTGTTCGGCTTGCTCGGGGCTGTGGTGCTGATCTATCTGGTGATCGTGGTCAACTTCCAGTCGTGGCTGGACCCGTTTGTCATTCTCATGGCCCTGCCCGCGGCGTTGGCGGGTATCGTCTGGATGTTGTTCCTCACTCACACGCCGTTGTCGGTGCCGGCGCTGACCGGCGCGATCATGTGTATCGGCGTGGCGACGGCCAACGCGATTCTGGTGGTCAGTTTCTGCCGTGAACGCCTGGACGCCCACGGCGACTCCATTGCCTCGGCGCTGGAGGCCGGTTTTACCCGGTTCCGCCCAGTGCTGATGACCGCACTGGCAATGATCATCGGCATGACGCCCATGGCCCTGAGCCTGGGTGAAGGCGCCGAGCAGAATGCCCCGCTGGGGCGAGCGGTGATCGGCGGGTTGGCCTTTGCCACAGTGGCGACGCTGTTTCTGGTGCCGGTGATTTTCAGCATCGTCCACGCCCGCGACGACAGCGAGTCTGTCCCGGCCACCGCGACTCAAGAGGCCTGACATGTCCGACGACAAGACCCAAGCCAGTACGGCACACCACAGGACCAGCCATTGGCGAATCATGCTGGCCGTGTTGATGCTGGTGCTGATCGTGATCGCGTGCGTCATCTGGCGCGTGAGTGAGTCACGCACCCTCAAGGACTGGACCGACAAACAGGCGCTGCCCAACGTGGTGCTGATTTCCCCGAGCGTGGCCCCGCAAGGTCCGGTGCTTAATTTGCCGGGGCGGTTGGAGGCCTATTCCAGAGCCTCGATCTTCGCCCGCGTCAGCGGCTATCTGAAGTCTTGGAAATTCGACATCGGCGCACCGGTCAAGGCCGGGCAGTTGCTCGCTGAAATCGACGCTCCCGAACTCGATCAGCAACTGCTTCAGGCTCGCGCCGACCTGGCCAGCGCCCAGGCAAACGAGTCACTGGCGTCCACCACTGCGAAACGCTGGCAAGCGATGCTGGCTTCCGATTCCGTATCGCGCCAGGACGTCGACCAGCGCACCGGTGACCTGAGCGCCAAACAGGCGCAGGTGATGGCGGCCAAAGCCAATGTCGATCGGCTGGTGGCGACCAAGGGCTTCCAGCGCCTGGTCGCGCCGTTCGATGGCGTGGTGACGGCGCGCGAGACCGATGTCGGGGCATTGATCAATGCCGGCAGCGGCGCGAACGGGCCGGAGTTGTTCGTCGTGTCAGACGTCAGCCGCCTGCGGGTTTACGTGCAGGTGCCACAGACGTTTTCGCCGCTGGTGCGAGCCGGCACCAGTGCCAGCCTGACGGTGCCCGAGTATCAGAAGGAGCAGTTTGCCGCGCGGGTCATCGCCACCGCTGACTCGGTCAACGCCACGTCGGGCACCACACTGGTTCAACTGCTCGTCGATAACCCTGGCGGGCGCCTGATACCGGGCGGGTTCACCAATGTCGAGTTCAAGTTACCGGTACAGGTCAACGCCTTGCGGTTACCGGCCAGCGCGTTGATCTTCGACGAACATGGCCTGCGGGTGGCGACCCTCGATGCGAACGATAAGGTGCGCTTCAAAACCATCACCATTGCCCGTGAGCTGGGTGATTCGGTGGAAGTCGGCTCGGGGTTGTCGGCCAGTGACCGGGTGATCGACACGCCACCTGACGGCCTCGCCGATGATGACAGCGTGCAAGTCGTGCAGCCCGACAAGGGAGCCAAAGGCAATGGCTGACCGGAAGACGTTTTGCGCATTGGGCGCGTTGTTGGGGCTCAGCGCCTGCTCGCTTGCCCCCGCTTACCATGTGCCGACAACCCCCGTGGCCGCGCAGTTTCGCAGCGTCGCACCCTGGACCACGGCGCAGCCGTCGGACCAGTTGAGTCGCGATGGCTGGTGGCAGATGTATAACGATCCGCAACTCGACGCGCTGCAACAGCAATTGCGGCACAACAACCCGGACCTGAGCGCCGCACTGGCGCACTACGCCCAGGCTCAGGCGTTCGTCAGGCAAGTGGAGTCGGGATTGTTCCCCACGATCACCGGCAACGCCAACCCGCAACGCATTCGTCAGTCGGACAATAAACCGCTGCGCTCCGGCGGGCCCGACGAGTACAACTCGGTCACCTTGGGCGCCGAGGTCGATTACGAAGTGGATTTGTGGGGCCGCGTGCGCGATACGGTCGCCGCGGGCAAGGACGAGGCCCAGGCGCAGAAAGCCGACCTGGCCTCGGCGCGCCTGAGCCTGCAAACGCAACTGGCCGACACCTACATTCGCCTGCGAGGCCTGGATCAGCAGACCCGGTTGCTGACGGCGACGGGGGCAGCGTTCGAGAAAGCGTTGAACCTGACGCAGGGCCTGCATGACGGCGGCATTGTCTCGGGGCTGGACGTGGCGCGTGCTCGCACGCAGCTGTCTTCGACCAAGTCGCAGTTGACCCAGAACATCGCGCAACGTGCCCTGCTGGAACATGCCATTGCAGCGCTGGTGGGGGCGTCGGCCTCGGACTTTTCCATCGCTCAAAGCACCCGCATCGTGACCCTGCCTGTGGTACCCGTCGGGTTGCCATCGACCCTGTTGCAGCGCCGCCCCGACATCGCTGCCGCCGAACGCCGGACCGCCGAAGCCAACGCAAAAATCGGCGTCGCCCGCGCGGCGTTTTATCCCAGCCTGACCCTGAGTGCCCAGGCCGGTTTTCAAAGCGCCGAGTACGCCAAATTGCTCTCGGCACCCAATCTGTTCTGGGTCATCGGACCGTCACTGCTGGGGACCATTTTTGACGGAGGCGCGCATCAAGCCGAACTGGACGCCGCCAGAGCCGCCACCGAAGAGGCCGGCGCGCACTATCGCAGCGTGGTGCTCGCGGCGTTTGCCCAGGTCGAAGACAACCTGTCGCTGGTGTCCGGATTGGGTTCCGCCCTCAAGGACCAGCGCGACGCAGCGGACGCCGCGCAACAATCGGAGAACCTGGCCATGGACCAATACCGCCAGGGTGCGATCGGTTACCTGGATGTCGTGACTGCGCAGACCACGGCGTTACAGGCACAAAGCAGCGTTCTGGATTTACAGACCCGCCAGTTGAGCGCCAATGTGGGGTTGATCAAAGCGTTGGGTGGTGGGTGGTCGAGCGAGGAATTGGCGAGCATTTCGGCGCAGAAGAACTGAGCCAGACTCCCGACTGATAGCGATTTAAATGTGGGAGCAGGCTTGCTCGCGATGGCGGTGTGTCAGGCAACTGTGTTGTCGACTGGACGACCGCTTTCGCGAGCAAGCCCGCTCCCACAGGGGAACGTGGTGCTTAGATGTTTTTCTCGTCAATCCCGGCCTGCAGCGACTGGCTGTCGTAATGACCGCCAATCGTCACGGGGCCGAGTTTGACGCTGTGTTCACCCGCAGCCGAAACCTCAGGTTTGCGGCCCTCGGCTTTCGGTTTCTCAGGCAGATCGAGACCTGCGTTGACGCCGTAGTCGCGGTTGCTCAGGTCCGTGGTGCTGACTTTCGATCCGCCCAGATCGACCCGACCTTCAGTCGAAGCGATCCGTGCGCCGGTCAGTTGCGTGGCGCCGCCAACCTTCAGATCCACACCTTGTGTGCCGCTGATACCCGAGGCCTGGCCGACGCTGTCCTTGTGCGCATAACCGCCGTCGGCTTTCAGGGTCGGTTTGTAGTCAGTGCCGCCGAGTTTGGCATTGTCGGCGACTTTATCCTTCTCGGCTGGTTTTGCTTTTGTCGCGGTCAGGCCTAAGTCAACGTCGACCTTGGCGCTGGTCTGGCTGTCCTGACGGCTTTCCACGGTCAGATCACCGCCCACCTTGCCGCTGACGGTCCCGGCATCGATCCGCGCACCGGCCAGATGCACATCCCCGGAAGAGTTGACGATGACGCCGTCAGCCTTGATCTGACTGTTCTGCTGCGTCGTGCCTTTCAGGTGATCAACCCCAACCTTGGCCCCGGCATTGAAGCCGTGGTCACTGCTGGCAACGTTCTTTTCATCCACAACAACCGGTGTGCTGTTGCTCAGGTTGCCGCCAGCATTCAGCGCGACATTCCAGTTAGTGCGGTTCTGCGTGGACTGGGCCGATTCCTGATTGATCCCACCCTGCTGCGCATCAAGGCTGACGCTCGGGGCGCTGACCTGGGTGCCTTGCAGGTGGATAGCCTCACCGCTGAGAGCGATGTTGCCCTGACTGTTGAGCTGGCCACCGGTCAAGGTTTGGGTGTTTTCGTTGACCCGACCGATGTTGAAATTGCCGCTCAAATTGCCGCCCTGATCAGCGCTTTTCTCAGTACTGGTTTTACTACCACCCACCTTCAGACCACCGCCAAGGTTGCTGCCCGAGGCGCTGTGCGTGTCGGTCGCCGCTTGCAGATCGAGTTTGCCGTCAGCCTTCAAGTCGATGCCGCCTGCCGTATCAACCTTCGTCCCTTGGAGGATTTGATCGCCACCACTGCTCAACACCACTGGGCCTTTGCCCTGAATACTCGCGACCTGAGCCTGGCTGTCTTGCGTCTGTTTGCCGGTGTGATCGAGCTGGAAGCCGGCGCCCAGATCAACATTGGTGCCGTTAGTGCCTGGCGCCGTGCCGACGTTCAGCGAGCCGTTGCCGCGCAGACTGGAGGTGTCACTGCTCTGACGGTCGTTGGCCTGATTCAGCGCCAGCTCACCGCCGGTCTTGATCGAAACCCCGCCCTGCCCGCCATCGAAATGGCTGCCTTCAAACTGACCCTTTTCGCGCAGGTTGATGTTCACCCCGTCGCTGCCGGCATAGTTGCCAGCCACCGCGGTGGAGCTGTCTTTGCGCGTCTGGCTGCTGCCGCCCGCACCGCTGCCGGCAACGTTCACGTCTTCACCGGTTTTGGTGTAGACCCGCACGTCAGCCTTGGCGTCCAGCGCCTGATCGGTGCGGCTGTGGGTGTTGCTCGCGGCGCTCGCCACCAACGCGTCGGCGCTGATGTTCACCTTGCCCGAACTCGCCTGGTATTGGGTACCCTGGTCCTGCAAGGTACCGGCGACCTTGACGTCCACGGTGCCGCCCTTGAACTGGCTGACCACGGCGTTGCCGGTTTGCTCGGTATGGCTGACATCCTGGTGACCGATAGCCACGTCGATGCCGACATTCGGCTGACCAAGATTGGCCAACGCGTCCTTGTCCGGCACCTTGCCGTTCAACACGTCCTTGACCGCCCCGGCGATGGGTCGGGCGATGTCTTTGTATTCGACGTTGGCGCCAATATCCGCCGACCAGTTGCTCTCGTGATGAGTGCTGCTGTCGGTGTTGCTTGCAGCGCGATTGTCGACCTCGCCCGCCGCGACATCCAGACCTTTGCCGGCATCAAGATGCGCGCCTTCGGTGGTGAGCTTTCCGGTATTGATGTTCAGGTTGCCGCTGCTTTGGACGCTGGTGGTTTGCGCCGTGGTTTTGCTGGCGGTGTCTTGCGAGGTGTTGTGGGCGAAATCGACACCACTTCCGGCGCGGTCGAGGCCGCCGGTGTAGTAGAAACCGCCGCTGGTGCTGGTTTTATCGGTCGAAGTGCTGTGGCTGTCCTGCTCGGCCAGCAGCGAGACGTTTTTGCCGGTCAAGGTCGCGTCACCGTTGGTGGCTTTAACCTCGGCGCCCTTGAGCATCAGGTCGCCGCCCGCCGCCAGTTGCACGTTGCCGCCGCTGAGGCTGGAGCCCTGCTGCTTGACGTCGTTGCTGGTCACGGTTTGTTGCTTGTCTTCGTAATGCACACCGGCGCGGTACTGGCCGGCGTCCGGGGCGTTTTCCTTGGCGTAGGCGTCGAAGCCACGGGTCTCGGTGGTTTTGCTGCTGTCGCTGGTGTTTTGCGCAGAATGTACGTTCACATCCCCCGCCGCATCAACGCTCAGGGTGCCATCGGCCTTGACCGTCGCGCCGGCCACTTCAATGTCCTTGGCGCTCTTGAGCTTGAGGTTGCTGTCGGAGGTCAGCTCGCTGCGCACCGTGGTGCTGTCCTTGGCGTTCTGCCGGGTTTCGTCCTTGGTGATGCCGAAGAACTTGCTGTCCTTGTCGTGGCTGTTGGCGTGGGAGGTGTCCTGCACGCCATCGATGATCAGCGAACCCTTGTCGCTGACAACACTGGCCTCAGTGCCGCCGCGCACCTGGCTACCGCTGATGCGCACGTCGTCAGCCTTGACGATCAGTTTGCCGGTAGCGTTGACCTTGCTGCCCTGGTTTTGGGTTTTGCCTTGATCGGCGTCGCCGGTCTTGCCGAAGAAACCGCCACCGACCAAATCGCCCGAGTAGCTGTTGTCGCTCTTGCGCTGGGTGCGGCTGGCGCTGGTGATTTCGACCTGTTTGCCGGCGAGGTTGATGTCGCCCTTGCTAGACAATTGCGCACCTTCGGAACGCAGCAATGCCGCCGTGGCCAGGGCGATATTTCCGCCCTTCAACTGACTGGTGATGCTGCGTTGTTCTTCGCTGCTGGTGTCCCAGTTGGCTTTCCACAGGTGTTTGCGGTGGTTGCCCTGGTCGGTTTGGGTGTGGCTTTCGGTGGCGGCGGTCAGGCGCAGGTCGCCGCCGCTTTGGAGGTTCAAATTGTTTGCCGCATCGACTTTGGCCGCCTTGAGTTCGGTGTCGCCACCGGAGGAAAGCTGCGCGTCACGGCTGGCAAGAATCTGGCTGCCGTGCTGGCGCGAGTCGCTGTCGGTCTGGGTCCGGTCGTAGGTTTCCCAGGTGATGCCGATGGTGCTGTTGTTCCAGTTTTCGCGAGTCTGCTGGAGCTTGCGGCTTTCGACGGTGGTCAGGGTCAGGTTGCGTTTGGCGTCGAGTTTGACGTCGCGGCCACTCACGTCGGCAGCGGCCAGGGTCAAGTCTTTGCCGCTGTGCAGGCCGACATCACCCTGGTTGCTGCGCACGCTGGCACGGGTGACGTCGAGGCTGTCGGCAACGGCTTGACCGCTGATGCTCAGGTCGCCAGCGGAACGAATCTGCACGCCATCGCGGCCCGCCACTTGCACCGGGCCAACCCGCACGCCCGCGCCTTCGGCAGTGCTGACGATGTTGATGCGCCCAGCCTGCATCGCGCCGAACAGGCTGGCATCGATGCGTTGGTCGGTGGTGTTGCCCGCCGGATCGACGGCTTTCACCTGGCCGCTGGCGTAGTCCACCTGATTGCGGCCGACCGTGAGGTTCAGTTGATCCCGCGCACTGAGGCTGCCCTGGCTATCGATACGCGGTGCGATCAGGTTGATCGAGCCTTCGCGGTTTTGCAGGCCCGCGCCTTGAATCTGCAAGCTGCCCTTGGCGTCACGGGTGCTCAGGGCTTGCAGCTTGCCGTCGTTCAATTCGGGGCGACCGACCACTAGGTTGGCGTTCGGCGTGTTGATGAAACTGCCGCCGTTCACCGAGATACCGTTGGGGTTGGCCAACACGTAATCGGCGGATTTGCCGAAGATTTCCTGGGCGCCGTTGAGGGCCGAGGCGTTGCGGCTGATCACTTCGTTGAGGATCACGCTCGCGGCGTGGCCCTGGAACTGCGGGTTGGCCGCCAGTTGCCCGGCGAGCTGGGATTGCCCGGCCTGCAAGGCGTTGTTCAGCACCAAGCCCTGGCGGTCGACGTTGTAGTCCAGAAACTGGTTATGCGACAGGCCGGAACCATTGGGCGCAACGATGTTGACGATGGGCACGCCGCCCTGGGTTTGCAGTTGCGCGGTGCCGCCGGGCCCCGGCGCGACCACCACACCACCCGCGAAGGCGCTGGGAAAATGGGCAATCAGGAACAGGCTGGCAATCGCCCAGCGCAGTTTGCCCCGTGGGGAAAGATGGAACGCAAATGTCTGTGCAGGCATAAAAACCTCTCAATTAAAGTGCGGCATCACGTTGCGCGCCGAGTTGTTGGCCGTGGCTGTGGCGCTCAGGTCCGACGGCTGTTGTTGGGTGTTCATAGCGTTAGCCCCACGCGCATCAGCCAGGTTTCTGGCTCCTGATGAAAACCGCTGGGAGTGTCGAGGCTGCGTTGGTAATCGATGTCCACTTGCAGGTTTTTCCAGCTCAGGTTGACCCCGGCGCTGGCCCCGCTCAGACGTTGGCCCTGGGCGCCGTGGTCGGCCTTGATCCAGCCGTTGTCCAGACCCAGGCGCGGGGTGACTTGCATTGGCAAATTGCTTTTTAAAGGCAGGCGCAGGGTGTTGCGCCAGATCGCTCCGCTGGCGCCGGAGGCACTGTTGACCCGGTAACCGCGCACGGCGGAATCGTCGGTGCCCAGCAGTTGTTCGATGGCCGGCAGCGGATCGGGGCTGTATTGCACGTTGAACTGGCTCTGCCATTGCCAGGCCTGCTGGCCAAATTGACCGTTGCGCCACTGGCTGAGGCCGGCGCGGTATTTGCGGAACTGCGCTTTCGGCTGGTTGCTGACCTGGCGATTGGCATCGTCATCGGCGCCGAGCCAGCGCAGGCCCTGGGCATAATTGATGTCCAGGTTCCAGACCGCGCTGTTGAGCCAGAACAGGTTCAGCCCGGCTTCGGCCACGGTCAGCGTCGGGCTCTGGATACCGAGGCGAACGTTCTCCAGGTAGCTGTCGACGTCCTTGTGCGCCAGTTGCAGATTGGCGCTGAGCTGATGACTTTGATCGCGCCACAGCACGCGGTCGGCACGCAAGCTGAGCTGGTCGGTGATACCGGTACTGTGAAACGTCACGCTGGGGAGTTTGAACGGCGCACGGTATTCGGCATGACTGGCGAAGACGCTGTAGGTCCAGTAGCCGTAAGGAATCGCGTAATAAAGGCTGGCGTTGCGGCTGTAGCGATCGCCGTGATTGAGGGTGTCGCTGGCGCTGAGATTGAGTGAGTCGTTGAGCTCCAGCGGGCTGTCGAGACTCAGGCTCAGGGTGTCGCGATCCCGTCCGGTGCTAGCGCTGCCGAGGTTGTCCGCGCCCAGGCCCAACGCCCAACGCGACTGACCGCTGGTGCGCGAACGCAGAATGATCCGCGAGGCGCCGGGCTCGGTGCCGGGGGAGATGTCAGCGGTCAAGTCCACCGAACGCAGACGGTTCAACTGGTCCAGGCCTTGTTCGAGATCGCGCAGGTTCAGCGGCTTGCCAAGCATCCCGGGAAACGCACCGCCGAGGGACACCGGCAGGCTCTGGTCGGCCAGTTCGATGGACTCGACATAACCTTCATCGACCACGATATCCAGCGACTGCCCCGCCGCTGGTGCGCTGCTGAGGTACGGCCGACTGGCGATGTAACCGGCGTCCACGTACAGCGCGGTGATGGTCGCCAGCAGATGGTTGATCTGGCCGACGCCCATGCACGCCGACAGCTGCGGCTTGATTCGCTCGTTGAGTTTTTGGCTGTTGATCAGAGTAACGCCGCCGATGCGCGTACCGCTCAGCGGCCAGCAGCGTTCATCCGGGGTGACTTGGGCGGGCAACGCGGGCGTGACCGGCGGCGCACCGAAACTGCCGCGTTCCAGTTGCCGACGACGTTCTTCCAGTTGCAGTTGTTGCAGGTCGCGCTGTTGCTGTTGCTGCTGGCGCAGTACTTCCTGGCCTGGAGCGGAAGGGTCAGCGGCCTGAAGGGATGAAACACTCAGGCTCAACAACAAAACCAACAACAGCGTGCGAGGTGTGGGACTGCGACGAGGAACAGCGCGAAGCGAATACGGCACTCAACATCCTTGCGATCATCAAATGGCTCAATGCCATCCCATCAATTTTCGTGATAGTCAGATCGTTCCAACTCAAATGCAAGACGCGTCCTACAACGCTTACATTTCTTAAACAATTGGTCAGCTTTCATTTTCTCAATCTCCCATCTGACGACCGGCAGTAAAAATCAATTGTCAGAATATATTACCTGCGTCATATTACATCCGTAATAAACAGCCGTTTCCCACAGGTATTTCCCATGACCAGCATGCCCAACGTTGAACCCGACCTGGCTGTCCCGGTAGCCGCCCGCAAGCCGCCCGTGCTCAAACGTCTGCTTCTGCTGGCTGTGGCCATCGCGGCGTTAGTGGGAATTGGTCTGTACGGCGCCCATTGGTGGACCGCCGGGCGTTTCCTCGAAGAAACCGACGATGCCTACATTGGCGGCGACGTCACGGTGATCGGGCCGAAAGTCGCGGGTTATATCGAAGAAGTGCTGGTGACCGACAACCAGAAGGTCAAGGCCGGCGATGTGCTGGTTCGGCTTGATTCGCGCGACTACCGCGCCAACCTGGCCAAGGCTGAAGGCGCGGTCGCCGCAGAAGAAGCCCTGCTCGCCAACCTCGACGCCACCGAACAACTGCAACACGCGGTGATCGGCCAGGCCCGCGCCGGGATCGATGCCGCTGGTGCCGAAACCTCCCGCTCACGGGATGACGATGCGCGCTACAAAAAACTGGTCGGCAGCAACGCTGTCTCGGTGGAAAGCGCCCAACGCGCCAACGCCACCTTCAAGACTGCGCAGGCAATCAGTGCCCGGGCTCAGGCCGAACTGCTGGCCACCCAACGTCAACTCGATGTGATCGAAACCCAGAAACAACAAGCCCGCGCGGCGTTGATGCAAGCCAAAGCCGAGCGTGACCTGGCGCAATTGAACGTCGGCTACACCGAACTGAAAGCCCCAGTGGACGGTGTGGTCGGCAATCGTCGGGCGCGGGTTGGCGCTTATGCGCAGGCCGGTTCGCAACTGCTGTCGGTGGTGCCATCCAGCGGGTTGTGGGTCGATGCCAATTTCAAGGAAGACCAACTGGCGCGGATGACGTCGGGCCAGCGTGTCGTCATCCGCGCTGATGTGCTTTCGGGTCAGGTGTTCCATGGTCATCTGGACAGCCTTGCCCCGGCCAGCGGCGCGCAGTTCAGCGTGTTGCCGCCGGAGAACGCCACCGGCAACTTCACCAAAATCGTCCAGCGGGTGCCGGTGCGGATCGTCCTCGACCCGGCCGACGGCGTGCTCGGTCATTTGCGCCCCGGCCTGTCGGTGACCGCTGAAGTCGACACCCGCGCCGAGGAGAAAACCCCAGCCGTGGCCAGCGCGCCATGAGCCGCGCCCTCGCCGCTCCGGCGCAACCATTCAATGCCGCGGACATGGCGACGGCGACCAAGGTCTTCGCCTTCGCCAGCATGTGCATCGGCATGTTCATTGCGCTGCTGGATATCCAGATCGTCTCCGCCTCCTTGCGCGACATCGGCGGCGGACTCTCGGCCGGCACCGACGAAACCGCGTGGGTGCAAACCAGTTACCTGATTGCTGAAATCATCGTGATCCCGTTGTCCGGCTGGTTGTCCCGGGTGTTCTCGACCCGTTGGTTGTTTTGCGCCTCGGCGGTTGGTTTCACCCTGGCCAGCCTGCTCTGCGGCGCGGCCTGGAATATCCAGAGCATGATCGCCTTTCGTGCCCTGCAAGGTTTTCTCGGCGGTTCGATGATTCCGCTGGTGTTCACCACGGCGTTCTTTTTCTTCACCGGCAAACAACGGGTGATCGCTGCCGCGACCATTGGCGCGGTAGCCTCGCTTGCACCGACGCTGGGCCCGGTTATCGGTGGCTGGATCACCGACATTTCATCTTGGCACTGGCTGTTCTACATCAACCTGGTGCCGGGGATTTTCGTCGCCGTGGCGGTGCCGATGCTGGTGAAGATCGATCAGCCAGAGTTATCGCTGCTCAAGGGTGCCGACTACCTCAGCATGGTGTTTATGGCGCTGTTTCTCGGCTGCCTGGAATACACCCTCGAAGAAGGCCCGCGCTGGAATTGGTTCAGCGACAGCACGATTCTGATCACTGCATGGATCAGCGGACTCGCCGGACTCGCATTCATCGGCCGCAGCCTGCACGTGGCCAATCCGATCGTTGATTTGCGCGCCTTGAAGGACCGCAACTTTGCCCTCGGCTGCTTCTTTTCCTTCGTCACTGGGATTGGCCTGTTCGCCACCATTTACCTGACGCCGCTGTTTCTCGGCCGGGTCCGTGGCTACAGCGCACTGGACATTGGCCTGGCGATTTTTTCCACCGGGGTGTTCCAGATCATGGCGATTCCGCTGTACGCCTTTCTGGCCAACCGCGTCGACCTGCGCTGGATCATGATGACCGGCCTTGGGCTGTTCGCGTTGTCGATGTGGGATTTCAGCCCGATCACCCATGACTGGGGCGCGAGAGAATTGATGCTGCCGCAAGCCTTGCGCGGGATTGCCCAGCAACTGGCAGTGCCACCGGCAGTGACCCTGACCTTGGGTGGCCTGGCCCCGTCGCGACTCAAACATGCTTCCGGGTTGTTCAACCTGATGCGCAACCTGGGCGGCGCCATCGGTATCGCCGCTTGCGCGACCATCCTCAACGACCGTACCAACCTGCATTTCACACGTTTGGCTGAACACTTGAACAGCACCAACGAAGCACTCAACCAGTGGCTGTCCCAGGTAGGCAACAACTTCGCCGCCCTCGGCCAAAGCGGTGACGCGGGTGTCACCGCCAGCCTGCACCAACTGTGGCTGCTGACTTACCGCGAAGCGCAGACGCAAACCTATGGCGACGCGTTTTTGATGATCATGGTCTGCTTCATTATCGCCACGGCGATGGTGCCCTTGATGCGCAAGGTAAAACCACCGGCCGCGCCGTCAGCAGACGCTCATTGATCAGGCTTGAGGCATTTTGCGGAAACCAATCGCCAGGCGATTCCAGGCGTTAATGGTGGTGATCGCCACAGTCAGATCGACCATTTCCTTGGGGCTGAACTCGGAGACCGCCAGTTCATAGTCTTCGTCCGAGGCGTGGGTCTGGCTCACCAGGGTCAGGGACTCGGTCCAGGCCAGCGCCGCACGTTCACGCGGGGTGAAGAACGGCGTTTCGCGCCAGGCCGACAATGTGTACAGACGACGCTCGTCTTCACCGCCCTTGCGGGCATCGGCGCTGTGCATATCGAGGCAGAAGGCGCAGCCGTTGATTTGCGAGGTTCGCAGCTTGACCAGTTCGATCAGGTTCTTTTCCAGCGGCAGTTTCGAGACGGCGGTTTCCAGGGCGATCATAGCCTTGAGGGCGTCTGGGGAAGCGGTGTAGAAATCGATGCGAGGTTTCATGGTAGGGCTCCGTCACAAGTGGGGGTGGAGCTAAGTTAATCCCGCCCGCGCCGGTGACAAATAGCCAATATTCGAGAAGATGAGGAGGCCATTGGCGGAACGGCCTGAAACGGCTGCCGTCAATCATCAGCGGCTGGGGCTAATACACGATTCAACCCTTCCATTGGAAGTCGAAACGGCCCATATAAATACGCACTCACAAAACAATCCAAATCGGATCCAAACTTTCATTCACTCACAAACCGGCCATTGCGTTAATACTCAATTACTTTTTAAATACCCTCCAACACCTGCATCAAAACAATGTATTCACTCACATCCAAATAATATTTATAAAGAGAATTAGTCATGGGCACACCTATAACCGGCCTCTTTAACCTTGCGCCAACTTCCGATGCCAAGTCTGTTGCCATACAACTGCTTGAAATCGTTTATCGACAACGTCGTCTGATACACGACAACGACAACTGCCTTCACTCGCCCTGCACACTTTGTCTGAAAATGCACTCCGATAAAATCGACACCATGGTCGCCCAGGGCGCCCCGATCACCTTTATCCTGCCAGCATTCCCCGCCAAGTCGCCGAACCTGTCGAAAGTCCTGGGGACTTGTCCCGACCTGGGCGAACAGCTCAGCCTGCGGCAACTCAACGACTTGTGCCTGAAAATAGGCGAGCTGCATGCGCCAGGCGCCCGAATCATTATCTGTTCCGACGGCCGTGCGTTTTCTGATTGTGTTGGCGTAACCGACGAAGAAGTTTCGAACTATGGGCAAGAAATAAAAAACCTTCTGGTCACGCTCGAACTCCAAAACATAGACATCTTCAACCTCGAAGATTATTTCAAAGAGGGCGATTTCGACAACATACGACAAAGACTTGTCAAACAATATGGCCGTAGCCTTGAAGAACTAAAATCGACAATAAAAACCGAAGAACAGACAATGAACATGTTTAACGGCATTCATCGCTTCATGTACACCGATCTGAAATTCCGCAAACCAGAGGCTTCAAGTAACCAATTAAAAGAAGAATCAAAGCACCTCGCCTACCAGGTCATCATTCGAAGTAACGCCTGGAGTGCATTGGTTCAGGAAGTGTTTCCCGAAGCCATCAGGCTGTCCATTCACCCGCAACATCCACACAGCGAAAAAATTGGTATCAAGCTGATGGACTGCGACAACATCTGGCGCACACCCTGGCACGGGGCGGTGCTGGATGATGGGCAAAACTATCGGCTGATGGCGCGCAGCGACATTGAGAAAATGCCGGTCAACCTGGTCTACGAAAATGGTCGCCCGTCCTACTACGTGTTGCGCCGATACGATAGCCGCGAGGCCTCATAACCCCCAGGCCGGGTGATGCGTTATGTTCGACTGCGCAACCATTGCAGGAAGCCTTTTTTCTCCACCACTGTCGGCACTTCCCGGGTCAGCGCCTGTGCGGTGTGCAGACGATAATCGAGCAGCGCCTTCATCGCTTCGCTGATGTCATGCCGAGCATCGAGGCACGGCTTGAGGTATTCCTTCTCGATGCGATACAACGCGCAAAAGGTCTTGGCCGAAAAGTCCGCCGGTACGGATTCGTCCGAAAGGATCCCGGCCTCGCCGATCACCTCCCCCGGCCCCATGCGCCCGGCCTCGAACTTGACCCCGGCGCGGCTCAGGGCCACCGAGACCACGCCGGATTCGATGATGAACAGGTGATCGCTGACCTCGCCGCCCGCCAGGATCATTTCCCCGGCGCGGAAGGTTTGCAGTGTCATGTTCTGGCTGAAGGTTTCTTTCTCTTCCTGGCGCAGGGTGGAGAAAATGCTCGAGCTTTCCAGCAGTGCCCGTGGCCGCGACAGGCTGGCGGGCGCGTTGGGTTCGACGCTCGACAACAGGCTGACGCCCGAGGCCTGCAAGTGCCGGAACGCCAGGTCGAACAGTTGATTGCGGACCATGCGTTTCTGGTCCATGGACACCACAAAACCGCTGATTTCATACTCCACGCCGCTGCTGCTGGAGCTTTTCAACGCCACGCATGGCGCCGGCTTATTGAGCAGAAAGCGACAGCCCTGCATGGCTCGCTCCAGCGCTTCGATCACCGTGTGCGGCCGGGCGTGGGGGCTCAGTTGCAGGCTGATAGACACGCCAAAAATATCGCTCGGGCGGCTGAAGTTGATGATCTTGGCCTTGGCCGCCAGCGAGTTGGGAATCACCGCCATGCTGCCCTGGGAAGTTTGCATCCGCGTGGCGCGCCAGTCGATGTCGGTGACCTTGCCTTCGGTGCCGTCGATGGAAATCCAGTCATCGATTTGATAAGGCTTGGTGGTGTTCAGCACGATGCCGGAGAACACATCGCTGAGGGTGCTTTGCAGCGCCAGGCCGACGATGATCGCCACCGCGCCGGAGGTGGCCAGTACGCCTTTGACCGGCAGGTCGAGCACGTAGGCCATGGCCGCGATGATCGCGATGAGGAAAATCACCGCGCCGAGCAGATCCTGAAGCAAACGCCCGGTGTGCCCGACCCGTTGCATCATCACCGCACCGATCAGCACCGTCAGGGTTCGCGCACCGAACAGCCACCAGCCGATCTGCAAACCGGTGGCGGCCAGGTGCAGCGCTACGTTGTCGGCCCAGGGTGCCGGCTCCATCGGGTTCAGGCCTTCGTTGAACAACAAAACGCTGAACAACGAGAAAATCACCAGGCGCACGACCAGTTTCCAGTTGCTGCCGTTGGTGCTGATCAAACGCCATAGACCCAGATCAATCAGGATCAGGACCAATGCGATGAGCAACGGGTGATCGGTGAGCAGTGACAGCATCAAGCAACTCCAGCAAGGGCCAATGACGTGAAGATCGCACGGATTGGGCACAGTGTAGGAGCAATTGTTGCTGTGAGAACAACGCAAAAACCAATGTGGGAGCGGGACTGTGGCGAGGGGGCTTGCCCCCGTTCGGCTGCGAAGCAGTCGTAAACCCATTGCATGCGGTTGAATTTAGAAGTGCCGGGGCCGCTTCGCGACCCAACGGGGGCAAGCCCCCTCGCCACAGTCCCGCTCCCACAGGGGTGTTGCGTTGTTGCCGAACTCAGCCGCTCATCCGCCCGAACCGGCCCGACTGGTAATCGGCAAAGGCCTGATGAATCTCCTGTTCGCTGTTCATCACAAACGGGCCATGGCCGACGATCGGCTCGTCGATGGGCTCGCCGCTGAGCAACAACACCACCGCGTCATTATTGGCTTCCAGGCTGAGCTGAGCACCGTCGCGTTCGAAGAGTGCCAATTGCCCTTCGCGCACCCATTCCAGGCCATTGACCTGCACCGTGCCGCGCAGCACCACCAGCGCGGTGTTGCGACCCTCATGCAAATCCAGGGTCAGCAACTTGCCGCCATTGAGGCGCAGGTCCCAGACATCGATTGGCGTAAAAGTGCGTGACGGGCCGGTGTGGCCGTCGAACTCACCGGCGATCAAGCGCAGGCTGCCGGCGTTGTCCTTGAGCGGGATGCTCGGGATGTCGCTATCGAGAATCGTCTGGTAACCGGCATCGGCCATTTTGTCCTTGGCCGGCAAGTTAACCCATAGCTGAACCATTTCCAGGGTGCCGCCGCTTTTGGCGAAACCTTCGGAATGGAACTCCTCATGGATAATCCCCGAAGCGGCGGTCATCCATTGCACGTCGCCAGCGCCGATTTTACCGCCGCCGCCGCTGGAGTCGCGGTGTTCCAGCTCGCCGTTATAGACAATGGTCACGGTTTCAAAACCGCGGTGCGGGTGCTGGCCGACGCCACGACGCTCGGTAGTCGGGGTGAATTCAGCCGGACCTGCGTGATCAAGCAGCAGAAACGGGCTGATGTGCTTGCCCAGGGTGTCGTAGGAAAACAGCGTACGCACCGGAAAACCGTCGCCGACCCAATGCGCCCGCGGGCTGGTGTAGATACCGATGATGTTTTTCATGGTGCCTCCGAAAAAGGGTGGGTGAAGCCATGCACCCAGCTTAAATCTGATACCAATCGCGCACTAGACGGCAAAAATCAGCTTTAGCGTTCTATCAGCAGGACGACAGTGGAATTGTCCTGACAGAACAGGGGTAGCATGATTTTTATTTCGGACATAATATCCAACAAAATTACAGCCATAATATCCGACCGAGGTATTCGTGATGCAAAGCCCAACCCGTGAAGCCACTCTCGCCCAATGGATCGCTCAGGAGCAAGCCATGCGCGATCGCCTCGCCGGCCCTGGCAGCCTGTCGATGGCCGAAGTCAGCGCGCTCTCCCCCGCCGAATTCTTTGAAGGCATCGGCAACGGTGAACTGCCCTCGCCGCCCATTGGCACGTTGATGGATTTCATTCCAATCGAATGGTCGGCCGGGCTGTTTGTCTTTCAGGGCACGCCGGATTCGCGTCATTACAACCCGCTGGGCAGCGTACATGGCGGCTATGCGGCGACTTTGCTGGATTCGTGCATGGGCTGCTCGATTCACACGCAATTGAAAAAAGGCCAGGGCTACACGACGCTCGATTTGCGCATCAGTTATGTCCGGGCGTTGACCGGCGCCAGTGGACCGGTGCGAGCCGAAGGCAAGATTGTGCATCTGGGGCGTTCGACGGCGTTGGCCGAGGGGCGGATTTATGATGTGGACGGGCGGTTGTATGCGACGGGGTCGACGACTTGCATGATTCTTGAGGCGCGGAGGTAATAAAGCAAAGATCAAAAGATCGCAGCCTTCGGCAGCTCCTACATGGCATCGGTGTAGGAGCTGCCGAAGGCTGCGATCTTTTGATTTTGATTCTCGATTCATGACTTGCGGTAAACATTGCTTTGTCTCATCAGCGGTTTTTCTCAAGGACATCGGCGCGGATACTCGTGCTCATTCCCACTGCAACCCTGGAGTCATCAATGTCTGTTCCCGCATTCGGTCTTGGTACCTTTCGCCTGCAAGGTCAGGTGGTCATCGATTCGGTGAGCACCGGTCTTGAACTGGGCTACCGGGTCGTCGATACCGCGCAGATCTACGAAAACGAAGCCGACGTCGGCCAAGCCATCGCCGACAGCGGCATCCCGCGTCATGAGTTGTTCATCACCAGCAAGATCTGGGTCGCCAACTTCGCCAAGGATCGACTGATCGACAGCCTCAAACAAAGCCTGCGTAACTTGCAGACTGATTACCTGGACCTGACGCTGATTCACTGGCCATCGCCGGAAAACCAGGTGCCGGTGGCAGAATTCATGGGCGCACTGCTCGAAGCCAAGAAGCTGGGCCTGACCCGCCAGATCGGTGTGTCCAACTTCACTGTGGATCTGATGAAGCAGGCCATCGCGGCGGTCGGCGCTGAAAACATCGCCACCAACCAGATCGAGCTGCACCCGTACCTGCAAAACCGCAAGGTCGTCGAATTCGCCCAAAGCCAAGGCATCCAGATCACTTCCTACATGACCCTGGCCTACGGCGAAGTGCTCAAGGACCCGGTGATCCAGCAGATCGCCGAGCGCCTGCAAGCCACACCGGCACAGGTCACCCTGGCCTGGGCCATGCAATTGGGCTACGCGGTGATCCCGTCGTCGACCAAACGCGCCAACCTGGAAAGCAACCTGCAAGCCTGCGCACTGACCCTGAGTGAGGCCGACATGGCGCTGATCGCCGGCCTCGATCGCGGCCATCGATTGACCAGCCCCAAAGGCATTGCCCCGCACTGGGATTGATCTCCAGCGCTAACGAAAACTTTTGTCCAGGCGCGCCATCGTCTGCTGCAAGCGTTCGACGGCTTCGTCGATCATTGCCGCACGACCTTCAGCGCAAGCCTGTTCCAATTGCTCGCAACACTCGATCAGTTGCAACGCCCGGACCATGCGCGCACTGCCCTTGATGCGGTGTGCCAGATCTCGCAGTTCCTGGCGATTATCGGCTGCGTGGGCCTGAAGCAGGTGCTCGCGATCCTCGCGGTTGGTTTGCGCCAGATCGTGTACCAGGCGATTGATCAACGTGCGGTCACTGCCGACATATTGCTCAAGGCCACTCAAATCGATCTCTGAAACCGGTTGTTCTTCGACAGATATTTTTGATTCCCCCACAAACCTGGTCGCCAGCCATCCACTCAAATCGTCCAGACGGATCGGTTTGAACAGGCAATCATCCATGCCTGCTTCCAGGCAACGCAGTTTTTCCTCGGGCTGGGCGTTGGCGGTAAACCCCAGGATCAACGTCGCCGGCAAGCCTTGAGCCTGTTCTTCATCACGAATTGCCATTGTCAGTTCATAACCACTGAGCACCGGCATGTTGCAGTCAGTGATCAGTACGTCGGGCGCTTGCTTGCGCCATAGTTCCAGCCCTTGCCCACCATCCTCGGCCTCGAGCACCCGGTGGCCCAGGTAATTCAGTTGACGCGACAGCAACAGTCGATTGGCCGGGTAATCGTCGACCACCAGAATCGTCAATGAACGTGTCGGCAGTGGTACCGCGTTCTGTGACACCTCGCTGGATGGCAACGGTCGCAGGGCGGGCAAATCCAGAGTGACCTCAACCTGTGTGCCCCAACCTAAGTCGCTTTGAAGTCGCAACCGGCCGCCCATCATTTCGCACAACGAGCGGCTGATCACCAACCCCAGTCCCGAACCGCTGCGGCCGGATTGCGGGCTGTTGCTCGCCTGGATGAACGGACTGAACAGCCGCTGCTGATCGGCGGCGCTGATACCGATGCCGCTGTCTTCAATCGCCACGCTCACCGTCAGATAACCGGATCGCCCAGGCGTCACGCGCAGGGTCAGGCTCACCTCGCCCTCATCGGTGAACTTAATGGCGTTGCTCAACAGATTGGACAGCACTTGTTTGAAGCGCAGAGGGTCGATCAACACATCCTGGTCGCTGTGCTCATCCAGTTCGACCCGCCAATCCAGCGCTTTCTGCAACGCCAGGCCTTCGAAAACCCGGCACACCGATTCCGCCAGCCCACGTAAATTGGCCCGCTCCGGTGCCAGAGACAAATGCCCGGACTCGATGCGGGCGATGTCGAGGATATCGCCGATCAACACCAGTAATTGCTGCGCGGAACTGGACGCCACCTCAATGGCAAAACGGTCGGTGACGCCCTCTTCGGAGCGTTTGAGCGCGAGTTCGAGCATGCCGATCAGGGCGTTCATCGGCGTGCGGATTTCATGGCTCATGGTCGCCAGAAACGTGGTTTTTGCCCGATTGGCATCGTCGGCGGCGTCCTTGGCCTCCTGTAATTGCTGCAACCACAACTGGCGTTGGCGAATCTGCCGACGTTGCCAGCCGATCCAGGCCAGCGCCAGTAACAGCAAGGCACCGGCGGCGGCAAAGCCTTGAAGCAGGGCTTGGCGATGACGCAGCCAATAGCTGTCATCCACTACCTCGTTGTTGCTCCAGCGGGCGACTAATTCGTCCATCTCCTGGGGCGAGATGCTCAGCAGGGCCTTGTTCAGGATCGACTGCAATTCCAGCCCGCCGCGTTCGGTGGCCAGGGTGATCCGCGCCGGTTCACTGCCTACCGTACTGTTGATTCGCAGACGGTCGCGGTAATGCCGGGCAATCAGGTAACGGGTCAAGATCAAAGAGCTGAGTGCCGCATCGACCTGCCCATTGATCACTGCCTCCAGGCCGTCGGCCGGGCTTTGTACGTCCACCAACCGAATGCCCGGCACCCGCGCTTCGATGAACCCGCGCAATGGATGACTGTGATAGATCGCCAAGCGTTTACCGGCCAGATCATCCAGGGTCTTGGGGCTGCCCGGGGTAGTGGCGCTGACCAACACAAACGGGGTGCTCAGATAAGCGCGGGTGAAGCGCAACTCGTCCTCCTGTTCGCGGCTGGGAATGATCGCCGGCACCAGGTCAATCTCACTCGTCTTGAGTTGCTGGATCTGCTGGTCCAGCGAACGGCTGCGTTGCACCTTGAAGGTCAAGCCGCTGCGCTGGCTGATCAAGGTCAGTAACTGCGCGGTCAACCCGCTGAAGCGGCCCTGAGCATCGAAAAAAGTCAGTGGCGCAAAATCCTCGACAACGCCCACGGTCAACACCGGATGCTGAGCCAGCCAACGTTGTTCGCTGGGGCTCAACCGGACACTTTGCTGACCTGAAACATTGCCCTGGCCGGCACTCCAGCGCCGCTCGATCGCCTCGCGCTGATCCATGGGAATCGTCGCCAGTGCCTGATCGACAATGCCTGTAAGACGCGAATTGCTGCGCGCTAGCGCGAAGCCGAACGGGTTGGCATCCAGAGCGGATGGCCCGGCCAGGTGAACGTTGTTGAGGTAGTTGTTGTTGATCAGGTAATTGGCGCTGATGAAGTCGCCCAAGTACACGTCATCTTGACCGAACGCGACGGCCCCGATTGCCTCGAGCGTCGAGGCATACAGGTGCAGGCTCGCCTCGGGATACAACGCCTCGACACTCGAAGCCGGCAGATAATCATCGACCATGGCAATGCGCATACCCGCCAGGTTGCCAGGCAATTGTTCGTCCTCGCGGGTGACCAGCATCGGCTGATCGTCAGCGTAGGCGCGGGACCTCGTCAGCTCGGGGTCGGCCGCCTCGAAGTTGTTCGACGTCCCGAGCAGGTCCAGCTCATCGCGTTTGAGCGCCTGCATGGCCGCCTCGCGGGTACCGTAGCGCAACACCTCGACCTTGACGTGCAGCAGTTGCGCCAGCAGATCGGCATAGTCGGCGGTAATGCCTTCCAGTTCATCGTGGTTACGCGTCACCTCGAACGGCGGGTAGTCCGGGCCCGTGACACCGAGGCGCAACACCCGCTTGCTGCGCAGCCATTGCCAGTCCTGGTCATCGAGGCGAACTTCGTAGCCCTCCACCGTCGAGCGTCCCAGCAGATGCAGGACCAAAGGCTCTTCAGCCTGCACCGCCCCGGCTTGCACAAGGGTGAACAGCAACAAGACGAACAGACAGGCACGCACGGTCTGGCTCGTTCAAATCAGATGATTGCGCTTGGCGAAATCCCGGCAGTGAACCGCCGAGGTCAACCCGAGCTTTTCGTTGCAGCGTGTCTTGTAAGTACTGACGGTCTTGTGACTCAAGTGCATGGCCTCGGCGATGGCCTTGTTGCTCAGTCCCCGTGCCAGATGCTGAAAAATCATCAGTTCACGATCAGAAAGCTTGTCGATCAGTTCCTTTTCGCTGCTTTGCAGGTTATTAAGCGCCACCGAGCCTGAAGCGAGCTGAATAAAATAAGTGTAACCGGCCATCAGGGCGTGCACCGCTTTGTGCAAATGGCTCAAATCATTGGTCTTGGCCACATACGCCATGGCGCCGGCCCGCATGCAGCGTTCTTGATAAAACTGCGGCTCCTGGGAGGTGAAGACCAGTACTCTGGAGGGCACGTTAGCAATCTTCAGCCGCCCCAGCACATCCAGCCCATCGAGTGAAGGCATCACCAAATCCAGCACCACCAAATCAGGTGAATGCTCACGGACCATTGCCATGACCTCACTCCCGATAGCCACCTCGTAAATCCGTTTGAACCCCTCTTGCTCAAGTACGATTTTGACTGCGGCGCGTACAACCGGATGATCGTCCACAATCAGCGCTGACTTCATAGCAACTCCTTATGCAAAAACATGACGATTGCGCCGCGAATACTCGCGGGCCTGACCCGGCGTAGACGCAACGGCTGCGCAACGACTTTTGCATGGCAGGCAAGGCAAAACTACCTGTCAGATCTGACAGTAGCGACGAATGGTCAACCCAGTTTTTGCTTGTATGACGGGGTGAACCAGGGTTGATCGTCCTCTTGCACAGGAGGATCAATGATCGACATCAGCCGCGTGAGGGTGCTCAGATCGGGCAGCGCCACATGGCTGACCTGGATCTTTTGCTGCGTACAGGCCGGGATCGGCGGCAACTGCGCCCGCTCGCCGTTGTAGATCAAGGCGTAACGCATCTGAGGGTTATCGCGCAGGAGCCCCAGCAGATCCAGCGCCCCGGACGCCAGCGCAGCATTGATCACCACCAGGTCAAACGGCTCGCAACCGTATTCCACCAGGGTCAGCAATTCTTCAAGGTTTTGTACCGGCGCCACTCGGTAGTAATCGAGCTGATTGAACAGCCGTTCGACTTTCATCCGATGGAAATGCTGCTCATCGGCGATCAGGATTCGTAAGGCTTTGTTCGGCATCGTGGCCCCCATGAGAGTGAAAATCGTGAGGGCGCAAGGCTACGGAACACTGACGGATGTATCTGTAGGACTTTTCCTAAAGATCACTTTTCGCCTTAAATCATTGAGTGGCTCAAAGATCAAAAGATCGCAGCCTTCGGCAGCTCCTACAGGGTGTACGCCGTCCCTATGTAGGAGCTGCCGAAGGCTGCGATCTTTTGATGTTGGCTTTATTGCCAGCCAAACCGGCGGATATAGAAGCCCTTCACCGCCTGGGTCAGGCCCATGTACGCCAGCAAAATCACCGGCAGGAACACGAAGTACAGCGACGGCAGTGCCTGCAGTTTGAAGTAGTGTGCCAGCGGCCCCATCGGCAGGAAGATCCCGACCGCCATGATGATCCCGGTCATGACCATCAACGGCGTAGCCGCACGGCTTTGCAGGAACGGGATCTTCGGCGTACGGATCATGTGCACGATCAGCGTCTGGGTCAGCAACCCCACCACGAACCAGCCGGACTGGAACAGCGTCTGGTGGTCCGGGGTATTGGCGTCGAACACGTACCACATCAAAGCAAACGTGGTGATGTCGAAGATCGAACTGATCGGGCCGAAGAACAGCATGAAGCGCCCGACGTCGGCCGGCTGCCAGCGCTGGGGCTTTTTCAGCATCTCGGCATCGACGTTATCGAACGGGATGGCGATCTGCGAAATGTCATAGAGCAGGTTCTGCACCAGCAGGTGCATCGGCAGCATCGGCAGGAACGGGATAAACGCACTGGCCACCAGCACCGAGAACACGTTGCCGAAGTTCGAACTGGCGGTCATTTTGATGTACTTGAGCATGTTGGCGAAGGTCCGGCGCCCTTCCAGCACGCCCTCCTCCAGCACCATCAGGCTCTTTTCCAGGAGGATGATGTCCGCCGCTTCCTTGGCGATGTCCACCGCGCTGTCCACGGAAATGCCGATGTCGGCGGTGCGCAGGGCCGGCGCATCGTTGATGCCGTCGCCCATGAAGCCGACCACATGACCGTTGGCCTTGAGCAGGCGCACGATGCGTTCCTTGTGGGTCGGCGTGAGTTTGGCGAAGACGTTGGTGGTTTCCACCGCCAGCGCCAGTTGCCGGTCGCTCATGCGCTCGATGTCGTTGCCCATCAGCAGGCCCTGCTGCTCCAGGCCGACTTCACGGCAGATCTTGGCGGTCACCAGTTC
>Ga0105857_1000071_pt1 | contig 41003 bp, 38 predicted proteins | sample OrgsoiDNA_201061_FD_89682 | JGI IMG/M metagenome (GOLD analysis project Ga0105857, IMG submission 89682) | Permafrost soil microbial communities from the Arctic, to analyse light accelerated degradation of dissolved organic matter (DOM) -... | ecosystem: Environmental > Terrestrial > Soil >...
AGAAAATGCCGGTAAGCGATTGCGAACTGACCCAGATGTTCGAACACGTGTTGAAGCTGTCGAAGGTCGACCCGACCCAGAGCGTCGCCGTGCTCAAGAGCCACTATTCCGACCCGCGCACCGTGCGCGCCGCGATGGACGCCGCCCAGCGGCTGGGCGCCAAGGTGTACGCGGTGGAATTGCCGTCGTTCAACCACCCGACCGCCATGGGCAACGACATGACTGCCTACTGCGGCGACACCGCGCTGACCGGCAATCACGCGGCGCAGCGGGCGCTGGAAGCCGCGGACTTGATCGTCGACACGATGATGCTGCTGCATTCGCCGGAGCAGGAGCAGATCCTCAAGACCGGCACGCGGATTCTGTTGGCCGTCGAGCCCCCGGAAGTGCTGGCGCGGATGCTGCCGACCGAAGAGGACAAGGTGCGGGTGATGGCGGCGGAGAAGCTGCTGAAACAGGCGCGCTCGATCCACGTCACGTCCCGCGCCGGCAGCGATTTTCGCGCGGCGCTGGGGCAATATCCGGCGGTCACCGAGTACGGCTTCGCCGATGAGCCGGGGCGTTGGGACCACTGGCCCAGCGGTTTTCTGTTCTCCTGGCCCAACGAAGAAACCGCCGAAGGCGTGCTGGTGCTGGACGTCGGCGACATCCTGCTGCCGTTCAAGACCTACACCCGGGAAAAGATCACCCTGGAAATCGACAAGGGCTTCATCACCTCGATCCACGGCGGTTTCGAGGCTGAGTACCTGCGCGACTACATGAAGTACTTCAACGATCCCGAGGTATATGGCATCTCTCACATCGGCTGGGGATTGCAGCCAAAAGCCCAGTGGACCGCCATGGGCCTGCACGACAAAAACGACGGCATGTGCATGGACGCCCGGGCGTTCTATGGCAACTTCCTGTTCTCAACCGGGCCGAACACCGAAGTCGGCGGCAAGCGCAAAACCCCGTGTCACCTGGACATTCCGCTGCGTAATTGCGATGTGTATCTGGATGACCAGGCGGTGGTGATTGGTGGGGATGTGGTGGCGCCGGAGGCTTCGCGCGTTCACCGGGGTTAACTGCCTTGCACAAATACTGTGATCCACACTGATCTACTGTGGGAGCGGGCTTGCTCGCGAATGCGGTTTCACATCCAAGAGAAATACTGACTGATCCACCGCATTCGCGAGCAAGCCCGCTCCCACAGGGTTTGTGCATATCCTTGTGGCCTACTTCACGCTTGAGTCCGCCACCCAACCTGTCCATCATGCCTCCCCACCACTCATCGTCTTTCGAGTCTGCCGTGCCTGAAACTCCTGATTCTTCTTACGTTTTCTCCGAACAAGTCGGGCATTTGCTGCGCAAGGCCTATCAGCGGCACATGGCGATTTTCCAGCAGAACGTCGGCGACTCCCAGCTCACGGCGGTGCAGTTCGTCACCCTGTGCGCGGTGCGCGATCACGGTCCCAGCTCCCTGACGGAACTGGTCAAGGCCACCGCCGTCGACCAGGCGACCATTCGTGGCATCGTCGAGCGGCTCAAGGCCCGGGAACTGATTACCCTCGAACCCGACCCGCAAGACCGGCGCAAAGTCATTGTCGGCCTGTCCGAGGCCGGCGACCGCTTGGTCCAGCAAACCGTGCCCTGCGCCGGGAAAATCACCGAGCTGACCCTGAGCAACCTCAACCCGGCAGAACGGGTCGCCGTGCTGTTCCTGCTGCGCAAAATGATCGACGACCCGCAAGACTGATCGGCGCTGCAGCTTTAAAAAGGTGCCCGCTGGAATTACTGACGATCAATAACCTGTGGCGAGGGAGCTTGCTCCCGCTGGGCTGCGAAGCGGCCCCTCTCTAGCTAAAAAGTAGGGGACTGCTGCGCAGTCCGACGGGAGCAAGCTCCCTCGCCACAGGTTCGGTGTCAGGTTTAGCTGGCTGGCACTAGTCTCTGGCATCGTTTTTGCTCTTGTTTCATGTAGTAGCCACTTCACCAGTCGAGTGTGTCGCGACGCCACAACCCATTTGGCCCGCGACGTTTTTTTTTTTCCTTTTGGTGTAGTGGCCACTTCATCAACCGAAGTGGGCGAAGCGAATGAGCAGCCAGGAAATCACCGTAGCACTTGAGGTCAACGGCCTCACCAGCACCGTCACCGCCATGGCCGACACGCCGTTATTGCTGATCTTGCGCAATGACCTGCAACTCAACGGCCCCAAGTACGGCTGCGGCCTGGGCGAGTGCGGGGCGTGCACGGTGATCATTGATGGCGTGGCGGCGCGTTCTTGTGTGTTTCCGCTGGCCGGCGCCGCCGACCGACAGATCGTCACCCTCGAAGGGCTCGGCTCTCGCGCCGAGCCGCACCTGGTGCAACAAGCCTTTATCGACGAGCAAGCGGCGCAATGCGGCTATTGCCTCAACGGCATGATCATGACCGCCAAGGCCTTGCTCGACCGTATCCCGCACCCCAGCGAAACCCAGATCCGCAACGAACTCTCGGCCAACCTCTGCCGATGCGGCACCCATATCGAAATCCTCCGCGCGGTGCTGCGTGCCGCCCGTCAAATGCCTTGAACGTGGATCGATGACCATGACTGACTCCATCCCAACCCGCGACCAACTACTGGCCAAGACCGGCGTGCTATTGATCGTCGACGACATCCTGCCGCCGTCCGGTCCGGTCGCGAAGGGCGGTACGCCGCTGATCAAACCCAAGGAGCTGGGCCTGTTCATCGCCATTAGCGATGATGGGCGCGTGTATGCGTTCAACGGTCACGTCGACCTTGGCACCGGCATTCGCACCTCGCTGGCGCAGATCGTCGCCGAAGAACTCGACCTGCAACTGGAGCAGGTGTGCATGGTGCTCGGCGACACCGAGCGTGCGCCGAATCAGGGCGCGACGATTGCCAGTGCGACGCTGCAGATTTCCGCGATCCCGTTGCGCAATGCGGCTGCTGAAGCTCGGCGCTATCTGCTGGACGCGGCAGCGGAGCGCTGGTCTCTTGACTTGAGCAGCCTGAAAATTGAGGCCGGAGTGATTCACGCTGAGGACGGGCGCACCGCTACTTATGCCGAGTTGGTTCGCGGCGAACACATCGAATTACGCATCTCCGGCACCGCGCCGCTCAAACCTGCCGAAGAGTATCGACTGGTGGGTAAGGGCGCCGCGCGGGTCGACATTCCGGCCAAAGCCACCGGCGAGCTGATTTACGTCCACGACATGCGCGTGCCGGACATGCTCCACGGCCGGGTAATTCGTCCGCCCTATGCCGGGCTCGATTGCGGTGACTTCGTCGGCAACAGCCTGCTGGAAGTCGATGAATCCTCCATTGCGCACATCGCCGGTATTGTCGCGGTGGTGGTGATCCGTGATTTTGTCGGGGTCGTAGCGTTGCGCGAGGAGCAGGCGATCAAGGCTGCCCAGGCTTTGAAAATCACCTGGAAAGCCTGGAATCAGGGCTTGCCGGATTTGAACGATGTCGAGCAGGCGATCCGTGACAACCCGCGAGTGCAAAGGGTCGTGCTCGACCAAGGCAACGTTGATGAAGCCCTGGCCAACGCCACTCAGCGCATGCCGCGTACCTATATGTGGCCGTATCAAATGCACGGTTCGATCGGCCCGTCCTGCGGCGTGGCGGATTATCAGCCGTCCGGCAGTCGCGTGTGGTCGGGTAGCCAGAATCCGCATTTGCTGCGGGCCGACCTGGCGTGGTTGCTGGAATGCGCGGAGGAATCCATTGAGATTATTCGCATGGAAGCGTCCGGCTGTTACGGGCGCAACTGTGCCGACGATGTCTGCGCTGATGCCTTGCTGTTATCCCGAGCGGTGGGCAAGCCGGTGCGGGTACAGTTGACCCGCGAGCAGGAACACTTGTGGGAGCCCAAAGGCACCGCGCAACTGATGGACGTCGACGGCGGCTTGAACGCCGATGGCAGCGTCGCCGCTTATGACTTCCAGACCAGCTACCCATCCAACGGCGCGCCGACCCTGGCCTTGCTGCTGACCGGGCGGGTTGAGCCGGTGGCGGCGATGTTCGAAATGGGCGACCGCACCTCCATCCCGCCGTATGACTTCGAAAACATGCGAGTGACCATCAACGACATGGCGCCGATTGTCCGTGCCTCGTGGATGCGCGGGGTTTCCGCGCTGCCGAACACCTTCGCCCACGAGTCGTACATCGATGAACTGGCCTTCGCCGCCGGCGTCGATCCGGTGGAATACCGGCTGCGTTATCTGCAGGACGAGCGCGCCATCGACCTGGTGAAGTCCACCGCCGAACGTGCGGCCTGGACGCCACGCACTGCGCCGATGCAAACCCCAAATGAGGATCAGTTGCTGCGCGGTCGCGGCTTTGCCTATGCGCGCTACATCCACAGTAAGTTTCCCGGTTTCGGCGCGGCGTGGGCGGCGTGGGTGGCGGACGTGGCGATCGACCGCCAGACCGGCGATGTCTCGGTCACGCGGGTGGTGATCGGCCATGACTCGGGGATGATGATCAACCCGGCGGGGGTGCAGCATCAGATTCACGGCAACGTGATCCAGTCCACCAGCCGAGTGCTCAAGGAGCGGGTGACCTTCGAAGAGTCCACCGTGGCGAGCAAGGAGTGGGGCGGTTATCCGATCCTGACCTTTCCCGAGGTGCCGCAGATCGACGTGCTGATGATGCCGCGTCAGGACCAGCCGCCGATGGGTGCCGGAGAATCGGCTTCTGTGCCGAGCGCGGCGGCGATTGCCAACGCGATCTATGACGCTACCGGGATTCGTTTTCGCGAGCTGCCGATCACCCCGGAACGGGTCTTGGCCGCGTTGAATTCCGGCACCTGCGATGAACCGCCGAAGTCCCCGGCCAAGCGTTCGAAATGGCTGTTCGGTTCACTGTTTGCCGCGTTCGGCGCGGTGCTCGGCATGGCGGCGACGGCGTGGCCGTTTCACGGTGAAATCGCACCGATTGCGCCGCCGAGTGCCGGCACCTGGTCGACGGCGACCCTGGAGCGCGGACGGTTGCTGGCGGCAGTCGGTGATTGCGCGGTTTGCCACACCGCGCCCGGCGGCGTGACCAATGCCGGCGGGTTGGCGATGCAGACGCCGTTCGGCACGCTGTACAGCAGCAACATCACCCCGGATGTGAAAACCGGGATCGGCAGTTGGTCCTATCCGGCGTTCGAGCGGGCGATGCGCGACGGCATTGGCCGCGATGGGCGCAATTTGTATCCGGCGTTTCCCTACACCGCGTTTCGCAACATTAATGATGCGGACATGCAGGCGCTGTACGCGTACCTGATGTCGCAAACGCCGGTCAGCCAACCGGCGAAGGCCAACGACATGCGCTTTCCGTTCAACCTGCGGCCGTTGATGGCGGGGTGGAATGCGTTGTTTCTGCGTAAGGGTGAAATCAGCGTGCAGCCGGAGCGCAGCGAACAATGGAATCGCGGCGCTTACCTCGTCAACGGTTTGGGCCACTGCGCAGCCTGTCATTCACCGCGCAACCTGATGGGGGCGGAGAAGGGCGGTGCGTCGTTCCTCGGCGGCGGCATGGTTGATGGTTGGGAAGCGCCGGCGCTGAACGGGTTGTCCAAGTCACCGACGCTGTGGACCGAGGATCAGTTATTCGGTTACCTGAGTACCGGTTATTCCGCTGAACATGGCGTGGCGACCGGGCCGATGGGGCCGGTGGTTTCGGAACTGGCGAAGTTGCCCAAGGATGATATCCGGGCGATGGCGGTGTATTTGGCGTCACTCAATGGTGCGCAGGCTGAGGCGCAAGTGGTGGAGAAAGCCACGCGGCCGGTGACCAGCCTGTCGCTGAGCAACGGGCAACGGGTGTTCGAAGGTTCGTGCAAGGCCTGTCATGCCGATGGCCTGGGGCCGAAACTGTTTGGCGTGAGTCCGTCGCTGGCGACCAACACCAACGTGCACAGCGATCAGCCGGATAATTTGATCAAGGTTATTTTGCAGGGCATCGATACGCCGGCGACCAAGGATCTGGGGTACATGCCGGCGTTCAAGGACAGTTTGTCGAATACTCAGGTGGCGGAATTGGCGGCGTATTTGCGCAGTCGGTTTGCCGGGAATGCGCCGGGTTGGGAAGGGTTGGAGTCGAAAGTGGCTCATCTCAGGGCGAATCCCGGCAGCCATTAAGAGCTTCGCGAGCAAGCCCGCTCCCACATTGGATTTGTGTTTGCCGTAGATCCAATGTGGGAGCGTGCTTGCTCGCGAAGGGGCCGGCCCTGTCACCGCAAATCCTGACCAGGCAACTTCATCACCCCCCGCACCACCAGATCCTGAATAAACCCCAACCAATCCTGCTGCTGCGCCTTGTCCGCCAAGTCCTCGCCCAAAAACGAACTCAGGGTATGCCGGTTGGAGTTATAGAAGTAACAAAGCGAGGCAATCATCAAATACACATGCTTGATGTCCAGCACCTCACGAAACACCCCCTGTGCCTGACCTGCCTCGATGATCGGCCGCAACACCCCGACCGCTTCGCCCGACAATCTGCGCAGCTCGCTGGACTGCTGCGCATGTTTGCCGTTGTGCAGGTTTTCATTGCTGAGAATCGCGACAAATTCCGGGTGCTTGACGTAGTAATGCCAGACAAACGCCACCAGTTCCTGCAACGCCACCAGCGGTTGGCTCAGGTCCAGTTTGAGGCGGCTTTCGGCCTTGTTGAACTGTTCGTAGGTGTGTTCCAGCACGCAGATAAACAACTGCTCCTTACTGCCGAAGTAGTAATAGAGCATGCGGTCGTTGGACTCGGCTTCCCGGGAAATACTCTCGACACGGCCCCCGGAATAACCGTCGCGGGTGAACACTTTCACTGCCGCTTCGAGTATCCGTGTGCGGGTCTGCTGGGCCTGGGCGGCCCGGATGCCGGTCTTCTTGTTCAACGTGCGGTCAACCTTGTGCCAAGCGGAGTCGCTGGGAATGTAGCACGCTCCGTTCAGCGGTTCAGGCTTGGCGCTGTTTCTGTGGCCGGCGGGTTTTCCATGACTTGCAGGATCGACGCTTCCGGGTCGAAATCGTCTTCCTCAAGCTCCATGAATTCCTCGGGCAAGAACACGTTGAGGATGATCGCGCACAGTGCACCGACGGTAATCGGCGATTCGAAGATGTTGTGCAGGGCCTGCGGCAATTCGCGCAACACTTGCGGCACGGCGGCGATGCCCAGGCCCATACCGAGGGAAATCGAGACGATCAGCATGTTGCGGCGATGCAGGCCGGCTTCGGCGAGGATCTTGATCCCGGCCACCGCCACGGTGCCGAACATCACCAATTCCGCACCACCGAGCACCGGTTTTGGCATCAGTTGCAGCACCGCGCCGATCATCGGGAACAACCCCAACAGCACCAGCAGCCCAGCGATGAAGAAGGCGACATAACGGCTGGCCACGCCGGTGAGCTGGATCACGCCGTTGTTCTGGGCGAAGGTCACCATCGGCATGCTGTTGAACACTGCGGCCATGGCCGAGTTGAGACCGTCGGCGAGCAGGCCGGACTTGATCCGGCGAATGTAGATCGGGCCTTTGACCGGTTCCTGGGAAATCATCGAGTTGGCCGTCAGGTCACCGGCGGCTTCCAGCGGTGACACCAGGAAAATCACCGCCACCGGCACAAACGCGACCCAATCGAAGTTGAAACCGTACTTGAACGGCACCGGTACGCTCACCAGCGGCACGGCGGGCAGGCTGGCGAAATCGACATCGCCCATCAGCCACGCGACGACGTAGCCGAGAGTCAGGCCGATGACGATGGCGCCGAGGCGCAGGAACGGCACATCGACCCGGTTCAACACCACGATGGTCCCGAGCACCAGCGCCGCCAGGGCCAAATGGTGACTGGCACCGAGGTCCGCCACGCCGAAGCCGCCGGCGATGTCGGTCATGGCGACCTTGATCAGCGACAGGCCCATGAGCGTGATGATGGTGCCGGTGACCACCGGGGTGATCAGCATCCGCAGTTTGCCGATGAACTGGCTCAACACCACTTCGATGAATGCCGCGAAAAAGCACACGCCGAAGATCGTCGAAAGGATCTCATCGGTGCCGCCACCCCGGGCCTTGACCATGAAACCGGCGCTGAGGATCACGCTGATAAACGAAAAACTGGTGCCTTGCAGGCACAGCAAACCGGAACCCACCGGGCCGAACCGCCGCGCCTGAACGAAGGTGCCCAGCCCGGAGACGAACAGCGCCATGCTGATCAGGTACGGGATCTCGCTTTGCAGACCTAGCGCGCCGCCCATGATCAGGGTCGGGGTGATGATCCCGACGAAACTCGCGAGTACGTGTTGCAGGGCGGCGAAGACCGTGGCGGTCAGGTGCGGGCGGTCGTTGAGGCCGTAGATGAGGTCGGAGCGGGGCTGGGGTTTTGCGTGTTCAGATGAGGTCACGAGGAAAGCGCCAGGGGCCAGGTCAGAAAATGGAGGCGCAGGATGCCAGAAAACTTACACGCTGACACAAAACCTGTGGCCAGCCACTTATTGTGGTGAGGGGACTTGCCCCCGTTGGGCTGCGTAGCTGCCCCCAAACCTGCCAATGCGGTTTTACAGGCATACCGCATTCATTGGCTTTACGACGGCTGCGCCGCCGAACGGGGGCAAGCCCCCTCACCACAAGGTGCGGTGGTGATTAGCCGTTCGAGGCAAACGCCGCGAGTAAATCCTCCTCGAACGCCTTCTGCGCATCCCCCGCGACCTGCGCCCGATGCCGAGCCAGATGAAACCCAACATCGAAACTCATTTCCCCAACCCTCACGGCCCGCAGCAGTCCCTTGTCTTCCCAGCTCCGGGCAAAGTGGCTGGGCAAGTAACCAACGTGTTTGCCAGAAAGAATAAAGGAAAGGGTGCCTTCAACCTGTTCCGAGCGCGCCGAACACAACTTGCCTTGAAACGGCTCATCACTGCGTAGAAACCGATAAGGATGATCCACCCGGTCGCTGGCCTGAAGTGCTTCATCATCCGGCGTCTCATTGCTGAACAACGGATGGCCGGGCGCGCAATACAAATGCTGTGTCTCGCTGAACAACTCACGGTAGTCAAAAGCGCTTTGCACCTGTGAGAAATAGCCGATCGCCAGGTCCAACCGCTGTTGCAGCATTAAACGCTCCATTTCGCCGGGCATGGCGCTGATCAGCTCGATCCGCACCGACTCATCCCGCTCGCGAAACCGCCGGATCGCGTCCGCTACTCGTTGCAGCACCGATTGATCGAGGGCTTCGGACAGCCCCAGTCGCACCTCGCCGATCAAGCGCCCGGCGACGCCGTTGGATTGATGACGGAAGGCTTCGATGGACTCAAACAATCCACGGGTCGCAATCAGCAGTTGCTCACCTTTGGGCGTGATTTTGAAGCCGCCCTTGCCGCGACTGCACAGTCGATAGCCGAGCCGGGTTTCGAGTTTGGCCATTTGCTGGCTGATGCTCGACTGGCTCAAGCCCAGTTCACCCTGGGCCGCACTGAAACCGCCGCATTCGACCACGCTGACAAAAAGGCGCAGCAGTTGCAGGTCCAGATCGTGCAGTTGACCGAGCATCACACATTACTCCGGGATAATGTCAGGTTAATAAACTTGATATTTCACCAATGTATCCGACGGCGCACGCTGCAACCACTCCAACAGGTCAGGTGTTTGTCATGGCTCCTCTCTTCAAGCTGTGTTGCCCCGCGTTGTTACTCGCTGTCGCTGTGTCGGCCCAGGCCGAGGAAAAGATTCTCAACCTCTACAGTTGGCAGGATTACTTTGCCCCCGAGGCCATCAAGCAGTTCGAGCAGGAAACCGGCATCCAGGTGCGTTACGACACCTTCGACAGCTCCGAAGTCCTGGAAACCAAGCTGCTGACCGGTGGCAGCGGCTATGACGTGGTGGTGCCATCTTCCAGCTTGATGGCGCGCGGGATTGCCGCCAATGCGTTGAAGCCGATTCCTCTCGACAGTTTGAAGGGCCACGCCAACCTCGACCCGGATTTGCTGAAAAAAGCTGCCGGCACCGACCCTGGCAACCGCTTTGGCGTGCCGTATACCTGGGGCACTTTGGGGTTGGGGCTGAATGTCGAGGCGGTGAAGAAGCGTCTGCCGGATGTGCCGCTCAACAGCCTGGACCTGCTGTTCAAACCTGAATATGCCAGCAAGCTGAAAGATTGCGGCATCGCGATTATCGACTCGCCTCAGGAAGTGATCGGCTTGGCGCTGCACTATCTTGGTAAAAACCCCTACAGCAGCGACAAGGCCGACCTGACCGCCGCCGAGGCGTTATTGCATCAGCTTCAGCCCAATGTGCTGTACGTCGCCACCGGCCGGCAGATCAGCGATTTGGCCAACGGCAGCATTTGCCTGGCGTTGGCCTACAACGGTGACGCCAGCATCGCCGCTGACCAGGCGCAAAAGGCCAACAAGCCATACGAGGTGACTTACCGCATTCCCAAGGACGGCACGCTGGTCTGGCAGGACAATCTGGCGATTCCCAAGGACGCGCCACACCCTGAAGCGGCGCAGGCGTTTGTCGAGTTTATGTTGCGTCCCGAATCCGTTGCCGGGGTCACCAACACCCTGTTTTTTGCCAACGCCAACCAGGCCGCAACACCGCTTGTGGATGAGGCGGTGCGCACCAACCCGGACATTTATCCTCCCGCCGATGTGCGCGACCGCTTGTACGCAGACCAAAGCATGAACCTCAAAGACATGCGCCAGCGTACCCGCATGTGGACCACTTTCCGTAGCCGCCAATAATAAGGAACTCACCATGGATGTCCCTGTGCAAAACGACCAGGCCATGACCCGCGACAGTCTTTACGGGACTGCCGCCGAAAGCACCTACGCCGGTATCACCAGCTTCATGCGCCGTCGCTACAGTCGCGACTTGCGCGGGGTCGACGTCGCGGTCAGCGGCGTGCCGTTCGACACCGCCACCAGCAACCGCCCCGGCGCACGTTTCGGACCGCGCGGCATTCGTGCCGCGTCCACCGGGATTGCCTGGGAGCGCCACTGGCCGTGGACGTTCGACCCGTTTGATCACTTGGCGGTGGTTGATTACGGCGACTGCGACTTCGACTACGGCACGCCGCAATCGGTGCCGGAAAGCATCGAAGCCCACGCCGAACACATTTTGAACGCTGGCAGCGCGATGCTCACGTTTGGTGGTGACCACTTCATCACCTATCCGCTGCTCAAGGCCCATGCCCGCAAACATGGAGCGTTGTCGCTGATCCACTTCGACGCCCACAGCGACACCTGGCCGGACGAGGAGGGCAAACGTGTCGATCACGGCACGATGTTCTGGCACGCGGCCAAAGAGGGACTGGTGGATCCGTCGCGCTCGGTGCAGATCGGTTTACGCACCACCAACGACGATCACATGGGCTTTCAAGTGCTGGACGCAAGGCAAGTGCATCGCCAGGGTTGCGAGGCGATTGTCGAGGCGATTCGGGCACGGGTCGGTGATAACCCGGTGTACCTGACGTTCGATATCGACTGCCTCGATCCGGCGTTCGCTCCGGGCACCGGAACTCCGGTGTGCGGCGGCTTAAGCACGGTGCAGGCGCTGGAGATTCTCGGCGGTTTGCGCGGGATCAATCTGGTGGGCATGGACGTGGTGGAAGTGGCCCCGGCCTACGACAGCGCGGACATTACCTCACTGGCGGCAGCGACCTTGGCGATGGAAATGCTGTGCCTGTATGCGGCTAAACACAAAGTCGACAAGTAACACTCAGCCCAAAATGTGGGAGCGGGCTTGCTCGCGAAAGCGGTGGAACAGCCAGCATCTCTGTTGAGCGTGAGGCCGCCTTCGCGGGCAAGCCTCGCTCCTACGGGTTTGGCGGCGTTCGAAAATTTGGCCATCGACGCCGATCCGTAGGAGCGAGGCTTGCCCGCGGAGCTTTTTCAGGCCACCGGAGCCTTCGGCAGATCCAGTGTTTCAACTCCGGTATAGCGCGCCACCGACCCTGCAATCATCGCGTGCGGCACACCCGGTTCCACAGCGCTAATCCCATCCAGCCGCGCCAACTGTTCGTCACTCAACTGCACGTTCAGCGCGCCCAGCGTGGCGTCCAGCTGCTCTCTGGTTCGCGAGCCCAGAATCGGAATCAGCGCCGTGGTCGAGCGCTTGGCCTTCTCGCGCAACCAGGCAATCGCCACGTGTGTAGGGCTGGATTCCAGTTCGGCGGCAACCGCCAGCAAGGTATCGAGCAGGGCGGTTTCCCGAGCGCCTTTTTCAGCGTGGATCAACATGCCGAGTTTGGCCGCGCGGTTGTTCTCGTCGTTGGTGCGGTACTTGCCCGTTAGAAAGCCGCCACCCAACGGTGACCATAACGTTGCGGCCAAGCCAAGGGCTTCGGCCATGGGCAGCAATTCACGTTCAGCGGTGCGCTCGGCCAGGCTGTATTCGGTCTGGATCGCCGCAATCGGTGCGAACCCGCGGACCTCGGCTAACACGTCGGCGCGAGCAATACGCCAGGCAGGGAAGTTGGACAAACCGGCGTAGTGAATTTTGCCGGCGCGCACCAAGTCATCGAAGCCACGGAGGATTTCTTCCATCGGCGTGACGCCGTCGCTGATGTGCGCCCAGAACAAATCGATGTGTTCGATGTTGAGGCGTTTCAAGCTCTCTTCCACAGCACGGACCATGTTTTTGCGGTTATTGCCGGTGAAGGAAATACCGGCAACCCGTTCCGTCCCCATGGTGTATTTGGTGGCGATCACCAGACGATCCCGTTCTGCGGCAATGAACTCGCTGAGCATGCCCTCGGACTGCCCACCTTGATAACCATTGGCGGTGTCGATGAAATTGCCGCCAGCTTCCAGGTAACCGTCGAAAATCCGTTTCGCTTCGTCGCGCTCGGCGCCGTGGCCCCAGCCGGTGCCGAAGTTGCCGGCGCCCAGCGCCAGTTCCGAGACCCGCAGGCCGGTTTTGCGACCGAAGACTTTGTAACGCATGAGATGACTCCTTGGGGAAAGACGCCGGGATTTAATTTAAATGTCTAGCAACATGTATTTAATATGATGTGAGTAATATCCAGCGTCAACCGGCTTTTTCATCCGTCGCAATCGGATCGACCATCGGACAAATCGCTACTGCCAGTTTCTGACAGGAGCCTTTGCTAAGCTGCGGGCACTTTCCCGGATTGAGCGTGCCGACCGTGTCGCGAACCACTCGTTTACTCACCTTGCTGCAAGTGCTGCGGGGTAAAAGTCGCCCGGCGACCGCCGCGACACTGGCTAGCGAACTGGAGATTTCCGAACGCACGCTGTACCGCGACATCGCCGAACTCACGGCCCTTGGCGCGCCGATTTATGGCGAGGCGGGGATTGGCTACGTGTTGCGCAGCGGTCTGTTTCTGCCGCCATTGATGCTCAATGCCGACGAAACCGAAGCCATCGTGCTGGGTTTGCGCTACGTCGATCAGCGCGGGGATGAGGTGTTGAGCAAAGCGGCAGCGGATGCGTTGGCCAAGATTGCCGCGGTGTTGGCGCCTGAGGCGTTGGAAGCGTTGCACAACCCGACAGTCATGCCCGGCCCGCCGGGTTTCGGCTTTGCGCAAAACATTGTGCCGTTGAATGTGTTTCGCCAGGCGATCCGCAATCAGGCCAAACTGCACATTGATTACGCGGACGCCAAGCAGGTGCCGACGCAGCGTTTGATCTGGCCGTTGGCGCTGGGGTTTCTCAACGAGGTGCGGATCATCGTCGCCTGGTGCGAGTTGCGCAGCGCCTATCGGACTTTTCGTACTGACCGGATATCGGCGGCGAGCGAGCAGGGCGAGCGCTATCCCGGTCGGCGCAGCGACCTGTTGCGCACCTGGCGCAAGCAGATGGAATTGGACGAAGCCGGGCGATTCACTCCTGACAAGAACTGACACAACGGTGCTTTAGCATGGCTCCAGAATCAAACAACAAGGAGCCGTAACATGTCTAACCCAGCCACTTCACTGGCACCGGCCATCGCTGCTTACATTGCCGCTGCCAATGCGCGCGACACCACAAGGGTCGCCAGTTTTTTCGCTGAGGATGCCAACGTCTTTGATGAAGGTGAGCATCAGATCGGCACTCAGGCCATCGCCCAATGGATGCAAGACACCGCACAGCGTTATCAGCCGCGGGTCGAGGTACTCGACGTTCAACTGCGCACTGGCAAGGTGCTGGTGCACAATCTGATCTCCGGGACGTTTCCCGGTAGCCCGCTGGAACTGCGCTACACCTTTCGCCTTAACGAACAGGGCAAGATTGCCCGGCTAGACATCTCCCTCTAACACCACTCAATCAATGTGGGAGCGGGCTTGCTCGCGAAAGCGTCCTGTCAGTTAACATCTCTATCAACTGATCCACCGCTTTCGCGAGCAAGCCCGCTCCCACAGGGGCTTGCGGTGTTTCAAATAGTTGGGTGACTGGCATACTGCGTAGCTTCAGCCCTGAAGCGCGGCCCTTATGACTTCCGATTCCCCCTTGAACGCCTGGCAACACGCCATCGAAACGAAGGGCTTCGTCCAGGACGAAGCCCAGGAACATGCCGTCTGGGCACTGCAAAAGTGCTACGAAGCGCTGCATGAAGGGCGCAAGCCGATTACCGGCGTTTACCTCTGGGGTCCGGTCGGTCGGGGCAAGACCTGGTTGATGGATCAGTTTTACAACAGCCTGGAGGTGCCGGCCCGGCGTCAGCATTTCCACCACTTTATGGGCTGGGTGCATCAGCGTTCGTTTCAACTGACCGGCACGGCCGACCCATTGAAAGCCCTGGCCCGTGAGTTGGCCCAGGAAGTCCGGGTGTTGTGTTTCGATGAACTGTTCGTCAACGACATCGGCGACGCGATCATTCTCGGCCGTTTGTTCCAGGTGATGTTCGATGAGGGCGTGGTAGTAGTCTGTACTTCCAATCAGCCGCCGGATCAGCTGTATGCCGATGGTTTCAATCGCGACCGTTTTGTCCCGGCCATCGAGGCGATCAAAAAGCACATGCTGGTGATCGCGGTGGATGGCGGCGAAGATCATCGCCTGCATCCTGGCGCGGCGTTGCAGCGTTATTGGGTGAATGCGCCGGGGCAGGCCAGTGGGCTGGCCGAGGCGTTCAAGGCCTTGACCGTCGGCCAATCGGTGTCCAGCGATCCGGTCGAGGTTGGCTATCGCACGGTCAACGCGGTGCAGGCCAGCGCCACGGTGCTCTGGTGTCGCTACGCTGATCTATGCGAGCAACCATTTGCTGCCATGGACTTCATGGCGCTGTGCGACACCTTCAGCGCTATTCTGATGAGTGAGGTGCCCAACCTCAGCGCGCAGAAGCGCGAAGGGCGCATCGCCCGGGGCACTGAGGATGGCGTGGAACGGGTGGTGGCCGGTGATCGCGATTTGCCGCAGTTATCGGTGCACGACGACGGTGTGCGGCGTTTCATTGCGCTGGTCGACGAATGCTATGACCGCAAGGTGCCGCTGTACCTTGAAGCCCAAGTGCCGATGGATGCGTTGTACACCGAGGGTTATCTGGAATTCCCGTTCCGCCGCACCCTCAGCCGACTACAGGAAATGCAGCTGCAACGCTTTGCCGACGCTTGAGATCTAGGAGGAGCGACGATGAATCAGCCTTTGTCTCACCATTTGCTGACCATGGCCTACCAAAACGCCTGGGCCAACCATCGACTGGCCAAGGCCTGGGGGCAGTTGAGCGCGGTGGAACTGGCGGCGCCACGCGTCAGTTTTTTCCCGAGTATCGTCGCGACCCTCAATCACATCCTGACCTGCGACTGGTTCTATGTGGATGCCCTTGAGCGCGAGCGGCGCGCAGATGATCCGCATCACGATTGCTACGTGTTTTTCAAAGACGATCAGCCGTTCACGGCGGCTGCCGACCTCAAGCGTGAGCAAGCCCACGTCGACAATCGGCTGATCGCTTATTGCGAGCAATTGCGTGACGCCGACCTCGGGCGGCTGGTGACCATCGCTCGTGAAACGCCGCAACACGACAGCCGTTTGCGCATGCTGTCGCATTTGTTCGAACACCAGATCCATCATCGCGGACAGGTTCACGCGATGCTCAGCGGGACTTCCGTCAAGCCACCGCAACTGGATGAGTTTTTCTGTGTCGGGGAGGCGGGGTTGCGGGCCGAGGATTTTGCTGAGTTGGGCTGGACTGAAGAGTTGATTTGGGGGCATTGAGATCAAAAGATCGCAGCCTTCGGCAGCTCCTACGCGCCAGTGGGCGCTGCCGAAGGCTGCGATCTTTTGATCTTTCCCCTTAACTCGCGCTAATGTCCCTCCGTCCTTCCAGTGCGCGCAACGCGCACTGAGGCAAACTGTTGTGTGATCGAGGGTGGAAATGGAATCCGCAGAAATACTTGTACTTCAAGCCAGCTACACCAACCCAATTCATGCCGAGGCCATTTGCCTGGTGCTGAACGACTACGCCGAAGACCCGATGGGTATCGGCGAGCCGTTGTCCGCCGATGTGCTGCGCCAACTGCCGGCGGAGCTGGCCAAGCGTCCTTATGCGTTCAGTGTGTTGGCATTCGTCGGCGGCGAACCGGCGGGGCTGGTGAATTGCTTTGAAGGCTTTGCGACCTTTGCCTGCCGGCCATTGGTCAACGTCCATGATGTGGCGGTGGTGTCGAAGTTTCGCGGCTTGGGCCTGAGCCAGAAGATGCTGCAAAAGGTCGAAGAGATCGCCCGTCAGCGCGGTTGCTGCAAGATCACCCTCGAAGTCCTGGAAGGCAATGACGTGGCCCAGGCGTCCTATGCCAAGTTTGGTTTTGCCGCCGGCATGTTCGACCCGGCCCATGGCCGCATGTTGTTCTGGATCAAGGCGCTGTAAATCCCAGGCAAAAAAAGGGCGTCCATCAGGACGCCCAAGTGTCAGCTCTGACGGCGGAGCAAGCCGTCAGAGGTCCATCGGTTTAAGGTTTGTAGCTTTCGGTCACTTGCGCGGTTTGATCGTCCGGAACCCGCGGTTGGCCGCTTTGGCGTTGATCGGTCTGGGTTTGCGCGGTGTGGACCGGAAAGTTGTCCCAGTGATTCTTCATCCGCTGCGCGCCGCCTTCGGCAAATGCACTGGCGGAACCGACGATAAGCAGACCGGCGAAGATCAGGCTGACTCGTTTCATGATGTATCTCCCACTAAGAATGACGGGGGGCCTTTCATCCGTGATTCAAGGGCGTGGGCGCAGTATTGGCGCACCCCATTAAGTTGAGGTTAACGCCGAACAAACTGTGGGAGCTGGCTTGCTCGCGAAGGCGTAATCACTTTCAACATCATTGTTGGATGTGCCACCGCTTTCGCGAGCAGGCTCGCTCCCACAAAAAAGGGGCCGTTTCCGGCCCCTTAATGGGTTACTGCTTGACCACCGCCGGGTCTTGGCCAGACACCGGTTTAGGTTTGAGCAGACTGAAGTCAATCAACGGACGCACCTGACGTTCGTAAGGGTTGCCGATCAACAACGGTCGCGGCTTGAAGCTGTCGCTGACCAGGCTTTTGCTGCGGTCCAGTTCATCGAAGCTCAGGCCCGCCAGATCGGCCCAGGTGTGTATCAACTGCGAGCTGCTGTAAGGGCGGCTCAAGTCAGCGGCAAAGCTCCAGTCGTGGGTTTCACGCCATTTCGGCGAGGCATAGGCCATGAACGGAATCGTGTACATCGGCGCTGTCGGCTTGTTTTCGTTACGGCCAAGCGTGTTGTGGCCCGCGGAGTCGAAGACGTCTTCGCCGTGGTCGGAGAGGTACAACAGGAAGCCGTTCGGATCTTTCTTGGAATAGTCCTTGATCAGGCTCGACACCACGAAGTCGTTGTACAGCACCGCGTTGTCATAGCTGTTGTAGGTCGGTACTTCGTCGTCGGTTACGCCAGCCGGAACACCGGTGCGGTCCTTGAACTTGTCGAAGGTCGGCGGGTAACGGTACTGGTAGCTCATGTGCGTACCGAGCAGGTGCACGACGATCAACTTGTGTGCCGCCGGATCGCCCAGCGCCTTGTTGAACGGCTCGATCACGTCGCCATCGTACTGGGCGGCGTTCTGGTTACGGTTGTTGTTCAGGTATACCTGCTCGTCGGCCTGTTCGGAGAACGTCGTGAGCATGGTGTTGCGCTTGGTCATGGTCTGCTGGTTGGTGATCCAGAAGGTTTTGTAACCCGCCTGTTTCATCATGCTGACCAGCGACGGCGTCGTCAGGTACAGGTCCGGGTTCTCTTCGTCGGCGAAGGTCAACACCTGCTGCAGCGCCTCGATGGTGTACGGGCGTGGAGTGATGACGTTATTGAAGATCGCCAGTTGATCCTTGAGCTTGTCCAGTTCCGGGGTGGTGTCCCGGTTGTAGCCGTACAGGCTCATGCGCTGACGGTTGGTGGACTCGCCGATGACCAAAACCAGGGTCGACGGCTGATCGGACATGGTGTTCTTGAGGTTTTTCAGCGGCGCGATCTTGCTCGCACTGTCGAGCATGTCTTGCATGCCGGCCAGAGTGTCGAGGTAGCGGTGATAAGCCACGGCCATCTGCCAAGGCACGGCTGGCTCGATCCGGGTTTCGAATTTCTCGAAGCCGCCGGCAAAGCTGCCAGTGCGGGCGGTCTGTTTGACCAGCGGATAACCGACCACGGCCACCAGAATCGCGGTCGCGGCGACAAATGCCTGCCAGCGTGGCATGTACACCGGACGCAAGCGGGTCCACAGGAAGTAGGCGAACGCGGTGTGCGCCAGGAAGGCCAGCACCATCCACCAGGCAAAGTACTGGGTCATGTATTCGCCAGCTTCAGAGATGTTCGACTCGAACATGATGAAGATGACGCTCTGGGAGAATTCCTGCTGATAGATGAAGAAGTAGCCCAGGCTGGCCATCGAACAAGCCCACAGCACGACGCCGATCAGCGCTGCCAGAAGGCGGGTGCGATTGGGGAACAACAGCATCGGCGCCAGCCACACGGCACTCATTACGAATGCCTGGCGAAATCCGCTGAAACCGGAAGTGCCAGTCAACTGAATCAGCAGCTGGGTGATGCCGGAGAAATACCAGAAGAATACAAATAGCCAGATAAACCCGGCCCAATCGAAACCTTTCGCAGACGTTTTGCTGCGTTTGAGCAATGCCATTAAGTAAATACTCCCGCCGGCGTCATGGAGTCACCGGCGTCATCAAACCAACCCACGAGAAACCGCTGCCCGAGAACCGAACAGCCACAAGGATCGGGAGTATCGCCAGACGAATGTGAAAACTTTGTGAGTTTCGTTCAGGTAAACGACAGGTTCGGCGATGAGCGGCCGTCGGCCGGGTGTATGGGGAGAGGCGCGGGGCAGCCGATTCAGCAGGGCATCAGGCATGCGGGAGAGAGCCTGCACCCAAAGTGGGGAAGCTCAAAATGAAATATTTGTAAGTGTTGTCAGGAGGGCAGTCCGCAGGCGCTACCATTTACCGCATTGCCGTGCCTGGAGCCACAAAGCAGGAGGTAGCGCGTGCGCTGTGTTTCAAGCGTTATGCAGGGCTGGCACTGTTTGCCCGGCTAGCTGGGCTTGCTGCAACAATTGACGAAGCTGCGCTACCTGGTTCTTCAAGGCGTCACGCTCATCTTTCAATTGGCGTAGTTCATCACGACGAATAGTCACGTAGAGAGTTTGTGGGGGACGTGCGGTAACGATTGTGTCCATTGCTCACCTCGCAAATGGCCTGCATCAACTGTGATTGCGTCGTTCATCTGGACGACACCCTCACTATCGGCGCCGATTTTGGTTTCTTTTGCCCTCGATTGGAACTTTTTTATTTTTCATGGTCGGTGTGTCTTCGGCACGATTCCCGACGTTATCAGTCTGGATCGGGCACAATGCCCGGAAACTTCATCCCAACGCTCTGGACTAACTCACATTGGTCGCGTTGGGCTATAACCTTTGACACACATTATTTGCAGTAAGGAGCATCAGCACATGCAACTCGGGATTATTGGACTGGGCCGCATGGGCGGTAATATTGCGCGGCGCCTGATGCTCAACGGGCATACCACCGTTGTTTACGACCGCAATACCGCCTTCGTTGAAACCCTGGCCGCAGAAGGCTCCACCGGCGTCACTGACTTGCCGGCCCTGGTGGCTGGCCTGGCCAAGCCGCGTGCGATCTGGGTCATGCTGCCGGCCGGCGCGCCGACCGAAGAGACCATCGACACCCTGAGCAATTTGCTCGAAGCCGGCGACACCATCATCGACGGCGGCAACACCTTCTATAAGGACGACATCCGCCGGGCGAAAACCCTGTCGGAAAAAGGCCTGCACTACATCGACGTCGGCACCTCCGGTGGCGTCTGGGGCCTGGAACGCGGCTACTGCATGATGATCGGCGGCGACGCCGAGACCGTTAAGCGTCTCGACCCGCTGTTCGAAAGCCTGGCCCCTGGCCTGGGCGACATCCCTCGTACCAAGGACCGCAAGTCCGACGACGATCGCGCCGAGCGCGGCTACATCCACGCCGGCCCTGCGGGCTCTGGCCATTTCGTCAAGATGATCCACAACGGCATCGAGTACGGAATGATGCAGGCCTTCGCCGAAGGCTTCGACATCCTCAAGACCAAATCCAGCGAAAACCTGCCGGAAGATCAGCGCTTCGACCTGAACGTCGGTGACATCGCCGAAGTCTGGCGTCGTGGCAGCGTGGTGTCCTCCTGGTTGCTGGACCTGACCGCCGACGCCTTGGCCAGCGACCCGAAACTCGACGGTTACTCCGGCTCGGTGGCTGACAGCGGTGAAGGTCGCTGGACCATCGAAGCCGCCATGGAGCAATCGGTGCCCGTACCGGTGCTGTCGAACTCGCTGTTCTCTCGCTACCGTTCGCGCGGGCAAGGCACCTTTGGCGACAAGATTCTCTCAGCCCAACGCTTCGGCTTCGGCGGCCACGTGGAGACACCGAAAAAATGACCAATACGATCCGCAAGAAATCCAAGGCAGAACCCGCGCCACCGACCACGCTGTTCCTGTTCGGTGCTCACGGTGATCTGGTCAAGCGTCTGCTGATGCCGGCGCTGTACAACCTCAGCCGTGACGGCCTGCTCGATGATGGACTGCGGATCATCGGCGTTGACCACAACGCCATCAGCGATGAAGCCTTCGCGCAGAAGCTCGAAGACTTCATTCGCACCGAAGCGGCCACCAAGGTCGGCAAGGGCGATGAAGCCCTTGACCCGGCCTTGTGGGCCAAGCTCGCCAAAGGCATCAGCTACGTCCAGGGCGACTTCCTGGACGACAGCACTTATCAAGCGCTGGCGGCGAAAATCGCCGACAGCGGCACTGGCAATGCGGTGTTCTACCTGGCCACCGCGCCACGTTTTTTCAGCGAAGTGGTGCGCCGTCTCGGCTCTGCCGGTTTGCTTGAAGAAACACCGGAAGCCTTCAGAAGGGTGGTGATCGAAAAACCTTTCGGCAACGACCTGCACACCGCCGAAGCCTTGAACGCCTGTTTGCTCAAGGTGATGTCGGAGAAGCAGATCTACCGGATCGATCACTATCTGGGCAAGGAGACGGTGCAGAACATTCTGGTCAGCCGGTTCTCCAACAGCCTGTTCGAAGCGTTCTGGAATAATCACTACATCGACCACGTGCAAATCACCGCCGCCGAAACCGTTGGCGTGGAAACCCGTGGCAGTTTTTATGAACACACCGGCGCCTTGCGGGACATGGTGCCCAATCACCTGTTCCAGTTGCTGGCGATGGTGGCCATGGAGCCGCCGGCCGCGTTTGGCGCCGATGCGGTCCGTGGCGAGAAGGCCAAAGTGGTCGGGGCGATCCGGCCTTGGTCCGTCGAGGATGCACGCGCCAACTCGGTGCGCGGTCAATATGCGGCTGGCGAAGTCGACGGCAAGCCGTTGACCGGGTATCGCCAGGAAGGCAACGTGGCGCCTGACAGCAACACTGAAACCTATGTCGCGCTCAAGGTGATGATCGACAACTGGCGCTGGGTCGGCGTGCCGTTCTACCTGCGCACCGGCAAGCGCATGAGCGTGCGCGACACCGAGATCGTCATTTGCTTCAAGCCTGCGCCGTACGCGCAGTTCCGCGACACCGAGGTCGATGAGTTGCAGCCGACCTACCTGCGGATTCAGATCCAGCCCAACGAAGGCATGTGGTTCGACCTGTTGGCCAAGCGGCCCGGGCCGGCGTTGAACATGGCCAACATCGAACTGGGGTTCGCCTACAAGGATTTCTTTGAAATGCAGCCGTCCACCGGCTACGAAACCTTGATCTACGATTGCCTGACCGGCGACCAGACGCTATTCCAGCGTGCCGACAACATTGAGAATGGCTGGCGCGCCGTACAGCCGTTCCTCGACGCCTGGCAGCAGGACGCGAGCGTGCAGAGCTATCCGGCCGGTGAAGACGGCCCACAGGCTGCCGAGGACCTGCTGACCCGCGATGGTCGCGTCTGGCATGGCCTCGGATGAGTGAGTCCGCGCAACATTCCATCCGGTTTCTGCTCAGCGACATGGACGGCACCTTGTTGCTGCCCGATCACAGCCTGAGCCAGCGCACCATCGACGCGGTTCGTTCATTGCGTGAGGCCGGCGTTTTGTTCAGCCTGGCCACCGGCCGCCCGCCGAAAGCCATGTTGCAGCAGATCGAAACCCTGGGCGTCGACGTGCCGACCGCCGCCTTCAATGGCGGCACCATCGTCAAACCGGACGGCAGCTTGCTGGTCGCGCATTACTTGCCGGCCACTGCTGCGCTGACGGCACTGGCGCTGTTTGCCGACCGGCCGGACATCGAAATCTGGGTATTCAGCGGCGGTGACTGGCTGCTCAAGGACCCGCATGGCCCGATGGTCCCACGTGAGCAGCACGGTTTGGGCTATCCGCCGGTGGTGGTCGAGAGTTTTGAACCGTACCTGGAGCGCATCGACAAGATCGTCGCCACCAGCAACAACACCGATTTGTTGATTGAGCTGGAAGCGCTGTTGTTGCCCAAGGTCGAAGGTCAGGCTCAGGTGTCCCGTTCACAACCGGTTTATCTGGACGTGACCGCGATGCAAGCCAACAAAGGCGCGGCGCTGGCGACACTGGCCGAGTACCTCGGTGTGCCACTGGAGCATACTGCCGCGCTGGGCGACGGCGGCAATGATCCGGCGATGTTTCATCGCGCCGGGTTGTCGATTGCCATGGGGCAGGCGGAGGAAGCGGTGAAGCGTCAGGCCGATGTGGTCACGGGCACCAACACCGAAGACGGAGCGGCGCAGGCGATCGAGCAATACATCCTGGCCCGATAACCAACGCACTACCCTGTGGGAGCGAGCTTGCTCGCGATGAGGTCAGTACATTCAACATCATTGTTGTCTGTCAGTCCGCCATCTTGAGCAAGCCCGCTCCCACATTGTTTTGGGTTACAGCCAAAAACTCACTGCGTACCAGCCCAGCGAGCCCATCACCACGGTGTATGGCAACGCCATCCACACCATCCGCCCGTAAGACAGGCGAATCAGCGGTGCAATCGCCGAGGTCAACAGAAACAGAAATGCCGCCTGACCATTGGGTGTTGCCACGCTCGGAAGGTTGGTCCCGGTATTGATGGCAATCGCCAGCGTCTCGAAATGCTCGCGGCTCATGTGGCCGGAGATGAACGCCTGTTTCACTTCAGTGATGTAAATCGTCGCCACGAACACGTTGTCGCTGATCGCCGACAACACACCATTGGCAATAAACAGCATGCCCGGCTGCTGATCCGCCGGCAGGGTCAGCACCCACTGAATCAACGGCGTGAACAGTTGCTGGTCATGTATCACCGCCACCACCGCGAAAAACACCACCAGTAACGCCGTGAACGGCATAGCGTCTTTAAACGCGTTGCCGATGCGATGCTCCTCGGTGATGCCGGTAAACGCAGTGATCAACACGATCACCATCAAACCGATCAGCCCGACTTCCGCGATATGAAACGCCAGCCCGGCAATCAGGATCAACGCTGCCGCGCCCTGAACCAGCAACGCTGCGCGCTGGCGCGAAGTGCGTTCGGCATTATCTTCGGCTGCATAGTTGGCCAGTACTGCGCGCACATTGTCCGGCAGCAGCGTGCCGTAGCCGAACCAACGCAGTTTCTCCAGCAAGACGCAGGTCACAAGTCCCGCCGCCAGCACCGGCAGTGACACCGGGGCGACTTTCAGGAAGAACTCGGCGAAATGCCAACCCATCTCGTGGCCGATCAACAGGTTCTGCGGCTCGCCAACCAGGGTGCAAACACCGCCCAGCGCAGTACCCACGGCGCCATGCATCAGCAGGCTGCGCAGGAAGGCGCGGAACTGATTGAGGTCTTCGTGATGGAGTGTCGGCAGATGCTGATCGTCGCTGAACTCACTGTCCTGACGCGGATCGTTGCCCGAAGCGACGCGGTGATACACCGAGTAAAACCCCACCGCCGCACTGATGATCACCGCTGTCACGGTCAAGGCGTCGAGAAACGCCGACAGAAACGCCGACAGGAAACAGAACATCAGCGCCAGCAACGCCTTGGAGCGAACCCCGAGCAACAGGCGCGAGAACAGAAACAGCAGCAGGTCTTTCATGAAGTAGATGCCGGCCACCATGAACATCAGCAGCAGGATCACCGGAAAGTTGTGCACCAGTTCGTCATAGAGCGCCTGGGGGGTGGTCATCTTCAACAGCAACGCTTCAATCAGCAGCAGGCCGCCAGGCATCAGCGGGTAACACTTGAGCGCCATGGCCAGGGTGAAAATGAACTCCAGGACCAGCAACCAGCCGGCGGCTACCGGCCCCACCGTCCACAGCACCAGGGCGTTGAGGATCAGGAACCCGACAATGCTCGCCTTGTACCAGCGGGGGGAGTGCCCGAGAAAGTTATGCGCGAACGCCTGGGCCATTGAACCGGACATCGGCTACTCCTTGTATAAAGAAGCGCGCAACTTGCCGTAAGCGACCTTGAAGTTCAAGTGCAGTACCGTGGTCTAGCTCAGATACCGCGCCACAACTGCCCGGTAATTGCCGTCCAGTGAATAACCGCCGACGACGATTCTGCCGTCGCCCTGCACGGCCAGGGAGGTGGCAGTGTCGAGGCTGCGGCCTAGCCGGGTACGAATCCAACCCATGCCATCGGCAAAGCTGCGATCCAGTTGCCCGTCTGGCCGGTATCGCGCCAGGATGAAATCGGCTTCGACGCCGCCGATCGTGGCACCGACGGCGAGTACGCCACCGTCGGGCTGAACCTGGGCGGCGGTCCATTGGCTGCCACTGTGGCCGATTTCCAGCAGTTGTGGCTGGCCGCCGTTGCAATGAGCATCCGGGCGGCCATTGCTGTGTATTTTCAGGGACAGGCAATGCATCGGGTCGCGGCTGCTGCCAAAACACTGCAAGTCACCATTTTCCTGCTGGACGATCTGGCTGACCTGGGCGCTCCGCTTGCGTATCTGGAAGGTCATGAAACCATCGATGGCGAAGCTTGCGTCCAGTCTGCCATCGGCGTGGTAACGCGCCAGCAGCCCTTCCTCGGGGAAGTTGATCGAGCCGCCCGTGAGGATGCGTCCGTCCCGTTGCACCATCAGGCTGCCGAGCCAGGTGTTCATCAGCAAATGCCTGACCACCACGAAACCGCGGCCGTTGAACTCGCGGTCCAGCGTGCCGTCGGTATTGAGACGGATCAGCAGACCGACATGATCGGCCAGTTCGAAATGATGATTGGCCAGCAGCAGGATTCGACCGTCCTCCTGCACGCAGATATCGCAGGCTTCGGCGCCCGGCACGCCTGGTGGCAGCCAGTCGTCACGAAGGCCCCGGGACAGGTCGCCGGGTAGGCGCACGACTAATCGCCCATTGTCGCCAAAGTGTCGAACCGGCTGGCCGGTGGGGTCGAAAAGCGCCAGCGCGGGCAAGGTACGGTGAGCGTCTTCGTAATGCAGGCCAGCCAACAGGATCGACCCGCAGGGCAGGATATGGACCTTGCTGGCCATGGCTTCGAAACCCAGTGCGAACTGGCCGATCAGGCTGCCTTGGTTGCCAAAGGAAAGGTCAGCCGAGCCATCCTCAAGCAGGCGGGCCAGACCAAAACGGCTGCCGCCATGGGTGCCGACCTTGGCCGCGACCAGCAAACGGCCTTGTGAGTCGATGGCGATCCCGTTGGCCATGCTTGAGGAACTGCCGACGAAATACACCTGGGTCTTGCCGCCGGCGGCAAAATCCGGATCAAGGTGCCCGGCTTGATTCAGGGTGACGGGACGAGCGTAAGCGGTCTGAGTTTGCATGCACGCATCTCCTTGCCAGTCGACCCGATCCCGGGACCCGGGCGGGTGACTGCATGTGCGAAACATTCAATCCCTGAATGCCTGGTCGCACAACTGTCATAACTAACAGGCGGAGGGTCGCGTTGTGCCAGAACAGTGTCTTTTGGAACCAATCAAGGGGGCTGCCAACAATTGAATCTTTATAAAGCAAAAAATCGCAGCCTTCGGCAGCGCCTACAGGGAAACGTACATTCCAATGTAGGAGCTGCCGAAGGCTGCGATCTTTTGATCTGTGTAGCCCATTAATTCTTAGTGCGGCATGGACCACGACTGCAGCGTGTAGCCATCTTCGCTCAGCTCTTTACGAGCCTGCTGCAGCAAATATTCAAGTTGTGCCGGATCGGAATAAGCGCTGCTCGGGATCTGCTTTTGGCCGATGCGGTTATTGGTGCGGTCGATGACGCTCAGGCTGAGCTCGCCGTTACCGTCCTGTGGGGCCCAGGCCACGCATTGAAATGGCTTGAACGCGCGGTCGGCAATCAAAAGAGCTTCGTTGATACGGAGCGGGGCGGTCATGGGGTCTTCTCTCTGTTTGCCCAATCAAGTGATGTGCCGTCGGTTGGGCTTACCGTTCGGCTGGTTACTTGTACTGATGTCCTCAATGGGGGGTTGGGTCACACACAATCCAAAGAAAATTCAACTTTCTTTCATATACTCAATGTTCAGACAGTTTTTGAAAGGTGGCTGAAAGGTTCGACTCGATAGGTAACTAACAAACTTCCTCATATAACTAATTGGTTAAGACTCCTATAGTCAAACGATACAAGGCTCCGTCAAATTCTTGCTAATGTTACAGCCAGGTCTGCCAAATGACTGTTTTTAATAATATTTCCTTAAATTTGGCGCCAAGGAACAGTCATGATCGAAGCGCCTGCCTTACGACGTCTGTTAGTGGTTGATCCTTGCGACGATTGCCATCGTCTTTTGCCGGGTTTGCGTTCTGTGGGTTGGGATGTTGACAGCTGTACGCTGGAAAACGCCGCCGATCGAACCTGCGATGTCGGCCTCTTGCGATTGCAGCCTTTTCACCTGGAGCGACCGGAAGCTGTCAAGGAGCTGATCAGCCGTAGCGGCACCGAATGGATCGCCGTGCTCAACCAGGAAGTCCTGCGACTGCAGAATGTCGGGGACTTTGTGTGCGAATGGTTTTTCGACTTCCATACCTTGCCGTTCGATGTCTCCCGGGTTCAGGTAACCCTGGGCCGGGCGTTCGGTATGGCGCGGCTGCGCGGGCAGGGCACGATTCACATTGATCAGCCGGAGCACGAGTTGCTCGGTGACAGCAAGCCGATTCGTGAACTACGCAAGCTGCTGAGCAAACTGGCGCCCACCGAGTCGCCGGTGTTGATCCGTGGCGAGAGCGGGACCGGCAAAGAGTTGGTCGCCCGCACCTTGCATCGACAATCTCAGCGCCACAGCAAACCCTTTGTGGCGATCAACTGCGGCGCGATTCCTGAACACTTGATCCAGTCCGAACTGTTTGGCCACGAGAAAGGCGCCTTCACCGGTGCGCATCAACGCAAGGTCGGGCGAATCGAAGCGGCGCATGGCGGCACGTTGTTTCTCGATGAAATCGGTGACCTGCCCCTGGAGTTGCAAGCCAATTTGCTGCGCTTCCTGCAGGAAAAGCACATTGAGCGGGTCGGTGGCAGTCAGCCGATTCCGGTGGATGTGCGGGTGCTGGCGGCGACCCACGTTGATCTTGAGGCAGCTATCGAGAAGAAACGCTTTCGCGAAGATTTGTACTACCGCCTCAACGTACTGCAAGTGGTCACCGCGCCGTTACGTGAACGTCATGGCGATCTGTCGATGCTGGCCAACCACTTTTCGCATTTCTACAGCCATGAAACCGGCCGGCGCCCTCGCAGTTTCAGCGAAGACGCGTTGATTGCGATGGGCAAGCATGACTGGCCGGGCAACGTTCGCGAGTTGGCCAACCGGGTGCGCCGCGGGTTGGTGCTGGCGGAAGGACGGCAGATCGAGGCGCGGGATTTGGGGCTGATCAGCCAGCAGACGATTGCGGCACCGATGGGCACGCTTGAAGACTACAAGACCCGCGCCGAACGCCAGGCGTTGTGCGATGTGTTGAATCGCCATAGCGATAATTTGAGTGTGGCGGCGAGAGTGCTCGGCGTTTCGCGGCCGACGTTTTATCGGTTGTTGCACAAACATCAGATTCGATAAAAGCAACGCAGAATCAAAAGATCGCAGCCTTCGGCAGCACCTACGCACCTGTGGGCGTCGCTGAAGGCTGCGATCTTTTGATCTTCACGGTTTTCACCCAACAAAAAGCCCCGCTGCGATAAATCTCGCGGCGGGGCTTTTTGCTGGGATGGATCAGAAGTAGTACGGGAATTTCAGGCTGAAAGTGAAGTCCGGAGCATCAGGTGTCATGCCCAGGGACAGGTTGGGTACGATGGTCAGGTTAGGCGTGGCGGCGATGGTCATGCCGATATTGAAATAACCGGCGTTGGCGTCACTGGACACAACCGACTGCCAATCCCCGCCGTCTGGTTTGAGCGAACTCCTGCGCTGAACCAGGTCAGACATCGAGAACGACATACTCATCTTCTCGTTCAAGGCGAACGCGACGCCCATGCCCACTTGGAAACTGTCGCCGATCCTGACCTTGCCCGGAGTGGTCTGATTGACCGTGGAGCTGATATCGCTGAAAGACTCCTCCAGGTTGTGGGTATACGACAGGGTGCCGAACAGCACTGCCGGGTCGAAGGTTTTCACCAGCGAGATGCCAGGGGTAATCGACCAGACACCGTTACCGGTGGGCAGGCTTTCAGGCACAAACAAGTTGGTGTTGGTCGGCGACTGGACCAGTTTGATCCCGAACGGGTCTTTGCCGGTCGGTGCCTTGAGGCGCAAGGTGAAGACGGCATCCGGCAAATTGGCCGATTCGTCGAGGAATTTGTAAGCCACCCCGGCGTTGATATCGCCGATGGTCGGGTCACGGCTGACGTCACCCTCACTGGTTACGTTCGCCGCCCCGTTGTTGCCGCCGCCGGACTGGTAGGTCGATTCGCGATAGACCACGGGCACGTTCAGGTCGAACTGCCAGCGGTTGTTGTAGTTGTAACGGCCGGTGAGATCCAAGGTATAGGTGTCAGCCTTGATCCGGTCCAGGTTGATGTTGCCGAGGAAAATCGAATCCAGCGCGAGGAAGCCGTTGAGGGTCAGTTGCCGGGTATCGTAGTGAGAATAAGTCACGCCGGTTTCAAAACTGAACTTGCCGCCCCCAAAGAAGCCACTGGCCTCGTCATACAGGTTGGTCACGCTCTGCGCCGGTTGTGAATCGTCAGCCAGCGATTGACCGTAGGAGGCGCCGCTGCCTCCGGCTGCGCCCCCTGATGCAGCCGCTGCGCCGGTGCCGCGGTTGGCCACTTGCGTATTGCCTTTTAGGTCTGCTGGCGATTTGGCCAGGCGCTTGGGCTGTGGCGTTGCGGGTTGTTCCTCGACTTGGCGTACCCGTTGCTCGAGTACGGCCAGGGCCTTTTGTTGTGTTTCGTAGCGTTGTTTAAGGTCGAGAAGCTCCTGCTTCAACGCCTGAACATCCGCATCCGGCGCGGCCTGCAACATGGCTGCCGGAAAAAGTGTGCTCAAACATACGACTGCGCGCAGCGATGCCGATCGATACATGAAATAAGCCGTCCCTTTAAGCCCAATGGTCGGAGTCAGCGTAGTTCAATATTTCGAATTGTGTAGCGTCTTGAACAGTCTATTAATTACGTAGCCCCTTGAGTTGATTGAGAGTCTGCGAAGCGCCAGCCGTTGGGTTGAGGTTGTTATTCATAACCACATTGAGCAGGGTCTGGTTGTTGACCAGGTTGCTGCTACCCAGCAGCGTGGTGTTCTGCATCAAGCCGCTCTGGGCCACTTGTTGCAGGGCCGTGCCCTGATTGTTGCTGGCCTGAATGGCCATTTGCACACCGCCACTGATGCTGGTCACGGCGACGCTGCCGGCGCCATTGCTGCCGCTGATGGTCTGGCCACTCATCAAAACCTGACCTTGGGCCGGAGCCAGCGCAGGTGCCGTGCTGGATTGAGTGACGTTGATACCAACGTTGTTGTTGGCCGTGTTGCTGTCGCCCGCAGCCCGGACACTCTGGGTGACACCTTGAGTCGAGCCGAGGCCGGCGCCACCGATCACATTGCCGGTGCCCTGCGTCGGCGTGCTGCCGTTACCGGTGTGTGCGATGGTGGACACATAGAATTGAGGTTTAACGGTGGAGGACTGGATCTGCATCGAGGTGGCAGCCCCGATCAGATCGCCGCTGGCGTTGCGCCAGGTGCTGCTCATGACGATGCCGAAGCTGATGATGCGCCCCGGCATGACAAAACGACCGCGTAGCTCACCGAGCTCTTGGTCGCTGACGGGGATGGGTTTGAATCCTTCATTGGCAAAGCTTGACGCACTTGCTGCCAGGCAGGCGGCGGCCAGCCAGTATGAGGTTTTCATCTGCTGCTCCCGGAGCGTCCTGCTCCTTTTATCATTATTAGGCGCTAAAAGAAGTCGCTCTGAATGAAACCGAATTCCATCAGTTCCGCGTCTCTGACCGGTCTGAACTCATCGAGTTTGTTCTTGGCGGTCAAGGGGGCCGGAGGGTCGAGCAAAACATTGGCTTTGTCGTAGCCAGGGCCGACGATGGCGAAAACGATGCCGTTCCAGCCTTTGACAAAATCATCATGGTTGTAGCGTTTATGGCCAAGAACCGGGTCGCCGATGTAGACCCACTCCTTGTCTGCCCGCTGCAACACAACGAAGTGCTTGTAGCCGCGAATGTCCATCAGAACCACGACCGGAATCGAGACTGCATCCAGCTTTTCAGGCGGGATCTTGTAACCCCTGGCGCGCATGCCGATGCTTTCCACGTAGTGCTTCATGTCCAGCATGGAGAAACCCTGGGTACGAACCAGGTTCTGGTCAGCGTTGACCAGCATGCCTTTGATGATGTGGTCCTCATCGACGTCGAGCCAATAGGCTTGGCGCAACACGGTTGCCAGTGCGGCGGCGCCGCAACTGAAATCGGTTTTTTGCTCGACAATGTCGCTGAACTTGCGCTCACGAATACTTTGCACATGCTTATAGACCAACATGCCGCCAGGAAGGGCGGCTACAGGCATTTGAGCGGCTTGGCTGACACCGCACAGGCACAGCAGGAAGGTGAGGGCGGTCATACGCATGATCGATACGCCTATTTCCGGAGTGTGGAAAAGCCCCGTTGCCGGGGCTTTGTTGACGGTCCAGATTAATGGCTGACCGACGAGATCGACAGGCTGTTGGCTTGTTGGTTGCCGACACCGGACGAGACGTTTGCTCCCATGTTGCCCTGAGAGCCGTTCAGCGAATTGGTCAGGCTGGCGGTGTTGAGCACCGGAGCTGTCCAACCACTTGGGGTCAACACTTGCTGGGTGGTCACGCCGCCCAGTTCGAAAGCGCCCACTGCCGCGAAGGTAGAGGTGCTGTTGCCGCTGTTGCCGTGGTTGTTGCTACGGTCGTTGCCATAACCACCATGATTGTCATGATTGTCAGCTTTGGTTTTGGCTACGCCCACCGCCACGAAGGAACCCGCACCTTGGAAAGTACCGGTGAGGGTGTCTTTCTTGAAGGTCTGAACGCCTTGGTTTTCCACCACCAGGCCAGTGGAAGACTGGCTAGATGCCGAGATAGCCTGAGACTGGCCATTCGTGCCCGCGGCAATCGCCATATTGTTTTTCTGTTGGTTGAAGTTGCCGGAAGTCGAGTTCAGGCCGATATTGCCGGAGCTGTTGTTGCCGGAGCCTGCGATCGATGCGGTGTTAACCGTCGAGTTGTTGCTCACATAGTTGTTGTTGTTGACCTGGTTCACGCTGGACAGAGAGCTCGCGCCGTTTGCGGTGCCGAAAATAAAGGCCTCGTCGGAAGCGATAGCGGCGGCGTTGTCTTGTTGGTTGCCGTCGCCGGCTGCAACGTTGGCGCCCATGTTGCCGCTGGAGCCGTTCAACGAATTGCTCATGGTGGCGTTGTTTTGGGTGGCCTGGTTGTTTACAACGTTGCTGTCACTGTTCTGTGCATCGATTGCGGAGGCACTGGCACCCGCGACGATTTGTGGTGGAGGTGGAGGGTAGTGGCCGTGATCGCCGCCCTGATTGCCACCGCCTGCTTGTGCTGCCATTGCCATCACTGCTGCCAGAGCGAAAACCAGTGGTTTAAGAGCCATTGTAGGTTTCATGGTGTTTCTCCTTGCTCATTAGTTGGTTAAGTGTTGGTACGTCTACTGCAGTGCAATTGGGTCAGTTCGAGACCCGGATGCTCAGGGTGTTAGCTATCTGGTTTCCCACCCCGGCACTCTGGTTCACCTGAATCACTCCGCGGCTGCCGGTGAAGGCCTGGTCGCTGGTAACGACCTGGCGGCTGCCTTTTGAAGCGTCAGTTGCTCCTGAGCTGGTTGACGGCGTCACGTTCTGCTGGGAAAGGACGCTGTCGTCGATACTTTGCGGGCCCGTGCTGATGCTTATCCGCATTGCGTTGGCCATCTGGTTGTTGGCGCCGGCCGACTGGTTAACGCCCAGTACACCGCTGCCATTGCTGAAAGAGTTGCCACCGATGCTGGCGGTTGCGTTCATCCGTGGATCGGCGGGTGTATTGATGTTCTGGTTCACGATGGTGCTCGCCGAGGCATTGTTGCCAATGGCGAGGGCCCGGGCGTTGGTCTGCTGCGATTGATCGCCAGCCGCCTGGTTAACACCCAGGTTGCCGCTGTACTGGGCGCCGGAACTCTGAATAGTGGCGCTGTTGACCACAGGCACATTGGAGTCGGCCATGGCGCCGGCACTGGCCAGCAGGGCGATGAAGATCAGGGAGAATTTCATTTCACCCCTCCCAGATTGGTTAGAGGGGCGAGGCCGGTGCTCATGCTGCGGTTTATGGTTCCAGAGATTGAAGCCCCGGCACCGGCCGTATTTCCGCTGCCACCGCTGCCACCGCCCACACCGGGTATGCTATTGGAACCGCTTACAACGTTCAGTCCCTGTGGGCTGGCCCCGTTGAAGTTGATCATGCTGCTGATTGAAGATCCGCTGGCAATGCCGGCAAAATCACTGTCACTCAGTTCCCCGCCGTGGGTCGCCTGGACGACGTTTGCCGAAGGGTTGGCACTGACTGTGGTCGGGTAGGGGTCTTTGCCGCCGTTACGACCTATAGGAATCGGTTGAACCTGACGTTGGATAACGATCACGCCATTGCCATCGGCCATGACGGGAAGACTGGTGAGGGCGCTGACGGCACACCCGATCAGCAGTACATTCGTCAAACCTTTATTGAAAGTTCCCACGGCAGCAATTCCTTCTTCGTTGTGGGCTGGCTTCTGTCAGCGTTATGAAGGAGAGAGCGAAAGCTGTGCCGCTTTTTGATTGTTGTTTTATTTCAACGGGTTAGCGGAAAGGTCTGAAGAGACGATGTTTGAACTGTTTCATGGCTGAGACACTACCTACCGCGTGCAATGGGCTGATGCAGTCCAAAAGCTCTAGAACAAGGGTTTGCGCCAAGGTGTATCAGAACCTTAACAGGTGCCATGACAGGACGATGAAGGGTGCTCAAACGGGGCTTTTTCGGGAAGGGAAGTGTTTCAGGAATGGACACTTTGCCTCTGAATCAGGGGTAAACACTGGGGCTTTCGCCCCAAAGGCAAGGTCAGGAGGCGAGCAACAGGGTGACGGCTCGTATTGCTTGAGCCCGGCGTTCAGCCCAGTCCCCTTGCAGCACTTGGAAGGGTTGTTGATGCTGTGCCAGCCAAGCGTGGGTGGCATTGAAAAATGCTCGACGCTCATCAAGCGAGGGCTGGCACCGCTGACCATCGTCCGTCCAGTTGACCTGCTCAGGCGACAGCAGCAAGTGCAAGTCGTAGTGTCGAGCCAGCAGCGCCTGCTCGATCCAGGCCGGGCAGTCGCCGAACAGGGTCTGGCTCCAGAGAATGTTGCTCAATAAATGCGTATCCAGAATCAACAGGTGCGGCTGCCCGGCCCGGGCCTGATCTTCCCATTGCAGTTGGCCGCGGGAGATTTCGGGGATGTCGGCGAGGCAGGTGTCCCGGGGGTTCTGTTCGATGAACCAGCGCACGTATTCATCGACCAGCACACCGCCAAACTGTGTTTTGAGCCCGGCCGCCAACCAGCTCTTGCCGCTGGATTCGGGGCCGGTGAGTACCAGCACCTTCATGCGTGCAACGCCGGATCGGCGCGCCACTCACGCCAGCCTTGTACCGCAATCACGGTGAACAAGCCGTAGAGGGTCGCGGTCAGGTACAGGCCTTTGTAAATGAACAGCCCGACAAAGATCACATCGAGGACGATCCACAACGGCCAGCATTGCACACGCTTTTGTGCCATCCATAACTGCGCCACCAGGCTGAAACCAGTTAGCGCGGCATCGAGCCAGGGTTGGGCGGCATCGGTCCAGTGAGCCATTGCCGCGCCCAGCAACAGGCTGCCAATGGCGCCCGCCGCCAGCCCGAGCATGGTCGAGCGGGCACCGAGTTCACTGACTTGTCGGCCGTCATGGGCGTCGCCTGCGCGGGTCCACTGCCACCAGCCATAGAGTTGCAATGCGGCGTAAACCACTTGTAGCAGCATGTCCGAATACAGCTTCACGTCGAAGAAAATCCAGGTGTAAAGCAGCACCATCACCAGCCCGATCGGCCAGCACCAGGGGTTCTGTTTGACCGTCAGCCAGACGGCAATCACGCCGAGGGCGGCCGCAAACAGTTCAAGCCCGGACATGGAGGTTCCTTGGGGGAAATCGAAGAGGGGGCGGATTGTAGCGGGAAGATCAAAAGATCGCAGCCTTCGGCGGCTCCTACGGGAGTGCCGGAGCGGACTTTTGTGGCGAGGGGGCTTGCCCCCGTTGGAGTGCGTAGCGCTCCCAAGCCCTGCAACTGCGATGTATCAGGCACACCTCGGTTGTAGGGTTTGGCGACTGCTGCGCAGCCGGACGGGGGCAAGCCCCCTCGCCACAGTGAGTGGTGTTGTCTAGACGCGAAACTGCTTGAGCAACCCGTTCAACTGCTCGCTCAATTCCTTCAAGTGAAGACTGGCCAAACTCGACTGCTCCGCCGCCAGTGCCGTGCTGTGGGACAGCCCGGCCGCCTGGGTGACGTTCTGGTTGATGTCTTCCACCACATGGGCCTGTTGCAGGGTGGCGCTGGCAATCGACGCGTTCAGCCCGTTGAGGTTGCGCAGAGCCTGGCCGATAGCGCTCAGGCTCGCACCGGCCAGCCCCGCCTGTTCGATGGTCAGTTGCGACGCCCGGCTGCTGTCGCCGATCACCTTGACCGCTGCTTCGGAGTGATTTTGCAGGCGTTCGATCATCGACTGGATCTCCGCCGTGGACTTCTGGGTGCGCTGAGCCAGCAGACGCACCTCATCGGCCACCACCGCAAACCCACGACCTTGCTCGCCGGCCCGGGCGGCTTCGATGGCGGCGTTGAGTGCCAGCAGGTTGGTTTGTTCGGCAATCGAGCGGATCACTTCCAGCACGCTGCCAATCTGCGTGCTTTCGGCGGCGAGGGTGCGAATCACTTCGACCGCCTGATCAATGGTGCTGGAGAGTTTATCAATCTGCTGCAAGCTGCCATCGATGTTGACCTGGCCTTGCTGCGCCTGAGACTCGGCGTCGCGCATTTCGCTGGCTGCATGTTCAGCGTTCTTGGCCACATCCTGCACGCCGTAGGTCACTTCATTGATCGCGGTTGCCACCAGTTCCATTTGCTGGGACTGCTGCTGACTGCGTTGCTGAGCTTGCGCGGCGTCGTTACCCATATCGCTGGAAGACTGGCCCAAGGCGCTGGCAGAGACCTGCAACTGGCTGATCACCTGGCGCAGCTTGGCGGTGAAGGCGTTGAAGTGCCGCGCCAGTTGCGTGACTTCGTCCTGGCCGTGAGTGTCGAGGCTGCGGGTCAGGTCGCTTTCGCCGCTGGCAATGTTGGCCATGGCGTTCACCGTTTCTTGCAGCGGACGCACGATGCTGCGGGCAATCATGATCACCAGCAGCGCCATGATCAGGGCAATTGCCACGCCGATAAACGACGCTTCCCAGACCTGGCCGTAGAACTCGGCTTGCATGTCATCGATGTACACGCCCGAGCCGATCACCCAGCCCCAAGGCTCGAACAGTTTGACGTAGGAGGTTTTTTCTACCGGCGCACTGGCGCCCGGTTTCGGCCAACGGTAATCGACCATGCCGGCACCCTTGGCCTTGGCGATGGCGACCATTTCGTTGAACAGCGCAAAACCATCCGGGTCGCGGATCGTCGAAAGGTTCTGGCCTTCAAGTTTCGGGTTGGCCGGGTGCATGATCATCACCGGCGTCAGGTCGTTGATCCAGAAGTAGTCGTTCTGGTCGTAGCGCAGTCCGCGAACCACGGTCAGCGCCTGTTTTTGCGCAGCTTCGCGGGTGAGGGTGCCGGCGGTTTCCAGGTCGTGGTAATAGTTCAGAATGCCACTGGCGGTCTGCACCACATGCTGGGTTTTCTGCGCTTTGCCGTCGTACAGGTCATCGTGGATCTGTTTGAGCATCAACACGCCCAGCGTCAGTAACATCACGATGGCCACGATCAAGATGAGCCACAAGCGTCGGCTGATCGACACACTGCGCAAGCTGTTCATAACGCTGTCACTCCGGATTCTTTTTCTTGTAATAAACGGTCGCCAGCATCCAACCACGCTTTGCCGGTTGGGGCTATGCGACGCAAGTCCAATTACGCGACGGCGTTAATCAGGCATCTCTGATAGGATTTCGGCCTCGCACGGAAAAACCTGAATCCAAGTTGATTTTTCACGGAATTTTTACCGTTTCGTAGGGATCCTGTGTGCACGAAACTTCAGCTACGCTGAGCGCAGTGACGTATTAAAAATATTAACGGGGCGTGCCTAGATGCAACGCCTTTGGGGGATTGATGGACCTTTGGACCGCCTTTCAGGCGCTGATTCTTGGAGTTGTAGAAGGGCTGACGGAGTTTTTGCCCATTTCGAGTACCGGACACCAGATCATTGTTGCGGACTTGCTCAACTTCGGTGGTGAGCGCGCCATTGCATTCAACATCATTATCCAGTTAGGCGCGATTCTGGCCGTGGTCTGGGAGTTTCGCCGCAAAATCCTCGACGTGGTCACTGGCCTCCCGACCCAGCCGAGTGCGCGTCGCTTTACCGCCAACCTGTTGATCGCCTTCATGCCGGCGGTGGTGCTGGGGGTGATTTTTTCCGATTTGATTCACGAATACCTGTTCAACCCGATCACGGTGGCGGCGGCGTTGGTCGTCGGCGGGATCATCATGTTGTGGGCCGAGAAGCGTCAGCACGAAGTGCATGCCGAAACGGTCGACGACATCACCTGGCAGGACGCGCTGAAAGTCGGTTTCGCCCAGTGCCTGGCGATGATCCCGGGGACATCCCGCTCCGGCTCGACAATCATTGGCGGCCTGTTGTTCGGGCTGTCGCGTAAAACCGCGACCGAGTTCTCATTCTTCCTGGCCATGCCAACCATGGTCGCCGCGGCGGTTTATTCGGGCTTCAAGTATCGCCATTTGTTCGTGCCGGCAGACTTTCCGGTATTCGCCGTCGGCTTCATCACCGCGTTCATCTTCGCGATGATCGCGGTCAAGGCGCTGCTCAAGTTCATTGCCACTCATAGCTATGCGGCGTTTGCCTGGTATCGGATTGCGTTTGGCCTGGTGATCCTGGCGACCTGGCAGTTTGGCTGGATCGATTGGGCTGCCGCCAAGCCATGAACGACTCCGGCGCGCGGAACAACCCCGGCCGCAAGTCCGGGGGCGGGGTCCAGCATCTAGGCTTGAAATTGCTGGTGTTCGCCGCTCTTTGTGCGCTGCCGCTGTATGGCGCGTTGTCGTTATGGCTGCGCGGCGTTTCGGTGATTCCCTTGGCGGGTTACGGCGTGGTCAGCGTGCTGGCGTTTTTCCTGTACTGGGGCGACAAGCGCAAGGCTCGTGCCGACACCTGGCGCACGCCGGAAAACATCTTGCACGCAGTGGAACTGGCAGGTGGCTGGCCCGGCGCTTTGTTGGCTCAGCAGGTGTTCAGGCACAAGACCCGCAAGGTCTCGTTTCAACTGGTGTTTTGGCTGATCGTGCTGCTGCATCAGGTGTTCTGGATCGACCAGTTGTTCCTTGGTGCACACCTTTTCGCACTCTTCTAGAGCAGCAGTCCTACCTGTGTGCACTTGGGCAACTTGCTCACCACTAATTGGTGGGATCGTTGCAACAAGCCTTGCAGTTCTTCGACGCCCAGTGGGTAGGGCGTCTGCATGATGATCCATTGCGCCCGGGCCAGGTACGGCGCCGGGTGAATGCCCGGTCGGTCGCAATGACCGAGAAACAAATCCTTGTCGACCTTGAACGCCAGGGAATCGCCCCGCAGGTTCTGCAACGCGAACATCTTGTTGCCGGCAATCGAAAACACCCGCACACCGCCCCATTTGTAATCCTCCCGCGCACCGGGCAGCGTCAGGCAAAACTGTGCGACATCCGCTTCGCTCATGCGTCCAGCCTTCATATCAAACGGTCCCCACAGGCATTGAATGATTCGATCAAATGGTCGAGCCAGGCACGTACAGCCGGCATCACCCCGCGCCGATGAGGGTAGACCGCTTGCAGCCAGCCGCCAGGCATTGACCAGTCGGGCAGCAACTGGATCAGTGAGCCGTCCGCCAGCTCTGACTCGCAATACATCATTGGCAGAATCGTAAAACCCTGGCCGGCGAGGGCGCAGGCCCTGCGCACGATAAAGTCGTCAATGCCCAGCCGTGCTTCCAGTGCCAGGTCGCAGCTTTTGCCCTGTTGATCGAGCATGCGGATATGCACCATGCGGTCGGGTTCAAGGGCGCCGAGCACCGGCAAGCCCTTGAGGTCTTCCGGGTGATTGATCTCGCGGCCGTGCAGGAAGGCAGGGCTGGCGACCATGAGCGTCTGCGCCTGACGCAGACGCCGGGTGACCAGCAACGGATCTTCATCCCCCAGCTCGCGGACGCGCAGGGCGACATCGACACCTTCAGTGACCAGATCCACCCGACGGTTGACCAGCATGACCTCCAGCTGGACCTGCGGGTACTTCTCCAGGAAGTCGCTGATGACCGTCGGCAACATTTGATTGGCCAAACCCACCGGGCAGGACACCCGCAGTCGCCCCCGGGGTTCGCTGGACATGCTGGCCACCGCTTCGTCGGCCATCTCGGCCTCCAACAACATCGCCTGACAGTGACGCAGGTAACGCTCGCCCACGGCGGTCAACTTCAGTTGCCGGGTGGTGCGCTGTAGCAGGCGCGCGCCCAGGCGTTCTTCCAGTTCGGCGATGCGCCGCGACAGTCGCGACTTGGGAATCCCCAGCAACCGCCCGGCCGCCGCGAAGCCACCCGCTTCGACCACCTTGGCAAAATAGTAGAGGTCATTAAGGTCTTGCATGGGTTTGAGACTCGACTGTTCTATCAGTGGGACGAACTATCGCATTGTTGCGGGCTAATCAGCTATTAGATTCATCTGTAGCATCCTCTCCATCAGATCGCCCGGTGGCGATCCTCACCTGGAGATCACTTATGAAACTGTTGCATATCGATTCGAGCATTTTGGGTGACAACTCGGCTTCCCGTCAGCTGAGTGGCGAAGTGGTTAAAGCCTGGCAAGCCGCTGATACTTCGGCCGTCGTGACTTACCGTGACCTGGCTGCCGATGCCATCAGCCATTTCTCTTCGACTACTTTGGTCGCTGCTGGCACTACCGCAGAACTGCGCAACGCCGCGCAACAGCACGAAGCAGAACTGAGCGCTTCGACCCTGGCCGAGTTCCTTGCCGCGGATGCTGTGGTTATCGCCGCCCCGATGTACAACTTCACCATCCCGACCCAACTCAAGGCCTGGATCGACCGCATCGCCGTTGCCGGCCAGACATTCCGCTACACCGAAGCCGGCCCTGAAGGCCTGTGCGGTGGCAAGAAAGTCGTAATCGTTTCGACCTCCGGCGGCATGCACGTTGGTCAAGCGACTGGCGTCGCTCACGAAGACTACTTGAAAGTGCTGTTCGGTTTCCTGGGCATCACCGACATCGAATTCGTCCGCGCCCACGGCCTGGCCTACGGTGATGAAGTGAGAACCAAAGCCATGAGCGACGCGCACACGCAAATCAGCGAGCAACTGTTTGCCGCGGCCTAAGATTCTTTCTTAAGGTTCTTTCGTAAGCATTGCGTAAAGAATACTAAACAGCTCGGGCATCATCTGAAAAACTCTGTATTCTGATCATGGTAATGATCAGTTACAGAGTTTTTTGTTTTTAACGATTTTTCATGTTCTGGCCCAGGTTATGCAGTCGAGGGTTAACGTCCCCGTTCTGCAACGACCTTAGTGGCCGCAAACACTGGCACAAGGCCGCGTACTCCGCCACTCGGAGCACTTCGGGCTTTTCAGTCAAGTAACAAAGGTGGGGCATCCCATGGTGCGTCTCTGTGCAACGTTACTGATTTGCGTACTCAGCAGCCTGAATACGGTGCAAGCCAGGCCTGCGCCGAATCTATATTCGAGCGTCGGCTATCACGAGATGACGTTCCTCGATCCGCTGGATCTGCAACCGATGCGCGCCATCGCTTTTTACCCGTCCAGCGAACAGGCGCACACCAGCAAACTCGAGGGCTATACCGTCGAGGCCGGTGCAGACACCAAAGTCGCCATCGGGCGCTTCCCGATGCTGATGCTGTCCCATGGCAACGTCGGCACCCCGCTGGCCTTGCACGACCTCGCCACTTCGCTGGCCCGCAAGGGTTTCGTAGTGGTG
>Ga0105857_1000076_pt1 | contig 40453 bp, 39 predicted proteins | sample OrgsoiDNA_201061_FD_89682 | JGI IMG/M metagenome (GOLD analysis project Ga0105857, IMG submission 89682) | Permafrost soil microbial communities from the Arctic, to analyse light accelerated degradation of dissolved organic matter (DOM) -... | ecosystem: Environmental > Terrestrial > Soil >...
AAGCCATCGGGCGAAATGCCCGATTGGCGGTAGGTATCGCAGTCGGCCACAAACCAGGTGCGTGTCTGCGCGATGGAAACCCGCTCGCGAACCGCTGAAAACGCCGGTACCAGCTCCTCGCCGACAATAATCGCCACCGGCGCTACCAGGTTCAGGCTATGGACCAGGGTATCGCGGGTCTGCAAGGTGTTGAGCAATGCGCTGATCGCCCCGACCTTGGCCACGGCCAGGATCGTGACCAGCAACTCCGGGCGGTTCTCGATAAAGATCGCCACCACATCGCCCTTGCCGATCCCTTGAGCGATCAGGTGGTGGGCAATCCGATTGGCCCACTGATTGACCTGCGTATAAGTCAGCGCCACTTCGTCTTGCAGCAACGCGAGGCCGTCGGGATTGCGCAACGTTGCTTGCTCGAAGCTCCAGCCGAGGCCACACGGTTGGGTCGGGTCCTTGACGTTGGCGACCTTCATGCCCTTCACCACGCGGGGAATGGCTTTGGCGATGGTCGGCAATTTGCGGAGCATCATGCCCCAGGTGATCGTGTCGCTCATGGTAGCTCCCGTTCGATCTTCTTATTGTCGGGCGGCGTTGATTGAGCCCGAAAATACGTCAGCGGTTCTGGAGCTGTACACGCGGTTTTTGCAATGTTTTGTATCCGCAGTCGATACCTGCGAAAACATGATCCCTGGCCGCGCCATTCGTTCAATCGAATCCCGTGCGACCACGCAAAATGCAGGATGCACGATGGCCATTCATGCAGATTGCACGAAATCAAAAAACAGCTTTATTTTCAAGCTTTTGATTTATAACGATTATTTAAAAAATAGATACTGGCACAATCACTGCAACTACCTCTCCATGCTTGCCAATCAAGCGCTAACGGAGCCGATAGACATGAGCCTGATCCAAGAAAAATTTACCTCGCTATTCTCCAACTTCGACGTGACCACCCAGGCACGACCTGACGGCGGCATCCTGCTGACACTGCGCAGCACCGAAGGCAAAGTCTTTAAACGCTCGATTTCTTACCAGCAACTGCATGCTGGCGATCAACTTTCGTGGGTGATCAGCGCCATTCGCCGTGACCTCGCCGAACAGGCCAGCGAACTGCCACAGATCTCCATGCTGCAGAGCCAGCAACGGTTTGCGCTGCCGACCTATCACTCGGCGTAAATAGCGCGCTGTAAACAAACAGGCCGTGAGAGCTTTAGCTTCACGGCCTGAGTTGTTTCTGGGATCGCATAGGCACTGTGAATACCTGTGGGAGCGAGCTTGCTCGCGATAGCAGCGTATCAGTCGACATGAGTATTGACTGACAGGACGCCATCGCGAGCAAGCTCGCCCCCACAGATTTCTGTGTTGACGGTTAGAACGTGGCAGGATCAATCCGCGCAAAGCTGTCGACCGTCACATGCCCCGCCAACTCGCCGCCCTCTCGGGCCAGTCCGCAAGTCGCAACGCCCGCCGAGCGTGCTGCGTCCAATTCTTCGACGATGTCGGACAGGAACAGAATCTGCGAAGCCTCCAGCCCAATCGCCTGGGTAATACGCTCGTAGGACTGCACTTCGCGCTTCGGCCCCGACGTCGTGTCGAAATATCCGCTGAACAACGGCGACAAATCCCCCGCCTCCGAGCAGCCGAAGATCAGTTTCTGCGCCTGGATCGAGCCCGAGGAATAAACAAACAGTTGATAACCGTTCTGATGCCAGCGCTTAAGCGCTTCAACGGCGTCCGGGTAAACATGGCCCTTCAACTGCCCGGCCTGATAACCCTGCTCCCAGACCATCCCTTGCAACGCCTTGAGCGGCGTGGCCTTGCGGTCTTCGGCGATCCAACCCAGCAGGATCTCTATGACGCGCTCGACATCCGCCTCAGGTTCATTGCTGTCCCGACGCACGGCGTTCAGTTGCTCAGCGACATCCGCCCGGGCGGCGTGCTGACGAACAAAATCCGGCAGGTGCTTGGCGGCGTAAGGAAACAACACGTCGAACACAAAACTCACCGCGCTGGTGGTGCCTTCGATGTCGGTGAGAATTGCTTTGATCGGCATCGGCTCAGTCCTCAAGACGCGGGAAGCGATTGGCGATGTCTTCGCCGGTGAAGTTGGCGACCCAGCCTTCCGGGTTGTTGAACAGGCGAATCGCAACAAAATGCGGATGCTCGCCCATGTCGAACCAGTGCGGCGTACCGGCCGGCACCGAAATCAGGTCGTTTTTCTCGCAGAGCACGGCGTAGACGTAATCGTCGATGTGCAAGGTAAACAGCCCACGGCCGGCGACGAAAAATCGCACTTCGTCTTCGCCATGGCGGTGTTCATCGAGGAACTTGGCCCGCAGTTCGGCTTTTTGCGGGTGATCACTGTTCAGGCTGATCACGTCGACAGTGATGTAACCGCGTTCGGTCATCAGCTTGTCGATTTGCTCTTGGTAAGCAGCAATCACTTCTTCCTGGCTGGCGCCGGGCTGGATTTTCGCCGTGGCTTGCCAGCGGTCGAAGCGCACGCCCTGCTCGGCCAGGGTCGAGGCGATGTCTTCGAAGTGGGTCAGGACCTTGTTCGGTATTTCCGGGCTGGAGATGTGATAAACGGACAGGCTGCTCATGGGGCAATTCCTCGGTATCGGCCTCACCGTCCGGTTCTTTCAGACCGGTCGGGCGAGGCGTTTCATCAGGCAATGGGCTACTTCTGGTGAAGTCAGCCTTGGCGGTTCATGACGCTGCGGGTCTTCAACTCGCACTCGAACAAAAATTCAAAGGCCTCGATCTGCCGCAACGCGTCACTCATGCGCGCGCCCCAGGTGTAGAGGCCGTGGCCGCGAATCAGGTAGCCGACGCAATCGGGGTGGGCGTCCAGCCAAGGCTGAACCTTGGCGGCCAGGCGCGCAATGTCCTGATCGTTGTCGAAAATCGGCACTCGCACTCGGGACTCGTGGGTCGAGACGCCGCTAAAGGCTTTTTGCAGTTCGTAGTCTTCGAATTCGATGAAGTCCTGCGGCGTCAGGCGCGACAGCACTGTGGCGTTCACCGAATGGGTGTGCAGAACCGCGCCGATCTCGGGGCGCCAGCTGTAGAGTTGGGTGTGCAGCAGGGTTTCGGCGGACGGCTTTTTGCCCGGCTCCAGGCTGTTGCCGGACAAGTCGGTGGCCAGCACATCATCGAGACCCAATTGGCCTTTGTGCTTGCCGGAGACCGTCAGCAGCGCTTCGGTCGGCGACAGGCGCGTCGAATAATTGCTGCTGGTGGCCGGCGACCAGCCGCGACCATACAGAAAACGCCCGGCGTCGATGATTTCCTGGGCGAGGTGTTCACGGGTAAGGCTCATGGCCGGTCCTCTTGCATACGTGTAGCAATGATAACGGCAGCCGCGAAGGCTGCGAGGCTGGCGATACTAAAGGTCAATGTGGGGCCGAGGGCATTCCAGCTGTAGCCGGAATACAACGCGCCGAGTGCGCCGCCGGTGCCGGCCAGTGCGGCGTACAGCGCCTGGCCCTGGCCTTGCTGACGCGCACCGAAACTACGTTGCACGAACTGGATGGCAGACGCGTGAAAGCTGCCGAAGGTGGCCGCGTGCAACACTTGCGCGAACAGCAGCACCCACAGGAATTCAGCAAACGAACCTAGCAGCAACCAACGCAAGGCCGCCAGTAGAAAACTCGCCATCAGCACCCGACGCACCGAGAAGCGCGCGAGGATTTTGCTCATGGCCAGGAACATCAAGACTTCGGCGACCACGCCCACCGCCCAGAGCATGCCGATCACACCCCGGCTGTAACCGAGGCGTTCGAGGTGCAGGGTCAAAAAGGTGTAATACGGGCCGTGACTCATCTGCATCAGCGCAACGCAACCGTAAAACGCCAACACCCCGGGGCTGCGCAATTGCTTGAGGAAGCCCTCCCCCGTCGCCCGTTCGCTCTGGACCGGTTGCGCATTCGGCACCCACAAGCTGCTGACGATGATCCCGGCCATGATCAGCACCAGCGCGACCGGATAGACGTCCAGGCTCAGCCATTCAAACACCCGCCCGAGCGCGACCACGGTGATGATGAAACCGATGGAACCCCACAAGCGGATCTGACTGTAACGCGACGTCTGTCCCTTCAAGTGCGCCAGGGTAATGACTTCGAACTGCGGCAGCACCGCGTGCCAGAAGAACGCGTGCAACGCCATGACCATCGCCAGCCAGGCGTAGGTCTTGCTGACGAAGATCAGCGAGAACGACAGTAATGTGCAGACCGCTCCGAAGCGCACGATGGCCAGGCGTCGGCCGGTGTAGTCACCAAGCCAGCCCCAGATGTTCGGCGCCACGCAGCGCATCAGCATCGGGATCGCCACCAGCTCGCCGATGCGCGCGCTGGAAAAGCCCAGGTGATCGAAGTACAGCGCCAGAAACGGCGCTGTCGATCCGAGCAAGGCGAAATAGAACAGATAGAAACTGGAAAGCCGCCAGTACGGGAGCGCCGCCAACCTCGTCAGAACCCGGCAGTTGTAAGGTCAGCCATTAAAGCTGACCCAACACCGGAGTGCTCACGCGTACGTCGGCGTTCTGCCCACGATGACGCAGCAGGTGATCCATCAGCACGATGGCCATCATCGCTTCGGCAATCGGCGTGGCACGGATGCCGACGCATGGGTCGTGGCGGCCCTTGGTGACAACTTCCACCGGGTTGCCATGGATATCGATGGAACGGCCCGGCGTGGTGATGCTCGACGTCGGTTTCAGCGCCAAATGCGCAACGATTGGCTGACCCGACGAAATCCCGCCAGAATGCCGCCGGCGTTGTTGCTGAGGAACCCTTGCGGGGTCATTTCATCGCGGTGTTCGGTGCCGCGCTGTGCGACGCTGGCGAAACCGGCGCCGATTTCCACGCCTTTGACTGCGTTGATGCTCATCAGCGCGTGGGCCAGTTCGGCGTCGAGGCGGTCGAAAATCGGCTCGCCGAGGCCAGGCATCACGCCTTCGGCCACAACGGTGATCTTCGCGCCGACCGAATCCTGGTCGCGGCGCAACTGGTCCATATAGGCTTCCAGTTCCGGCACCTTGTCCGGATCAGGGCTGAAGAATGCGTTTTCTTCCACCGAATCCCAGGTCTTGAACGGGATTTCAATCGGCCCGAGCTGGCTCATGTAGCCACGAATGACGATGCCCTGGCTAGCCAGGTACTTCTTGGCAATCGCCCCCGCCGCCACGCGCATGGCGGTTTCCCGCGCCGAACTGCGACCGCCGCCGCGGTAATCGCGTTCGCCGTATTTGTGGTGGTAGGTGTAGTCGGCATGAGCCGGACGGAACAGATCCTTGATCGCCGAGTAGTCCTTGGACTTCTGGTCGGTGTTGCGGATCAACAGGCCAATGGCGCAACCGGTGGTGCGGCCTTCAAACACGCCGCTGAGGATTTCGACTTCGTCGGCTTCCTGGCGCTGCGTGGTGTGGCGGCTGGTGCCGGGTTTGCGGCGGTCAAGGTCACGCTGCAGATCCTCCAGGGAGATCTCCAGACCCGGCGGGCAGCCGTCGACAATGGCGACCAACGCCGGACCATGGCTTTCGCCAGCGGTGGTGACAGTGAACAGCTTGCCGTAGGTATTGCCGGACATGCGGGACGCTCCGTGAAATCGAACCTGAATACGTAATGCGCGCCAGTATACGCAGGCTACCCAAGTAGTTCATCCTCGAACCTTATGGGTGCCTGCGAGTCCAACCGGCATCTTGTTCATGATGGCGTGATGATGCTGCGAGTTCTAGCCTTGAGCCTTACCCTGTTTACCGGCTTTGTCCAGGCCACTGTCCTGCAACGCCCAATCACTTTGGATACCGGCACCGGCGAGCTTTTCGGCTCGCTGTTGCTGCCAAAATCCGACACGCCGGTACCGGTTGTCCTGATCATTTCTGGCTCCGGCCCTACGGATCGTGACGGAAATAACCCCGACGGCGGGCGCAACGACAGCCTCAAGCGGCTGGCCTGGGTGCTGGCCAAACACAACATCGCCAGCGTGCGCTTCGACAAACGTGGCGTGGCGGCGAGCCTGGCCGCCACGCCGGACGAACGCAATTTGTCGGTGGAAGCCTACGTGGCTGACGCCGAAGCCTGGAGCCGCAAGCTCAAATCCGACCCGCGCTTTGGCCAGTTGATTTTGCTCGGCCACAGCGAAGGTGCGTTGATTGCTACGTTGGCAGCGCCGAGTGCTGATGCGGCGGGGGTGATTTCCCTGTCCGGCAGCGCCCGCCCGGTCGATGAGGTGTTGCGCCAGCAATTGAGCAATCGCCTGCCGCCACCGCTGATGCAGCGCAGCAATGAGCTGCTCGACAGCCTCAAGGCCGGGCACACCGACGATAATGTGCCTCCGCAATTGGAGGTGATTTTCCGTCCGAGTGTGCAGCCGTATCTGATTTCGCTATTTCGCCAGGATCCATCGGCCGCCTTCGCTCGCTTGAAAATGCCGGCGCTGATTGTCCAGGGCAGCCACGACATTCAAGTCGGTGTCGGCGATGCCAAGGCACTGAAAGCCGCCAAACCCGACGCCACACTGGCGGTGATCGAAGGCATGAACCACGTGATGCGCATTGTGCCGAACGACGTGAAACGGCAATTGGCGTCCTACAAGGACCCTAATTTGCCCCTGGCAGCGGAACTGGGCACGCGAATCATCGAGTTTATTGACGGACTTCGCACCAGTTGAGCGCTGTCAGGGGGCGTTCTCAACTAGTTTTCACGCCGCGAAAACCAGGAGAGAACGCTCCCTAACCCTCTAGTCTTCAAAAAAACGGCCGATAAGCCTTTGTCGCCAGCGCTATGACTGGCGGCAAGCGCTTGGACAGGATCTCGCCGTTATGACTGATACCCAGACTTCACCCGACACCACCGCTGAAAAAGACGCACCTCCAGTGGTCGAGCTGCCGTGGGCGGACGTCCACGTCGAGCACCACAAGATGCTCCGCCTGGCGCCGTTGCAGACCGACCGCAATACGGGTGGCCGGCCACTGCGCTTTGTCGAGTTCGGTTACGCCGAGCGCAACAGCAAGGAACACAGCCTGATGCGCATGACCATCTCGCTGCCAGGCCAGCGGGTGCGCAAGGAACAGAATCATCTGGACGTCTGGGTCGATCACGAGACCAAACGCGTGCATTTCGGACCGGCCAGCGGCTTGCAGATCGAACCGATGAACCGTGGCATCGGCCGTTACCTGGCGGCTCAAGGCATTTCCTGGGCGAAAAAACGCTGGCCCGGCTACACCGTCGACGGCAGCGACCTGAACAACAAGGATGCGTTGAACGAAGACACGCGCCTGCGCCGCGATCACTTTTTGCGGGTGCATGGTTTTGACGTGGTTTACGCCGACGCCCAGCATTTGAAGGGCAGCGTCAAAGAGGTGCAGGTCAGCGATTTGCTGACCGACTGGAATACCGAAAAGCTGCAGCAGGTGGAAATTCTCGAAGCTGCGCAGATGCTTCAGCAGGCCGAGCAGAACCTGGCCGAGCAGGAAGTGAAGCTCAAGAAACACGAAGAAAAAGTTACCAAGTACAAGCGCGAAGATGCCGGGCTGCGATTTACCATCAGTTGCCTGGTGGCGTTTGCGGTGTTTCAGGCGGGGTTGTTGATCTGGATTGCGACGCACCGGTAAAGATTCAAGACCGAGGCGCGGCTATTCGCGAGCAAGCCCGCTCCCACAGGAGAATGCATTCCAATGTGGGAGCGGGCTTGCTCGCGAAGGCTTTCTTATGTCAGACGCGAGAAGCAAACACCGCTTGATGATCGCGGCACTGCTCCGCCGTCAACATGAACACCCCATGCCCACCGCGCTCGAAATCAAGCCAGGCGAAGTCGACTTCCGGGTACAGCGCTTCGACGTGAACCTGGCTGTTGCCCACTTCGACAATCAGCAAGCCCTTCTCGGTCAGGTGATTCGCCGCTTCGGCGAGCATCCGGCGTACCAGGTTCAAACCGTCGTCACCGCAGGCCAGGCCCAATTCCGGTTCGTGCTGGTATTCGTCCGGCATGTCCGCGAAATCTTCCGCATCGACGTAGGGCGGGTTCGACACGATCAGGTCGAAACGTTGACCCGGCAAGCCATCAAAGCCATCGCCCTGAACCGTGTACACCCGCTCATCGACGCCATGGCGCTCGATGTTCTGGTTGGCCACTTCCAGCGCTTCGAACGACAAGTCGGCCAGCACCACTTCGGCGTTCTGGAATTCGTAGGCACAGGCGATACCGATGCAACCGGAACCGGTGCACAGGTCAAGAATCCGCGCCGGGTCGGTGCCCAGCCACGGAGCGAAACGTTTTTCGATCAACTCGCCAATCGGTGAACGCGGGATCAGCACCCGCTCATCGACGATGAACGACATGCCGCAGAACCAGGCCTCGCCCAACAAGTACGCAGTAGGAATGCGTTCTTCGATACGACGCTTGAGCAAGCGTTGCAGATTGACCAGCTCATCGTCTTCCAGATTGCAGTCCAGATAGCTGTCGGCAATTTCCCACGGCAGGTGCAGCGCACCCAGCACCAGTTGACGGGCTTCGTCCCAGGCGTTGTCGGTCCCATGGCCGAAAAACAGATCCTCCCCATGGAAGCGGCTGACGGCCCAACGGATATGGTCACGCAGGGTACGAAGTCGGGAAGTGATCACGGGGGCAACTCCAAATAAAACGACTGGCAGAAAAACGACTGGCGATTCTAACAGCCAAAACGCTTCCCGACGACGCAGGAAAAACACCGGATCAGATGTAGGACTTATCCATTTTTTCGGTTGGCTATTGAACAAAACGAGCATCTTGACAAGGCTGCAAGCCAGCAAAGACGGTGCCTACGATGGTAGCGATTCACAGAACCGCTCAGCCAGAGGACAATGTCGCAAAAGCCCCACTCCAAGGAGCCCCAGAATGTCCGTTCCACAAACGATGTTTCAACTCAGCGGTCGCGGTTATCCGGCGGCCAAACTGAGCCAGGCGACCCTCATCATCATCGATGCTCAGAAAGAATACCTCAGCGGCCCGTTGGCCCTGAGCGGCATGGATGCTGCCGTCGCGAACATCAAGCAAATCGTGGCCGCTGCCCGTGCAGCCGGTCGGCCGATTGTGCACGTGCGTCACCTCGGCACCGTCGGCGGGCTGTTCGATCCACAGGGCGAGCGCGGTGAGTTCATCCCGGGGCTGGAGCCACACGCCGACGAAACCATCATCGGCAAGTTGCTGCCGAGCGCGTTCCACGGCACCACGCTGTACGATCGCCTGCAAGAACTCGGCTCCCTGGACTTGATCGTCTGCGGGTTCATGAGCCATTCCAGCGTCAGCACCACCGTGCGCGCCGCCAAGAACCTGGGCTTTCGCTGCACTCTGGTCGAAGACGCCTGTGCCACCCGCGACCTGCCTTACAAGGGCGGTGTACTCAGCGCCGAGCACGTTCAGCAGACCGAAATGGCGATCATGGCGGACAACTTCGCCACCCTCGCCCTGACCCACGATCTGATCTGATCGACTCCAGATGAGCGGCTAATGCCGCCGCTCATCCGCAAAAGCATCTCATTTTCTGCAATTGTCTTAGCCTCAGGAACATCCCGGACAACTCCCGGTCGAAGGGCCGATACCCATTGAGGAAGGTCGGAATGAAGTTATCCGATGGTTTTGACGCACGCCGCCTGCGGCCCAAAAGCCGAAGCAACTGGCGTTATAGATTCGGCGCAGCAATTGCCGCCCTGCTGGCGATGGGCGGTGTGCTGCTCGCCATGGCTGGTGCCGCCAGCCTGTTCGGCCACGCGCCCGCCATGGGCGAATTGAATACCAACCGCGTCGGTGCGGCTGTGATTCTGGCGATTGGCCTGTTCGTGCTGTACATCGGCGTGTGGCTCTGGCGTCGCTGCCGGCGCCGTTCGCGCCAGTCGCGGGAGCTGAATTTGTCCCCGCACCTGATGAAAAAACACGACTGAATCAACGGCCCGTCGATCTGACGGGCCCAATTGTTATGGATGGCGCCTCGACTTGGGTAAACTGGCGGCCTTCGCGGAGGCTGACATGCAAGACGACGATTTTTCCCTGTTTAAAAGTGCGACCCAAGGCATCAAGCCGATCAAGCACGATCGCGCCGAAACCGGCAAACCCAAAAGCGACCGCGCGCAAATCGCCAAGCTGCGTCAGGCCGCCACCGTGCGCACCGATGCCACCACCGTTGATGGGCTGTCGGATCAGTTCGTCATCGATGTCGGCCCGGAAGACGAGTTGATGTGGGCGCGCGACGGCGTTCAGGAAAGCCAGATACGCAAACTCAAGATTGGCCAGATCCCGTTCGAAGGCAGCCTCGACCTGCACGGCATGAACGTGGAAAAGGCTCGGGAAACCCTTTGGGCCTTTCTCGCCGAAGCCACCAAATTCGAAATCCGCTGCGTACGCGTCACTCACGGCAAAGCTGTGCGCCTGGACGGCAAGCGGCCGATGATCAAAAGCCACGTCAACACCTGGCTGCGCCAGCATTCCCAAGTACTCGGCTTCACCTCGTGCCAACCGAAACACGGTGGTGCCGGCGCGGTGTATGTGATGCTCAAACGCACCATGATGGAAGGCCGCGACGAGTAAAGCTGTCGCGCTACGCTTGCAGCGCCGTGTCCGCCACCGTACCCTTGACCTTTGCGAAAAATCCCACAGGTAGTTTCATGTCCCTGGAACAGAATTACACCGCGATTCTCGGCCAATTGGGCGAGGACGTGTCCCGCGAGGGCCTGCTCGACACGCCAAAGCGTGCCGCCAAAGCCATGCAGTACCTTTGCCGCGGTTATGAACAGACACTGGAAGAAGTCACCAATGGTGCCTTGTTCAGCTCCGACAACAGCGAAATGGTGCTGGTCAAGGACATCGAGCTCTACTCGTTGTGCGAACACCACCTGCTGCCGTTCATCGGCAAGGCCCACGTCGCCTATATCCCGAGCGGCAAGGTATTGGGGTTGTCGAAAGTCGCGCGGATCGTCGATATGTACGCCCGCCGCCTGCAGATCCAGGAAAACCTCAGCCGCCAGATCGCCGATGCGGTCCAGCAAGTCACCGGCGCCCTGGGCGTTGCGGTGGTGATTGAGGCCAAGCACATGTGCATGATGATGCGCGGTGTGGAGAAGCAGAATTCGTCGATGATCACTTCGGTGATGCTCGGTGAGTTCCGCGAAAACGCTGCCACGCGCAGCGAGTTTCTCAGCCTGATCAAGTAACTCGCAGCACGAAGAAAACCGGCACTCATCGCCGGTTTTTTTTCGCCTGTGAAAAATCAGGTAAGCTGCGCGCCTTCTGTTTGCCCTTGTGAGGCTTCTACCGTGTTCGTTAAAGCGCTTCGTGTCGGCCTTGGCCAACTGATCATCTTCATCGACTTCATCACCCGTCCAGGCAAAAAGCAGCGCCCCGCCGCCGCTCAGGCTCAGGTTGAAGCGGATGCCAAGGACCTGACGCTGTATCAGTTCCACGCCTGCCCGTTCTGCGTGAAAACCCGCCGCACCCTGCGCCGTTTGAACGTGCCAGTGGCGTTGCGCGATGCGAAGAATAACGAACTGGATCGCAAGGCCCTGCTCGAGCAAGGCGGCAAGATCAAAGTGCCGTGCCTGCGGATTGAAGAGAATGGGCAGACCACCTGGATGTATGAATCCAAGGTGATTATTGATTATCTGGATAAGCGGTTTGCAGCGGCCTGATGATTTTTGGGTGTTTGAACTGACGCCATCGCGAGCAAGCTCGCGATGAGGCCCTCCCCGGCACCGCAAATTTCGGACAAAAATAAACCGGCCCTTGAGCCGGTTTTTTGTTTCTGTCGTCAGGCGGCTTCTGCTGCCTGGGCCTGCCTAACAACCGTCGCCAACCGCTTGAGCCCTTCATCCAATCGCGCCGGGTCGATGTGGCTGAAATTCAACCGCAGGTGACCGGGGTTGTTGTCCGGGTCTGGGAAAAACGGCTCCCCCGGCATAAACGCTACGTCCGCCGCCAGTGCGTCCTTGAGCAAGGTCCGGGTGTCCAGCGGTTGCTTGAGCGTCAGCCAGAAAAACAACCCACCTTGCGGCACGTTCCAGTCCGCCAGATCAGAAAAGTGCGTTTCCAACGCCGACTGAAACGCATCCCGACGAACCCGGTAAAAATCCCGCAACTCGCTCAAGTGCTGCTGGAATTTCTCGGTGCCAATCCATTGCAGCGCCTGCCACTGGCCCACGCGATTGGTGTGCAAGTCCGCCGATTGCTTAAGTTTCAGCAAGTGCGGGAACAGGTCGGGACTGGCAATCAAGTAACCGACCCGCAGGCCAGGCAGCAGGGTTTTGGACACGGTGCCGGTGTAGATCCAACTGGCGTTTTTCAAGCGACTGACGATCGGTGTTGCGCTGCCGCCGTCGAAGGTCAGTTCGCGGTAGGGTTCGTCTTCGATTAGCGTGACGCCGAACTCGTCCAGCAACGCGGCCACGGCATCGCGCTTGGCTTCGCTGTAGCGCACTGCCGACGGGTTCTGGAAGGTCGGAATCAGGTAAATGAACGCAGGCTTGTGATTCTCCAGTCGCGAACGCAACTGTGCCAGGTTCGGACCGTCTGCTTCCTGCGGCACGGTGATGCAGTCGGCGCCGAACAGCTGGAAAATCTGCAACGCCGCCAGATAAGTCGGCGCTTCGAGCAAAATTTCGGTGCCTTTGTCGATGTAGAGCTTGGCCGCCAGATCGAGGGTTTGCTGGGAGCCGCTGACCACCAACACCTGGCTCGCCTCACACGGCACGCCCAGCGCCCTCGCCTCGCCCGCCAGTGCTTCACGCAGTGCCGGCTCGCCTTCGCTCATGCCGTATTGACCCATGGACAGCGGCATGTCAGCCCACTCGACTTTCGGCAGCATCGCTTCGGCCGGCAAGCCGCCAGCGAACGACATCACTTCCGGACGCTGGGCGGCGGCAAGGATTTCACGGATCAAAGAACTTTTAAGGCGCGAGACACGTTCGGAAAAAGCCATGGGGGTCACCGGTAGCGGGGCCTGAAGGAAATGAGTCAAACTGGTTGACCGAAATTACGACAGCTTGAGCGGATACGTCAACATGCTTGACCTTAAAAACCCCACGACCCAGCAACAAGCGATGGAAGCGTTTTTCTTCGGCTACCAGGCTTTCACGGCCAAGGCTGACGAGATGCTTGAGCGTCGCGGCTTGAGCCGGGTGCATCAGCGCATCGTGTTTTTCATCGCCCGTTACCCGAACCTGAGTGTGAAGGAGTTGCTGGCATTGCTCGGCGTGACCAAGCAGGCGTTGAACATTCCACTGCGTCAGTTGGTGGAGATGCATTTGGTGGACAGCGTGGCGTCCGAGACTGACAAGCGAAAACGGCTGCTCGAATTGACCGACGATGGCGCGCGGTTTGAGCAATCGCTGCGGCGTGAGCAGGTGAAGTTGCTGGAGCGGGTATTTGCCGAGGCTGGGGAGACGGCGGTGAATGGGTGGTTGGCGGTGAATCTGGCGTTGGGAGAAGTGACCCGGGTTGACCGGTCAGACGCCTGACTGTGGCGAGGGAGCTTGTCGAAACGTCCCGTTCGGCTGCGCAGCAGTCGTAGGCAATGATGATTGCGTTAAGCCTGAAAGCTCCAGGCGCCTGATTTCGGGGCCGCTGCGCGCCCCAGCGGGAGCAAGCTCCCTCGCCACAAAAGCTCACTGGACATCACATTTCATTTCCATATATCCCGCCTTCCAATAATTTCGCCGACAAAACCGAAAACATTATTTGCTTTATTTGTATACAAAAGCATAATCCACTTCGTGCGAGTTCCTGACCAAGCGGTCAACAAATTCGCAAGTGCCTCAAAGGGCCGCTGCCACCCTCATGGGTCCGGCCCTGGAAATAAAAATAAAACTCTTGAGGAGTACTCGCTGTGGAAAGCCGCAAATCCGAAGCTTCGTCGCTGGATCTCTCGCCGCCGTTACGTAATGGCTGGCTGGAGCGCATCTTCAAACTCAGCTTGCATGGCACCACGGTGAAGACCGAGTTGATTGCCGGTCTGACAACCTTCATCACAATGGCCTACATCATCTTCGTCAACCCGAACATCATGGCTGACGCTGGCATCAACCACGGCGCGGCGTTCGTTGCCACCTGCATCGCTGCGGCACTGGGTTGCCTGTTGATGGGCCTGTACGCCAACTGGCCGGTCGGCCTGGCACCGGGCATGGGCCTGAACGCATTCTTCACCTACACCGTGGTCGGCACCATGGGCTACAACTGGGAAACCGCCCTCGGCGCGGTGTTTGTCTCCGGTGTGTTGTTCATGATTCTGACGTTTTCCAAGATTCGCGAATGGCTGCTCAACAGCATTCCGGTCAGCCTCCGTTACGCCATGGGCGCCGGGGTCGGACTGTTTCTAGGGATCATCGGCCTGAAAACCGCTGGCATCATCGTCGCCAGCCCGGCCACCCTGATCAAACTCGGCTCCCTGCGCGAGCCTGGCCCGCTGCTGGCGGCCATCTGCTTCCTGATGATTGCCGTGCTCAGCTACCACAAAGTCTTCGGCGCGATCCTCATCAGTATCATCACCGTGACCCTCGCCGGTTGGGGCCTGGGCCTGGTGCATTACGGCGGCATCATGTCCGCCCCGCCGAGCCTGGCACCGACCTGGATGGCCATGAACATCGCCGGCGTGTTCAACGTCAGCATGATCAGCGTGGTGCTGGCGTTCCTCTTCGTGCACATGTTCGACACCGCCGGTACCTTGATGGGCGTCGCCCAGCGCGCCGGCCTGGTCAACGCTGATGGCCGGATCGAAAACCTCTCTCGCGCCATGAAAGCTGACAGCGCCTCCAGCGTATTCGGGGCGATGGTCGGCGTCCCTCCAGTAACAAGCTATGTAGAAAGTGCCGCGGGTGTAGCCGCTGGTGGTCGGACTGGTCTTACCGCAGTGACCGTAGGTGTGCTATTTATTGCCGCGATGTTCTTCGCACCGCTGGCTGGCATGATTCCGGCTTATGCAACGGCGGGTGCGCTGATTTATGTGGCGATGCTGATGATGAGCGGTATGGCTCACATCAACTGGGATGAAGCGACCGACAGCATCCCGGCCATCGTTACCGCGATCATGATGCCGCTGACCTTCTCGGTCGCCGACGGCATCGCACTGGGCTTTATCACTTACGTGGTGCTGAAGGCTGGTACCGGTAAGTACAAGGAAATTTCCGCCAGCTTGTGGGTGCTCTGCGCGATCTTCATCGCCAAGTTCATTTTCTTGTAAGCCGTCATAGCTTCAAACAGCCTCACCCCGTCGGGTGGGGCTTTTGCACATTAGGAGGAAAGTGATGAGTCTGGAAACCTGGCTGCTGTTCAGCGGCGCCGCGCTGGTGGTAATCCTGATCCCGGGGCCATTGTCTTTGCTGATGATCAGCAACAGCCTGAACTACGGTTTGCGCCGTTCGTACCCGGCGTTTCTCGGCGGGGTGATTGCCTCGATTTGTCTGCTCAGTGCGTCGGCGCTGGGTCTGGGCGCCCTGCTGCTGGCGTCGGAACAGCTGTTCAGCGCGCTGAAGATCGTTGGCGCGCTGTACCTGTTTTACCTCGCTTGGAAGAGCTGGCAACAATCGCGTCAACCGTCCCACGGCGCCGAAGTGCCCCAGGCCGCACCTGTGCCACGCTTTCGCGCACTGTTCGGACGCGCGTTTGTGTTGGGCGCAAGTAATCCAAAAGACATCCTGTTTTTCGCCGCTTTCCTGCCGCAGTTCTTGAGCGCTGAACAGCCGTTCCTGCCGCAATTGCTGGTGATGATTGCAACCTGGACGGTGTTGGATCTGCTGTGCAAGTTGGCGTATGGGCTGGGTGCCCATGGCGCGGCGCGGTATCTGCGCAGTGGCAAGGGCCAGAGTTGGTTTAACCGGATTAGTGCCGCGTTGTTCGGTGGCGCGGGCGCCGCGTCGTTGTTGAGCCGCTAAGAGCAAAAGCATCGCGAGCAAGCTCGCTCCCACAGGGGATTTGTGAACGACACAGATCAGTAATGTGGGAGCGAGCTTGCTCGCGAAGGCGTCCTTAGCAACACCACTTTCCTGAAGGCAAAAAAAAGCCCGCAGTGTGAGCGGGCGAAAGACCAAAGAAGCTTTTTGCGCAGATTCTTGGGGGAGTCTAGCTTCCTCTGTAGGTCGAATAGCTGTAGGGCGAAATCAGCAGTGGCACGTGGTAGTGATCCTGTTCAGCAGAGATGCCGAACCGCAGCACGACTACGTCCAGGAACGCGGGTTCCGGCAGCTGAACGCCACGGGCGCGGTAGTAATCGCCCGCATGAAACTGAACCTGATAGACCCCGGAACGGTAGTCATCGCCTTGCAGCAGCGGTGCATCGACACGGCCGTCGCTGTTGGTAATCGCGCTGGCGACCAATTCCAGCTGCGAGCCTTCAACGCGGTACAACTCGACCTTGATCGAGCTGCCCGGGCAACCGTGTGCAGCGTCCAAAACGTGTGTAGTCAAACGTCCCATTGATTCTGCGCGCCTGGCTGCGTAGAGCAGTCAGACCTCGCGCCTCCCGAAGTCAGTTGAAAAGGAGACCGCACCGTTTCGGAGCACGAAAAGCTGCGGCGAGCGACTGATTAAGACACTTTTCAAAAAAATTGTACACAATAAAAACGACATTTTTACGCCCTCCCCCGCCATCCGCGAATTTGCAGCGGATTTACCCGCGAACCATGCAGTCAGCGAACCTCCTATTCATTAGCTGACCAGTCAGGCAGGTTTCTTGCAGTAGCATCCATTCATGACAGTTAATGAAAAATGCAAAAAATCAGGCTTACAAAGTGAATATAAAGTTGTATACAATCAGCCCATCGCTGTGACGCCACGCCAGGCTGCCACACAAATTGCTACCACGAATAAGAAGGAAGACTGCAGTGAGCGCTGACTACCCACGCGACCTGGTCGGTTACGGCAGTAACCCTCCGCACCCACACTGGCCGGGCAATGCCCGCATCGCCTTGTCCTTCGTACTCAATTACGAGGAAGGTGGCGAGCGCAATATCCTGCACGGCGACAAAGAGTCCGAAGCCTTCCTCTCGGAAATGGTCTCGGCGCAGCCGCTGCAAGGCGCGCGCAACATGAGCATGGAATCCCTTTACGAGTATGGCAGCCGCGCGGGTGTCTGGCGGGTGCTGAAGCTGTTCAAGGAATTCGACATTCCGCTGACCATCTTCGCCGTAGCGATGGCCGCCCAGCGTCACCCGGACGTGATCCGCGCGATGGTCGATGCCGGCCACGAAATCTGCAGCCACGGCTATCGCTGGATCGACTATCAGTACATGGACGAAGCGCAGGAACGCGAGCACATGCTCGAAGCGATCCGCATCCTCACCGAACTCACAGGCGAACGCCCACTGGGCTGGTACACCGGCCGCACCGGCCCGAACACCCGTCGGCTGGTGATGGAAGAAGGCGGTTTCCTCTACGACTGCGACACCTACGACGACGACCTGCCCTACTGGGAACCGAACAACCCGACCGGCAAGCCGCACTTGGTGATCCCGTACACGCTGGACACCAACGACATGCGTTTCACCCAGGTCCAGGGTTTCAACAAGGGCGACGATTTCTTCGAATACCTCAAAGATGCATTCGATGTGCTTTACGCTGAAGGCGCCGAAGCACCGAAGATGCTGTCGATCGGCCTGCACTGCCGACTGATCGGCCGTCCGGCGCGTCTGGCCTCGCTCAAGCGTTTTATCGAATACGCTAAAAGTCATGAACAGGTATGGTTCAGCCGTCGCGTCGACATCGCTCGCCATTGGCATGAAACCCACCCGTACCAAGGGGCTGCCAAATGAGCACCTTCCAGACACTGAAACCGTCGACCCTGAGCCGCGATGCGTTTGTCGCCGCCTTCGCCGACATCTACGAACATTCGCCATGGGTGGCCGAAAAGGCTTTCGACCTGGGCCAGGACGCTGCGATCGACGAGATCGAAACCCTGCACCAGCGCATGAGCGACATTTTGTTGAGCGCTGATCACCAAAGCCAGCTTGAGCTGGTCGTCGCTCACCCCGACCTGGCCGGCAAAGCTGCCGTCCAGGGCGAACTGACCGAAGCCAGCACTAATGAACAGGCTGGCGCCGGTATTCACCAATGCTCGAGCGATGAGTTTCAACGCTTCACCGAGCTGAATGACGCCTACAAGGCCAAGTTCAAGTTTCCCTTCATCATGGCGGTAAAAGGCAGCAACCGGCATCAGATCCTCGCGGCGTTCGAAACGCGCATTCACAACTCGGCAGACACCGAATTCAAATGCGCGCTGGCGGAGATCAACAAGATAGCGTTGTTCCGATTACTGACTCTCTAGCAAGCTTGGCCCGAGTGTTTAAAAACGCGAAATACACCCAGGACCCTGCAAGCATCCCAAGCCAACTTATTAAAGGCAGACAAGAAGAATGAAAGCTTACGCCGTACCTTTCGAGAAGTTCGTCAACCTGGCCGATGCCCGTCTGGGCACCAAAATCATCTCGGTCACCGATGACTGGTTCGCTGATGCCAACCGCCTGTTCCAGCCGACCCCGGCGGTGTGGAAAGAAGGCGTGTTCGATGACAATGGCAAGTGGATGGACGGCTGGGAATCGCGCCGCAAGCGCTTCGAAGGCTATGACAGTGCCGTGATCCGCCTGGGCGTACCAGGTTCGATCAAAGGCGTGGACATCGATACTTCATTCTTCACCGGCAACTTCCCGCCGTCGGCCTCCCTGGAAGCCTGCTTCCTGGCAGAAGGCGAACCGACTGAAAACACCCAGTGGGTTGAAGTGCTGTCGGCTGTCGAGCTGCAAGGCAACAGCCATCACTTCCACGAAATCAACAACGACCAGGCATTCAGCCACCTGCGCTTCAACATCTACCCGGATGGTGGCGTAGCGCGTCTGCGTGTGTACGGCGTTCCGCACCGCGACTGGTCGGCCGTTGGCGACAACGAGCAGATCGACCTGGCCGCAGCCCTCAACGGTGGCCGCGCCCTCGCCTGCTCCGATGAACACTTCGGCCGCATGAGCAACATCCTCAACCCGGGCCGTGGCATCAACATGGGCGACGGCTGGGAAACCGCACGTCGTCGCACGCCAGGCAATGACTGGGTGATCGTCGCGCTGGGTCATGCCGGCGAAGTCGAGAAAGTCATCGTCGACACCCTGCACTTCAAGGGCAACTACCCGGACACGTGCTCGATCCAGGGCGCTTTCGTGAAGGGCGGTACTGACAGCCAGATCGAAACCCAATCGTTGTTCTGGCGCGAACTGCTGCCAGCGCAGAAACTGGAAATGCACGCTGAACACACCTTCGCCGAGCAGATCAAGGCGCTGGGCCCGATCACCCACATCCGCCTGAACGTGTTCCCGGATGGTGGTGTGAGCCGCCTGCGCGTACTGGGCAAGGTCGCTAAATAAGCGCTGAACCTGTGGCGAGGGAGCTTGCTCCCGCTGGGCTGCGAAGCGGCCCCGCTTTTCTCCAGGAAGTAAGGGGACTGCTACGCAGTCCAACGGGAGCAAGCTCCCTCGCCACAATAAACAACACAGAATTCAAGGTAAGAAGACCAGCATGCGCACATTGACGATTGAACCGCTGACCAAAGAAGCCTTCGCCCCTTTCGGTGACGTGATTGAAACCGACGGTAGCGATCACTTCATGATCAACAACGGTTCGACCATGCGCTTCCATAAACTGGCGACGGTGCAAACCGCCACGCCAGAGGATAACGCGATCATCAGCATCTTCCGCGCCGACGCGCAGGACATGCCGCTGACCGTCAGCATGCTGGAGCGTCACCCGCTGGGCAGCCAGGCTTTCATCCCGCTGCTCGGCAACCCCTTTCTGATCGTGGTCGCGCCACTTGGCGATGAACCTGTATCAGGCTTGGTCCGCGCCTTCGTCACCAACGGCAGGCAGGGCATTAATTACCATCGCGGCGTTTGGCACCATCCGGTGCTGACGATCGAAAAGCGGGATGACTTCCTGGTGGTTGATCGCAGTGGCACAGGCAATAACTGCGATGAGCATTTTTTCAAAGAGGATGAGCGTTTGATCCTTGCCCCCCACCAATAAGAGAAGGTCTGATCACTCGACAACAGAGTGACAGGCGAGAGGTAAAGACTGTGGAAGCACATCTGTTGGAATGGCTGAACCTTAGCGTGCGCTGGGTTCACATGATTACTGGCGTGGCCTGGATCGGTGCGTCGTTCTATTTCGTCTGGCTGGAAAACAACCTCAATCGGGTCAACCCGAAAAGCGGTCTGGCGGGCGATCTGTGGGCGATCCACGGCGGCGGTATCTATCACCTGGAAAAATACAAATTGGCTCCACCGACCATGCCGGACAACCTGCACTGGTTCAAATGGGAAGCCTACTTCACCTGGATGTCGGGGATCGCGCTGCTGTGCGTGGTGTTCTACTCCAACCCGACGCTGTACTTGCTGGCTCCGGGCAGCAGCCTGAGCGGTCCTGAAGGCGTGGCCATCGGTATCGGCTCGCTGTTCATCGGCTGGTTCATCTACTCCTTCCTCTGCGACTCGGCCCTGGGCAAACGCCCTGCCCTGCTCGGCGGAATTTTGTTCGTGCTGATCATCGGCGCGGCCTACGGCTTCAGCAAAGTGTTCAGCGGTCGTGGTGCGTACCTGCACGTTGGCGCGATCATCGGCACCATCATGGTCGGTAACGTGTTCCGCATCATCATGCCGGCGCAACGTGCGTTGGTCGCGGCGATTGCCGAGAACCGCACACCCGATCCGGCGCTGCCGGCCAAAGGTTTGCTGCGTTCGCGTCACAACAACTACTTCACCTTGCCCGTGCTGTTCATCATGATCAGCAACCACTTCCCGAGCACCTACGGCAGCCAATACAACTGGCTGATCCTGGCCGGGATCGCGGTGCTGGCGGTGTTGGTGCGTCACTACTTCAACACCCGTCACAACAGCCACAAGTTTGCCTGGACCCTGCCGGTTGCAGCCGTCGGCATGATCAGCCTGGCTTACGTGACTGGCCCGTCGCCGATGCCTACTGCGCCTGAAGTCGCGAAGGCCCCTGCCGCCATTGAGTACCAACCGTTGCCGGAAACTGCCCTCGGTGGTGGTGCCAAACCTGAAGCGGCCAAGCCTGCAGCGCCTGCCGCCGCACCGGCGCAAGCGTCGAGCCAGGGCCCGGCGTTCGACAAAGTGCACAGCGTGATTCAGGAACGCTGCGCCGTGTGCCATTCGGCCAAACCGACCAGCCCGCTGTTCAGTGCAGCACCGGCCGGCGTGATGTTCGATACCCCGCAACAAATCCAGCAATTGGCCCCGCGGATTCAGGCGCAAGCCGTCGCCAGCCAGATCAAGCCACTGGGCAACATCACACAGATGACCCAGCAGGAACGTGACCTGATTGGTGCCTGGATCAATCAGGGAGCTCAAGTCAACTAAGCAACACAAAAGCCTGTGACAAGCGGGCTTTTGTGGCGAGGGAGCTTGCTCCCGCTGGACTGCGCAGCAGTCCCCTTTCTTATTGGAGAAAAGCGGGGCCGCTTCGCGCCCCAGCGGGAGCAAGCTCCCTCGCCACAGATTCGCCTGAAAAAAATCACAAGAATAAAAAAGATCCGAGGTGTTGCATGTCCGAGCTATCCGAAGCGCGCATCCCCGACGCACCCGCGATTCAGCGTTTGCCTCTTTTGCAACTGATCCTGGTCGGTCTGCAACACGTACTGCTGATGTACGGCGGCGCCATCGCGGTACCGCTGATCATCGGACAGGCCGCTGGCCTGAGTCGTGAAGAAATCGCCTTTTTGATCAACGCCGACCTGCTGGTCGCCGGCATTGCCACCATCGTGCAATCGCTTGGGATCGGCCCGATGGGCATCCGCATGCCGGTGATGATGGGCGCCAGTTTCGCCGCCGTCGGCAGCATGGTCGCCATGGCCGGCATGCCCGGTATCGGCCTGCAAGGGATCTTCGGCGCGACCATCGCCGCCGGATTCTTCGGCATGATCATCGCGCCGTTCATGTCCAAAGTCGTACGCTTCTTCCCGCCGCTGGTGACCGGCACCGTCATCACCTCGATCGGTTTGTCGCTGTTCCCCGTGGCCGTGAACTGGGCCGGCGGCGGTGCTGGCGCGACTCAATTCGGTTCACCGATTTACCTGGCCATCGCCGCGCTGGTGCTGGCGACCATTCTATTGATCCACCGCTTTATGCGCGGTTTCTGGGTCAACATTTCCGTGCTGATCGGCATGTGCCTGGGCTACGCGCTCTGTGGCGTGATCGGCATGGTCGATCTCAGCGGCATGGCTCAAGCGCCATGGGTGCAGATCGTCACGCCGCTGCACTTCGGCATGCCGAAATTTGAACTCGCACCGATCCTGTCGATGTGCCTGGTGGTGGTGATTATCTTTGTCGAGTCCACCGGGATGTTCCTCGCCCTGGGCAAGATCACCGGTCAGGAAGTCTGCCCACGAATGCTGCGTCGCGGCTTGCTGTGTGATGCCGGCGCCTCGTTCTTCGCTGGCTTCTTCAACACGTTCACCCACTCCTCGTTCGCCCAGAACATCGGCCTGGTGCAGATGACCGGCGTGCGTTGCCGCTCAGTGACCATCGTCGCCGGCGGTTTGCTGGTGGTGTTGAGCCTGCTGCCGAAAGCGGCGTTCCTGGTGGCGTCGATTCCGCCGGCGGTACTGGGCGGCGCGGCCATTGCGATGTTCGGCATGGTTGCGGCCACGGGCATCAAGATCCTGCAAGAAGCCGACATCGGTGACCGTCGCAACCAGTTGCTGGTGGCGGTGAGCATCGGCATGGGCCTGATCCCGGTGGTCCGTCCGGAGTTCTTCGCGCACCTGCCACTGTGGATGAGCCCGATCACCCACAGCGGCATCGCCATGGCCACACTTAGCGCCCTGTCGTTGAACCTGCTGTTCAACATTCTCGGTGGTAGAGAACGCGCGGCCATCAACGACTGTCATGCCCACACGCACTGATCAAAACCTGTGAAATGGCTGCCCTGTGGCAACCAGCAACTGCCTGCGCCTCAACAATAAAAACAAGAGGAAGCATCAGATGGTTTTTACCGACTCAAGCCTGTCGTTCAACGACGCCAGGCCCACCGCCAACAACCGTGCCCCAAACCTGTCGTCGGTGCGCTGTTGCGGGGCACTTGAGACCTGGCCAAGGAGTCAGTATTCTCCGCGGCCGCCCGAATCTGGTCTAAAAAAAAGCCCGGATTTAATTCCTGACCAGAAAGCCAACTTATCCCGGCTCTGGACGGTATCAAGGCATCCAAAAATCTCTCGTAATCGACTGTTTTCGAACAGCCGAGCGGGAGTTTTTTTGCTTTTTGAAAGCCTTGGCTCAGCTCTTGCTAAGAGCACTAAAGCTGACCGATTGGATGAGTTTTTACAGCTGCAACAAAAGGCGCCACACCAGAGCGCCGACCTAAGAAAAAAAACGTGGAACCACCTACTTTTTGGGAGCAACCGAATGAAACGCACGTGCACCAGCCTGATGCTCGCGGGATCCTTGTTGGCCGGGGGCCAGGCAATGGCTGACAATGGCGACCTGCTGCTTTGGCAGAACAACAGCCTGACCTACCTCTACGGCAAGGGCTTCAAGGTCAACCCGTCCATTCAGCAAACCGTCACCTTTGAGCACGCCGACGCCTGGAAATACGGGGATAACTTCCTGTTCGTCGACAAGATCTTCTACAACGGCAAGGACGACGCCAACTCGGGTCCGAACTCCACTTATGGCGAGTTCAGCCCGCGTATTTCGCTGGGCAAGGTCCTGGACAAAAAGATCGAGTTCGGCCCGATCAAAGACGTGCTGCTGGCCATGACTTACGAGTTTGGTGAAGGCGACGTCGAGTCCTACCTGATCGGCCCGGGTTTCGACCTGGCGATCCCCGGCTTCGACTACTTCCAGCTGAACTTCTACCAGCGCCATCCTGATGGTGATCGTCCGGGCAACAATGTCTGGCAGATCACACCAGTCTGGTCCTATACCATCCCGGTTGGCGATTCGAGCGTCCTGATCGATGGCTACATGGACTGGGTGGTCGACAACGATAAAAACGCCCGTGGCGATTACCACGCTAACCTGCACTTCAACCCGCAGGTCAAATACGACTTGGGCAAAGCGCTGAATTTCGGCGCGAAGCAGTTGTACGTCGGTGTCGAGTACGACTACTGGAAGAACAAGTACGGGATTGATGACACCAATTCGTTCACCACCAATCAGAACGTGACGAGCTTGCTGGTGAAGTTCCACTTCTGATCAAAACCGTTATAGCGGCCTGCTTGCTGATTCCAGCCCGAGGAATAGGCAAGCAGGTCGACACGGTTGAAAAGCCATCTATTACGCAGCCTTGGGTGAACGATAGGACGCGGAGGCGCGCGCTCTCAATGCATGGGGATACGAAGGTGGCGCCGGTGGTTGTAGTGCACGGGAAACCGTCGTAACGAAAGAAGTGATTACCCCTGCGTCATCCATCATAAATCGCGTGCGCACATCAGAATCCAGCTTCAAGTTAAGTTCCATTTCTCTCAGGTCCGTGGTGCCAAAATATTTTTTCAAGTCTGCACTGGATAGTGTCTTTGCGGCGCGAGAAACCAACTCAGCATCGAAACGACCACTTAGCAAATCGTCGCCATAGGCCAACGTACCAGCGCCTATCATTGGATAGCCCCTGTCAAAAGGTACGACTTCATGTGCACCGTCTTTTATGGCCATCGCGTGAACAAAGGCAATATCCAGCGTGTCAGGGCTAAAAAGTTCCTTCTCAGAAATGACCAATCGATCGAACTCATCATTTGGAACAATGCGCACGCCGGCATACAGCTTTTTTTCCTGCCCACGCGCATTGCCCATGACGGTCTGGATGTCCGAACGTTTGACCAACGCAATATGCGAGGGGTGCTCGACATAAAATTCCATCATCTCCTTCAACAAACCAAGCCTCTCAAGCAATGCCCCCGAATCGAATCCAGGTCCGAACGAGTTTTTGGCGTAGTGCCTGACAACATTCATATCGGGATCCGACGTATCGGAAGGTTTGAGCATTTCAGTTACCGTGGTCAAACTCGCCAGCGCCGTTCTGAACCCGGAAGTGACTAGATCGTTGACCTCGTCGGCGTCCGGGCCCCGCAACATATGCAAGTAATTGATAACTCCGTATCTCAAATCCAGCATTGCTTCTGAAAAAGAAATATCTCCCCACATCAGTCCTTGCCGGTCCGCGTAACTAACCGGGTTATTACCGCAAAACACGAACAAATTCAGACCATTCACATCACCCGCCGGATCAGCACTCAGCCACCGCTGCAACCATGGTGCGTAGTAGCGCCACCCAAAGTAATAAAGCCCTGAGGCATCTCTTTCCTTGCCTGAATAACGGATGGTTTTGTACCCGCCCGCTGAGTCACCGTGCCCCACCCACCAAGCGGTGCCGCCATAGGGGTAATAACCCTCTCGACTGAGCAATTGGCCCTCTTTATCCAACTCCACGGTGCTTGACCCAAGATGATCATTGAGGCTGTAGCGAAGTTGATTGTTTTGCAGGCCTTTAGGCAGTCTCGTGACCCAATGCAACGCACACACCTGGCTGCGTCCCGCTAATACGCAGATGACATGCCACTCTTCACCAGTGGCCGCATTGCAATGAAGCTCCACGCCCGGCAAGTAACGAACATCGGCCAACAGCGTGCGGCGGGCCGTGTGGGTAAGGCGCGTTTTGCGCGCGCGCTGCCCAGCGCTGGCATAAAAATAACATTCACTATCGTCAGGCCCGTTTTCTCGACTGACCATCGCGACCCGACTCAATTGATTGCGAACATCCCAGTCCATCGGCTGGCCGCGCAATAACGTCTGCTGATTACCGTTAGCATCGAAACCGTCAACCAAGTCCTCGTTATCGGCGACGCTACGGTTGCTGTTGTCCGAAGTGAACATTTCGAAAGTTTCAGCGCCGCCATGTTGACGGCGTATTAAATTGCCGGCGGCGTCGTAGTCAAACCTCTGGGTGTAGTTGCGCAGTTGGTTGGGATCCAGTGGCAATGTTTTCCAGGTGGGCAAGGCCGGGCCGTGACTGGGCTGGCTGACCTCCCGGCCGGTGGCTTCGATCAGTTGGTAGAGGCTGTCATAGCGGAAACGATTGATCGGTTCGATCCGTTGCCCGTTGAAGTGCCGCGTCAATTGAGCATGGTCTTGAACACTGCGAACGTTACCAACGGGATCGTAGGCATAGTCCAGTACCTGAAGAGCCTGGCCCCGGGCATCGCGAGACATCAGTTGCAGCAGGCGCCCATCCTCAGCGGCATAGCTCGCTGTGGTTCGTACATCATTACCCATGCGCTCGCCAACCACATTGCCAGACGCATCGTAGTGAATCTCGTCGACCAATAACTCAGGGGATCCATCAGCGCCTGCCAACTTCAATTGCGTGCTTTTTAACTCCCCGGCGCGCGTGTAAGCGAACAGACGCTGATTCTCCATGGCATCGATCTGGCCGAGCATCTCACCTGTGGGACCGCACCGTAGATTGGTCTCGAAGCCCGTCTCTTCAAGCAACTCTTTGCGAGCCATTATTTCGAGAGGCCAGTCAGGTGATTCCAGACTGAGCAGAAAATGCGTTTGCTCTGACAAAGCCTCGCCATTCAAGCCATATTGAATGACCTGACGAGAGCCTGCCGGATGATCGTGACGGACCAACCGGCCACACTGGTTACGCAGCGCGCGGTCTTCGTCGACCGCGCCATAGTCCAGGCGCTCAGTTACTTGCGGCGACTCATTGGCCAATTGCTCCGTCACGGTGATCGGCCGCTGCAGCGCATCGTATTCGGTACGACGCTGGCTACCGCGGCTGTCCCGGAATTCGAGTACCGAGCCAGCCTGATTCGACAGGCTCAGTTGCCAACCGGCATCAACGCTGTCCTTCATTAGAGGTTGCCCATTCAAGCCATAGAGGGTGGCGAGGTTCGGTGTCGGCGCCACCCCCCAAAGGCGCGGATCCCACGAAGCGACCAATAATCGGCGGGCATCGAAGCCGTTGCGGCTGATGCGGGCTTCGATGGAGGGATTCAGCGGATGGCGGCAGTAGGCGATGTTTCGAATTGCCAGGCCACGGGGATCCATCGCAGAAAGGGTCGGTGTGTGCGTGTCAATCCACGGCTCCGCTCTCATGTCATGCCCCTCTGTCGAGGGATTCACTCTGGCGCAAATGACTATTAGCGTCTACCTGTCAGAACTGACAGTAGCCGCAACCACCGGCTCCGCCAACCCAAGAAACCGACACAACTCATCCCGCTTGGCCAACGCATCCCGCCGCCCGAGGTCAATCAATTCGCTGCAATACCCCGCCTCGAACAGCAGATAGCTCAACACCCCTGCCCCACTGGTCTTGGTCGCCCCCGGCCCGCGCAAAAACAGGCGCAACGCTGCCGGCAATTCCTGGCGATGACGCGCGGCAATTTCATCGATCGGCTGACTCGGCGAAATCACCAGCACCTCCACCGGCGCCACGCCCAGAGTTCGAATCGGCGTGCCATCGGGCATCAGGTGGCTGAACTGGTTCAAACGCTCCAACAACTCGATGTCGCTTTCCAGGCTGTCAATGAACGTGCTGTTGAGCAGGTGCCCGCCGATCTGCGCCAACGTTGGCTGCTGACCGGTGTAGGCGCGCTCCAGCGGCTGCTCAGGGTCGATCCCGCGCGGGTTGCCGCTGACACCCACCACCAGCACTCTGCTGGCGCCCAGGTGCAAGGCCGGGCTGATCGGCGCCGACTGACGCACTGCGCCATCACCGAAGAACTCCTCGCCGATTTTCACCGGGGCGAACAGCAGCGGAATCGCCGAGCTGGCCAGCAAGTGATCGACGGTCAATTGAGTCGGCACGCCAATCCGCCGATGGCGCAGCCAGGCATTGATGGTGCCGCCGCCCTGATAGAAGGTCACCGCCTGACCGGACTCGTAACCGAACGCGGTCACCGCCACGGCCTGCAATTGCTTTTGCTCGATGGCTTGCGCAATGCCGTCCATCGACAGTTTGTCGTTGAGCAAACCCCGCAGCGGTGAACTGTTGAGCAGCGCCACCGGCACCTGGCTGCCGATGCCGAGCAAGCTGTGGCTGACAAACCGGCTGGCCTGGTGGATCACGCCCGGCCAGTCGCTGCGCAACACCAGATGACTGCGAAAACCCTGCCAGAAGGCCGTCAGACGCTCGATAGCGCTGCGGAAGTCCATCGCGCCGCTGGCCAGGCTGACCGCGTTGATCGCCCCGGCAGACGTGCCGACGATCACCGGAAACGGATTGTCCGCGCCGGGCGGCAGCAACTCGGCAATCGCTGCCAGCACCCCTACCTGATAGGCCGCTCGAGCCCCGCCGCCGGAAAGAATCAATCCTGTAACCGGTTCAGCTGGGCGCATCGCAACACTCCATGGTGCCTAAAGGGATCGGTGATTCAACCGCGTTTTGCGTACAGTTTCGGCTCGCCTGGTGGGCGGCTCTTGAAGCGGCGATGAGCCCAGAGGTATTGCTGCGGGCAATCGCGCAAGGCGCCTTCGACCCACTGGTTGATACGAATGCAATCCGCCTCGTCAGTTTCGCCAGGGAAGTTATCGAGCGGCGCATGAATCACCAACCGATAACCGCTGCCGTCCGCCAGGCGTTCCTGGGTAAACGGCACCACCAACGCCTTGCCCAGCCGTGCAAACTTGCTGGTAGCAGTAACGGTCGCGGCCTGAATGCCGAACAACGGCACGAAGATACTTTGCTTGGCGCCGTAGTCCTGATCCGGTGCGTACCAGATCGCCCGGCCGGCCCGCAGCAGTTTGAGCATGCCGCGCACGTCGTCGCGCTCCACCGCCAGCGAATCGAGGTTGTGCCGCTCGCGGCCCCGGCGCTGGATGAAGTCGAACAATGGGTTTTTGTGTTCGCGGTACATGCCGTCGATCGTATGTTGCTGACCGAGCAGCGCCGCACCGATTTCCAGGGTGGTGAAATGCAGGGCCATCAGAATCACACCCTTGCCGTCGCGCTGGGCTTTTTTCAAATGCTCCAGGCCTTCGACATGGGCCAGTTTGGCCAGGCGCTGACGCGACCACCACCAACTCATGGCCATTTCGAAGAAGGCGATGCCGGTCGAGGCGAAGTTTTCCTTGAGCAGGCGCTTGCGCTCGACAGCGGTTTTTTCAGGGAAACACAGTTCAAGATTGCGCTTGGCGATGCGCCGTCGGTCGCCGGCCACTCGGTACATCAATGCACCCAAGGCGCGACCGACTGACAGCAACGCCGGATACGGCAACTGAACAATCAGCCACAACAGCCCCAGCCCGCACCACAATGGCCAGAAACGAGGAGAAAGAAATGCTGTACGAAAACGCGGGCGATCCATTAAAGGTTCCGGAAAGACAATGGCCGCGCATTCTACATCGTTCGACCCGGCTTGCGGCCTGCGGGCGTTCTCGTTATAAGTCTCGGCACTTTTAGTGACAAGCCGTTGTATGCCGACCATGAGCCAAACCGAACCGCTAGACCAAGATCCCGTGTTCCAGTTGAAGGGCAGCATGCTCGCCATTACGGTGCTGGAACTGGCCCGCAACGACCTCGAGATGCTCGATCGGCAACTGGCCGCCAAGGTCGCCCAGGCGCCGAATTTCTTCAGCAACGCGCCGCTGGTGCTGGCCCTGGACAAACTCCCGGCCAGTGAAGGCGCCGTCGATTTGCCGGGGCTGATGCGCGTCTGCCGTCAGCACGGCCTGCGCACCCTCGCGATCCGTGCCAGCCGTATCGAAGACATCGCCGCCGCCATTGCCGTCGACCTGCCAGTGCTGCCGCCGTCCGGCGCCCGTGAGCGTGCGCTGGACCCACACGAAGGCGTCGTCGTAAAAAAACCGGAAAAACCACCGGAGCCGACCATCAAACCGACGAAGGTAATCACTTCGCCAGTACGTGGTGGCCAACAGATATATGCCCAGGGTGGCGATTTGGTCGTCGTTTCGTCGGTCAGCCCGGGGGCGGAACTTCTCGCCGATGGGAACATCCATGTATACGGCCCGATGCGCGGTCGAGCACTCGCCGGGGTCAAGGGCGACTCGAAAGCGCGAATTTTCTGTCAGCAAATGAGCGCTGAACTACTCTCCATCGCGGGCCATTACAAGGTCTCCGAGGACCTGCGTCGCGATCCGTTGTGGGGCTCGGGCGTACAAGTCAGCCTGTCGGGCGATGTGTTGAACATCATTCGGCTTTAACGGATACTGCCGCATTTTCCAAGCATCTCTAAAACGTAGCGAAAACGGCTCAAACGAAGTAGGAAAAAGGCCAAAAGCAGTGTTTACCGCAGGTACGCGCCGCTCAGGACCGGATTCCAGCCAAGGCTGTCCGACTGCAGTAGTTTTTCAAGAGATGTTTTTCAGGGGCTAAATGTCCTTTTTCCTTAGGGGTGAAACACCTTGGCCAAGATTCTCGTGGTTACATCCGGCAAGGGTGGTGTGGGTAAGACCACCACCAGCGCCGCTATCGGTACCGGCCTCGCTCTGCGCGGTCACAAAACAGTTATCGTCGACTTCGACGTCGGTTTGCGTAACCTCGACCTGATCATGGGTTGCGAGCGTCGCGTGGTGTATGACTTCGTCAACGTGGTCAACGGCGAAGCCAACCTGCAGCAAGCCCTGATCAAAGACAAACGCCTGGAAAACCTCTACGTACTGGCCGCCAGTCAGACCCGCGATAAAGACGCGCTGACTGTCGAAGGCGTGGAAAAAGTCCTGATGGCGTTGAAAGAAGACTTCGAATTCGTGGTCTGCGACTCCCCGGCCGGCATCGAGAAAGGTGCTCACCTGGCCATGTACTTCGCTGATGAAGCGATTGTCGTGACCAACCCGGAAGTGTCCTCGGTACGTGACTCGGACCGCATGCTGGGCCTGCTGGCCAGCAAATCGCGCCGCGCCGAGAACGGCGAAGAGCCGATCAAGGAACACCTGCTGCTGACCCGCTACAACCCGCAACGCGTCAGCGACGGCGAAATGCTTGGCGTCGAAGACGTTAAAGAGATTCTGGCCGTGACCCTGCTGGGCGTCATTCCGGAGTCCCAAGCAGTACTGAAGGCTTCCAACTCGGGCGTGCCCGTGATTCTCGACGACCAGAGCGACGCCGGTCAGGCGTACAGCGATGCGGTCGATCGTCTGCTGGGCAAAACCGTGGAGCATCGTTTCCTCGATGTTACGAAGAAGGGCTTCTTCGAGCGCCTGTTTGGAGGTAGATAATGAATCTTTTTGACTTCTTTCGTGCCAGCAAAAAGGTCAGCACCGCGTCGGTAGCGAAAGAGCGTCTACAGATCATCGTGGCGCATGAACGCGGCCAGCGCAGTACGCCGGACTACCTGCCAGCCTTGCAGAAGGAACTGGTGGAGGTGATCCGCAAGTACGTCAATATCGGGTCCGATGACGTGCACGTCGCCCTGGAAAACCAGGGTAGCTGCTCGATTCTGGAACTCAATATCACCCTGCCTGACCGCTAGTCGGTCAGACAGGAGCCACGGCGGCTCAGATCCCTTCGGGCCTTTGTAGGAGCTGCCGAAGGCTGCGATCTTTTGATCTTGTTTTAAAAAGCAAAATCAAAAGATCGCAGCCTTCGGCAGCTCCTACATTGGACATCGAGGGTTCTGAGCCGCCGTTGGCGTTTGTTACGAGGCTGTTTTAATGCCGTTGTCCAACGTTCACATCATCCATCAAGACGACGCCGTTCTGGTGGTGAACAAACCGACCCTGTTGCTCTCTGTCCCTGGCCGGGCCGATGACAACAAGGACTGTCTGATTACCCGTCTGCAAGAAAACGGCTACCCGGAAGCGCGAATCGTCCATCGGCTGGACTGGGAAACCTCGGGCATCATCCTGCTGGCCCGTGACCCGGACACCCATCGCGAATTGTCTCGGCAATTTCACGACCGTGAAACCGAAAAGGCCTACACCGCCCTGTGCTGGGGTCAGCCGGAACTGGACAGCGGCAGCATCGACTTGCCCCTGCGCTACGACCCGCCGACCAAGCCTCGGCATGTGGTGGATCACGAGTTCGGCAAGAATGCCCTGACCTTCTGGCGTGTGTTGGAGCGTTGCGGCGATTGGTGCCGCGTCGAACTGACGCCGATCACCGGCCGCTCCCATCAGTTGCGCGTGCACATGCTGTCCATCGGTCATCCGCTGCTGGGTGACGGGCTCTACGCTCACGAACAAGCCCTGGCTGCCTGGCCACGCTTGTGCCTGCACGCCAGCATGCTCAGCTTCACCCACCCGCAAAGCGGTGAGCGTTTGCGCTTTGAGTGCCCTGCACCGTTCTGACGGGTAATGAATGGTTTATTGTGGTGAAGGGGCTTTTGTGGCGAGGGAGCTTGCTCCCGCTGGAGCGCGAAGCGCTCCCCAAAACCAGCAATGTCATTCTGTCTGGCACACCGCGCGTGCAGGTTTTACGACTGCTACGCAGCCGAGCGGGAGCAAGCTCCCTCGCCACACTAAACTTCCCACAGCACAAGTGCGGTGCCCGCCCCGCACTTTGCGCTTTCAATACGTTAAACTCCCGCCCATTGCTGTCTGGAGTTTCTTATGCGCGAAGAGTTGAACCAAGGCCTGATCGACTTCCTCAAGGCCTCCCCTACCCCGTTTCATGCCACTGCCAGCCTCGTTCAGCGTCTGGAAGCGGCGGGTTTTTCGCGTCTTGACGAGCGTGAGCCCTGGACCATCGAAAACAACGGTCGTTACTACGTCACCCGTAATGACTCCTCGATCGTCGCCTTCAAGATGGGCCGCCATTCTCCGCTGCACGGCGGCATCCGCCTGGTCGGCGCTCACACCGACAGCCCGTGCCTGCGGGTCAAGCCGCAACCCGAGCTGCAACGCCAGGGTTTCTGGCAACTGGGCGTCGAAGTCTATGGCGGCGCGCTGTTGGCACCGTGGTTTGACCGTGATTTGTCCCTGGCCGGCCGCGTGACCTTCCGCCGTGACGGCAAGGTCGAGAGCCAGTTGATCGACTTCAAGGCACCGATTGCCACCATCCCGAACCTGGCCATTCACCTCAACCGTGAAGCCAACATGGGTTGGGCAATCAACGCCCAGACCGAGCTGCCGCCAATCCTCGCGCAATTTGCCGGTGACGAGCGCGTGGACTTCCGCGCCGTGCTCACCGACCAACTCGCCCGCGAACACGGCCTCAACGCCGATGTGGTGCTCGACTACGAGCTGAGCTTCTACGACACCCAAAGTGCGGCGGTCATTGGCCTGCATGGCGACTTCATCGCCGGCGCACGCCTGGACAACCTGCTGTCGTGCTACGCCGGCCTGCAAGCGTTGCTGACCACCGAAACCGACGAAACCTGCGTGTTTGTGGCCAACGACCACGAAGAAGTCGGTTCCTGCTCGGCCTGCGGCGCTGACGGCCCGATGCTGGAGCAGACTTTGCGTCGCGTGCTGCCCGAAGGTGATGAATTCGTACGCACCATTCAGAAATCCCTGCTGGTCTCGGCTGACAACGCCCACGGCGTTCACCCCAACTACGCCGAGAAACACGACGCCAACCACGGCCCGAAACTCAACGCCGGCCCGGTGATCAAGGTCAACAGCAACCAGCGTTACGCCACCAACAGCGAAACCGCCGGGTTCTTCCGCCATCTGTGCATGGCCGAAGAAGTGCCAGTGCAGAGCTTCGTGGTGCGTAGCGACATGGGCTGTGGCTCGACCATCGGCCCGATCACCGCCAGTCATTTGGGCGTGCGCACCGTGGACATCGGCCTGCCGACCTTCGCCATGCACTCGATCCGTGAACTGTGCGGCAGCCACGACCTGGCTCACCTGGTCAAAGTGCTGAGCGCGTTCTACGCCTGCCACGAGCTTCCATAGCCCCTGTAGGAGCTGGTAGGAGCTGTCGAGGGAAACGAGGCTGCGATCCTTTGATCTTGCCTTTAAAAAGCAAAATCAAAAGATCGCAGCCTTCGGCAGCTCCTACGATTCGAAATCGACCTAAACTTTAAATATCCCCCACGACAAGGCAGTCACCCATGATTTCGATGTCTTCGTTCCACGCCATGCTCATCCCCATTCTCGCCGGGATGATCATGCTGGCAATCGGCTTTAACTTTCGTGACAAGAACGCCGGCGTCTTCGCCATGTGGGTCGGCATGCTGGTGATCCTCGCCACCGTGGTCTACAAGATCCTCGCCAAGCTCAACGAATAAATCCGTGCGCCTGGCTCGCATTGATTTTGACGGGCTCGTACACTCGGCCGATCCGCTCTTCCTAAGGTTGACCGCCTAGTGTTCGCTCGTCTTTTCGCCCTGCCGTGTTTCCTCCTGATCTGCCTGATGACGCTGCTGCCGATGGCGCCTGCCCAAGCGGTCAGTTTGCCGGGGCTGCTCAGCAACTCGGCGAAAACCCAGCCCGAAGCCCAGGAACCGCTGGGGCAATCCCTGGACGAAGTAATCAAGTCCCTGGAAAACGATCAGCAGCGGACCAAACTGCTGGCAGACCTGAAGAAACTGCGCGACGTCACCAAACAGGCCCAGCCGGCCACCGAGGTCGGTGTTCTCGGACTGATCGGCGGTACCCTGAGCAGTTTCGAAAAGCAATTTTCCGGTGCCGACAGCCCACTCACCCGCTGGTCTGAAGAGTTCGGTCTGGCCAAGGATGAACTGTCGGCCCTGATGATGCCGGCCAATGAGTGGCTGCCGATCATCTTTGCCTTCGCCATGATCCTGATGGTCTGGAGCCTGCTGGCCGCCGCCCTGATCTGGCTTGGCCATCGGGTGCGCATGCGCTTCGGCCTGACCGAAGAACTGCCGCAACACCCCAAGGCCCTCGACATGTTGCGCTTTGCCTTGCGCAAACTCGGGCCGTGGCTGATTGCCTTGGTGATGACGGTTTATATGACTTACGCACTGCCTTCGTCATTGGGCAAAAGCCTGGCGATGGTGCTGGCGTACGCGTTGGTGGTCGGCACCTGTTTTTCGGCGATCTGCGTGATTGCCTTCTCCGTGCTCGACGGCCCGCACCGCCATCGCGCCTTGTACATTCTGCGTCATCAAGCTTTCCGGCCGTTGTGGCTGATCGGCAGTTTCGCCGCGTTTGGCGAAGCCCTGAACGACCCGCGCCTGGTCGCCAGTCTTGGTGTGCACCTGGCACACACTGCCGCCACCATCGCCAACGTACTGGCGGCGCTGTCCACCGGGCTGTTCATCCTGCGCTTCCGCCGGCCCATCGCTCACCTGATCCGCAACCAGCCACTGTCCCGCCGCCTGACCCGCCGCGCCCTGAGCGACACCATCGATATCCTCGGCACCTTCTGGTACGTGCCGGCGCTGGTGCTGGTGTGCATTTCGCTGTTCGCCACGTTCATTTCGGCGGGCGACACCAGCACCGCGTTGCGCCAATCGCTGATCTGCACCGTGCTGCTGGTGTTGTGCATGGTCATCAACGGGCTGGTACGCCGGCACTCGCTCAAACCGCAACGGACCATCAAGCGTCACGCACTGTATTCCGAGCGACTGAAAAGCTTCTGCTACACCCTCGCCCATCTGTTTGTGTGGCTGGTGTTTATCGAACTCGGCCTGCGAGTCTGGGGCATGTCACTGATTGCCTTCACCGAAGGCGAAGGCCATGACGTCAGCGTCAAACTGTTCAGCCTCGCCTTTACGCTGATTTTCGCCTGGCTGATCTGGATCCTCAGCGACACCGCGGTGCATCACGCCCTCACCCGCTCGCGCAAAGGCCTGGCCAATGCCCGGGCGCAGACCATGATGCCGCTGATCCGCAACGTGCTGTTCGTGGCGATCTTTATCATTGCGTTGATCGTCGCGCTGGCGAACATGGGCATGAACGTCACGCCACTGCTGGCCGGTGCCGGTGTGATCGGCCTGGCGATTGGTTTTGGTGCGCAATCGCTAGTCGCGGACTTGATCACCGGGCTGTTCATCATCATTGAAGACTCGCTGGCCATCGACGACTACGTGGATGTCGGCGGCCACCTCGGCACCGTCGAAGGCCTGACCATCCGTACCGTGCGTCTGCGGGACATCGATGGCATCGTGCACACCATCCCGTTCAGCGAAATCAAAAGCATCAAGAACTACTCCCGGGAATTCGGCTACGCGATCTTCCGGGTGGCGGTGCCCTACAACATGGAAATCGACGACGCGATCAAACTGATGCGCGAAGTCGGGCAGAAGATGCGCACCGATCCGCTGCAACGACGCAACATCTGGTCGCCGCTGGAGATTCAGGGTGTGGAAAGCTTCGAGTCCGGCAGTGCGATTCTTCGCGCCCGGTTCAAGACGGCGCCGATCAAGCAGTGGGAAGTTTCACGGGCGTTTAACTTGTCGCTCAAGCGGCATCTGGATGAGGCCGGGCTGGACCTGGCGACGCCGCGGATGAGTGTGCAGGTGGTCACGGCCGGCGGTGGCCCACAAAAGGAATAACAGTCACAAATTCGGGTTGGCGGTCAGACTGTCTTCGCGAGCAAGCCCGCTCCCACAGTTGGAATGCAGTCCCCTGTGGGAGCGGGCTTGCTCGCGAAGGGGTCGCCACGGCCGCGCAGATAACAGGGTCAGTCAAACCACATCGACACCCACATGAATCGCATCATGGCGCCAAAACTCCAGATCACAGTCGATCAGCCGCTCATGCTGATCATAATTGACCCGGGCAATCCGCAACCCCGGACTCCCCACCGACACCCTTAGCGCCGCCGCCGCATCCACCGACAACGACGTCGGCACGATCTCGAACCGCACCCGCCCGTAGTGCAAATCGTAGTGCCGCGCGTACAGCTCGGTAATCGACTGATTCAAATCAAACTCGAGAATCCCCGGGAAAAACTGTGGATTCAAATAGTGCTCCACATACAACACCAGACGCCCGTCGATGCGCCGCGCACGGCAAATCTGAATCACGCTCGACAACGCCGGCAACTGCAACCAGGCACACACCGCCGCCGACGCCGGCTGCAAACGCGCTGAAATCACCTCGGTGGACGGCACTCGCCCCTGGGCACTGACCATCGCGTGAAAGTGGCTGCGCTGCATCAAGTTGTAGGCCAGGCGCGGCGGCGAGACGAACCAGCCGCGGCGCTCCTCGCGATAAATCTGGCCCTGCGCTTCCAACTGTAACAACGCCTCACGCACGGTAATCCGTGTGGTCCCGAACAACTCACTGAGCTTGCGCTCGGCCGGCAGCTTGCTGCCAGCCGCCAGCAAGCCGTGGTCGAGCTGCTCCTGAAGGACCTGGCCAATGGCTGTCACTGCTTTTGTTGCCTCATCACGCATCAACGTTACCTATCTGGACTAGACCAGCACTGTTTCGGGGCAGAACCGCGCGGCAAAACCCGCTTATCGAACGTTCTGCAAGCCTAGGCAGTGCAGATGACTGAGAGATGACAGCTGCCCAACGGTCATCTTTAAATTCTTTTCAAACCCTGCAATACATCGGCCAAGTCCCTTGCGTAGCGGGCCTTTGCCCATGGTCTACGCTTACCGGGCACCCGCCAATTCCGGGCAAATAAAAGTCCTGCTGGGCGACGACCGACATGAAAGTGTCATCCACTGCCCTTAAATTGGCTCAGGTATTGCTGACCTAGACCAACACAACCGCAATCGCAGCGTTGAAAACGCCCAAAGGAGCTTCGGATGAAACAGCTTTTCCTGGCATCACTGTTAGGCTCGACCATTGCCATGTGCACCGCCGCCATGGCTGCTGATACGGATTTGAAAACTTTGGAAGCCGCTGCGAAAGCGGAAGGCGCCGTCAACAGCGTCGGCATGCCCGATGACTGGGCCAACTGGAAAGGCACCTGGGAAGACCTGGCCAAGACCTATGGCCTGAAACACATCGACACCGACATGAGCTCGGCCCAGGAAGTGGCCAAGTTCGCCGCTGAAAAAGACAACGCCAGTGCCGACATCGGCGACGTGGGCGCCGCTTTCGGCCCGATCGCCGTCAAACAAGGCGTGACCCAACCGTACAAACCAACCACCTGGGCGCAAGTCCCGGACTGGGCGAAAGACAAGGACGGCAACTGGGCCCTGGCCTACACCGGCACCATCGCTTTCATTGTGAACAAAAAACTGCTGCACGGTTCCGAAGCCCCGAAAAGCTGGGCTGACCTGAAAACCGGCAAATACAAAGTCTCCATCGGCGACGTGAGCACCGCCGCTCAAGCCGCCAACGGCGTCCTGGCCGCAGCATTGGCCAACGGCGGCGACGAAAAGAACATCCAGCCTGCATTGCTGATGTTTGCCGAGATCGCCAAGCAAGGTCGTCTGTCGCTGGCTAACCCGACCATCGCCACCATGGAGAAAGGTGAAGTGGAAGTGGGCGTGGTCTGGGACTTCAACGGCCTGAGCTACAAGGCCAAGATGACCAACCCGGATGACTACGTGGTGCTGATCCCGTCCGATGGCTCGGTGATCTCCGGCTACACCACCATCATCAACAAATACGCCAAGCACCCGAACGCCGCCAAGCTGACCCGCGAGTACATCTTCAGCGACGCCGGCCAGACCAACCTGGCGCGCGGCAACGCCCGTCCAATCCGTGCCGAGCACCTGACCCTGCCGGAAGACGTGAAAGCCAAGCTGCTGCCGAACGAGCAGTACAAAAAAGTAACGCCGATCAAAGACGCCGACGCATGGGAGAAGACCTCCAAGGCCCTTCCTCAGAAGTGGCAGGAAGAAGTCATTATCAATATGCAATAACGCGGTAGCCCAAACACTGGGGATCTAATGTGGGAGCGGGCTTGCTCGCGAAAACGGTTTCACATTCAACACATGTGTTGACTGACACACCGTCTTCGCGAGCAAGCCCGCTCCCACACTGGACCGAGTAAAACCTGAGCTTTTCGAATTACCTGTTTTGCGGAGTCATCGCCCCTATGAAGCACAACGTCATCCTTGTCGTGCTCGACGGCCTCAACTACGAGGTCGCGCGCCACGCCATGGGGCACCTGCAGGCTTACGTCGGCGCAGGACGCGCAGCGCTCTACAAACTGGAGTGCGAACTGCCGGCCCTGTCCCGACCGCTGTATGAATGCATCCTGACCGGCGTTGCGCCGATCGACAGCGGCATCGTCCACAACAACGTCTCGCGCCTGTCCAACCAGCGCAGCATCTATCACTACGCCCGCGACGCCGGCCTCGTCACCGCAGCAGCGGCCTATCACTGGATCAGCGAGCTGTACAACCGTTCGCCGTTCGTGGCCGCTCGGGACCGTCACACCGACAACCCGGAACTGCCGATCCAGCACGGGCATTTCTACTGGAGCGATCACTACCCTGACTCGCACCTGTTCGCCGACGCGGAAAACCTGCGCCTGCGTCACGCACCGAACTTTCTATTGATACACCCCATGAACATCGACGACGCCGGGCACAAGCACGGCCTCGACACCCCGCAATACCGCAACAGCGCCCGCTCGGCCGACATCATCCTGGCCGACTACCTGCAAACCTGGCTCGACGCCGGTTACCAGGTGCTGGTGACCGCCGACCACGGCATGAACAACGACCGCTCCCACAACGGCCTGTTGCCGGAAGAACGCGAAGTGCCGCTGTTCGTCCTCGGCGACGCCTTCAGTTTCAACGCCGGCGCCGCACCGAAACAGACGGAAATCTGCGGCACCGTCTGCGAACTGCTGGGCGTGGCCCACGACAAACCTGTGTGCCGGGAGCTGCTCAAGTGAACGCCATGACCCGTGGTAAATGGCTGGCAGCCTTATGCCTGGTGCCCTTCGCGATTTTCTTTATCGTGTTCGAGATCGCCCCGCTGTGCTGGGTGATGATCAACAGCGTGCAATCGGAAGAGTTCGGTTGGGGCATCGAAAACTTCACCAAGATCTTCAATTCGAAGTTCTATTTGCAGGCGATCCAGTACAGCCTGGAGATCAGCTTCTGGTCCAGCGTGTTCGGGATCATCATTGCGGTGCTCGGCGCCTACTCGCTGCGCCGGGTCGATTCGAAGCTGCGCAACTTCGTCAACGCCTTCGCCAACATGACCAGCAACTTTGCCGGCGTGCCGTTGGCCTTCGCCTTCATCATTCTGCTGGGCTTCAATGGCAGCTTCACGATCATGCTGAAGCAGGCCGGGGTCATTCAGGACTTCAACCTGTACTCGAAAACCGGGCTGATCATTCTCTACACCTACTTCCAGATTCCCCTGGGTGTGCTGCTGCTCTATCCGGCCTTCGACGCATTGCGCGAAGACTGGCGTGAGTCCGCCGAACTGCTGGGCGCCAGTGGCTGGCAGTTCTGGCGCCACATCGGTTTGCCGGTGCTGACCCCGGCGCTGCTCGGCACCTTCGTGATCCTGCTGGCCAACGCCCTCGGCGCCTACGCCACGGTGTACGCCCTGACCACCGGCAACTTCAACGTGCTGCCGATCCGTATCGCGGCGATGGTCTCCGGCGATATTTCCCTGGACCCGAACATGGCCAGTGCGCTGGCGGTGGTGCTGGTGGGCCTGATGACCTTCGTGACCGTGATCCATCAATGGCTGTTGAA
>Ga0105857_1000077_pt1 | contig 40320 bp, 36 predicted proteins | sample OrgsoiDNA_201061_FD_89682 | JGI IMG/M metagenome (GOLD analysis project Ga0105857, IMG submission 89682) | Permafrost soil microbial communities from the Arctic, to analyse light accelerated degradation of dissolved organic matter (DOM) -... | ecosystem: Environmental > Terrestrial > Soil >...
ATCCAACAATCGACACAGGGCAGGTCGTCCCCTTTTGGTAAGGCCGCTCTTCCCGGCATCTTCATAAACCGCGACCAGAGTTAAATTGCGGGCGGTAGCGTATTCTTCGATGACATCTAACTGATTTCGGGTTGAATATTCTTGTCGTTCAGTCGACATTCGGACGTAGGCGACTGCGCGGCCCGTCGCCAGCGGCAGCGGCAGCGGCAGCGATGTTATTTCTGGTTTTTCGCGTAGCTCAACCATCCTTGGCCTCATTGAGTAGCGGGTGACGGAACTAGAGTTGATTTTGCTCAAGCACTATGTGACAGAGTTGGCAGAAAATCTCCGAATGGAAAAATTAACTTACGCAAGATACCGCATGGGTCTTGCTATGGACCGCATTGTTAAAGCGTCGACGGAGGAGGAGAAGCGCCGGGCAACTAAATGGGCTCTGGCATGGAGTCTCTCGACCGGTGTGGCTATTCCCTCATTCATAAAACTAAGGACACGTAGGTTTGCTAAATCGAAGCTAGAGCTCAGGAAAACCTTCGCGGACGGCGAGCATTGCCTGCTCCCGAGCATTGAGCATCCTGAGCCGCTCTCGCCACCATCCTGGGTCCAGCAGCAAGTTCGAGGCAACGGTTCTCTGTCGGTCAGCACCAACCGATTCAGTCGTGGTTGAACACGGCGGCGGGTCAATACGTTGGGCTCGGCAGTACTCAAGCGCATCGGCCAGCTCACCATCCTCGAGCATTTCCCGACACGCCTTTGCATAACTCAGTGCATTTTCCATTTGGTGATGCTCGATATTGAATAAAATCTGCGCAGTTTACTTGGCGCGAAGCCGCAAAAGATACGTAAATTGTCACACTGCGCAGGCTTAGGGTAAATGTCACCGAGGCCTTTGAAATTACTGTGCAGCTGCCACCGAGCTAGCCGGGGCAGAACTCAGTCGCTCAATCATGGAATGAATGGCTGTCATTTGCACCCCTGACTTAAACGCATAACTGGCGCCGGTGTATCCGGTCCAATCCCAGCATCCTTTTTCATTCAGGAGCGGCAAATCGTCCACCTGTGGGTATAGCACTATGATGTTGTTAGTGTCAGCCCAGTCGTTGTAGCTGCTCTTACCGTAAAAATCATCCTGGACGTATTTCGCCGACTGTAGGCAGCCGTGGAAGGCAACGTGGACCTTGCAGCCACCACTGGTGCAGCTGGCAGGCACGTAAAGGAAGGCGTCTTCAGCCATGCTTGAACCGGCGTTTGCGAACTCGCGCTGGTTGAACGTGAGCAGCTGTCCTGTACGAGCCGTGGCCGCTGGCTTGAGCGTACCGTATATTTGGCTGAGTATTTGACCAGGCTGATCGTACGGGGTCTTGCCCACAGTGCAATGACTAATGAACGGAGCTGCGTTCACTTCGCATGTGTTTCCGAACGCTGGTGTGATGAGCGCATGTCCCGACGGGACGGTTTTGACGTACTTCACATTTTTATTTGGAACACCGATCCCCTGGAAAAACGCGACTGTGGTGTTCACTGCTGGCTGGTATACCACTTTGTCATTAGTTCCACTAAATACGTAAATCCGGCTCTTCTTTAGGTTCGCCACCGGGTCTATCTCCCCCATCGTCGCGAAGCGTTGCGCCGCTGAGACCATCAGCGTAGAGGACAACGGCCAGGTAAAAGGCATTCCCATGCAACTGAAAATACCTGGAAGATTAAAATATTGGCCCGCTGCACAGTAATACGGGCCGCCGGCGACGATACCAGAGCCGACGACCGAGCCCGAATAGGCCACCTGATATTGCACTGCCATAAATGCCCCGGAGGACAGGCCTGAGACGGACGTTGCGTCAGTACTCGCGCCTAAGGCTGGTAGCGGGTTGCTAGCCTGTACCGATGCGGACAGAGTAGCGGCGAAGGCGATAGCGAAGAGTGAGGACAGAATTTTCATTGCAGCTCCTAGTGAATATTTCAATTGGGGCCAACGTCAACGCAAAGTGCTTCGTCACAAAATTGCTGCGACGCACAATAAGACGTTTCCGATACTCCCACAAAAATCCGACTAAAAACTCAATCAATGTCACCGGTGGTAAAAATACAAATATTCTGGAGCACTAACAATTGCCGAATGCCACGCTAGGTGATGAGAAAGCAAAATCGGGCCCGCTGACCCTCCGCGCTGTTACAGAGGGAGTATTCCTAGACAGCCCCGGGTAGCCAGCAACCCTACGTTCCCAAATGCCATCATGCGGGCAGATGCAATGTCTGCACCTAGCGGCTAGAACGGAGGGCATGGCCCCCATCCGGCGAGGTCAGTCCAGTTTGAAGGGAGCATTTCCTGCTCTGGATAGTTCCGTATTTTTGATCAATACCGCGACAGAACCTTCCTAGCTGTACAGGCGGCGCTATTACAAGCGGCACTGTCTTAGTCGCCCTAGCCACGCTCATTTTGAACCACCTTCAGCCACGTCGGGACAGCGAGTCAGAACTCCTCCCACTCGTCGGCGCCTCCCACAGGCGTGAAGGCGTCGCCCCTCACCTTCGCGGCCACCAATTGGCGTTCGGGCCGCGCAACGATTTTGGCTGCTGGTTTGACTGCGGTCTTTTGGGTCGGCCGCAAGGCAGGTTTAGCGGATGTCGACAACACTCGTGACACTACCGCCGGGCGCTGTCTAGTTTCATCGAGCTTAAAGATGCTGACTGCCAGGGCCAGCTTCGTGGCCTGATCCTGCATCGCCTCAGCCGCTGCTGCGGCCTGCTCCACCAGAGCCGCGTTCTGCTGCGTCACATGGTCCATTTGCGCGATGGCGTCGTTGATTTGCTCGATACCGTGAGTCTGCTCGCTGCTCGCGCTACTGATCTCGGCCATGATATCGGTCACCCGGCGGATGCTGTCGACCACCTCGTCCATCGTGCTACCGGCCTGCCCCACTAGTCGCGTACCGGCCGCCACCTTACCGACCGAATCGTCAATCAATGCCTTGATTTCCTTAGCCGCGCCGGCCGAACGCTGCGCTAAGTTACGCACCTCCGACGCCACAACCGCGAAGCCACGTCCCTGCTCGCCGGCGCGCGCCGCTTCGACCGCAGCATTGAGTGCCAGGATGTTGGTCTGGAACGCTATACCGTCGATCACTCCGATAATGTCGACGATCTTCTTGGACGACTCGTCGATTGAAGCCATTGTGCGCACCACGTCCGACACCACGGCGCCGCCGCGCACCGCCACATCCGACGCCGACGCTGCCAGTTGGTTGGCTTGGCGCGCATTGTCGGCATTCTGCTTGACGGTCGATGTCAGCGCTTCCATCGACGACGCGGTCTCCTCCAACGAACTGGCCTGCTGCTCGGTGCGCGAGGACAGATCGAGGTTGCCGGCGGCGATCTGGCATGAGGCGGTGGCGATGTTGTCCGTCCCTTGTCGTACGTCGCCAACGATGGTCACCAGGTTGGTCGACATATCGTGTAGCGCTTGAAGTAACTGGCCCGGCTCATCGGCAGCATAGCTAGTAGCAGCCGTATGATCGTGGTCGACCAGGTCTCCGTCGGCCACGCGCCGCGCCACTGCAACGGCCTTGTTGATTGGCTGTGTGATGCCACGCGTGAGCCACCAAGCGAATAGCACGCCAAAGGAGACCACCAGCACAGCTAGTAACATCAGCAGGTTGCGACTTCGGATAGCGACGGCATCATTCTCGGCGGCAGTGTCGTCAATGATCTTGCGCTGGTGGTCGAGCAGCGCCTGAAGGCCTTTTTCATACTGGACCGACAGCGGCAAGAACTCTTGATCCATCAGGCGCTGGGCAGTGGCCGCGTCGCCGGCCGCTTTAGCTTTAGCGATGGCGTTACGTGCGGCCATGTACTTGTTGCGTGCCTGCGCTACTGCGTCAAGCATCGCCCGGTCCTCCTCGGTAGCGAGTTCATCGATTTTCTTGAGCAGCTCACCGACGATGTGCGTGGAGTTGGCAGTATCGGCCGCGAAGAACTCGCTCAGCGTTGAGTCTTCACTCTTGGCAATGGCACTTGTCCGGCGAATGCCAGCGAAGACGTGGCGGTACATATCGCTTAGCATACGCTCCTTGGCCACCGGCACGTCCATCATGGCGCGTGTGGCGCCAGCCACGCCTTGCAGGCGGTAAATGCCCAAACCAGTGATCAGGATCAGGACGGCGAGGATGACAGTGAAACCCATACCCAAGCGCTTGCCTATGTTTAGGTTACTGAAGTTCATATGCGTATCTCCCAGTCAGTTTTATGGTTTCCATTCCATAGTAGCCCTGCCAGGCGCTACAGACCAGCCTATTTTCAACAGGCCGATTTCATGCACAGCTTTCCCCCATTTACGCCAAGTGAATCAATAATTGACTTGGAACAAAGGCCTATATTGACAATCAAACCCAGTTGGTGGAAAAGTCTTCACCTCCTCGGCTGTCGCGTGCAGAAAGGTTCCCTATTGGGCACTAGCTTTGCGAGGCTAAACCGAAGGCACATCTTATAGTGGAAGTGAACCTATATCAGCTCTCGTACGATTTCGAAGGTAATCAGGACGATATGACATGGATGCTACGCGCTTTGGACCGTATCATCCCTCGAACGATAGGAGAAATAATTAATGTGAATAAGTAATCTGAAGGGATACCTTAAGGTTCGCGTGGTTGCCAATAAAATAACAATGGACTGGATGGCCAACTTTTAGAGCACCGTATCGTTATTTTGCGTCCGCAGTTTCATATTTTCCAACTTTAGTGACCGACAAAACGCAATGAGCTAAGCATCTAGACGTCGTGATGATAAAGCGGTCCCTGCAAAGGGTGCCGATATACAGACGCGCTGCCACCCATTTCTGCCGATCGCAGCGGGGCGATTGGCAGGAGTAGCGCTGGATGAGACCGGCATTAAGACAGCATTTCCTTTCAATCCATGTGGCGTATCGAATGAACATTCCTGAAGATTTCCCGCGTGACCATGACGTTTCGAAGCCCTCAGGCACCGAACCAAAACTACCAGCATGGTTCGACAAAATAACTGGTACATACGTTAGTACCGGGCCTGACGAGGAGGTTGCTAAACGGTTCGACATATGCGACGACTTAGCTTCACAACTCGTCGATAAATGTCCAAAAAATCGCAACTCCAAATACTTGCAATTGTCGGAGGTTCAAATTTTGGAGCGCCTATTGGCACAACTGCTTGGTACCGGGTGGGGTAGCGATGCTGAAATGTATTGGGTAGTTCGACGAGTCGCCACATCTCTCGGATGGGAGACTCCAAAAAACGCCACCGTTTTGGCAAGCAAACTTGTCGCGTCCTAAGATGCGTCTGTTGGTCTTCTTAGATTTTGACGACGTACCTGCTGTTCACCGAAAGCAAAATGGCAAAAATGTCGTATTCGCATACGAAGACGAGGCGCTCGATGACTTGCCGGAATTATGGGAATGGTACTTCCATTATTCAACTCGCGCCAATCTGCTAGCACTGCATGACGAATTCGTACCCGAGTACATAATCTGCTCGTCGTGGACATCGCTTATGTCTCGCGAGCAGATTTGTGAGGTACTGCGAAGAAGTAACCTCGACTGCGTCGCGGAAAATCTTCATATAAAATGGCGCACGCCCTATGCAGACAACTCATACAGGCTGACAGGGATTGAGGCGTGGTTAGATGCGCACAACCTTGCAACGCCTCGTCCGTATGTCATTGTTCAGGACGAATCGCCGGTTGGAGCATTCGATCAATTGCCCGGTCAGCGCTTACGGGAATGCGCCTATCAGCTCGACGAATTGCTGTTGGCGGCGATCTGCGCAGTCATCAGCGGGGCCGAGAGCTGGACGACGGTTGTCGAATGGAGCGAAATGAAACTGGATTGGCTGCGCCAGCACCTGCCATTTGTTAACGGGGTCGCGCCGCATGAAACGTTCGGGCGTTTTTTTTCGCTACTCGACGCGACGCAGTTCGAAACGTACTTCGTACGATGGATGAGCGTGATGTGCCCTACACTAGACGGACACCACATTGCAGTCGATGGCAAGGGCGTAGGCCGTACGGATGACGGAAAGAGCAGCGCGATTCATTTAGTGTCGGCATGGAGTAGCGCGAGCGGTTTGAGGTTGGGTCGAGTACGGACCGCCGAAACAAGTGCCGAGATCGCCGCGATACAGGAATTCTTGGCCGCACTGGAGTTCAATGGCGCCATCATCACGATCGACGATATCGGCAGTCAGCACGAAATCGCCGCTGATATCGTCGCCAGGGACGCCAATTATGTGCTGGACGTGAGCGACAATCAATCCGGATTGGCCGAGGCTATCAAACGGTGGTTTGATGACGCCGATGCTGGCAAGATTGACCGCCCGTTCTGGGACCACATTCAGACCGAAAAAGATCACACGCGGATTGAAACCCGGCGCTGCCGGGTTACCAACGACGTCGACCGCCTTGGCCCAAAAAACCTACACTGGGCTGGTCTGCAGAGCCTGATCATGATCGAATCGACGCGCGAATTAATCGATCGAGAAGGTGGGTGCACGGCTAACGTCGAACGGCAATATTACGCCAGCAGTCTGTCGGCAAAAGCGGCACACCTGGCCCATACTCTCCGGGCAAAATGGGGCACCGAAAATTGCATGCACTGGATGCTCGACGTTGCATTTCGCGAGGACGATAGTCGCATCCGCGTCGGCGCAGCCGCACAGAACTTCGCCATCCTCCGCAGAATAGCCCTTAATCTACTAAAAAACGAAAAGACTACCAAGCTCGAAATAGCCAGCAAACGCTTAAAAGCGGGCTGGTGCACCGACTATCTTGCCAAGGTCCTAGGCCTGCGAACCTGATCCTTCTAGTTCGCCCTGCGGTCATGCGCAATCGTCACGGTGAGATAATATCGCGTCGGCTCCAACAGTCGACCGACGACAGCAACGAAATTGGTATTCCTGACCTTGCGCAATATCGAAAAAGACTGGAAGATGGCCCTGCGGACCTGGAAGCAAGCGTTCAACGGCTTCGGCATCATGTTTCGCGAAAGATTCACGAACTCAATTCAGTAGAACTGAACCACCAGAGGCCAGCCCACAAAAATCCTGAAATGCTCCGGGCCTAACAGCGAAGGACGCACGCCTAAACCAAACCCGAGGTGGGGCAAAATGAGTGTGGTTCAGCTAAATTGAGAGATGGGAGGAGCGTACATGATTAGCGCAAATGATCTCAGAAGCATTCCAATCTTTCATGTGCTTGATCAGCAGGTATGCGAGAGGTTTAGTGCAACGGCCGCTGATCTATGGCTGAATGCTGGAGAGTGGTTAGTGCACGAAGGGCAACCATCAAGCTTCTACGTTCTTCTACAAGGTAGTGTAGCGATCTCGAAGGAATTAAACGGCCGGGCCCAGGTTCTTCACACCTCCCCTAGCGGCGTCTACTTTGGAGAAGTGCCAATTTTCCTTGGCAGTCCCTCGCTGGTTTCGATTCAAGCACAAGAGCCGTGCCGTGTTGCCAAATTTAAGCAGCAACAAATTCAAGAGTTAGTTCGGAACTTTCCATTGTTCGGTGAGGCCCTTTTCGCAGTAATAAATGAACGACTCTCTATGGTCCAGGGCATTGCAAAGGACACGCCAAGTGCTCGGGTGCAATTACGAGGCGAAACAAAGGATCGAGACTGCCATACTCTCAGGTCGTTCCTTTTTGCCAACCGCATTCCCTTTGAGTGGCATCCCGCAAACGCAGCCAATCGGGACCAGCCTATAGAGATTGAGATCGAGGGTAAAAGATTTGATGGCGAAGTCTCATTGCGGAGAATTGCAGAGGCACTGGGACTTCCAACGCATCCGACCCTCCACTGCTACGACTTTGTAATCGTCGGTGCGGGCCCCGCCGGGATGGCCGCTGGTGTCTATGCAGCGTCGGAAGGCTTGAGTACGCTCATTGTAGAGCGAGCTGCAGCAGGTGGACAGGCGGGGTCGTCATCGAAAATTGAAAACTATCTCGGATTTCCGGGGGGGATTTCAGGGGACGAACTCAGCGGTAAAGCCTATCGGCAGGCAAGGCAGTTTGGCGCAGAGATCATCCTTACCCGGCAGGTGACGTCTATCGCGCATGACAGCAAGCGCTTTTGCATCAGCATCGATGGATCAGAAACACTTCATGGCAAAGTAGTGCTCATTGCCTCTGGCGTAGAATGGCGTCGGCTCAGAGCGGAGGGTGTCGACCGACTACTTGGCCGTGGCGTTTTCTATGGAGCATCGAGGACGGAGGGTAGCTTGCTAAACGGCAAGCAGGTTTACATAGTTGGTGGAGGGAACTCCGCAGGCCAGGCAGCCATGTTTCTGTCAGGACATGCCGCTGAGGTCCACATTGTGGTCAGGGGCCCTGGCCTAGCTGCAAGTATGTCGCGTTATCTGATTGATCGACTTGAGGCAAAGGGCAACATTCATTTACAAACCCATACTGTCGTTGACAAGGTGGAAGGTGAGGAATCATTGGAGCGCCTGGTGCTACGCAAGCAAGCGCTCAATTGTGGTGTCCACTTAGTGACGAAGCCAGCGGATGCTTTGTTCATCATGATCGGGGGCGACGCGCGCACAGAGTGGCTACCACTTGAAGTTGAGCGTGACTCAAACGGCTACATTCGAACCGGACAACAAGTCTCGACATGGTCCCTACCGCGCAGTCCATATCCGCTAGAAACCAGCATCCCCGGCCTATTCTGCGCCGGAGATGTTCGCTCCGGTTCTATAAAACGAGTTGCCAGCAGCGTTGGAGAGGGCAGCATGTCCGTCTCCTTTGCACATCAGTTTCTCGAAGGAATGCCCGACTCCTGAATATTTTCCCAAAAGAGTCTAGGTGTAACGACCTGAGTTTGAAACGGCTCGATAGTATTTCAGCTGATTTTAGGCCGAGAATGCAGCAGTATTCGCGACCATTAAAGAAACCTGAAGGCCCTAACCTGTGAGCCAAAGTGGGACTGGTCCAGCGTGCACGAGATCCTTCTTGTGGCACTTGGCGGTCCAACATTTTCCTCCACCGCCTACACTCGTGATGAGTACGCCAACAATCTGCAAGCTCCAGTTTTACCGTCGAATTTGCATAGTTCGATGCAAGGAGATTTCACGCTCATGCGTCAAGCTCCTGTAGTCATCGAAGGCGGCCAAGTGACTGCTGCACACGAATTATATTGATAAGTGTACGGAGGGCAGGATGATTGTGTCTTCTGCTGCTGTAGTACATATGAAATGGCTCCCCTTTCACGGAATATTCGGGTAACACTTTCCGCAAGCTGCCATTTTCCAATTCCTCGGTTATGCGTTGCTCCAGCAAATAAGCCAGGCCCACGCCAGCTTTCGCTGCAGCGACAGAGGTCGCCGTGTCATTAATTGTAATCAAGCCAGGAACTCTCACATTGAACCGCACTCCTTCGCGTGAAAGCTCCCACTTATAGCTTGAATTGTCACCCAGCAATAGCTGAAGACAATTATGATTTACCAAGTCGTCAGGGTGTGAAGGGACGCCTCGATTTTTGAAATAAGCAGGCGCTCCGACAACAATCCATTGTTGCGGCCCACTTAACGGGACGGCAACCATATCCTCGGGGACATAGTGCCCATATCGTATCCCTGCATCATAACCTTCCGCCACGATATCAATCGGCCTATCTTCGACGACTACCGTCAGGCGCACGTCGGAGCAAACCTTAGAGAATTCAGGGAGAGCTGGTTCAATTAACAAGTGCGCGGCGTCCGCAAAAACGTTGATTCGCAGCTCGCCATAACGACCTGCGCCAGGTGCGTCGACCTCAGCCAATGCGCGCCCAATTATGTCAAAACCCTCCTCCAAACCCTGCGCGAGTTCGCGACCGGTATCAGTAGGGGAAACAGAGCGGTTCGAACGGTTGAGTAGCTTTGTGGCCATCCGATCTTCCAACCTGCGCATGGCATGACTCACAGCTGAGGGTGTCAAACCCAGCTGAATGGCGGCCCCCTTGAAACTGCGGGTTCGCATAACAGTCAAGAAAACTCTGAGATCAGGAAGATCAATACGGTCAAATAGGGTCATAAGTGAATTAAAATCATTGCGATGATGAAATGACCTCATCTCAAATCATATCACAGAGGTTCCGATTCGAGCTATAACTATGGCCTTAACTGAACTGCGCTAATTCCTGCCAACTAAAACAGCAAGTTATCATCATCCGCGCAGTTCAAAATTAGCGACCTGGGAAGGAAGCACGTACTGTCTACCGGCGGCTTTGCTGCCATAGGTTCAGCCGTAGCGATGGCATTAGTGACGCAAGGAGTGAGGAGCGCTGTGAACCACAAGCCGGCAGACTGTGTCGGTGCATTCCTTTTCCTCACATCAGAGGATTAATCTGGATAGTTCATTGGATAGACACTCGAAATCAACGGTGGGCAATTTATGCCATAAAAATACAAAATAAAATAAAACAGAGATTACTTCCTCCCCGGAAGTCACGTACATATCATGTTGTGTTATCCCCACTGGAGTAAGCTCACTTTCACCCGAATTGGTGTCAAATTCTAAAACCTATAGTGCATGCTATTGAGCGGTTCTATCCCATTGATTTCTCTGGCGCAACTAGGACTCAATAGGCATACGCAGAATTCGGAAAGAATAATTCGCCAACGCCGAATGATGTAACTCCACCCAATTGCGATATTTATATAAATCAGATTTAAGCGTCACTCTAATCCCCTTCCCCCTTTCGTACCTCTTTGCTCACTTTTTGCCCACTTCAGATTATGAATAGCGTTCCCAATAGCAGTTCCCAGATGCCACATATCATTGCGCCGTATGGTGCCGGCTTGGCCGATCTGGCGTTGGCCATCGGCGGACTGGCCATAGGCACCGGCGAGTTCGCCTCCATGAGTATCCTGCCCATCGTCGCCAACGACCTGCACACCTCGCTGCCCGACATGGGCCATATGATCAGCGCCTACGCACTCGGTGTTGTCATCGGCGCGCCGCTGCTTACCATCTTCTTCGCGCGCACGCCGCGCCGGCTGCTGCTGGTCTGCCTGATGTTGATGTTCTCGCTGGGGAATCTGATGGCCGCGCTGTCGACCAATTACAGCATGCTGATCGCCGCGCGCTTCCTGGCCGGCATCCCGCATGGCGCGTATTTCGGCGTGGCCGCGCTGGTGGCCGCGTCGATGGCCGAACCGGAAAAACGCGGCCAGGCCGTGTCGCGCGTGATGCTCGGCCTGACCGTAGCCAACATCATCGGCGTGCCGATGGCGACGTGGCTGGGGCAGGGCCTGGGCTGGCGCTCGGCCTTCTTGGCCGTCGGCGCGATCGGCCTGCTGACCATGCTGATGGTGCGCATCTTCGTGCCGAAAGTGGCGGCCGGCGATTCCAGCCCGATGCGCGAGCTGGGCGTGTTCCGCCGTCTGCAAGTGTGGCTGACGCTGCTGATGGTGGCGATCGGCTTCGGCGGCCTGTTCGCCGTCTACACCTACATCACGCCAATTTTGCTGGAAGTGACGAAAGTGTCGCCGTGGGTGATCTCGGTGCTGCTGGCCCTGATCGGCGTCGGCATGACCATCGGTAACGTGGTCGGCGGCTGGCTGGCCGACCGTTCTCGGCTGTGGACCATCTTCGGCATGCTGATCTGGAACGCAGTCGCGCTGACGGCGTTCTCTTTCACCTGCGTCAACGTGTGGGCCGTGGCCGTGAATATGTTCGCGTTGGGAGCCGGCATCGCCGTGGTACCGGCCGTGCAGACGCGCTTGATGGACGTGGCCGGCGACGCGCAGGCCGTGGCCGCCGCCCTGAATCATTCCTCGTTCAACATCGCCAACGCGCTGGGCGCGTGGGCCGGCGGTACAGCCATCTCAATGGGACTGGGACTGCGTTCGACCGGCTGGGTTGGCGCCTTGTTGGCTCTCGGTGGCATCGTGGTGCTGGGCGCGACTATCGCAGTCGACCGACGTCGCACGGACGTGACAATCGCCATGCTTACTCGATTCACAGCGTAACCGCTGCACGATACAGTTCGAAAAACAGAGATCCCCAGTTGAAAACACGTTTACACAAAATCCCGCGCCACCGCCAAACATGCTACGGCCACAATTGCGCCCCAAACCAGTACTAGGAAATAACTATGAATCGCAACATCGCTTCCCACAACCCCGCAATTCGGCAGGACATGGCCAACTTAATCACGCGCGTTCCCGAGCCAACCATGTCGGGGCCGAGCCCGTTCCTGCTCATCGCTCACCACGGTCCTCAGACGCTGCCACCGAATAATGATGGGTTACCGTTTACTCGGCATCCCCACCGAGGCTTTGAAACGGTCACCTTTATACGGCATGGAGCCCTGATGCATGAAGACAGCAGAACGGGTTCGCGGGTTGTGCATGCGGGCGGAGTGCAGTGGATGACGGCTGGGTCCGGCGTAACTCACAACGAGTCCGCACCGCTTGAGCTTCGGCGCGACGGCGGTTATCTAGAAGTGCTGCAGCTCTGGGTCAATCTTCCGAGTCGTCTGAAGGGGGTAGCGCCGAACTATGTCGGGCTGGAAGCCTCCAATATTCCGAACGTATCGATGGACGCAGGCCGAGTTAGCGTACACGTGGTTGCCGGCCGGTTCGGCGATACAGAAGGCGCAATGCAGTCACTGACGGATACCACTATGTTGACGATCGAATTCAACGCCGGCGGCATGGTTACACTGCCTGCGACAGTCGGCCGTTCGATCTTCCTGTACGTCGTTGAAGGCGCAATCAGCATCGGTGGCCAGACGATCGAGCAACACACTCGTATCGAATTCGACCAGGGCGGCGATGAGATCACCCTTGGGGCAACGGATAACGCATATGTCATCTATGGTCACGCTCCACTGATCGACGAGCCAGTCGCTGCACGGGGCCCCTTCGTCATGACGACTTACGAGGAGGTTGTAGAGGCAGTCCGGGACTTTCAGGACGGTCTCTACAACTGACGACCAGAAATATAGAGAAAGCGCCTCGGAGTCTGGGCGACGGAACTGCTTCTTGCTATAGGAGGGCTGTGTGACAGCCCAAACATGTTATCCGGCAGTGATCGGCAGCGGTCATGACTTCGAGCGAACTAGACGAGCCCCTGTTCTTTTAGCCGACGGTATAGTGTGCGTTCGCTGATTCCCAAATGAACAGCCAACTCCTTCCGCGTACCGCTGAAGCTGGGGAACAGCTCGGCAAGCGTGGAGCCAGCGTCATGAAGCGCCACGCTGGCAGTAGCGCTACGGCCAGGGGGTGCGACGGGCAGATGCTCGACACGTATTACACCATCGTCGGCAAACAAACTGGCCCTCTCCAGAACATTACGCAACTCCCGGATATTACCGGGCCAAGTGAGTTCCTGCAGCGCCGCCAGTGCGCGGGCATCCATTGTAAGTTTGCGTTTCCCTGCACCCATACGTTGCAGAAACGAATGGACCAGTAGAACGATATCTTCCGCTCGCTCCCGCAGCGGTGGTAATTGAATTGGAAAAGCACTGATGCGGTAATACAGATCTTGCCGAAACTCTCCCTGCGCCATCATCTTTTCTAGCGGCTTGTGAGTTGCGGCAACTAGCCTGAAATTCGCATCTTGGGTTTCGACACTACCGACCCGTCGGTACGTCCCTGATTCGATTAAGCGTAACAGCTTGACTTGCATCGCCAGCGGCACATCACCTATTTCATCGAGGAATAACGTACCGCCCTGGGCCGTCTCGACCAGACCCGGCTTGCGCGAGGTTGCCCCTGTAAAAGCTCCCTTCTCATGGCCGAACAATTCGCTTTCAAACAGGGTTTCCGTCAATCCTGAGCAATCGACCACCACGAACGGGCCGGTGGACCGCTCACTGGTCTCATGTACGGCACGCGCAAACAACTCCTTGCCAGTTCCGGACTCGCCAAGCAGCAAGACCGGCAACATCGAGGGAGCGACACGCTGAAGCGCCGACAGGACCTGGTTGAACGCCGTCGAGCGGCCGACCAATCCCTCCGCGCTCGGACGTGCGGATGCACTGCGTACAACCTCAAGCCGTTCGACATACGCGGTGATCGTGCCGGCTTCGTCAAAAATCGGGCGCAACTCGACGGCGACGTGTTCCGGGCCGCGCGGCGTATGGTGAATGTGTAGCACGCGGTCCGGCCCACGCAGTTCCTGCGCTTTTTTCATTGGGCAATGTTCACCAGCTTGGTCACAGGGCACCTCGTAATGGTGTGAAATGCGATAGCATTTTTGTCCAATAAACGGTTGGTCCCTGGCGCCGAACTGTCGCTGATACGCGACATTCGCTGCCAGGATGTTGTAATCAGGATCGAGCACGATCATCGGATGTATTTCGTGTTCAAGAAACGAGATTAACAACTGCACCATAGGGTAGCGCAGCGATGGCTCGACGAGGGGGATAAGTTGGGTTGGCATTTGGGCTCCTGACATCTCATCATAGTCACCCAACACTGCCAGTACGTCAAGTGGCACTGCCATTGGCAGTATCCGCCTATCTATTCCAAATTAGGCCGATGAACGATAGCCAATAAAAAATTATATAAATCAAATACTTGCCATCCATTTTGCAAAGAAGCTGACTCTGGCACAGGTTTTGCTGTATGTGCCTTATCCCCACGAAGGAAGAGACAGATCATGACCGCAACACCACTGCATGTAGAAGGCTTTTTTGATCCCAACACCAGCACCGTAAGTTATCTAGTGCTGGACCCGGTTAGCCGCCATTGCGTATTGATAGACAGCGTGCTCGACTACGATCCGAAGTCGGGCCGTACCAGCACGGCATCGGCCGAACTTCTAATCGCCCGAGTCGCGGCGTTGGATGGCAAGGTCGAGTGGATATTGGAGACCCACGTTCATGCGGATCATTTGACAGCCGCGCCTTACCTTAGGAACGCGCTGGGCGGCAAGATAGCCATTGGCCAACACATCGCCGCCGTTCAGCAGACATTTGGTACGCTGTTCAATACCGGCGTCGCGATGGAGCGCGACGGCAGCCAGTTCGACCATCTGTTTGCAGATGACGAACAATTTTCCATTGGGACACTGCAGTGCCGTGCACTTCATACACCTGGCCACACACCTGCCTGCATGACCTATGTCATCAGCAACGGTAGCCAAGATGCTGCTTTTGTCGGCGACACCTTGTTCATGCCGGACTACGGCACAGCGCGTTGCGACTTTCCAGGCGGAGATGCTCGCACGCTTTACCGTTCCATTAACAGGGTACTCAGCCTATCCGAGGATACGGTGCTGTACATGTGCCACGACTACCAGCCGGGCGGCCGCGAGGTGCGCTACGTCAGTACCGTCAGCGAAGAACGCGCCGCCAATGTCCATGTGCATAACGGTATCAGCGAAGATGAGTTTGTGGCCATGCGCACCAGACGCGACGCATCACTAGGAATGCCCACCCTGCTTCTGCCATCGGTACAGATAAATATGCAGGCCGGTCATTTCCCAGAACCCGAAGCGAATGGCATTCGCTATCTAAAAATTCCGCTCAACGCGGCTTAACATTTGAAAATTGATTACGCGGGAACATCTATGGAAATACATCAACTAACGCCGGACTTATCGGTATCGGCTCAAATCCTTCCGGAGGATCTGGCTGCGCTTCAAACAGCCGGAATTCAGTCCGTCATCTGCAACCGTCCGGATGGCGAAGCTGGCGACCAACCCTTGTTCGCTGAGATTGAACGGGCCGCGTTGGCCTTGGGCATTCGGGCGCACTACCTCCCGGCCGAATCGGGGAAGGTAACGGATGAACAAGGCGTCGCCTTCGGAAAGATACTTTCCCAGCTGCCAAAACCGGCACTGGCATATTGCCGTACGGGAATGCGCTCGACTACGATGTGGGCACTGTCGCAGGCAAATCAACAGCCACTCCCGCATATCGTCGATGCTGCAAGGAAGGCTGGTTTCGATATGAAGGGAGTCGTGCGTCGTCTACTCAATCGCGGCCGCACGCCTGTGGACCTGGCAGAGGTGTCGCATGCGGTAGTCATCGTCGGCGGCGGCGCCGCCGGCATCGCCACCGCCTCCAGCCTGCTGGCACGCCATCCCGGTCTCGACGTCGCTATTATTGATCCAGCCGACGTCCATTACTATCAACCAGGTTGGACTTTGGTGGGCGGCGGTGTATTCGATGCTCCGGAGACCGCTCACACCATGGCACGCACAATCCCGCGCGGAGCGCACTGGATCAAGTCTGCCGTGGCTGCGTTCGAGCCTGAGAGCAATGCCTTGATTCTCGACGGATGTAGAGTCGTCAAATATGAACAATTGGTAATTTGTCCTGGACTCAAGCTCGATTGGCAGGCGATCGAAGGCCTACCCGAAACTTTGGGGCGCAATGGCGTCACTTCAAACTACCTGTTCCATCTTGCACCCTATACCTGGGAACTCGTGCAACGCCTTCGCGGAGGCCGCGCAATTTTCACGCAGCCCCCGATGCCGATTAAGTGCGCTGGGGCGCCACAAAAAGCAATGTACTTATCGGCGGATCACTGGAAGCGCCAAGGTGTGCTGGACCAAGTGAATATCCAATTCTGCAGCGGTGGCGCTGTATTGTTCGGCGTTTCCGACTATGTGCCAGCACTGATGGAGTACGTCGACACGTACGGAATCGAACTTAATTTCAGCTACACGCTAGCCAGCGTTGATGGGCCTGCAAAGATCGCCACCTTCAGCCGTACCGGGTCCAATGGTATCAAGGAGTTCGTCAAACGCCCCTTCGACATGCTACATGTAGTGCCTCCACAAGTGGCACCAGATTTTATTCGCGTCAGCCCGCTAGCAGACGCTGCTGGCTGGCTCGACGTGGACCCCGCGACACTACGGCACAAACAGTGGGACAACATTTACGGTCTGGGCGACGTCGCCAATTCGGGCAACGCCAAAACAGCAGCCGCCGCCCGGAAACAAGCGCCTGTTGTTGCACACAACGTACTGGCCTCGATGGGAAAGGCACGCGGTATCGCTCGCTATGATGGCTACGGCTCCTGCCCACTAACGGTGGAGCGCGGCAAGATAGTGCTGGCGGAATTTACCTATGGCGGTAAGGTAGCCCCGAGCTTCCCGTCATGGCTCATTGATGGAACGCGTCCGTCGCGGTTGGCTTGGCTACTTAAGGAGCGCATCCTGCCCCCTCTTTATTGGAAAGGCATGCTGAAGGGCCGTGAGTGGATGGCGAAACCCGAATTGGCGGATCTATGACCGCAAGCAGACAAATGGAGGGGATACTATGATCATTATCTTGCTGCTCGGACTTACGGTAGGCATTATTCTGGCACTCACCGGTGCCGGTGGAGGCATTCTAGCAGTGCCATTACTCGTCTTCGGTGCAGGATTAAGCATGGCCGAAGCCGGCCCTATAGGTTTGCTAGCGGTCGGCTTGGCAGCGACCTTGGGTGCAGTGATGGGACTCAAGAGCGGCATGGTGCGCTACAAGGCAGCCATGCTTATCGCTGGGGTGGGAATAGTTTGCTCCCCTTGCGGCCTATGGCTCGCACAGCGTAGTCCGAATCGGCCGTTATCGGTTGTGTTTTCCATGGTCCTGCTCTACGTTGCATTCAAGGTATATCAGCGATCCAGTTCCGACTCTGCCACACCAGTAGCGTACAAAACGCTGCCACCACCGCCTTGCCAGCTGGACCTCGGGCGCGGAAAATTAAATTGGACTGCGCCCTGCGCCAGAGCACTTGCACTTTCAGGAGTTGTCGCGGGAACCTTGTCGGGATTGCTAGGAGTCGGTGGTGGCTTCGTCATGGTACCTGCGCTGCAACGGTATACGGACCTGACTACGCAATCCGTTGTAGCGACGTCGCTTGCTGTAATCGCGCTTGTCTCAATCGGAGGAGTTGCCGCCAGCGCCGCCTCAGGACACATGCAATGGGCAATTGCTTTGCCTTTTTCCGCCGGGGCTTTGGCCGGCATGATAGTTGGTCGCATGGCAGCATCAAAACTCCCAGGTCAACATCTACAAAAAGCGTTTGCAATAGTGTCTGCTTTAGTGGCCATGGCTCTTTTTACTAAGGCCATATTTTAGGCTCAGCGTATAAAAAGTGTTGGCGGAAATAGATTTCCTCAAATGCACCTTAATAGCAGATATGGTGCGCCGGCATGCGCTGACGCTCCAACTTATCCAGGCCCCTCACAACGCCATGTTAAGCCGTGTAGGCCTCGTTAGTTGCTTCACCGGCGTGATTCAGCACATGCTGCGGAACCAGTCCAGGAGGCAAACACCTGCAAGCAGATGGTTAGCGAGCCAATCCTGCATCCGCGCACGCCGCAGGAACCTATTCCCGAAAAAGGCAACTGCTGCGTGTGTCGACCAACCAGTTCAGCTCCGGCCAGACGGTCCATTACCTGATCTCGTCGGAGTACGCGTACGAGGCTAGTTCGGCGCAACTCAAATTCGGCAACGCCTCTAGTTTCCGTTGAGCATTCAAACGCTGATGACACTACATTTGTTCAGCCTGATATCTCAGTTGATCCTAAAGCCAGAGCAGCTATTGCCCAACCTCTTCATGTCTATCGCAGCGCTTGGGCTCGGCGTCGATACCCGCTCGGTGCTGGAGACTGGCGGCCGCGTTACCTTGGTCGTGGTGTTGTCGCTGGCGATACTCGCGGCTATCGGCTTCGGCCTGATCAAACTGCTGCAAATTTCCTAACATACTCAACCCATCGATGCATATCAACCATGAATCCACTATTAAAAAAAATTGCTGCCGCACTATACCTCCTGTCCCTAAGTGCCCACGCGGCGGACGACCTGAACACTGTACGCGCCGAGGCGACCAGAAAATTCGCCGGCCATGATGTGTTGAGCGTACGCGCTACTCCGATAAAGGGCGTGTTTGAGATCACGCTGGCGCCGGGGCAAATCGTCTACACCGATGCTCATGTCGACTATGCGTTGGCCGGCGCCCTGATAGACATGCACACGCAGGTCAATCTGACCGAGCAGCGCTTGGGGCAACTGCACCGGATCGACTTCACGAAGTTGCCGCTGGCGCAGGCCATCAAAACGATCCACGGTAACGGCGCGCGGAAAATCGCGGTGTTCTCCGATCCCGACTGTCCTTACTGCCACCGTCTCGAGCGCGACACACTGGCCAAGCTGGACAACGTCACTATTTACACCTTTCTGTTTCCGCTTGATCAGCACGCCGATGCGCAGCGCAAGGCCCGCTTGATCTGGTGCGCTGCCGACCGCTCAAAGGCGTGGCAGGACTGGATGCAGGATGGTAACCTTCCTGTAGCACGTGGAGAATGCGTGACGCCGCTGTCGGCCAATCTGGCAATGGGGCAACAGCTCGGCGTGCGCGCAACACCAACCCTGATCCTGTCAAGTGGCGAATTGCTACCGGGAGCCATCGACATCGAGACGCTGGAAATGAAATTGAAGTAGTAATCCCATCGTAAGCGTGATGCCAGAACCGCCTGGACATAGTTGGTGCTGGACTCCAGAGTAGTTCCCACTATTTTTTGGTGGAAACCACTATCGGCACAGTCGCCCGCCCCCCAGAATGACGAAAACTTTCGATAGGTATGATGTCGCTAGCGGAGGCATTACATGCCACGTAAAAGACAGTTGTATTCTGAAGAGCATAAGCGCGAGGCAGTCAAGCTGGTGGGCCAGCTTGGCGCAAGTAAGGCTGGTATCGCCCGCGACCTTGGTGTTGGCGCTGATTAGTTGGGTCGGTGGTGCGGAGAGGCCAACGTAGACGGGCAAGCGGCGGTGCCTAGAACGTTTCTGTGCATAAGTGTGAGCGCATGTGGCCTGAGCTGGCGAAGGTTAAAACGAAACGCGATATATTAAAAAGGCGCTCGGCTACTTCGCAGCCGACCTCAAATGAAGTACCGCTTCATTGCCGAGTATCGAACGATATGGCCAACGCGAAACATGTGCCGCTTGCTCGGCGTATCCACCATTGGCTTCTACGACTGGCTTGACCGGCCCGCAAGCCAGCATGAACGTGAAAATGCCCAGCTACTGCAAGCCATCAAGCAAAGCCATGAAGCCTGCGATGGCACATACGGTTCTCCACGCGTAGTGAGAGACCGTATCGATGCTGGACCGCGTTGCACGGCTAATGCAGGCCGCAGGTATTCAAGCACGGCACAAGCGCCGTCGCGCACCGAGGCAGCTTGAGATGGCAGTGCACGCGATTGCGCCCAACCTGTTGGACCGGCAGTTTGACGCTACTAGACCAAATCAGAAGTTGGCAGCCCCGCACACCAATGGCGGTCTTACAGCATTGCTGCGAGCAGGCCCAGCTCCATCAATATCTAGTTCACCCGGTCAATGTTTTTGACGTCTACGCTCATTATCTTTTGTCCGCAGCGGAAAGCTTCAATGCAGAAATTTTAGCCATCCGGCGAGCGCCAATGCGACCAGACAGCTCCAGCTCGAAAACAGCCAACGCCAAATAGACAGATGCGGGACAAAACCAACGCCACGCACAAAGCCTGCGGTCATAGCTACGAACAACGCAGCGGCTACACCGTGGTCAGCATGGCCAAGTGCATCGGTCATCATAGGTGGATAAAGAGTAGAGACCAGCATGACAGTGACGGCAGTGGCAAGGCTGGGCAGATGGATGCTCGAGGGGGTGCGAACAACACTGGCTCGATCCATCATGATTGCGCCCTGTCGCTGTCACTCGCTTTGCGGCCAGTTTCATTCTCACCCCACATCGCGTTCAAAATAGCCAGCATCAACGCAAAACCAACCCCTAGTACCCACGCGAAATACCACATATTTACTGCTCCTTTGCCTAAATGAACCTGCCATTAGTAGGTGGTATGCTGATTGGCCCTGACATGCGCCGTAGTCACTTTACCGCGCATGATGCGATAGGCCCAAGATGTGTACAACACGATCAAGGGAATGAAGATCAGTGCCGCCCAGAACATGATCGCCAAACTAAGATGGCTCGATACGCTGTCCCACACCGTCAGGCTTGCATCCGGCATCGATGACGATGGCATAACGAACGGAAACATCGAAGCCCCAGCGGTACCTATCACGCCGACTACGGCCATGGAGGAGGCTACGAATGCGGACAATGTGCGACGTATCAGCAACAGCCCTGCTGCCAACGCGGCACCGACAAGACCCATCGCTGGCAACAGCCATAGCATAGGCTGGCGCGCATAGTTGGCCATCCACGCGCCGGCTTCACGCACCACCGACTTGTCCAGTACGTCGGGAGCCGCCGCCATATCAATTACCGAGGTGATGCGGTAGCCATCTATCGATTGCAGCCATATGCCGGCTGCAATGAAGCTGCATGCCAAAACGATCGCCGCACCGATAGCCCCTTTTATCGCGCGGGTCTGTATCACGCCTTCGGTCCGATGCGCCAGGTAAGTACCGCCTTGCAGCGTAAGCATCGCACTGCTGACGACGCCGGCCAACAGCGAAAATGGGTTCAGCAACTGCCAGAAGCTGCCAGTGTAGGTGGATACCAGATAATTGTCGAACTGGAAGGGCACCCCCTGGAGCAGATTGCCAAACGCGATCCCGAACACCAGCGGCGGCAAGGCTCCGCCGATAAATAGTCCCAAGTCCCAAGTGCTGCGCCAGGCCGCGTTGTGAATCTTGCTGCGGTAATCGAATCCCACCGGACGGAAGAACAACGCCCACAATACCAGCATCATGGCCCAGTAGAAGCCGCTGAAAGCGGTCGCATAGACAACTGGCCACGCGGCAAACAAGGCGCCGCCTCCGACAATAAACCAGACCTGATTGCCTTCCCAGTGTGGTCCTATCGTATTGATGACCACACGCCGTTCGAGGTCACTACGGCCTACAAAGGGCAACAGCGTGCCAACGCCCATGTCGTGGCCGTCCATGATGGCGAAGCCAATCAGCAAAAAACCCACAAGTAGCCACCAAATAATTTTCAGAGTGGAATAATCAAGCATGTTGCACCTCCATCATCGTCGCGTCATGGTCATAGCGACCTGTACCCAGGCTGCCCGGCCCTTGACGCGCAAATTTAACCATCAAAAACATTTCGACTGCCAAAAGCGCTGTATAGAAGGCTATGAAACCCGCCAGCGAACCGTACAAATTATTGACACTGAGTGTGGAAACGCTCATGTGGGTTGGCAGCACGCCATAAATAGTCCAAGGTTGGCGACCGTATTCAGCGACAAACCAACCCAGTTCGCAGGCGATCCATGGCGTAGGCAGCATCCACAGCGCCCAGCGCAGCAACCAGGGCCGCTGCGTGCAGGCTGATTTGAGGGTGCTCCAGAAGGCGACCGCAAACAGCAGCAGCATGGCGACGCCTAGCCCGACCATGGCGCGGAACGCCCAGAACATCGGCGTTACACGCGGTACCGTGTCGTTGACGGCTCGCTCGATGATTGCCGGCGTGGCCTGGTTCACGTCGATCACATATTTTTTCAGCAGGAGGCCGAAACCCAGGTCAGCTTTGTATTTGTTGAAGACGTCCAGCGCTGCCCGATCATTGCGATGCTTGCGCAAAGTCTCCAGCGCATTCACAGCGACGATGCCCCGAGAGATTCGGACCCTGCTCTTCTCCTTGATTGCATTGATACCTGGAATTTGCTTGCTCACCGAGCGCGTCCCGATAAGGCCCATTACCCATGGAATCTCGACTTCCCAGTCATTCTTCGACTCAGCCTCGTTGATGCCAGCTACCAACGTCAGGCCCGCCGGCGCAGGCTTGGTTTCCCACATCGCCTCCATGGCCGCCATCTTGGTCTGCTGGGCTTCGCCAACGGTGTAACCTGACTCGTCGCCGAGCACGATGACGCTCAGGGCGGAAGCCAGACCGAATGCGGCGGCTACCCTGAAACTGCGCTTGGCAAACTCCACATCGCGCTTACGTAGCAAATACCAGCTCGAAATCGACAGCACAAACATGGAACCTGTGACGTAGCCGGCCGAGACGGTATGGACAAACTTTGCCTGAGCTACGGGATTGAACACCACGGCCCAGAAATCGACCATCTCCATGCGCATCGTCAAGTAGCTAAATTCCGAGCCTACCGGGTTCTGCATCCAGCCGTTAGCAATCAAAATCCAAAGCGCAGACAGGTTGGTGCCGACTGCCATCAGCAGGGTCACTAACAAATGGTGCTGCCTGCGCAAACGATCCCAGCCGAAGAAGAACAGGCCGATCATCGTCGATTCGAGGAAAAAAGCCATCATGCCCTCGATGGCCAGCGGCGCGCCGAAGATGTCGCCGACATAGTGGGAGTAATACGCCCAATTGGTGCCGAACTGAAATTCCAAGGTAATGCCAGTGGTCACGCCGAGCGCAAAGTTGATACCAAAAAGCTTCCCCCAAAATCGCGTCATATCTTTCCAGATGACGTTGCCAGTCATCACATATACACTCTCCATAATGACGAGTAGCCATACCATCCCCACAGTAAGGGGAACAAATAGAAAGTGATACATCGCGGTGGCGCCAAATTGCAACCGCGATAAGTCCACCAAATGCTCAGAAATCACTTGTTTTCTCCTTGAGTCTGAATCGATGCGCCGAAACGATTGACGACGGCGTCCGCGTCGACGTCAACGCGGGAATCCCGGACGAACACGCACCACAACCCGATCAGCACCGTCAGCTTGAACAGGATAGCGATCGCCAAATGGCGCAAAAACCGTTTGTTGAGATTTGTCATGCCTTTGTTTATGCACGTTCCGTGCCAAAGGCGAAGAAGATGAATAATTTATTTAAAACAATGACTTATCGCAAGGCATCTTATGCCCTCGCCTGGCTAGGCAGTTCACGGCACTGCCACTCTGCCTGATTGGCAGTGCCGAGCCACCCGCAGCGCCCCCGCCCCCCTACCGGGCGCCAAAAAGTCCCTGCTTAGTCTCAGACAGCCCATTGCACTGGGAACGCCTCATGGGCAACTGCTATGTAACCGCTTTGCTGATGTTCTCGGGACGCTCTCTGCAGTAAGTCGTTCGTAAGGCAAATACAAGTATTCTCGGATCACATAGACCACGTGATGATCTCGATGACATTCCACATCGCTCATTCTTTTCGCCACCGGCACAGAATTATGCCGCCGCTCAAAAGGATTCTGATTGCCAAAACTACCCAGCTCGGCGACCTCGTGATTAGCCTACCAATGGCCAGCGCCCTGAAACGACAAGATGACAGCTGTGAGGTGATCCTCCTGACCAATCCCAGGACCGTTGACGTTGCACGGTGCTGCGCGGACGTTGATGAAGTGTATGGTGAACCGCAAACTAGGCAGGAGTTACTTGCCCTGCTAATCTCCCTAAAAGTGGACACCTTCATTCAAGTAAGTCCGTCGCGTACACTTGCGCAGTTGGCGCAAGTAGCTGGCATTCCAAATCGTATCGGGTCCCTATTCCGCAGCTATAGCTGGCGGTGGTGCACACATATGGTTGCCGTCTCGGGTTCCTTTTCTGGGCTTAATAAGCGGCTGCTTGATCTTCAATATCTTGCACCGCTCGGTATCCATATCCATGATTTGGATTCGGTACGTGGGTTATACAATCTGCAACCATCATCTTTGGAATTGGACGCGCCCCTACTGCAGCCGGCGAATTTTTCGAACGGACGGAGAAGCATCATCCTTAGTCCGGCTCTCATTACCGCAAAAACACATCAGTGGCCGCTTGAATTTTATTCGCGCCTGATCCACAAGATGGACCCAACGCAATTCCATTGGTTTATTTGCGGTATAGCCGACGACCGCGAAAAGCTGCTCCCCCTGTTGGGAAGGCATGCCCTGGACTCGAACGTCACAGATATGGTTGGACGGCTGACACTAGCTGAATTCATGAGTTTCATTACCCGGTGCGACGGTCTCGTTGCAGGGAGCACCGGTCCGTTGCACTTGGCGGCTGCGCTGGGGATACGGACATTAGGACTGTTTCAATCGCGTAAGGTAGACATACAGCGTTGGCATCCTGTCGGCCCTTCAGCAGCCATTTTGTACAGTGAGGTTAAGTGTCAAGGTGAGCCCAGATCATCCAGCTTTAGTCGCTCCCCTCATTGCCCGTGCATTCTAGCGATAGAGCCTAAGAGGGTGGCTCGACACGTACTAGCTTGGTTCGAGGTGTAATGCTATTAGTTACTCCGAAGAGATTCAAAGTGCTCTCGCTCGGATGAAGTATTTAGCTGCCCCTACAAAAGGTCGCATGCCTGACGTTAATCCGTGAGTAATCTCTGTGGAGTAGAGCGTCAAGCGCAGCATCACTTCGACGACATTATCGATCCGCTCGTGCGTATGGGCGGTATTCATCATAAACCGCAGGCGAGCTTTGCCTATCCGCGCAGCCGGGAATTACACGAAGTCGATGTGAATTCCTTCTATTTTCAGGGCGCTTGCAAAGGCCAGCCCGTTGAAACCACGGCGCATGGCGGTGAAGCCGGCCGCGATCCAGATACGTGCGCCCGCCGGCAGGCCCATCATGCGCGCAGGCTCCGGATCACAGCACGCGGAGTCTTGGCGTTGATTGCGCCGTGCACCTGTACGACGGCGTCACCGATCACGCTCTCGATTGCGCTGGTGTCGGTGCGCGACGACGCTTGGGGGCATTGCCGGTTCGCGCTCCGGCGCCGTCGTTAGCGTCACTGGCAGGAACGTTGGTTCGGCATCAGCGCCCAACAGACCGGCGCGGTACTGGCGGCGCCATTTGAACACCATGTTGGCGTTGACCTCGTGCGCCAACGTCAGCTTCGATACCGAAACGTTCGCTGCACAAGCAGCGACCGCCATGCGTCGCTTGAAGTCCGTTGAATAGTTCGGACGCCCTTTGCGCGTACCCGGATTGATCACTGTGTCCATAATGGTTCCCACCAAAAAATAGTGGGAACTACTCTGGAGCCTGGCGCCAACTACGTCCAGACGGCCCAGACGTCTCGCTTAGGTCGGTATCGGTGGCGCTTTGCGAATCTTTCTGTACCATAAGCCAAGCGCCACTCGACTGTGACATTGCCTGCTGGGCATTTGGACCTTTACTGGGGCCGTCGAAAATATCTCCGAATCATTGCCCCCGCAAATCGAAGGGTGATGCTCCTCCTCAGCCATCGACGCAGACTAAATTTTGCTAAGTGAAATTCACTCCTGGCGACCACATTAAAGACCACTGGGACTACTAGTAAACTGAGCAAAGTCGAGACAATCAAGCCGCCGATAACGGCAATTGCCATTGGTCGCCGGAAGCCGGCATCGGCACCAAATCCCAAGCCAATCGGAAGCATGCCGGCAATCATCGCGACGCTGGTCATGACGATGGGCCGCGCCCGATGCCGGCAGGCGTCGATCAGCGCGTCATTCAAGTGAAGCGCGCGTTGCCGCATGCCTGACAAAGCGTGCTCTACCAGCAAGATGGAATTCTTAGTGACGATGCCCATCAACATGACGACGCCGATCAGCGACGGCACATTCAACTCGCCGCCCATGCTCAACAGAGACAGAAACGCACCTCCTAATGCCAATGGCAGCGCCGTTAAAATGGTTAATGGCTGGAAGAAATCGTTGAAGAGCAAGACCAGAAGGCAATACACGCAGATCACCCCACTAACGATCGCAATCAGAAATCCCGACAGTAAAGTATTCATTTCATCCGCGTTACCCGCTTCACTCATAGTCACATCTGGGGGCAAAGACTTTGCGACTGGAAGTGCCTTGGCTTGAGCTAGCGCGGTACCTAACGGCATGCCTTCGAGTGCATCGGTGAGCGTGATATAGCGCCGCCGGTCGTAGCGGTCGATCTGCGACGGCCCATTCTCAATCGACATCGACGCGACCTCACCAAGCGCCACTAAATCCTCCCCGGGATGACCGTGCAAACGGATTTGCGCGAGCGCGGCCATATCAGCGCTAACATAGGCTGGCATTCTTACCGAGATGGGGATCTGCCGATTATCGAGATTAAGTTTGGTCAGTTGTGTGTCAACATCACCACTGACGGCGACACGGACGGTATCAGCGATGTTTTCGGGTGTCACGCCGAGTTCAGCTGCATGAACAAGCATTGGCCTGATGACCAGCTCTGGCCGCTCAAGGCTGTCTGAGGATGTGACGTGCGCCAAGCCCGGCAGTTCACGCAGCGCGTTTTCTAGCCGCCGCGCGCTGGTGTGTAGTGCCGCGTCGTCGTCACTGGCAACGATGAGTTCCAGCTGGTTGTCGTCGTTGCCGCCACAGATAGAGAAACGAGCCCCTGGAACGCTCGCCAACACGGTACGCAGCGCGGCTTCGATTGCCGTTTGGCTTTTCCTATTCGCTGGGTCGCTTAAGACGATTGTCAATATCCCCATATTCGTTGTGCCGGCGTGATCCTTGTCACCGCTACCTAAACTGACCATTACATGTTGCACACCCCCGATGCGCGCGATGAGAAGGCGAGCCTGCTCCGCTTTGTGTTCTGTGTCTTCAAGGCGGGTCCCGGGAGGAAGCTCTAATGTCACGTTGATATAACTGCGGTCCACTGCCGGCAGCAGGCCAGTGGGGATCAACGGTACAACTGCCAACGAGAATGCGAACAACATTACGGTCAGCATCAAAGTGATCGCACGATGATTCAGGCACCAGCGCACCAGTGCCAGATATCGGACACGGACACGTGATGGAGCCTCACTTTGCGCTGCCTTACCTGGGGTCATGAAGTAAGCCGCCATCATTGGTGTCAACAGTCTTGCAACAAGTAGTGAGGAAAGCACGGCAATGGCAGCGGTCCACCCGAACTCGCGGAAGAACAGGCCCGGTACATTGCGCATCAATGCTGTCGGTACAAACACCGCCGCCAGCGTCAAGGTCGTTGCCAGAACCGCCAGCGCAATTTCTTGGACCGCATCCGATGTGGCGTCCAAAACTGACCGCCCGCCACGCAGGTGACGCTCGATGTTCTCGATCTCGACGATCGCGTCATCGACCAAAATACCAATCACGGCAGCGAGCGCCAGCAAGGAAAGGGTGTTCAGCGAAAAGCCGAGCAAATACATCACGGCGAACACCGGGAGGATGGACAAAGGCATTGCCGACGCGGCAATCAGCGTGGCCCGCCAGTCGCGCAGGAACAGCCAGACAACGAGTACAGCGAGAAACGCGCCCTCATATAGCATGCTCATCGAGCCTCGATATTCTTCCCGCGTGTAGTCTGTATCGTTGGTGATCGGCTGAAGCGACAGCGATGGGTCGAACGCTGTCATCTCCTTGACCGCCCGGCGCACATCCTCGTCGAAGCGCAACTCATCCTGCCCCGGCGCGCGGTACAAATTGATGCCGACTACTGGCGCGCCATCGAGCATCGCGATCTGCGTCGCTTCGGCACCGACGTCCGACACGGTGGCGACCTGGTCCAGGCGCAACTTGCGTCCGTCCGGCAGCGCCAGCGGGAGCGCCTCAAGATCCGCCGCCTGGGCCGCCGTCGAGATAATACGAACCGCCTCTTCCTTCGATGCCAAGAAGCTGCGTCCAGCGGTTGCCTGTATTTGCGCGGCTTTCAAAGCCTGGTTGACATCGCGCGCCGTGACGCCAAGCGCAATCAACTGCGTAGGCGCGAGTTCAACACATACTTCTCGTTGCAATCCGCCGATGCGCTCGAAGCGCCCCAAACCCGGAATCGCCCCGAAAGCCTTGGCCAGCGTATCGTCCACAAACCACGATAGAGCTAGTTGATCGAGTTTGCTGGAGCGAACCGCAAACCGCATGACCGGATCGTTGAAGGGAATAATAGACGTGATGCTAGCGGGCTCCATCTCCGGCGGAAGTTGGACGCGCATATGGTCGACGGCGTCCTTGACCTCGATTAACGCATCGGACAGATTTTGACCGACCTCGAAACGGGCAGTCAGTTGAACGGTCCCTTCCGTAATCGTAGTTTCCAGATGTTTGACGCCGGGTAATGGCGCCAGCGCGTCTTCCACCTTACGCGCCACTTGGGTTTCCAGCTGCGCCGGCGCCGCACCGGGCTGAGTGAGGCGCACGCGAATTGAAGGCAGGGTCAAATCCGGCATGTATTGCACATGCAGTTTTTGAAATCCCCACAGTCCGACAATGGAGAATACGAGAAACAGCACGATCGACGGAATGGGCTTGCGGATGGACCAGGTGGCGAGATTCATGGCGTGCTCCGACTTGTTGGGGAATGAGAGTCTGGTTGGATTATGGAACGCTGCCTGCCTGCGACCATGCCTGTATTGACAACGTTGACCGTGTCGCCGTCGGCAAGAAAACTGCCCCCCTGCAAGACCACCATGGCCGGGACAGTTAGGCCATCAACGATCTCAACGGCCCCGGCCAGCCGCTGCGCTGTACGCACAGTACGCATTTGCACTTTCGCGGTGCCATGGCTACCCGGTCGCATGAGCAATTGCGCCACCATGCTGTGGCCGTCGCGAATAAACACGGCACTGGAAGGTACCGTCAGCACGGGACGCGCAGGCAACACAAACAGCCCTTCTGCGTATATGCCAGCACGCAGGTGGCCGGATATAGCCGTGTCGGCAATGACATCGGCGAATACGGTCGCCAAACGGTTTTGTGGATTCACGGCCGGCGCGATCGACCGCACACGTGCGGTCGCCTTGCTGCCATCGGCTAGCGTCAGCAGCACGCCCTGCCCTGGCGCGACATGGGCCAGTTGCAGCGCGTCGAGTTGCCCGCGCCATTCGAAGCGCTGCTTACGTATCATCCTGAACAGCTGTTGCCCCGCCGTCGCGACAGAGCCGACTGTGGCCAAACGCTCGCTGATCAGCCCCTCGTCGGGCGCAAGCACATCCGCGTGGTTGATCTGCCAGCTGATCGCTGCAACCTTCGCCGCGCTGGCGTCCACCTGCGCTTGGCTCGTAACTGCGCGCGTCCGATAGTCAAGCATTTCCTGTCCACTAATTCCACCATCGGCGATCTTCAGCGCACGCTGCAGATTGGCCTGCGCCTGTTCAGCCAACGCGCGCGACTGCACCAAGTCGGCGTGCAATGCTGTGACATCGATTTGCAGCGCACTGGTATCCAGTCTCGCCAACAACTGCCCTCTGCGTACAGAACTCCCAACGTCACCGTAGATCTCGAGAATGCGTAGACCGCCGACCACGACACTGGCGTTGGTTTCCTGCCAGGCCGCAATGGGGCCGCTGGCAGCGATCGTCTGATGCCAGCTGCTCATCGCGAGCGATGCCGCTTCCACGCTCAATACAGCACGCGTCACCGGTGCCACATCGGCAGCCGCACTATCGGCCTGCCCTGTTAGGGAAACAGAAACAAGGGACAGCATGAGCAGACAATGGCGCCAAAACATGCCGTTGGCAAGCCACCGGCTATACGGTCCTGTCGCGGATAAAGCTGAGAAGAAACAGGAGCACAGAAATTCAATAAACATATGACGAGGGGGCAGCACGGGACGACTCCAGTGGATTATTCGATTGGTTAACGAAGTGGCTTTCTGTCGCACGAACCAGTGCAATTCGCGCTTGCACGCGCTCGGCGGCGGCAAGCATAAAGACGTTCTGGGAAAGTACAAACTGGCGCCAGCCGGCCTCTCGCTGCGAAATGTTTTCCGATTCGGCCACCCACTTTGACTCGCTGATATTCAACAGACGGCTATTGACCGAAAGGCTTTGCGCAGCCAACCCGAAGGCGGTATCGGCGGCCTGAATTTGAGTCAGCGCATTTAGGATGTCTTCGATACTAGAGCGGACGGCCACATGCACCTTCGCTACACTCTCGCGATAGCGTGCTTCGGCGGCGCTAATGGAGGCTTGGGCCGCGCCGCCGTCATAGACCATTGCGGAGACTACAGGTCCCAGCAACCAAGTCGTATAGTTGAGCGAAGAAGTCCCCGCCCCTAGCCATTGGCGCATCATCGATGCCGATAAATCGATCTTCGGCCAGCGATCGGCGCGCGATTGCTCTATGTCAAACCAGGCTGCGTCAGCCTCGTCCAAAGCGGCAATGACATTCGATTGTTGTGCAACCACCTCAGCACGAACAACCGGGACCGTGTCACCGACTGGTGGCAGCGGAACACCTTGCTGTTTTAGCTGTGTGGTCCACTCAGCGCTATCTTCTGACAGCTCAATCACCCGGTAGTCGCCACCAAGTGCTACACCGGCTGCGGGCGGCACTTGGAGCAGCTGGCGTACCGCAGCAACATTAAGCCCGCTCAAGGTCGATAAAGCGTGGACATGACGCTCACAGGCCACCGTTTGAGACGTTACGTCACTCGCCGCTGTGAGCAAGGAGGCACGCACACGATCGAGCTCAGTGGCTGCGTCGAATCCCGCCGAGACGCGCTGTTCGGACAACCCGTGCGCCCGCGACAGCGACGCAGCCAATGTTTGCTTGGTGCGCAGATCAAGCGTGCAACTGCGCCAGTTGATGACCGCTGCCGCGATTTGTACAGACAACGAAATTCGCATGGCTGTCGCATCTGCGTTGCGCGCATCCAGGTGACTACTAGCGGCCATTCGCCCCGCTCGCAGACGACCAAATAGATCAAGTTCCCACAACGCCGACACACCGATATCGGAAGACCGCCCGGTCTCAGTGTTACTGCCACTGCCGGTCTGAGCTTGGCCGCGCCCGGTCGATGCACTCACCGAGACGGTCGGCATGGTTGCCGCGCGACTACTTTGCAACTGAGCCTTTGCAGCTTCGACGTGGGCCAATGCTTGCTCGAGTGTAGGATTGGCGAGCATGGCAAAATCGATCAGTCGATTGATCGCCGTGTCATTAAAGGCTAGCCACCATTGCTTATCCGCTGGAGCATCCGTGAAAGTTGCCTCCGGCGGTGCATCTTTGTTCGAAACGGATTCGACGCCTTCTACAAGAGCAATTGGAATCGCCGGCGCCTGTATGTTTTCCTGCCCCCGGGGCAACCCCGCACAGGCCGTCAATAAAAACAAAGCTACCGTCCCCACTAGGTAGACACTAAGCTTGCCAGTAAGCCTGAAGCGAAGACATCGCAAATATTTACGGTGTCGAATTATTAAAAATATAAATAAAAACATATGCATCGCCCTCAAGAAACAATACAGCAATCATATGGGCTCCTCTCTTGCCGTTTACTTACCGCATTTGGATAATGGAACACTCCGAATTCAAGCATCGCCATCTTTCTGACAAAATTGGATTTGCTACCAACTTAGTTGTAAAAAATTTGAATTGGATCGCCCAAACGAGCAACGTAGTAGGTACCGCTCCAAAGGAGGGACAAGGTGGAGGATTCACACTAGGGCAGCGCGGTCCAAAAAGACGGCGTGCAATAAAAATGTTGCCTGCAATATTATTGCTTGCAATATGGCCGAGGTGGGGATGGGAGTAGTTATTGTTGATTATGCATAGAATACGGCGCGCGGATGTAAAACAACATCAGACAATTGCCTAACAGGCTGCTGAAATACCTCAGCGACATACCCAATTTCAGCCTCACAGGGGTACCCTACCCATTGACCTTGTTGAAAAAATCGCTTTTAGCTCGTTTTACGAGGTCGACAATCCAGCGAACGAAGGCAAGAACCAATATTTCAGCAGCCTGCTAGTTTGTTATTATTTTGCTTTTAGCTGTAAGCCAGCTCACATTACCACGGGGCCGATCGCAATGATAGGCAGCGAAAATTGTAGTTTGAACTCCGCGCCGTGCACGATATTTCGTGCACTAATATGCCAATTGTGAACTGATGCAATTTCCCAGCAAATGGACAAGCCTAAGCCTGCGCCCTCGTCGCGCCGACTCGCACCGCGCCAAAAGCGCTTGAACAACATGGGAATGTCCTCGGAGCGGATTCCGCCGCCGCTATCAAGCACAGCGATATGATCAGAACGCACGTTAGCGATAACGACACTCCCTGACGGCGAATGCTGAATTGCGTTTTCAATCAGATTTTTTAATAAAACGAACAATGCCCCTCGATCGGCGCGTATTAGTACCGGCGCATCTGTACCAACCACATTGATGGTTACATTGCGCTGATTACTGAGCCGCCTAAGATGGTCTGCGGCATCATCGACGGCGGCAAGCAAATCAACTGTATCGAAAAAATAGTTCTGCCTACCACTGCATTCGGCTAAGTTGAGCAGTTGTTGGACCTGCCGTCCCATTCGATCGACGTCGAGTAATAGCTCCTCAGGTTCGGCGAGACCGCTCATTTCCAGTTGTGCTCGCATCAAGGTCAGCGGTGTTTTTAGTTCATGCGCAGCGTCCGCCAAAAATTCCTGTTGTACGCGATAACCGTCTTCGAGTCGTGCCAGGGCGGCATTGAATGCCGCAATTAACGGAAGAATTTCTTCCGGCATGCCCCGCTCAGACAACCTGACATTGGGCTGCGCAGGTTCAATGCGCGCCGCCACAGAGGAAGCATCGAGCAAGGGGCGCAATGCGCGCCTAAAAGTAAACCAAATGCTGGCACTAAAACCCAGCATCGCGATCAAAGCGGCGAAGCCGGCTCCCAGTCCTGACACCACTCGGTCTTCCGTACTTAATACCTCCTGAAACCGCTCGCTACGTCCACACTGTATATAGTAACGATGGCCACTGCGTAATAGCGGGACAGTAAGTATACGCATCGGCAAACCACCAATCACGGCACGTGTCTCTGTCGCGGTAAGATGCATCCATTGCTGGCTAGTCAGGTAATGCGTACTCTGGCCGTCGGAGCCAGCTAGCACGGTACCCTGTTCATTCATGATGCGATAGAAATAATCACGCTGCAAGGCATCAAACATCATTGCGATTGAGTGCGGTAAAACGACCTTTTGAAAGCGACCCTGCTCATCAAACTGGGCGCCTTCGGATATCACGGAAACATTCCCCTCCAATTCAATCTTGAACATAAAGTCCGAGCCCCAACGCATCGCGGCGACATAACAACAAAATGTCAATGCGGCGACGCCCAACAACACTGCCGCTGTGTTGAATATCAGCTTGGTGCTCAGCTTATTCATCTTCTCCGACTTTCCTGAGAGCATAGCCGTGCCCCCGTAAGTTGACGATCTGCATTGTCGATTCGATAGCTCCTAGTTTCTTGCGCAAACGATGCATCGCAACATCAAGCGCGTTCGGGGTAACCGCTGTACTCAAACCCCAACCGGCATGTTCGAGCGTTGCCCGACGCACCACCTGGCCACCAGCCTTTACCAAGCTAAGCATGACTTGCAACTCCGCCGGCGCCAAGGAAACGGAATCGCCACCATTGCTCATGGTTCCTGCCAGCGGCGATATTTCAATGTCGCCGTGAGTTGGAGCCAAAGACTGCAATTGTGGCGAGCGACGCATCAAGGCACGTACCCGTGCAACCAACTCCTCCATGGAAAAAGGCTTAGTCAGATAGTCGTCAGCGCCAGACTCGAGACCCGCTATCCTGTCATGAATCGCATCACGAGCAGTCAGAATCAGACACGGTATCAACTGCCCTTGGCTACGAAGACGTTTTAGCAGCTCCATCCCATCACCATCGGGTAGACCTCGATCGATCACCACAGCGGCATAAGGTTCTAGCTTCAACCCTTGCCACGCCTGATCCAACCTTCCGAAAACGTCAACTTCGATGCCTGCGTTCGACAGTGCCTTACAAATAAGCGCTGCGATGCGATCGTGATCCTCCACCAATGCGATGCGATTCATACAGTTCCAGATTATTTAAATTGATACAGATATCCGAACTTTATCGATGGAGCCGTGGTCTTGTCTACCAACGGACTATCGGTAATATTTTTTGCGTAGTGCGTATCCGATACATCGAGCACCAGTAGTTGATTGCGTGTCAGCGCATAATTAACGCGGATGCCGACACCAAGATTCGTAGCTGCATTACCCGAATAGGCTTTGCGCGCAGCAGTCACCTCGTTTGGCTGAACACCGTAATAGTAATCGACATACTTTTTGTCTGCCCAATCGATGCCTACATGTGGCACAAATTCGAATTTCCCCTGTTTAATAGGCCATTCGGCACCAATCTGCACCTGCTGCCCCTTATTATCACTGGGCAACTTTTGCCAGTCTGCCGAAAAAGTACCGAAGGATGTTTTCGTCGTTGCTGCAAAGCCCAGCGAGACACCGGCCTTTCGTTCAGCCATGCCGTTCAGATAGCTTGAGTCACTCGCTTTATAACCTGCGCCAACGCCGTATTTTGCTCGTACAGCAAAATCGACATCACCATAGCTAGGCAACTTCACATCAAAGGTATTGCCAAAGAAATGGATGTATTCGCTATCATACAAAACCAGTGGGAACGGCGTAATTTTATTGCTATCGCCGCGATAGATCTCTCCAGTCGAAACGGCAGCCAAGCCCACGCCCCAATGGGATGCTGTCTCGGTCGGCGCCACCACACCTGGGAATGCCGGGTCATCGGCATACGCGACGGGGGCGCCCATAAGACAGGCGCTTGCCGATGTAGCGAGGAAGAAGGCAAATCGGGCACGCAGATGAAACATATGAGCTCCTTGGTTGAGAAAATGTGATTCCAAAGAGTAATCCCAGGTGACTTACTGAACACTTACCTGAGCTCAAGAAAAAAATTCCAAGCTCGATTCCTTTTCTTTTAGAAGTAAGCCGCTCAACTTGGCTAAGAGAACTGGCCGGCGCCCCCTCTACGCCGCTACGGCGCTACGGCGCTACGCAAGGTTGGCCGCGCCGTTTTTTGCGATGGCCCATCTGCTGGGGATAACACTGATGCCGCTCGGACGGAATTGGCGCGACCGATAGTTAGCTACGAGCACATCAATGCTGTACTTTACTGGGAAGCCTACCGGCTAACCGACCTTTACACTGTGGCCGGGATTATCATACTGCGGTTGTAAGACTCTGGATTTTGTTTTGTGTTAGCGCTGTCTGGACCGGATGCGAGCCGGGATAAGTGCTTGTGCACGGGGCCGACGCGGATGTCGACCTGGTTCCGTCCGGGTACAAAAGACAAACTTGCGGCAATCCGCTGACGGTGAATATCCCCCCAAGTATTCATTAGAACAACGGCCCTGGTGAGCGCCATCTATTCAACGACGCATTCATCACGCTTCGCCTTGCAAATCAGGAGACGGACGAACTGTACCGCCACCGCTCACATTGGTTCAAAGAAACTAAATCGAATGGGTTTCGTAACCGCCAAACATTGAACCAAAGACCAAAAAACGCTGTGTCCTGCACAATCCAGAACTCAGCTTTTGGTCGCCCTGCTAATCTAGCCAACCAACTTTACTGGGTTTGCTCAATCGGTCGCGCGCCCTCGTGTACTGGCGACTGAACTGGTAGCGACATTTTCACAGTTGTACCCTGGCCCTCGTGCGCGGTAATTAAAATGGTCCCACCAAGTATTCCTGTGACAATGTTGTAGACGATGTTCATGCCTAGCCCGGTACCTCCTTGTCCCATCTTCGTTGTAAAGAAAGGATCAAACACGCGCCGCAACACGGATTCAGGCATCCCGACGCCGTCGTCGCTGAAGCTGATCTCGACATGGTCTTCGACGTTCCGATCGACACTGACAGCAATGGTGCCTTCGGCTAGGCCAGCGAACGCATGAGCGAGAGCATTGTTAATCAGGTTACTAAACACTTGGTACAGGCTGCCTGGATACGAATCCATCAACAAACTCTCGGGCGCAACCACGCTCGCTTTGCAATTATCTCGACGTAGTCGAGGCGCATACGTCGTGAAGATGTCCTCGAGCACGGTGACTAGATCGAACCTCCGGCGCTGGTCGTTTGTCTGATCGACTGCTACTTGCTTAAACGCAGTGATCAGGCCGGCGGCACGTTCGAGCGAGCGAGTGATCAGCATGCTGGCCACTTGGATATCCCTGATGTGGGCGTCCAGTAACGAGCGTCGAAGGCTACCGTCGGCTATATGCTGCTCGAGCGCGGCTAAGCGATCGGCCAGCGTTGTGGCAGCCAACAGGCAATTGCCGATCGGAGTGTTAAGCTCGTGTGCAACGCCCGCCACGAGCGAGCCGAGCGATGCCATCTTCTCTGCCGCAATTAGATCGTGCTGCGCGCGCTTTAGTGTTACGAGCGCCTGCGACAGTTCCACATTGGCCGCCACCAACTCGGCCGAGCGCTCCTGCACCCGCGACTCGAGTGTCACGTTCAGTTCGTACAGCGCGCGTTTTGCTTCAAGTTCCTCGGTCAAGTCGAGAAAGGCCCAAACAACTGCTGGTGCGTCATCGAGCGTGACCGACGACGACCAAATCGCCATCTCACCTTGGCGCCCGGTAACCAGCTTGACCTTGGCTGTCTCACCCAGCACCGCACTGTCCCGGGCGAAGATAGCCCAGATTCGCGCGCGCTCATCGGGGCTCGCCCAGAAGTCGACATCTGAACTGCACTTGTCTCTCAGCTGGGCATCCGACTGACCGAATACGCGCGAGAACGTCAGGTTGCTCGCCAGCTTCGCCCCCTCGCCGTTAGTAACGATCAGCGACACGGGCGCCGTGTCGAACAGCACGCGAAAACGCTCCTCAGACTCGCCGAGCCTGCGTTCAGCTTGATCCAAGTCAGAGATGCGTGCGCGTAACGCAGAACTCATGGTGTTGAGTGAGCGCGAAAAAAAATCGAGCTCGTCGTTGCCGCGAGCGGGCGGACGTGCTGAGAAGTCGCCGCGCGCGAGCCTCTTGGACTGGTCCGTCAATGCCGTCAGCCGTCGGCCCAAGCCGGCCGAGAACGCATAACATATCAGCAACCCCAATACTAGGCAAATCAGCGCGATCAGCTCGCCCTGTTGCAGCACTAGCTCGCGCGCGGCGGCCAAATCGGCCGTGGAAATACCGAAATAAAGTCCGCCGACCTGATTGTTCTGTAATAGCAGCGGGGTGCTCACGTGCAGTACATCACCGTCGAGTATGCTACTCATGCCGCCCATGTCACGTCCGGATGTGCCTGTGAACAGGACGTCCAAGCGCTTAGGTGGGCGCCCCACGCGTAGCAGCACACCTCCGTTCGGATCGAGAACGACGACATAACGCGCGAAACTGTCGCGCGGATCCTTTAGCATCTCAGTCAGGTAGCTTGTCAGCTCAGTTAGCCTACCGCTGCCCGCATAGGGTGTAAATGAGAGATTTAGTGTCACCGCATACTCGTGGGCAACGCGAAATGCATTCTTGTTGACGGCATCGTCCATCAGTCGCAAGCTGTTCCACAGCAGCAGTCCTATGACGACGACTTGTCCGGCCCCAGAAATGAGTAGGAATTTCCCCCGCAACGACAGCTTCATCCGCACACCTCCGTCGCCTAATGTAGTGTCAAGATAACCTTGACGGTGTCGTCGACATCCGACTTTTCGATGTAGCCAATGGCCTTTGGGTCGGCGGCTACGGCCCTCTTTACCTCGGCACTGCTTGCATATTGCTTAGGCGGCCGGGCCTTGCCAGTAAAGACCAATTTGGCCCAAATCGCCTTAATCTGGCCCGCATCCATGTCTGCTGCCTTAAGATAGAAGTCTGCACGGATGGGAGAGTTCTCGGCTTGGTCGATGGCAGTAAGTAGCGCCGATTGACCGAGGAAAAACTGGGCGGCTTGGAGCGGCAACATCCGCCTGACGGGGTTCCTCTGGCTAACGATAACCACTGTTTCAGCGGCAGTGAGCGACGTGGCAGCGGCGAATACGATGGGAATCATTGCACGAAATAGCTTGTTCATCGCGGCCACCTCAGAAGACGAAATCGAGCGTAGCACCCACTACTGTGACTGTATCTTTCAACCCAGCAGCCGGTCCGTAGATCAGAGAGCCCGACTTGGACGTGGGCTTGATCCGGTCGATCTGCACCTTCAGAGCGACCGACCGTGCGAAGTCCCAGCGCACGCCCAGCGTGTCCGAACTCTGCGCCGCCGAGGTGAGCACGCCACGTACAGAGCTCGAAAGCGCACCGCTTGTGGGAAAATTGGATGACAGTGTGATTGACGAGCCCGCGCCCTTAAAATCAGCGTGGCTGTAGTATGGCAACACATTGCCGAGGCGGTAACCGACCATAGCATACCAAGCATCGGTGTCGGGCACGGAAGATTGGTCTTTGTTGCGCCGCTGACCGTATTCGCTTTGCACAACGATGTTATGCCATTTCCCCGTCAATCCTACAGCTGTGAAGGCTATCTTCTTGCCCGTGATAAGGGTGATGTCGTTGCCAAGTTGCACGAAGCCAGAACTATTAAGCGCGGTCACAATGTCATTAATCGGAACGTTATCGTCGCTCGACAACTTCGCCTCTACGCGCGAGACACGAAGTGTCACCGAACCCACTTGGGCACCCAGCGCCAGCGCAACGGTAGGTGCGCGGTAGTCCTCGGTGACACCTGAACGAGGTAGAAAAAGCTTACCACGGCTGACCCCAGCGAGACCTTGCGCCGTGAAATTCCAACTGTCGAACGCGTGCTGGTAATTAAAGTCTACTCCATTGGCTGTCTCCATCGGAGTCTGAGAGTACATCTCGATGGGCGGGCGCATGAGGGTGTTTGCATAGCCGACGTTCTGATAGTCGGAGATCAGGAAGGTAGGTAGGCCCATGCGGCCGACGCGCAAATTGAGTTCGTCGTCAATCTTGACCTGAACGAACGCCAGGGTCAGTTCGGTTGTGTAGCTAGGGCTGGTACTCTTACGCGTGAGTACTTGGGTCGTCACCGATACCACGTCGTTGAATTCGTAGGACGCCTGCAGCCCCAGATTGCTGTCAAGTCCAATTTTGGCCGTGTCGGCTACGCCTTCAGCCTGGTTGCTACGCACAAACTGCGCCTTGTCGGTGTCGCTGCGCGCAGCGCCGATGGTGCCGAAGCCGCTGACGAAAATGCCGTCCGTGCTGGTCTCGGCGAAGGCGGAACAGGAGGCCGCCAATAATATCATGGCAAGTTTTTTCATCTTTTGCCCACGTCGATCAACGTTGTAAGACAATTCGTTTTGCAAATTTAGAGCCCGGTCAATCACGCCGATGTCCCCGATCTATTAGCGGAAATAATCCGCCTCGTGGGATAAAGGGTCTGGTTTGTCGTCAACACATTTGTGAACGACTCCCACTCTTCGCTCAGGCGCCGAGCCAGCAGACTGTACATTCTTGCTTGCTGTCGGCCAACGAGCAAGCTGGCCCGTTTTCAAATCATGGCGTGAACCCGTTCGAGCTCCCCTTTGCTGAAGCCAAACTCTTTGAAAGTGCCTTTGTAAACCTTATTCAGACTATTCAGTGCAATACCTTATCGGCAGTGCATACCCTGCACTAAGTTAAAACTCTTGCCGCTCAACGCGAGGAGTCCGCTCGGCCAGCCTCATGGGTGCTGCCTGCTTTGGCAGCACCATGGCATCTGGCCCTCGACGGTGCATAACCTCACCGCGCGAAAGCTTGAAGATGCTGACCGCCTGTGCCAGTTTCTGCGCCTGTTCCTGCATGCTTTCGGCTGCC
>Ga0105857_1000081_pt1 | contig 39694 bp, 33 predicted proteins | sample OrgsoiDNA_201061_FD_89682 | JGI IMG/M metagenome (GOLD analysis project Ga0105857, IMG submission 89682) | Permafrost soil microbial communities from the Arctic, to analyse light accelerated degradation of dissolved organic matter (DOM) -... | ecosystem: Environmental > Terrestrial > Soil >...
AACAAAGGCAGCACCACCAACTAACGCCCAGGTACTCGGCCATGAATCCAAAAGAAAACTACTTGCATGAGTTCTTCAGGATCTTCTTCGCCAACAAGCAGTTGGTGAAACGCGTGTTCTTGGTCTTTGCCGTGATCACCCTGGTCTTGCCATTGGTGCTCAAACAAAGCTTCGATATCACCGCCCAGGTGATCGTGCAGTCCAAGAAACTCTCTCAGGGCGACGCGACAACCTCCCTGAATCAGGAAAATGCCAGTTTCATTCCGCCGTCACTGGCGGACATGGAAACCGAGAGCAATATCCTGCGTTCGCCGGCGCTGATTCGTCAGACCATCAGCGAACTCCGGGATAAAGGCGAGTACACACCCAGCCCTGGTGTGTTCTACAAACTGGTGAGCCAGCCGTTCAAACGCTTTGTCACCACTCCGCTGCGCGAATACGTGATCAACCCGGTCAAGTCCGCGCTGGGCATGGAGACCGATCCGGTGCGCGACACCATCCTGGATGCGCTGACCCAAGAGGCCATGGACAAACTCAAGGTCGAAACCCTGCCGGGCTCCAACGTGATCTCCATCATCTACAGCTTTGGCGATCCGCATCAGGGCACCGAGTTTGACGCGACGTTGCTGCAAAACTACCTGGTCAGCCGTCAGGAATTGCAATCCATCGACTTGCCGCAAAGCTTCTATGAAACCAAGAAGAAGCAGTACCAGGTGCGTCTCGATGGTCTGGAAGGCACTCGGCTGACGTTGCTTGAAGGCATCGGCTCGTCCGATCCCAAGGAAGAGATCACCTTCCGCCTCAACGCCATCAACACCGAAGAACAAGCGCTCAATCTGTTCCAGGACCGTCGGCTGCAAAGCGAACGCTGGCTCGACTACCTGAAAACCAGCCTGGCGGCCGCCAACGCGTCCAAGCTCAACGACTACACCTTCCCCTACACCTTCACCACCACCGTCGACAACGTGGCGTTTGAAGACCGGGAGATCAAGCAATTGGGTGAGCAACTGACCACTCAGGTCAGCCGCTACATGAACGATCTGGCGGTGTTCCAGCCAGGCAGTGAACCGATGCTGCTGACCCGTGAGCAAATCTCGCGCACCCGCCAGCAGTTCCTGAAAATCGTCAGCAACCGGATTCAGGAACGGACCAACGACCTGGCGATTGTCAGCTCGGTGATCGATCAGAAAACCGCGCGCATTGCCGAGTTCAAGAACCGCATCCACCAGTTACAGGAAACCCAGAGCAAGCTGCGGCAGATGGACACCGAGATCGACGCCTTGCACGCGGCGTTCTCCACGTATGCCCAACGCTTTGCCGAAAGCAGCACCTCCCGTTCGCTGGACAACGACCTGTCCAACGCCCGGGTACTCAGCCCGCCATATGAGCCGACTGACCCGGCGTTTCCCAAGCCGTTCCTGATCATCCCGTTCGGCTTGTTCACCGGTCTGTTGCTGGCGATTGCCCTGGTCTACGTGCGTGAGTTCTTCGATCATCGCTTCAAACACCCTGCGCAAATCACCCATGAACTGGGCCTGCCAGTACTGTTGGTGATCAACGATCAAAACATCCTGCCGACCAACCCGCACAAAAACTGGACCGTACCAAGCTTCGTGCATTGGGTGCGCAATTGAACGCGCCGCTCAACCCTTCCAGCGCCCTGCCGATCATTCATTTGCTCAGCAGCGGCGGCTTCTATGGGGCTGAGCGGATGCTGCTCGACCATTGCCTGGCGACGCCGGGGCAGCACCAAGTGCTGTTTCTCGATGCGCCGCCCGCACTGATTGCACGGTTTCGCGAGGCCGGGGTGGATTGTCGCGGCTGCTCGGGGCTGGGGGCGTTGCTGGCGCATTTGCGCCAGCGGCGGGCGGAACAACCGTTGATCAATACGCACAATTTCAAAGGTCTGTTGTTTGGCTGGGTCGGCGCGACGCTGTTGCGTCTGCCGCTGGTGATTACCCAGCACGGTTTTACGCCACGCAGTCGCAAGCAGAAGTTTTACACCTGGGTCAGCCTGCAACTGTGCCGCACCGCCTCGGTGAACCGAGTGGTCTGCGTCGCCGAAAGCATCGCCACACTGTGCCGTCAGGCCAGTGTCCGGGCGGAAAAACTGCAAGTGATCCCCAACGGCCTGCCGGCGGCCAACGATCTGCTGCCGCACAGCGTCGACCACCCACGGTGGCTGGCCGGTTACGTCGGGCGGCTGAGCAGTGAAAAAGGCCCGGATCTGTTTCTCGATGCATTGATTCCGCTGTGTCAGCAACACCCGCAACTCGACGCCGTGATGCTTGGCGACGGCCCGGAACGGGAAACCCTGCTGGCACGGATCAACACCGCCGGTTTGCAAGAACGCATCACCCTGCCCGGCTACCAGACCGACATGGGGCCGTGGTGGCGACAACTCGATGCGCTGGTGATCAGCTCACGCACCGAAGGCACGCCGATGATTTTGCTTGAAGCGATGCAGGCCGGGGTGCCGGTGGTGGCGTTCGGCGTCGGCGGAATACCCGATGTGCTGGAAGACCGGCACAACGGCTTGCTCGCCGCGCCGACCGACAGCGCCGCCCTCGCCCGGCAGATCGGCACCTTGCTGACGGAACCGGCGCTGGCCCGCGAGTTGAGCAACAACGCAAAACGCACGCAACTGGATCGCTACGACCTCAAGGCCTTGGCCGAACGCTGGTCGCAGCTTTATATCCGCACTGCACGGGAGGCACGCTCGTGATCTTTCCGCTCTCGATCGTCAGTTTGCTCGGCCTGGTCTGCCTCGGTTTGCTGGCCAGCCCTTATCCGTATCTGGCACCGGGCGCGGTGCTTGGCCTGGTGGGTGTCGCGGTGCTCTATCGCAAGCCGACCTGGGGTTTGCTCGGGATCGTCGCGCTGGTGCCGTTCGAAGGTTTTTTCAAGGACAGTGCGCTGTCAGGGACCAAATTCGTCGGCGCCTCGCTGGCGCTGATCCTGATGCTGCAACTGGCGATTCATCAACTGCCGTCGGAACGCCTGCGCAGCAACATCTGGCGCTACCTGATCTGGTTCATGATCCTCTACATGCTGAGCCTGATGAACAGCGATGACCTGGGCATGTCGTTCGGGCATCTGCGGGAGCTGAGCGTCGGCCTGATTTTGTTTGTGATTACCCTGCTGATCGGTCGCGACTTGAACCTGGACCTGTTCGCCAAACTGGTGACCCTGAGCGTCAGCCTGACCTGTGTACTGGCGATGTTTTCCACCAAGTATCAGGACCAGGGCCGCGCCGCCGGCCTGCTCGAAGACCCGAACGCCTTTGCCCTGCTCATCGCCTTCGCCATCCCCTTGGGCCTGCTGTTGGTGATCCGCAGCCCGAACCTGTTGCACCGGTTGTTCTGGGGCGGTTGCTGCCTGCTGCTGCTGGGCGGCATGACCAAGACCGAATCCCGCTCCGGGCTGGTGGTGTTGATGCTCAGCCTGGTCATCGGGGTCTGGCACTATCGCGCGCAGTTGCCGCGCATCCGGCCACGGCATTTGGGATTTGCCATGCTCGGCATGGCGATTGTGATCCCGCTGGCAATCTATGCGATGCCGGCGGGTTACATCGCCCGCATCCAGTCGTTAAGCGTGCTCAGCGCCGGGGCCAAGGGGCACGACGATGAATCCCTCGGCCGGCGAGCGTCGTACATCGTGGTCGGCAGCCAGATGATCCGCGAGAACCCGCTGCTGGGTTCCGGCCCCGGCACCTTCCCGCTGCACTACGCCACCACCGGTTACGCCAAGGCATTTTCCGCCAACCGCAAGGTCGGCGACTTGTATCGCCGGGCGCACAACACTTACATGGAAGTCTTCAGCGAACTGGGCATTCCCGCCGGCCTGTTGTTCGTCGGCATGCTCGCCCTCGGCTTGTACAACCTGATCCGCGCCCGCCGCGCCTGGATGCTGCGCCGCAACTGGGAACAGACCGACCTGATGACCCACCTGGGCATGAGCTTTCTGTCGCTGACATTGTTTTTGATGTTTCTCAGCGCGCCGAGCCAAAAGTACGTGTGGATCATGCTCGCCCTGACCAGCGTGCTGCGCCTGAAGGCTGAAGAAGCACCCCTGGTGGAGGCCAAGGTATGAGTAAAATCAGCATCGTTATTCCAATGTTCAACGAAGCCCGGCACATCGGCCGGACCTTGCTCGCCGCACAAAAGGCCGCCGATGTCGCGAACCTGGAGTGCGAGCTGATTGTGGTCGATAACGGTTCCCGTGATCAGGGCCCGCAGATTGCCCGGCAGTTTGGTGCGCAGGTATTGGTGCTGCCCGGTGTGCTGATCGGTGCGCTGCGCAATTACGGTACGGCCATCGCCACCGGGGAATGGCTGGCCTTCATCGATGCCGATGTCGAGATGCCTGAAGACTGGCTGACCCTGCTGTGCAAACTCGAGTCAGGGGCCCAAGGCGAAGTATTTGGCCTGGACCTGCACACACCGGCCGAAGCCCCTTGGTATGCCGATGCCTGGCAGCGCCGCACGCTGCGCCCGCGCAGCAACATCCTGCACCCGGTGCAATGGCTGCCCACCTCTAACCTGCTGATGCGCCGCACCTGGTTTGACCGGGTCGGGGGCTTCGACGAAACCCTGCGCACCGGTGAAGACAAAGACTTCACCATGCGTTTGGGTGCAGCCGGCGCGCGCTTGTTGGCGGTCAACGAAAGCGTCGCACTGCATTGGGGTTACGAAAGCAGTTGGCGCGAGTGGATGGGCAAGGAGATGTGGCGCCAGGGCAGCCACCTGCAATTGCTCCGTACCCATGGGTTGAGCTTTCGCTTGCTGCGGTTTCCGATGCTGTCGATCATCGTCTGGTTGCTCGACTTCCTGGCGATCTCCGCGCTGCTCAATGGCTTCCCGCACCATGCGGCGTTTATGGTGCTGGTGACTTCCCTGCCGGGGCTGGCCCTGAGCCTGCGCCAGAGCCTGAAACACCGCGATCTGCTTCTGACCCTGCAACTCTGGGGCCTGCACTGGGTGCGTCTGCACCTGGCAGGCGCCGCGTTTATCCTCAGCCTTTGTCATTGGAATGCCAGGAGGCCCGCCCGTGGCTGAATTCATTTTCTGGTTGTGCCTGTTGCTGCCCGTCTACGCCTACCTCGGTTACCCGTTGCTACTGACACTGCTGGCGCCGATGTTTGCGCCTCGCCGGCATGACCCTGCGCCGCCGCTGAACATCAGCATTGTGATCGCAGCGCACAACGAAGCACGGCACATCGAACACAAGCTGCGCACCCTGCTCGCCCAGGATTATCAGCCTGCCAGGCTCGAAATCATTCTGGTCAGCGACGGCTCGTCCGATGACACCGTGGCCTGCGCGCACAAGGTCATCGACCCGCGCATCAGCGTGCTCGACCTGCCCCGCCAGGGCAAAGCGGCGACCCTGAACGCCGGCGTAGCGTTGAGCACCGGCGACATTCTGGTGTTCACCGATGCCGACAACCAATGGTCCCGCGAGACGCTTGGTCACTTGCTGGCGCCGCTGGCAGACCCCGACGTCGGTGGCTGCGCCGGGCACATGGTGATCCCGGTCACCGGTGATGGCCTGAGCGTTGGTGACAGCCTCTATCGACACTACGAAGGCTGGCTGCGCTGGGCGGAGAACCGCACCGGTTGCATGGTGTCCGCCGACGGCGCGCTGCTTGCCTTGCGCCGCGAGTTGTTCCAGAACGTGCCAGCGGAGGTCAACGATGACTTCTTCATCAGCACCTGCGCGCCGGTGGCGTTCAAACGCATCATCTATGTGCCCGAAGCCCAGGTGATCGACCACGGTGTGGACGAAGCCGACAAGCAATTTCGTCGGCGTCAGCGGGTCACCGTCGGCGGCTTGCAAAGCCTCGCTCAACGTCGGGAACTGCTCAACCCGCTGAAGCATGGTCTGTATGCGATTGCGCTGATCAGTCACAAGCTGATCCGGCGGCTGGCGCCAGTCCTGCTGGTGCCGTTGTTGCTGAGCAACTTCTGGCTGTGGGACGAGCACTTTTTCTATCAAGTGTTCCTGGTGGCGCAACTGCTCGGTTATGCAGTGGCCATCGCCGGTCTGCTGGACGTGCGACACCGGTTACCCAAACCCTTTCGCCTCGCCGCATTCCTTTTGGTGACGCTTGCCGGGATGAGTATCGGTCTGTGGCAGTTCCTGCGTGGCCATCGGTATAGCCAGTGGAACCCCGAGCAAAATCGATGAAAGGAGCGTGCCATGGCGATCAAACAATTATTAAAACGCACCAGTGGCTGGCTGTACCTCAATTCATCAGTGGGGCGCAGTCAACTGCACGGCGCCGGGGTGATCCTGATGCTGCACCGGGTGCTGGCCAACGACCGCGCCGCTGACCTGCCCCACCGCAATGAATTGTGCGTCGGGCCAAACGCGTTCGAGCACTTGCTGATCTGGCTGAAAAAGCACTTCGACTGCGTGCCGCTGATGGACATCCTGCAACCCGGCACCCAGCGCTCGGACCGGCCGAAAGTGACGCTGACCTTCGATGACGGCTGGCGCGATAACGCCGTGAATGCCTTCCCGCTGCTGCAAAAATATCAGGTGCCGGCGAGCATTTTCCTGTCCACCGATTTCATCGGCAGCCGCCAGCGCTTCTGGTGGGAGAGCATCGGTGAAACCCTCTGGGATAGCCATGGCGCAAAAGCCCGGCGCCACTTGATCGAGTGCCTGCAACAGATCGGCCGACCGCTACCGGTGTTGATGGATGACCTGGATGTTCAACGCCGCAGCCTGGCGTTGTTGCGTTACCTGCAAAGCCTTAAAACCCTGTCGCCGGGCGAGTTAAGTCGACTGACCGACGAATGCCCGGAAGAATCATTGCCCCAGGCCCTGGACTGGCAGCAAGTGCGCTCGCTGGAAGCCACCGGGCTGGTGCGCTTCGGTCCTCACGGGGCGAGTCATGCGATCCTCACCGGCCTCGACGATCAACGCCTTGATGAAGAACTCAGTCGCAGCCGCGATGCGCTGTTGAACGGCTGCAATCGGCCGCTGCCAGTCTATTGCTACCCCAACGGCGACCACGACGCGCGGGTTCGCCAACACGTGGCCGACCACGACTTCGCGTTTGCGCTGGGCACCGGCACCGGGATTTATCGCGGCGACGGCGAGCCGTTGGCGTTGCCACGTTTTGGCGTCAGCCAGCGCGCGGCGCGCAAGCCGGAATTGCTGTCCTGGCGCATCTACCGAGGCGCCCGGCCATGAGCCGCAGCCACTACCTCAAGCACCTGGCCCTGAGCATGGGCACCAAACTGGCGATGATTGGCCTGCGCTTGCTGCGCAACGTGTTGCTGGCGCGGATTCTCGGGCCAAGTGAACGTGGCTTGTTTGCGCTGCTCAGCACCCTGCCCGACCTGATCAGCGCCGCCACCAGTGGCGGCTTGAATTCGGCGGTGGGCTATCAGGCGGCCAAGCAACGGCCGATGGGCTTGCTGCTGAGCCAAGTGCTGGTGTTCGGCTGTTTACTCGCGGCGCTGTTGACCCTGTTGGTGGTCGCATTGACCCGGGAATTTGGCAGTGAACTGGACATCACCACACAACTGGGTTTGCTCGCTTGGCTGCTGCTGCTGGCGGTGCCGCTGACCGTACTCAAGAGTGGCTTGCTGACCTTGCACAACGCCTCGGGCGGCGTGGTCGCGTTCAATGCCTTGCGGCTGGTGGAATCCCTGGCGCCGTTGCTGCTGTTTCTGGCGTTGTTCTGGATGTGGAAAACCGCCGCCCTCGAAGCGGCGCTGATCAGTTGGCTGGCGGGTCTCAGCCTGGTGGTGTTGGCCGGTTGGGTCTGGCTCAAGCGCGATCAACCACTGAAGCTGCAATGGGACCGCGCCGGCCAGAACGAATTGCTGCGCTACAGCGCCCGCAGCCATCCCGATCTGTTGTTCCAGCAAGTGATTTTGCGTTCCGATTACCTGTTCATCGGCGCCCTGCTCGGCAGCACCGCGCTGGGTCATTACGCGATGGCCAGTGCTGCCGCCGAGTTGCTGCTGATCGTCCCGGAAGCAGTCACCACGCCACTGATGAAACGCCTGCTGCAACAAGACGAAGGCATGGACAAAGTGACCCCGCTGGCCCTGCGCCTGACCGCCACGGTGATGCTCGGTGCGTGCCTGACCATGGCCGTCATTGGTGAATGGCTGATCGTCACGCTGTTCGGCATCGCCTACCAACCGGCGTATCCGGCCCTGCTCGCCCTGCTGCCCGGGCTGTTGGGGTTGTGCTACGCGAGCATCCTGCGCCTGGATTTACTCGGCAAGAATCGTCCCGGCACGGTGTCGCTGCTGATGGGCTTGGGTGCGCTGCTGAACCTGGCGCTGAACCTGGTGATGATTCCGGCTTACGGCATCGTCGGCGCCGCAGCGGCTTCGTCCATCGCCTACCTTGCAGTGACCATTGCGTTGCTCGCGATGTATTGCCGCTTGAGCGGCGTGCCGGTCTGGCAAACCCTGATCATCCTGCCCAGCGACGTCGCGCCCATGCTGCACATGCTGCAACGGAAGTCGATATGAAACGCCTGGCGCTGCTGTTGGGGTTGGGCTTCGCGCTCGATGCTCAAGCGGCGTCGATGCGCTGGACGGACATTCGCGACGGCAGCCTGTACCTGCAAGCGGATCGCCCCGACACCGTGACCGTGCGCTGGGTCCCGGCGTGGCAGGCAGATGCCAACGAAGAACACATTTACCTGATCGATGGCCAAGGCAAACTTGAGGGCGAACGCCTGATCGCCGCCAGTGAAGCGCGCGGCACCCAGAGCTGGCCGTTGGCGCCAGGCGCCGCCAGTTATCGACTGGAAATTCCGGGCTACAGTTTTCGCCGCTACAAGGTCGAACACGATGAACACACGGTGGCTTTGTTCGAACCGGCCAAGGTGCATTTCAGTGCCGAAACCCATGACGGCGATGAGTTGTATTTCAAAGTAGCCCCGGGAGAACACGCGGTACTCGCCGGTAAGTTCCACGGGGGCGTCGGCGCCCTGCAAGCCCAGCGGGTAAGCGACGGCCAACAACTGTCACTGGCGCTCAAATCCTATCGGGCCTATTGGCAATTCGATCAGGTCGCATTGCCGGTGGCCCAGACCGAACAAATCTGGCGCCTGCGTTTGCAAGGCAGCGGCAAAGCGGCGTTCTGGCTCGACGGCACGGCCAACCTGTTCGCGCAAAATCCGCAGCAGCTCAAGCCCCTGCGCGAAGACGACGGCCAGACCCGGCTGACCCTGCACAAGGAGATTCTCGGCAAGACCCCGAATTTGGGGGTTGCCCTGCCCTACGTGATGCCGCCGGCCTCCAGTTATGCGCTGCTCGATGCGCTCAAGGCGAAAGCTGCCAGTTACTACAGCTTTGTCGACATCACCGCGAAAAACCCGCACTACGAAGATGCGTTCCGCCAGGTCTACCAGGATCGCTTCGGCATCACCCAGGACATCACGCTATTAGCCGGCAGCCAGCGCCAGGCCGATTTGCGGGCCGATACCCTGAGCAACAGCGGCCTCGACGCCTGGCTCGCCAGCACCCGCGCCCTCGGCGGCAACGGCACTCATTACATCGGCTTCGCCGACGAGCCGAACCTCAACTATCCGAGCTACGCCAACTACCAATCCATCTTCAACAGCATGGCCCGGCAGGTTCGCAGCAATCCGGCCAATGCCCGCGCCGGCATCCGCATCGCCATGCCGGCCAGTGCACGGCTGGTCAACGGCCCGTTTGCCGACAACGCCGCGGACAAGCGCGGCATCGATTGGGCCCGCCGTCTGCTGGCGGAATCAGGGGACAAGGTTGATGCACTGGCCTGGCACGAATGGATGATCCGCGACCTGCTCGCCACGCGGGTCTACCGTGACAGCGTGCGCCGCGCCGCAGAGTTGGTGGGCCTCGATGCTCAAGGCCGGCCGCGCAAGGCATTGCTGCTGGACCAGACCAACATGTCCAGCGGCTCAAGCCTGAGCCCTTACGATCAGGAAACCCATTACGCCGCGTTGTGGTGGGCGTCGGTGGTGATCAATTCGTCCCAGGACGGTTTGCTGGAAATGCTCAACTGGTTCCAGGCCGCCGATGAGCCGAACTACCCCAAGGGCATGTTGCGGGTACTCGGCGACGACCATTTCGAACTCAAACCCGTGGGCCTGGCCCAGCAGTTTATTCAGGAGCATTGGCTGGGCAGCGTGATGGGCCTGGAAAACGACGCGTTCGAAGTCGACGTGCTCGCCATGGCCGCCGACCTGCAACGCAGCCTGCTGGGCGTCAACAAAGGCACGCGCTTGCAGCGTGTGGACCTGAGCGGCGCGGCGTGCCCGCTGAACAAAGGCTCATTGCGTTATTTCGGCGCCGACAACCGCAGCCGCGACGCGCCCTACCGCTGCCAGGACGGTCGCGTCAGCTTCGAGCTGCCAGGGCAAACCCTGTTTGCGTTGAGCTGGCGCGCTTCATGACCCCCAATTCCGATCCGTTAAGAGAGAGGTGCGGCGAACACCAAATTTGTGGCGAGGGGGCTTGCCCCGTTGGGCTGCGAAGCGGCCCCAAAACCTGCAACCTCGATGTATCAGATACATCGAATGCAATGGTTTACGACTGCTGCGCAGCCGAACGGGGTGGTGCGGCATTCCGACAAGCCCCCTCGCCACAGGTCTTCGCCAAGCCGAAACTCAGGAGACTATCCAATGAGTGCTTTTAAGAAACTCAGAGAACGCATCCAACAAAAAGGCCTGCGCTCCACCCTCAAGAGCCTTTGGAAACACTACGCATTTTTCCACGAAGAACTGCTGTGGATGGAGCGTGACCTGGTCAGCCCGGTCCCGCCACACGCCCTCAGGCCTTATCCGCCGCTGCGGGTCGTCACCATCACACCCGATAACGCCAGCGCCTTCGCGCGGTACTTCGGCGACCGCGTCGAAACCATGGCGGAACTGGCCCGTGAGGGTTACACCGGTCACATGCACCTGGATGACCAAGGGGACGCGGTGGCCTTTATCTGGGGCGCGGCGCGCAACTATCACGACAAGCACTACTACGGCTGCTGGTTCCCGGTAAAGGCTGGCGAATTCTTCGAGTTCGGCGGCGAGCTGACCCGCGCCTATTGGGGCACTACGCTCTCGGTGGACCTGCAACTGGAACTGTGGAAAGCCATGCAGGCCCAGGGTTGCAACAAGGTGGTGGATGTCTGCGAGTTCCACAATATTCCAGCGCTCAAGCTGCACATCCGCATGGGTTATCAAGAGCAAGGACGCATCATGAACGTCTACGAGCTGTTCGGCCGCTGGCGCGTCTACCGTGAAACCCGTTACAGCGGCTCGCGCCTGGATGCCTTGCGCAAACCGTCGCGTCCACCTGTTGCAGCCACGGTGACTTGATCTTATGGCAACGCGATTCGAATGGCGCACTTCGCTTTGCACGCCGGACTTTCCGGCAGCGGCTTACGAAGCGCTGCGCCTGCGAGTGACGGACCACACGCCGTTCAACACCCTGGCCTGGTTGTGCGCCGCGGAACAGGCGATCAGTGACGGGCAGCGTCTGCACGTGCTGCTCGGCTGGCAGGGTGATGAACTGGCGCTGTGCCTGCCGTTGGTGGCGTTGCGCGAACGCTTCGGCGGACTGCCGTTTCGGGTGTTGCATCACCTCGGTTATCCGCTGACCGATCGCCTGGCGCTGCTCGCCTGCCTTGACGCCGAGAGCATCCGCAAGGCACTGATTGTGATCCGTCGTCGCGTACCCCACGCGCTGATGCAACTTAACGAGCTGTCCGAACCCACGGGTGAAGAAAGTGCCCTGGCGGTCTGGATGGCCCACAGTTCTACCGGTGAACGACGCCTGAGTTGCAAGGCGCCGGTGCACCTGATCAGCGAGGCGGATCGCCAGGAAATCTCGGGCGATCCGCGTTACAAACTGCGCCGCGCACGCAAACGCATCGCCGCGTGTGGTGCCCAGGTGCGGCGCATCACCCCGGACGCCTCGACCATGGGCCCGCTGTTGCAGGCCATCAGTGAAGTCGAAGCGGTGAGCTGGAAAGGTGATGAAGGCGTCGGCATCTTTGCCGACGAACGTCACCGACAATGGATGGAACGCGCCTTCACCGCCCTCGCCGCTTGCGACTTGGTACGGGTGGTGGTGCTGGAGTTGGATGGGCGCTGCATCAGCTATCGCCTCGGCTTGCTGGAACAGGGTCGGCTGTACGACTACAACCTGGCGTTCCTGCCGCAATACGCCGACCTGGGCAGCGGCCGGGTGCTGCTCGAAGAGTGGATTCGTTGGGGCCTGGACGACAACTGGCGCTGGATCGATGCCTCGCGGGTCAGTCTGGAAAACTCCAGCCATCAACTCCACGAGCGCATGACCGGGCAGCTGGAACACTGGCGCTGGAGTTTCTATTCCTGGCGCCTCAGTGGTCTCGCGCTGGGCCTGGCGCTGCGCGTCTGGCAACGGCTCAAACCGGCCGTGCAAACATGGCGGGCGAAACGCGCAGCGGCGGTTGTCACGGTCACCACGCCAGCGGCCAAGCCCCCGGCGACTACGGAAAAAACTACGGAGGGCGAACATGCCTCGCCAAGTCATAGTCAACGCTGACGATTTCGGCCTTAGCCCGTGCGAAAACGCGGTGATCCTCGGTGCGTTTCAGGCTGGGGTCATCAGTTCCGCCACCGCCATGGCCAACATGCCGGCGTTCGAAGCCGCCTGCGTCATGGCCCAACACCCGTTGCTCAAGGACCGGATCGGCCTGCACTTTAACCTGACTTATGGCCGGCCGCTGAGCCAGGGCATTCTCGGACGTTCGACGTTTTGCGACCGCCAGGGCGAGTTCGACCTCAACCTTCCTCGCCACAGCCTGTGGCTCAATCGACTGGACCGCGAAGCGGTGATGGATGAGCTCGAGGCCCAATGGCAACGTTGCCTGGACAATGGCGTGCGGCCCAGCCATATCGACTCTCACCAACATGTGCACAACATCTGGCCCATCGGCGAAATCGTCGCGCGGTTCGCCGCCCGACAAGGGGTGGCCGTACGGTTGGCGCGCAACCTGGGGCAAAACCTGAGCCTGCCCAAACGGGTGTTCAAGGGATTGCTCAATCGGCGTTTATTCAACCTGGCCGGGGCCACGGCGGACTATGTTTGCACCCCGGTAGACCTTCGAAACGCCCCTGTGCCGACCGACGGGCTGCTGGAGATCGTCGCCCATCCAACCCAGCTCGGGGCCGACTTTGGTGACGCGTATCTGAATCCCGACGAGTCGTTGACGCAGGTGTTAGAGCTGCGCCTTGCGGGTGTCGAGCGGGTGTCGTATGCCGTTGTGAGCAGGAATTTCCAGACGGGGGCTGCTGCACTCGAATGAATTACATAGGTTGCAACCTATTCAAGACCGGCGCTTTGACTTGAATGTGCAGCCTTGACCTATACCCATCAAAAGCGTCACCCACCACACCTTGGCTTTCGCCATGGAGGGCTTATGAGCGTTATCGGCAAGCTTCGCGAACGAATCAGACAAAAAGGCCTGGGCAGCCTCTTCAAGGCATTCTGGAAGCGCTACGTGTTCTTCCATTGGGAACTGTTGTGGATGGAACGCGATCTGGTCAGCCCGGTACCGCCGCACAAATTGCGGCCCTATTCCGGCTTGCGTCAGGTAACCATTACCGCGGACAACGCCACGGCCTTCGGCAAATACTTCGGTGATCGCGTCGGGACCATGGCCGAACTCGCCACCGAGGGCCACACCGGGCACATGCACCTGGACGAAGAAGGCAACGCCGTCGCCTTCATCTGGGGCAGCATGCGGGATTACCACGACCGCCACTACTTCGGCTGCTGGTTCCCGGTCAAACCCGGTGAGTTCTTCGAGTTCGGCGGTGAAATGGCCCGCCCCTACTTCGGCACCAGTCTGTCGGTGGATGTGCAGGTCAACCTTTGGGAAGCGATGCAGGCCCAGGGCTGCAACAAGGTGGTGGACGTCTGTGACACCCGCAATATCCCGGCCATGAAACTGCACATCCGCATGGGCTACCAGGAGCAAGGCCGGGTCACCCATGTCTATGGCCTGTTCGGCGGCCGCTGGCGCTTCTACCGCGAAACCCGCTACCAAGGCTCACGCCTCGACGCGTTGCGCAAACCGGAACGGCCAGTAGCGGCGGAGGCGACGGCGCAGGCTTGAAAACCGAGTTCGCCTGCAAAATCGGGTTGGCTGCCAGGCCGCGTTCGCGAGCAGGCTCGCTCCCACAGGGGATCTTCGTCACAGGGAGATCCAATGTGGGAGCGAGCCTGCTCGCGATGGCGTCAGTCGAGGCAACGCATTCTACGGCTCGAAGAATCAGCGTTTCACCGCCACCCACGTAAAACACAACGGCAACTGCGCCACCCGCCGTTCATACCGGTCATACAGTTCTTCGCGGTTGGAGTGCGGGTATTCCTTGAAGTGGCTGATTTGCAATCCGGCGTCGATGGCGCCGGTGAAGATCGCGCCGAGGGTATGGACGAACCAGTAGGACGGCGCTGCCGACTGTTCGACTTTGCCTTCGTAGACGATCGGCTGATGTTGCACGAACGGCTCGCTGCGAAAGTAGGAGCTGTCGAGACGATATGGGTCGGCGGCCTCGGGGTCGAGCATTTCCAGGAATGGGTGGGTTTCGTAGATCACCAACGCGCCGCCGGGCCTGAGGGTTTGCGCGACGTGCCGGAAGAATTCGGCGATGTCCGGCATCCAGTTCAAGACACCAATGGTGATCAGCGCCACATCGAAACGCCTCTGAAGCTCGACAGGCAAATGATGGATGTCCGCTTCGATGAACTCAGCGTCATGAGGCGAACGGCTCGCCAATTCCCGGGCCTGCTCAAGAAAAGCGGCAGACTGATCGATCCCCACCACGCTGCGGGCGCCCAACGCGAACAGCGAAAGACTTTCACGGCCGTTGTTACAGCCCAGTTGCACCACGTCCTTGCCGTCAACACCGACCTGCTCCAGCACACCGCGCAGGGTGTCATCGATGCAGCAAAAATCCCGCTGACTAACTGCATCAAACAGCGTCTGCCAGTCGGGATTGTCTTTGTGGTGCCTGGCAGAGTCATTCCAGGCATCGCGGTTGCTGGCGATAGCCTGTTGTTTTGTCGGCAGGTCCATTGCGTACTCCAGATCGCGTTTTTATTGACCGGCACGAGTCTAGATCAGCCCTTGGAAAAACCACATTGGGTCATTGTAGGGATCTTGTAATCCGGACAACGCGCACGACATTAGCGAATCCCTTGAGCGTCAGTCCGGAGGCCAGACAGAGTTTAGCCCCGCCTGCCCATCGTTGTTCTCTGACGAACGACCCTCAGCCAACCGGTGCTTCTACCACTGACGCTTGTCCGGGCGCTCAAGACCGAGCTTTTCAATCCGGTAACGCAGCATGTCGCGGCTCAGGCCCAGCAGACGCGCAGACTTGGTGACGTTCCAGTCGGTCTTGTCGAGCATCTTGCGCATCCTGTCGCGCTCCACTTGCGGCAGGTTCATCGACTCGGCGCCATTGCGGGTGGGCCGAGGTTCGCTGTACGGCGGCTCCGGCAACATCAGCGGCTCATCCATCAGGTTCAAGCAGATGTTCAATTGGTGGGCTGCAATGGTGTCGCTCTGGGTCAGCAACACGGTTTGCTCCAGCATGTTGCGCAACTCGCGCACGTTGCCTGGCCAGGTGTAGCTGAGCAGCAACTCTTCGGCCTGGACGCTGAAGCACAAGCGCGGTTTGCCATAGCGTTTGCCGTGGATGGCCAGGAAGTGCCGGGCCAGCAGCAGCACGTCTTGCCCTCGGGCGTGCAGGCGCGGCACCTTGATCGAGATGATCCGCAAACGGAAGAACAGGTCGCGGCGAAACTTGCCCTGCTGGACCATTTGCTCAAGGTTGCATTGGGTCGCGCTGATCACCCGCACATCAACTTTGCGTTCCTTCACCGAACCGACCCGGCAAATAGTCCGGTCTTCCAGCAGTTTCAGCAGTTTGGCCTGCAGCAACAGATCCATCTCGCCGACTTCATCAAGAAACAGCGTCCCGCCGTCGGCGGCTTCCACCAGCCCGACCCGACGGTCCCTGGCGTCGGCGAAGGCGCCCTTCTCGTGGCCGAACAGTTCTGACTCCACCAAGTTGGACGGAATCGAAGCGCAGTTGAATTCGATAAACGGACCCTTGGCGCGCGGGCCGTCGAAGTGCAGCGCCCGGGCCACCAGTTCCTTGCCGGCGCCGGTTTCACCTTCCACCAATACTGGCGGCAGCTCGGTGTTGGCCTTGCGGCGCTCGGTGTCGAGCATCTGGCCGATGGTGTTTTTCAGGGAATGCATCGCCGCCGATTCGCCGATCAACGCCTGCACTCCGGACTTCTGCGCCTCGCGTTCCTGGTAGAACGACAGCATGCGCTCCATCCGGTCGGTGGCCTGGGCCCTGTCCAGCAGCAACTTGAGCACGGGCAGGGCCACCGGTTTGGTGACGTAATGGAACGCGCCCTCTTCCATCGCCATCACGGCGTCTTCAACGTTGCCGTAACCGGTCATCATGATCACCTTCAGATCCGGCGCGCTGATGCGCAGCTTCTGGATCAGATCGTGACCGCTCATGCCCGGCAGCGCGTTGTCGGTCAGCACCACGTCCGGGACAAAGGCACCCAGTTGCTCCAGTGCGTCCTCGGCCGAGTGGCAGACCGTTACCTCGAAGTCGTTGCGCTCCAGGTAAGTCTGAATGTTCTCGGCGAGGATTTCGTCATCCTCGACCAGCAGTATGCTGTGCCCCATATCCCCTCCCGTTGTCACTTTGCCGTTGAGACAAACGCAGATTCCTTGCTGCTTCTGACGGGTCAATACGACCGCGCCTTGGAGGGGAGTGTAGGTCGCAATGATCGTGATTGACGGGCCAATGATGCTATTTAGCCGCTACCGTGCAGGTCAACGTTCTATAACCCTTCCTCACGCTGATCCAACCGCTCACGCAAGAACTCGATAAACGCCTGCACCGGCCGCGACCCTTGGCGATGCTGCGGGTACACCGCCGACAACGCCAGCGGCTGCGGCCGAAAATCCTCCAGCACCGGGACCAGTCGTCCATCCTTCAGTGCCGCGCCGACAATGAACGTCGGCAGATAGGTAATTCCCATCCCGGCAATCGCCGCATCCTTGAGCAGCTCACCATTGTTAACCCGCATCCGCCCGGTGACGTTGACCGTCAGCGGCTTGCCCTTCCCTTCAAACCGCCATTGCACCTGACGACCGTGGCCATACGGCAGGCAGTCATGGTTGAGCAGGTCTTCGGGTTTGGCCGGCGTGCCGTGTTCGGCCAAGTAAGCCGGGCTGGCGCAGTAAACCCGCTGAATCGAGGCGATGCGCCGGGCAATCAGGGTCGAGTCTTCCAGCACGCCGATGCGCAGTGCCAGGTCGTAACCCTCACCGAGCAAATCCACCGGCCGATCGCTCAAGTCCACCTCCACGGTGACGTCGCGATAGCGCTGCAAAAACGCTGGCAGCAGACAGCCCAGATGCGCCAATGCAAACGACAACGGCGCGCTCAGCCGAATGGTGCCGCGGGGCTCGGTGGTCTGGCCGGCGATGCCCTGCTCCACTTGCTCGACTTCGCTGAGCAGGCGTAACGCTGACTCGTAATAACTCTGGCCCAGTGGCGTGACATCCAGCCGTCGGGTCGAGCGATTGAGCAGGCGAACGCCCAAGCGCTCCTCCAGTTGCATCAATCGGCGGCTGACGAATTGCTTGGACAGGCCCAGTTGATCGGCTGCGGCGGTGAAGCTGCCGGAGTCCATCACCTGGCAAAAAATACGCATATCTTCGAACGGGTTCATTGTCACGCCCTGGTTGACAGTCAAACACTTTATAGCCGCTTTTTCCGTTTATGGCACCCCATTAATCTGTGTCCATGGTGCAGCGACAGCCACTGCTTCTGAACCCAAAACCAATACCTGTTGGAGCTGCCGGAGGCTGCGATCTTTTTTTGCGCCACGCCGACATTTCCGGAGTTCGCCCATGTCCCTCATCTACGGTCACCCCCTGTCCTGGAGCGCCCTGCTGCTGGTGATCGACGCCCTGCTCTGGCACCTCGCGCCGATCCAGCACCGCGTCACCCGCATCGGCCTGCGCCTGACGCTGTTCCTGATCTTCAGCGCGGTCATCATCAATGCCGGTGTCAGCCCATTACAGGCACCGATATTCGCCGACGACCGTGTGGCGCAACTCGGGGCTACAGCGCTGGGGATTCTCTGGTGGCTGTACGCCGCGCGAGTACTCACCGAAGTCATCGGCCTGGTGCTGATGCGCCGCATCGGTCACAGCGGTCGGTTGTTGCAGGATGTCATCGGCGCGTTGGTGTTTCTGGTCGCGATCGTTGCCGCTGCCGGTTATGTACTGGAGCTCCCGGTCAAAGGGCTGCTGGCGACTTCCGGGGTGGTGGCGATCGTGGTCGGTCTGGCGTTGCAGAGCACCTTGAGCGATGTGTTTTCCGGGATCGTTCTCAATACCACCAAGCCGTATCAGGTGGATGACTTTGTGGTGATCGACGGTGTTGAGGGCAAGGTGCTCGACATCGACTGGCGCGCCACCCATTTGCTCACCAGCGCCGGCACAACCGCCGTGGTGCCGAACTCGGTGGCGGCCAAGGCAAAGATCGTCAACCTGAGTCGACCGAGCAACATGCACGGCGTGTCGATCAGCATTCAAGTGCCAAACCACATCCGCCCGCGTCGGGTGCTGGATGCGCTGGATCGTACGCTTCAGGGCAGCAGCACGTTGCTGCTCAACCCGGCGCCGAAAGCGCTGTTGAAAGAGGCTGGCGAAACCATGTCCGAGTATGTAGCCAGCGGATTTATCGCCGAGTTGGGCAAGAAAGGTGAAGTGCGCAATCAACTGTTTGACCTGGCCCATCGGCACCTGGAAGCGGCGGGTATTTCCCGGCAGCTCGATGGCGTGATCGAGCCTTCGACCCGGGCGCGGGCGTTGCTGGATGAAGTGAAAATCTTCCGTTCACTGAGCGAGGACGAACGTGATCGACTGGCTCAAGCGATGGTCCCGCAGCAATACGCGGCAGGTCAGGTGGTGCTGGAGTTGAATGAAGTGCCGGACAGTCTTTTTGTCATCGCCACCGGCGTGGTCAGCGCCACCGTGCCCGACGGCACCGGGCAAACCGAAGCCGGACGCATGGGGCCGAGCGAAGTCATGGGCGAACAGAGCATCCTCACCGACACACCGTCCCAGGCCTGCTTTACGGCGTTGACGTCGAGCATCATTTATCGGATCGACAAAGCCCTGACCCGCGATTGCATGGAGCAGCGTGGCGCGGTTGGACAGGCGTTGAATAAGTTGCAGGCGGTTCGGCAGCAGAACAGTCAGTTGGCGTTGATGGCTAAACCGGTGCCGATCAAGAAAGGAGGTTTTCTGGGGTGGCTGCAAAAGCATTGATGCACCGCGCTTTTGTGGCGAGGGAGCTTGCTCCCGCTGGAGGGCGAAGCACTCCCAAAAATGGGGACTGATAGTAAAGATTTTTGGGTCTGCTGCGCAGCCCAGCGGGAGCAAGCTCCCTCGCCACAGGGGTGTTGTGTGTCAGATAGAAAAATGCCCGCACAATGGCGGGCATTTTTGTGCGCGGCGAAACTTATTTCGAGGTCAACACCGAATAGCTGTTCATCAGGTTGCGATAGTTCGGAATGCGCGGCGACAGCAGGTTCGCCAGGCCTTCCATGTCGTTGCGCCAGTCGCCTTGCAGCTCGCACGCTACCGAGAACCAGTTGACCAGTTGTGCACCGGCCGCCGACATACGCGCCCAAGCGGCTTGTTGCACGGTTTCGTTGAAAGTGCCCGAAGCGTCAGTCACCACAAACACTTCGAAGCCTTCGGCCAGGGCCGACAAGGTTGGGAACGTCACGCACACATCCGTCACCACACCGGCAATGATCAACTGCTTGCGGCCAGTATCTTTAACGGCTTTGACGAAGTCTGCGTTGTCCCAAGCGTTGATCTGGCCTGGACGCGGGATGTACGGCGCGTCCGGGAACAGTTCCTTGAGCTCCGGCACCATCGGGCCGTTCGGGCCGTTTTCGAAGCTGGTGGTGAGGATGGTCGGCAGTTTGAAGAACTTGGCGAGGTCCGCGAGGGCCAGCACGTTGTTCTTGAATTCGTTGGGCGAGAAATCCTGCACCAGCGAGATCAGGCCAGTCTGGTGGTCGACCAGCAAGACCACCGCGTCATCTTTGTTCAGACGTTTGTACGGAACGTTGCTCATATGAAACTCCTCGGTAGTGGGATGGTGCTTATGGCGCCGGCACGTTGGGCCGGCGCTCTTTTATGTTCGTCAGAAGGCAAAGCACGAGCAGCCAAAGGCGCCCCAGAAACCCGCAAAATCGCTCACCGGCGCATTCGACAAGCGCGCCTTTTCATGGCTGTGGGAATGCACGCCGCACGGCCCGCTGCAATGGTGAACCTGAGCCTGCATCGGCGAGGTCGGGCGCCAGTGACCCGGGACTTTCACCACCGGCGACCAGTCCGGCAGTACCGGCACGCTGGCCGGGCCAAGTTTTTCGAAGTCCCCGGCGGCATACACCACTTTGCCGCCAACCACGGTCAACACCGACTCGATCCACTTGATCGCTTCTTCATCGACGCTGAAGAAGTCGGCGCTCAGGGCCGCAACGTCTGCCAATTGGCCGACCTTGATCTGGCCTTTCTTGCCCTGCTCGGACGAGAACCAGGCGCTGCCGTGGGTGAACAGCTCCAGCGCGGTCAGCCGCGACAGGCCTTCGGCGTGTAGCTCCAGGCCGCCAACGGTGCGGCCGCTGACCATCCAGTACAGCGAAGTCCAGGGGTTGTAGCTCGATACCCGCGTGGCGTCAGTGCCGGCGCCGACCGGTAGGCCTTCGGCCAACATGCGCTTGATCGGCGGGGTCGCTTCAGCGGCTTTGGCACCGTAACGCTCGACGAAATATTCACCCTGGAACGCCATCCGGTCCTGAATCGCAATACCGCCACCCAGCGCCCTCACCCGCTCTATGTTCTGCGGGGTGATGGTTTCGGCGTGGTCGAAAAACCACGGCAAACCGTTGAACGGAATGTCACGGTTGACCTTCTCGAACACGTCGAGCATGCGGCTGATGGATTCGTTGTAGGTCGCGTGCAAACGGAACGGCCAACGCTGCTCGACCAAGTGGCGAACCACCGGCTCCAGCTCGTCTTCCATGGTTTGCGGCAGGTCCGGGCGCGGTTCGAGGAAGTCCTCGAAATCCGCTGCCGAGAACACCAGCATTTCCCCGGCGCCGTTGTGCCGCAGGTAGTCGTCGCCCTGGTGCAGGGTCACGCTCGACGTCCAGTTCTTGAAGTCGCTGAGCTCTTCCTTGGGCTTCTGGGTGAACAAGTTGTAGGCGATGCGGATCGTCAGTTGCTGATCCTTGGCCAACTGCTCGATCACCTGATAATCGTCCGGATAATTCTGGAAACCGCCACCGGCATCGATGGCGCTGGTCAGGCCGAGGCGATTGAGTTCACGCATGAATTGGCGGGTCGAGTTGACCTGATATTCCAGCGGCAACTTCGGCCCTTTGGCCAGCGTCGAGTAGAGAATCATCGCGTTCGGACGGGCGACCAGCATGCCGGTCGGGTTGCCGTTGGCATCACGCACGATTTCGCCGCCCGGCGGGTTCGGTGTGTCGCGGGTGTAACCGGCGACGCGCAGGGCGGCGCGGTTGAGCAAGGCGCGGTCGTACAAGTGCAGAACAAACACCGGTGTATCCGGCGCGGCCTGGTTGAGTTCTTCCAGGGTCGGCATGCGTTTTTCGGCGAACTGGAATTCGTTCCAGCCACCGACCACCCGCACCCATTGCGGCGTTGGTGTGCGGTCGGCTTGATCCTTGAGCATGCGCAGGGCATCGACCAACGAAGGCACGCCTTCCCAGCGCAGTTCGAGGTTGTAGTTCAAGCCGCCACGGATCAAGTGCAAGTGCGAGTCGTTGAGCCCGGGAATGACGCAGCGGCCCTTGAGGTCGATGACCTGGGTGCCGGAACCGCGCAGGGCCATGGCTTCGCCGTCGTTACCGACCGCGACAAAGCGCCCGTCCTTGATTGCCACCGCGCTGGCCAACGGCTTCTCGCGGTCGACGGTGTGGAATTGGCCATTGAATAAAATCAGATCGGCGTTCATCGCGGTTCCTCAGGCAGATGGGAATGTGACGTGTCGGCTGTCAGCCACGGCGCGAACAGGCGCGTCGCCCGAGGCATGAACAGGTACACCACCGAAACCACGATGGTCACGGTGATCAGGAAAGTGGCGACCACGTAATTGGACAGGAAGGCGTTGAGCTTGAGCAGCGGCCCCCAGATCAGCGGCACCAGCAAGGTGTGCGGCAAAATCACCAGCAAAGTGATCACGGCCTGCTTCCAGCGCGGCGGTGGCGAGGCGGCGTCGGCCAGTGGCGAGAACCAGAACTCATTGACCGGGTTGACCTCGGTCTGGTCGCCGTCAGCCAGCATCGGTGTGGCTTCGTTGACCAGTTCCAGGCGTTGCGGCGAGTCGAGCCACAGTTGCATCGCTTCGGTGGAGCAAAAGCGCAGCACGCAGGTGTAGGTGTCGAGGCCGGCGTTCTTGCCGCGCACCACGTCCACGCCCAAGTGCCCTTCACGCTGCCCGGCGATGCGCACGATGTTGCGCAGCCAGGCTTCGTAAGGCGCCTCGAAACCGGCCTTGACCCGGTGCTTGACGATCAGGGTCACGACTTCCTCGAAACCCGGTTTTGCAGCGTCGGCGCGGTTGGCATCAGGCATAACGAAAGACTCCGGCGAAACGATCATTGAGCGCCAGCCGTCCCGGCCCGGCGATAAGGATGCTGGTGAACACAATCAACAGCAGCCAGCCGAACTGCCCTTCGAACAGGCTCCATTGCGGATGCACAATCAACAGCGCCACCAACAGCACACACAGAATAGGCAAGCACGCCAAACGCACCAGCACCCCGGCGACGATCAGCAGCGGGCACAGCACCTCGGCGAAGATCGCCAGGATCAGCGTCAGGTTGGCACCGAGGTGGAACGGATCTTCGATCTGTTGCAGTTGCGCGCTGTAGTCCAGCAGCTTCGGCAAGCCATGCACCCACAGCAAAAACAACCCGCCGCTGACCCGCAGAAACAACAGTCCAAGGTCCCGAGCCCATTCATCCCATTCCGCTGCGTTCATGGCGTACCTGCGCAATTGATAAATGGCCGGCATGGCTTCGCCGGCACTTGATGAGAGAGTGCCGGGGTCAGGTGGGGAAAAATTGGATGTACGTGCTCTTTTTGCGGGTGGTCTCCTGCATGAAGCCCACCACAGATCCTTGCTTGAACACCGATCCCCTGTGGGAACGAGCCTGCTCGCGATAGCGGTCCATCAGCCACCATCAATATCAACTGATCAACCACCATCGCGAGCAGGCTCACTCCCACAATGAATCTCCGTCGACCACAAACTCTGCATCCACAGCAAATCCCCTGTGGGAGCGGGCTTGCTCGCGAATGCGGTGGGTCATTCAATATCTATGCTGGCTGACACTCCGTCTTCGCGAGCAAGCCCGCTCCCACATTGGATCTTCTGTCCAAATGTCCTGGGCCTGTACAAAACCTGTGGCGCGGTTGTTGAAAATCACACGGATTGAAACCGTGGATACCCGGTTGTCTTTTGAAAAGTCTCCAAAATAAAAACCACCATGACAGTTGCTCCCACATTGGATCGGGTGTTGGTCTGGGGTTATGAGGTCTGGATATTGAGCGGTTCGGACATGAACTGACTGATCCGCGACCGCAACCATTTCTCCGCTGGGTCGTTGTCGTGCACGCCGCTCCAGGCCATCGACAATTGCGCGGCTTCGATGTGGAACGGCGGGTCTTCGGCGCGCAACGCACAGCCTTCGACCAAGGCACACGCGGCGTAATCGGGCACGGTGGCGATCATTTCCGTACCGGCAAGCAATGCGCGCAAACCGCTGAACTGCGGCACGCCCAGCACCACGCGGCGGTGGCGGCCGATCTTGGCCAGGTCGAGGTCAATGTTGCCGCTCAAGTCCCCGGAAAACGACACCATCGCATGCGGCCGTTCGCAGTATTCGTCCAGGGTCATTGGGCCAGGCCGATTATCCCCGCGCAGGACTTTGCAGGGGATGTCCCGCAGTTTCTTGCGCTTGGCATTGGCCGGTAAATCGGTGGTGTAGCTGACGCCCACGGAGATTTCCCCGGATGCCAGCAGCGCCGGCATCAGCAGGTAGTTGGCCCGGCGCACGACAACGATGATGCCTGGGGCCTCTTCCCGCAACTGACTCAATAACGGTGGAAACAGACCGAACTCGGCGTCGTCCGACAGTCCGATGCGAAACACGTCGCAACTGCTGGCCGGTTCGAATTCCTTGGCGCGGCTGACCGCCCCGGAGATGACGTCCATCGCCGGTTGCAGTTCCTTGAGAATCGCCAGCGCCCGCGCCGTCGGCTCCATGCCGCGACCGTTGCGTAGCAGCAATGGGTCGTCGAACAGATCACGCAAACGCCCCAGCGCCGCACTCACGGCCGGTTGGCCCATGAAGAGTTTTTCGGCGACCCGGGTCAGGTTCTTTTCGAACATCAGGGCTTCGAAAATCACCAGCAGGTTCATGTCGACGCGGCGCAGGTCGTTACGGTTCATCAGGGTGGGTCCTTTGTGTTTTGAGCCAGTCCAGGCAGTCACTGCAAAACCCTGTGGCGAGGGAGCTTGCTCCCGCTGGGCTGCGCAGCGGCCCCAAAATCTTCGCAGCAATGCCGATTTTGTGAGTGCTGCGCACTCAAGCGGGAGCAAGCTCCCTCGCCACAGGTTACTCATCGTTCTTTGGCTTAAGGGCAATCCCCTCATCACAGATTTTGTGTTCTTCCTTGCCTAAGCACAGTGCCAGAACTCTACTCAATCAACGGCACTTTCGCCGCTCGTTTGTATGGGCCGTATTCCACCGGCACCCATTGGAAATGCTTGCCCTCGGCGGCGATATGACCTATGCCCGGAAACGGCAAATGCGCGGCGGTGACCCAGGTTTTGCTGGCGGCCGCATCGGTGAAGACCTGGTTGCGGCTCTTGATCGCCTGCTGACTATTGACGTCAAAACCGATCGACACTTCGGGATGCAGGAATTGCACCGCCAGGTTATGCACCAAATCGCCCATGAACAAAATGCTCTGGCCGTTAGAGGTGAAGCGGTAGGTGGTGCTGCCCGGCGTGTGCCCGGCTTCCAGCGTGGCCTCGACACCCGGCACCGGCGACTGGCCGGCGTCGAAGGTTTTGAAGCGGCCCGCCGCGACGTACGGAGCGGTCGAATCCTGGGCGATTTTGAAATACGGCTTGGCGCCTTCGGGTGCTTTGGCGATGGCTTGCGGGTCGAGCCAATAATCGGCCTCAGCCTTGGCGGCGTAGACCGTGGCGTTGGCGAAGACCGGTTTTTGCTGGCCGTCGACCAGGCCGCAGACGTGGTCCAGGTGCAGGTGGGTGAGCAGGATCGTGTCGACCTGGTCTGGCTGATAACCGGCGGCTTTCATATTGTCCGAGAGCATGCCGGCCGTGGCGCCGATGCACTGCCCTGCCCCGGTGTCCACCAGGATCAGTTGCTTGCCGGTGTTGATCAGAAACGCGTTGAACGCTGTTTGCACGCCGGGCGTTTCAATCGAGCGACGGGCCAACAGTGCGCGGATCTGACTTTGGCTCAGGCCCTTGAGCAGTTTCGGCGACAGGTCGTTGTAGCCGTCGAACAGTGCGGTGACTTCGTAATCGCCCACTGCCAAGCGGAAGTAACCCGGTGCCTGGGTGCCGACCTGAGCCGGTGCCGCCGCCATGGAAATACCGGATGCCAGCGCAACCGCCAGGCCCAGTGTGCAAACCAGAGAATGCTTCATGCCTTCACCTTTGATGTCTTCAAGGAAAGCGACCTGCCAAGGCGCGCCATACGTCCCCCATCTTGCACCGACCCAACCTTCGCACACTTGCAGCGATGTGCTGAGTTAGCGCGGTTTCTCCATCCCGAACCGGGCGTGGAATTAACAACGTTTAACTCGCCTGCCAACGCCTCGCGGCCAAAAATGAAGTCCTCTGCACAGACCTGCTTTCCTAAATAAGGAAGGTGCTGATCCACCGTGCAGTGCGCCCGCGCATTCCCACCGACACGGATATTTGTCATGGCTCACGTTCAGTTCAACGCCGTCAGGGCGTCCGTCACGCCAGTGCAAAAAACCACCACCGGCGGCCTCGCGCCCTGGCGCGAAAACCTGGTCAAGCAACTGATTCTCGAAGGCCTGAGCGACTCCTTGGAAGTGACCGAACTGGCCAAGGCCTGCGCGCTGTCACGCAGTCATTTTTCCCGGGCGTTCAAGTGCAGCACCGGCCTCTCGCCGCAGGACTGGATTCGCTGCCAGCGGATCGAGCGGGCCAAGCAACTGATCCGCGACACCGACCTGACCCTGACGCAAATCAGCCTGGAATGTGGCTTCTGCGACCAAGCGCACTTCTGCCACATCTTCACCCGCAGCGAAGGCATCACGCCGTTTGCGTGGCGGTGTCAGGTGGTGCGTTCCCCTGTGTTTAACCGCAAAAGATCGCAGCCTTCGGTAGCTCCTACAGGGTTATGCGTACATCCGTAAATCCAGTGAACACAGTTCCTTGTGGGAGCGAGCTTGCTCGCGATAGCGCCGTCATATTCAACACATTGGTTGACTGACACACCGCTATCGCGAGCAAGCTCGCTCCCACAGTTTTGATTTGTGTTTGATCAGGCTTTGAGGCGACCTCAAGGACGCCATCGCCGGCAAGCCGTGCTCCTACAGGGTTATGCGTGCATTCGTAATGCTGTGAACACCGTCCATGTGGGAGCGGGCTTACTCGCGAAGGCGTCGTGTCAGCCAACATCAATGTTGAATGCCACACCGCTTTCGCGAGCAAGCCCGCTCCCACAGTTTTTTTTCCTTGATCAGCCCTTAAGGAACGCCAGCAGATCTTCGTTGAGTTGGTCCTTGTGGGTATCGGTCAAGCCATGCGGCGCGCCCGGATAAACCTTCAGCGTCGAGCCCTTGACCAGCCGGGCCGAGGCAATCCCCGCCGCCTCAATCGGCACCACCTGATCCGCATCGCCATGCACCACCAGCGTCGGCACGTCGAACTTCTTCAGGTCTTCGGTGAAGTCGGTTTCCGAGAAAGCCTTGATGCAGTCATAGGCATTCTTGTGGCCGGAGGTCATGCCTTGCAGCCAGAACCAGTCGATCATGCCCTGTGACGGTTTGGCGCCCGGTTTATTGAAGCCGAAGAACGGCCCGCTGGCGAGGTCGATGTAGAGCTGCGAACGGTCCACCAAAGAGGCCTGACGAATACCATCAAACACTTCCAGAGGCAGGCCGCCGGGGTTGGCTTCGGTCTTGAGCATCAGCGGCGGCACCGAGGAAATCAGCCCGGCTTTTGCGACCCGGCCAGTGCCGTGACGACCGATATAGCGCGCCACTTCACCGCCGCCGGTGGAGAAGCCGAACAGCACGGCGTTTTTCAGGTCCAGCAGTTCGATCAACTGCGCCAGGTCGTCGGCGTAGGTGTCCATGTCGTTGCCGGTCCACGGTTGGCTGGAGCGGCCATGGCCACGACGGTCGTGGGCGATGACCCGATAGCCTTTGGACGCAAGAAAGATCATCTGCGATTCCCAACTATCGGCATTCAGCGGCCAGCCATGGCTGAAAACGATCGGCTGACCGGTGCCCCAGTCCTTGTAGTAGATCTCGGTACCGTCGCGGGTGGTGAATGTGCTCATGAGGCGTACTCCTTTGGGGGTGTTTGGGGGATCAAATCGGTGAGTGATGCAGACGTTCGGCCAGCCGCGCGACCCGCTCGCCCAAGTGCGCGGCGGTGCAGCGATCTTCGGGCGGTGGCGCATCGTCGGGGGACTGTTCGACATTCGACTGGGCCATGGCGCCCAGCGAGCTGCCCAGGCGATTGAGTTGCCCGTCGAACAGCCCGGTGCTGCTGCGCGCCGGCAGCACGTCGAGGCCGACCCAGATCATCGAATGCTGGGCGGCGAACACGGCCATCTGCAGCAAAGTGTTGAGCTTGTCGCCGCACAGGCAGCCGGAATTGGTGAACCCTGCAGCGAGTTTGTCGCGCCAGGGCTGGGCCAGGTAGAACGCCGCCGTGGCCTCCATGAAGCCTTTGAAGGATGCTGAAGCGCTGCCCATGTAGGTCGGGGCGCCGAAGATGATCGCGTCCGCCCGGTGCAAGTGTTCCCACTGCGTGTCCACGTCTTCCACCGAAATCAGCCGACAGGTGCTGCCCACATGCCGTTCCACGCCCAGGGCCACGGCTTCGGCCATGACTCGGGTGTGCCCGTAGCCACTGTGATAGACCACCACCACATCGCTCATTCCGGCATCCTCCAGAAGTGTCCATTCCTTTTACAGCGCGAAGACAGAGATCTTCGTTGGACTTGAAGCCCTAGAGTTTTGGGCGTAGACCTGATGCTCGACGAGTTAAACGTTGTTAATTTACAAAACCGCACCTGATGCCCCAACGCCCTTTTTGTCACACTCGCGCCCAATAAATACGAGGTGACGAGCGGTGCAGGGAACGTGACAGTCGCAGCGAATACCTGACAGTCTGCCGAGCCCTCATTGCACTGCCGGACAATCCTGAGGAATATGCTCGGAAACCGCGTACTAGACGGATGCAAGCAGGAGTAACCCGTTGACCCTTTCCCCCGATCAGGCCGTGCATTTCGGCCCTTACCGGATCTACCCGGGACAACGTCTGGTGCTGGAAGGCGACCAGCCTTTGCGCCTGGGTCGACGTGCCATGGATATTTTGTTGATCCTGCTGGAGCACGCCGGGAATGTGGTCAGCAAGCAGCAATTGATCGCGCAGGTGTGGCCCAAAAGCGTCGTCGAAGACATCAATTTGCGGGTGCACATGGCGGCATTGCGCAAAGCCCTCGGCGACGGTCAGGCCGGCCAGCGCTACATCGTCACGGTGGCTCAGCGCGGTTACAGTTTTGTGGCGCCGTTCTCGCTGGCGTCTATCGAGCAGCACCCCGACAACGAGGCCCACGAACCGCGCCGACATAACCTGCCGGTGCGCCGCACCCGACTGATCGGGCGTCAGCATCTGGTGGACAGCTTGGTGACACATCTCGCCCGCCAGCGCTTCATCACCCTGGTCGGCCCCGGCGGTATCGGCAAGACCACCGTGGCCCTGCGGGTGGCCGAACAACTGATCGGTCATTACCGCGACGGCATTCGCTTGTTGGACCTCGCGCCACTCAATGACCCGGCGATGATCACTGCGCATCTGGCGACACTGCTGGACCAGGCGCTGCACGACGGCGAGCCGATGAATAGCCTGGCGACCTGCCTGCGGGAACGGCAGATGCTGCTGGTGATCGACAACTGCGAACACCTGATTGATGCGATTGCGCTGCTGTGCGAAGGCATTCTGCGTGGCGCACCGCAGGTGCATATTCTGGCCACCAGTCGCGAGAGCCTGCGGGCCGAAGGCGAGTACGTGCAACGCCTGGAATCGCTGGATTGCCCGCCACCCATCGCCGTGCTCGACCGCGCCCAGACCTTGAGTTTTTCCGCCCTGCAATTGTTCGTCGAGCGGGCGATGGCCAACCACGACAGTTTCGAACTGAGCGATGAAGAGCTGCCCTTGGCGATTGAAATTTGCCAGCGTCTGGACGGCATTCCGTTGGCCATCGAACTGGCGGCCGCGCAAGTCGCCGACCTCGGCATCGATGGCTTGCTGACGCAACTGCAAGGCAGTTTTCGCCTGCTGACCCAAGGAAGTCAGGCAACGCTGGGCCGGCATCAGACCCTGCGCGCGACGCTGGACTGGAGCTTTGAACTGCTCAGTGTTTGCGAGCAGACGTGCCTTCGTCGATTAGGGCTGTTCAGGGGCGGTTTCACGCTGGAATCCGCAGCGGCGGTGATCGTTGGCGAACACATCGAACCCAACCTGGTGCTTGCCTCGATCACGCAACTGGTGGCCAAGTCGTTACTGAACGTGGAAGTGGGCGATGAAGAGGTGTTCTATCGCCTGCTCGACACCACCCGCAGCTATGCCCTGGAAAAACTTCACCTGGCCGCAGAGGTGTCGGACACCCGTCAACGGCATGCCGAACGCTGCCTGGCCTTGATGCAACAGGCTCAGGACGACTGGGAGCAAACCCCCACTCACCTGTGGATCGAGCGTTACGCCCGGGGCCTTGAAGACATCCGCGCCGCCCTCGAATGGGGCTTGCACGCGAACGGGCCGCAGATGCTGGCGATCCGCTTGACCGCCAGCTCAATGCCGCTGTGGCAGGAACTCTCGCTGCTCAAGGAGCACGGCGTGTACGTGCGCCGGGCCTTGGCGCTGCTCGATGCCGCCGCCGAGCCCTGCCCTCGCCTGACCATCGCCCTGAAGCTCGCCCTCGGCAGCTCCTGTTACCACGCCCAGGGCGGCACCGCCGAAACCGTCGACGCCTTCGTCAGCGCCAGAACCCTGGCTGAACGTTACGATGACGTTGCCGGTCAGTTGCGGGCGGTGTCCGGGCACATGGCGGTCAATCTCTGCAGCGGCAACTATCAAATGGCCCTGGAGCAGAGCCAGCAGTTCGACCGATTGGGGCTGCACGGCGATGCAGTGTTGTCGCTGAGCACCCACCGTTTGCGCGTGCTGGCGCTGCACTTTTCCGGGGATCAGCAACAGGCGCGGGAGCATGCCGAGCAAGTCATCCAGCGCATGGCCCAGAGCGGCCACCTCAACCGCTTCACCCACGGTTTTGGCGTGCAGTACGATCAGAGCGTCGCGGCGCTAACGATTCTGGCGCGGATTCTCTGGCTGCAAGGCCAGCCGGAACAAGCCTGGCGCACTGCCCGGCAGGCGCTGGACATCGCGATCCAGATCAACCACGGCACGTCCATCTGCTACACCCTGGCGCTGTCCGGTTGCCTGATCGCCCATTACAACGGCGACACGGCTACCGCCCGCGAACTCTTGCGTATGTTGCTGGAGCAAGCGCAGAAGCATTCGGTGGTGCTGTTTTATAACTGGGCGCGGCAGTATGCGCAGGTGATTGAAGGGGCCGAGGGGCCTTCGCTAGCGGGTGTCGGGCTAGTGAAAGAGATCATGGTGACGCTGGATGGTGGTTTTGTTGATGGCGCGTTGTTGGCGCGTGCTGAAAGCGGCGCGGCGGGTTGGAGTACGGCGGAGATTCTTCGGGTTCGGGGGGAGGCGTTGGTTGCTGAGGAGAACTTGTTAGAGGTGGGTTGTCTGGGCGGGCGCCTTCGCGAGCAAGCCCGCTCCCACAGGGGGGAGGCGGTGCTGCTTGAGGCGTTGGCGGTGGCGAAAAGTCAGGGAGCGCTGGCTTGGGAGCTGCGCAGTGCCACTTCATTGGCGCAGCTTTGGCAGCGTCAGGGTCACGCGCAGCAAGCTTATGAGTTGCTGGCGCCGATTTATGGGCGATTTACCGAAGGTTTTGCTACGCCGGACCTGACGAAAGTCCGGCGTTTACTCGATGAGCTCGCCGGGCAATTGCACGCCTGAGATCCAGCGCGCGCGGCTGATGTAGTGCGCATGGCTCAGTTCGAGCGCACGCAGGTGGCCGCTGTGTTCGAGTTTCTCCAGGGCATAGGTGCGCGTGGTGTGAAGGAAGCGATAACGGGGCACGCCACTGCCCTGCTCTATTGAAAGCAGCGATTTGCGCGCCAGTCGTTCCACCACGTCCAACAGGTGCATGGGCGGCAGTGAGGCGCAGCTGATCACGCCAATCACCGCGTCGAGGGTGAAGGCCATTTTGAACACCGCCAAGCGCTGCCACACCGTTTGCTCCAGCGGGCTCAGCCGTTCGTAACTCCAGTCCAGCGCGGCTTTGAGGGTCTGATGGCGTGGCACGGCGGTGCGTCGGCCCTGGGTCAGCAATTGGAAACAGTTGTCCAGTTGCGCGTGCAGCCCGACCAGCGCCAATGCATCAATCTGCGCGGCGGCCAGCTCGATGGCCAAGGGCAAACCGTCGAGCCGCCGACAGATGTCGCGCACGGCTTTGAGGTCTTGCTCGCGCAGAGTAAAGCCCTGCTGACGGGCACGGGCACGGCTGACAAACAGCTGCACCGCCGAGTAGCCCATGGCTTCGGCCACATTGTGCAATGCCGAGGCTGGCGGCACCGCCAAGGGCGGCAACCGCAACACGGTTTCGCCGAGTGCCTGGAGCGGTTCACGGCTGGTGGCCAGGATCGACAGGCGCGGCGCGGCGGCCAACAGATCATCGACCAAGGTGCGGCAACGTTCGATCAGATGCTCGCAGTTGTCGAGCACCAGCAACGCATGCCGTGGCGCCAGCGGCGCAAGGCCAGCGTCGAGTTCCAGGGTTTGAAGCAATTGATCGACCACCTGCGACGGGTCGTCGATAGCTGCCAAGTCGATGATCCAGACACCATCGAGGTAGTGCTGCAACAGCAACTCAGCCACGCGCAAGGCCACGGTGGTCTTGCCGATCCCGGCCGGGCCGACCAGGGTCATGAACCGTCGAACCGGCAACTGGCGCACCACACTGCCGACGATCGAATCTCGACCGGTAATCGATGTGAGTCGTGCCGGCAGATTGTGCTGGGGCTTATGCAAGCTGTCGATGAACACCGGCGTGCCTTCCAGCACACGTTCGACCGGGGCGATGAAGCTGTAGCCGCGCTGCGGAATGTTGACGATGTAGCGCTCGCCGTTCTGGCCATCACCGAGGGCCCGGCGCAGAGCCGCGATGTGTACGCGCAGGTTAATCTCTTCGACCACCGACGTCGGCCAGACCCGGGCGATCAATTCGTCCTTACTGACGACGTGGCCGGCGCGTTCGACCAGCACCTGCAAAATGTCCAGCGCCCGCCCGCCCATGCGCAGCGCCCGATCACCGTCCAGGATCAGCCGTTGGTTGGGGTGGAACGCGTAGGGGCCGAACCGCAGCGCCGCATCGCTGGTTAAATCTCTGAGGCTGTTCATGCACGTTCTCGTGCTGAAAACCTGGTCGGCTCAAGGTACTGCAAAGTCCGTCGAGCACGCCCATCCAGGCTCCCGCATCTCCATCGCAAAGAGTTCACGGGTATCTTGGCAGGCATCGATGACCACACAACTACCGTACTGGGAGCATTACGGACATCACGGTGCGCACAACGGACACAACCGCTCTAGCTGAACTGTTCGCGGTACTGCGCGGGGGTCAAACCGAGCTTTTCACTAAACAAAAAACGCATGTGCCGCACGCTGCCGAAGCCGCTTTTGTAGGCCACGGTCTTGAGCGGTGCGTCGCTGGTTTCCAGCAGATTTCGCGCACGATCAATGCGCGCACTTTGCAGGAACTCCATGGGCGTCATGTTCACTTCCCGAGCAAACAGCCGGGCGAAGTGCCGCGAACTCATGTTCGCCAGGCTCGCCATGCGTTCGATGCTGAAGGCTTCGTCGAGGTGTTCGAGTACGTAGTTCTGTACTCGGGTAATGGGGGTTTCGTGCGGGGCGACAGCAGCCATCAGCGGACTGAACTGCGCCTGCCCGCCCTGGCGTTTCATCACCACCAGCAGCACTTTGGCCACATCCTGGGCGACTTTTTTGCCGTGGTCCTGGGCGACCACTGCCAAAGCCAGGTCGATGCCAGCCGTCACACCACCGGAGGTGATCAGGTTACGGTCCTCAACGAAGATTTGATCGGTTTGCACCGTTGCCTTGGGGAAGCCTTTGATCAACCGTTCGGTGTAGTGCCAGTGAGTGGTGACGCGAAAACCGTCCAGCAACCCGGCATACCCGAGCACAAACGCGCCGGTGCAGATCGAGCCATAACGCTCGGCCCGGGCAACGGCCCCGCGCAGCCAGGCCAGCAGAGGCTCGCTTTTTTCGTTGTAGGCACCGGGACCGCCCGGCACCAGCAGCAAGTCGTAACCGTCGCAGGCCTGATCGATATGCAGGTCGGCCTGGACGCTGACGCCATTGGAAGCACGCAACGGACCGTGCTCGGTGCCGATCATCGACAACACATAGTGGTCGGCCGGTTCCAGATAACGGTTGGCGATGGAAAACACCTCCATGGGCCCGGCCATGTCGAGCAGGAGAAAGTTGGGGAACAGCACCATTGCCACGGTTTTCATGGAGTGGACATCACTGAGGTTATAAAAAGAGAACTGCCCGTCGGTTAAACACCGATCCACTGTGGGAGCGGGCTTGCTCGCGAAAGCGGTGTATCAGGCACCCACAATGTTGAATGTGATGCCGCCTTCGCGAGCAAGCCCGCTCCCACAGGTTTTGTTCGCTGTGCATTATGGCCTTTGTATCAAATATGCATACGTGACCCCGCGCACAAAACTGTCAACTTGAGAGGGACAGTATTTCAATTTTCATCTACTTATTGCACCGACCAGTAACCATTAACCTTCTCCTCACTCGGACGAATTCACGTCCTGACAGGAGATTTCATCATGCTGACCCTTCGCAAAGCCTCGGATCGCGGCGCGGCCAATCACGGTTGGTTGAAGTCGTTCCATACCTTTTCCTTCGCTAACTATCGCAACCCGAAAGAGCAGGGTTTTTCCGATCTGTTAGTGATCAACGATGACCGCGTGGCAGCCGGCAAAGGCTTTGGCCAGCACCCGCACCGGGACATGGAGATTTTCTCCTATGTGCTCGAAGGCGCCCTGGAACACAAGGACACCTTGGGCACCGGTTCGGTGATCCGCCCCGGCGACGTGCAGTTGATGAGCGCCGGCAGCGGCGTGGCCCACAGCGAGTACAACCACTCGGCCACCCGTGGCGTGCATTTTCTGCAAATCTGGATCGTTCCTGAGGTCAGCGGCGCCAAACCGCGCTATCAGCAAGAGCACTTCAGTACCCAGAAAAAACGTGGGCGCCTGCAACTGATCATCTCCCCGGACGGGGCCAAGGGTTCGCTGTCGGTGCGCCAAGATGCGCGAGTGTATGCCGGGCTGTTCGACGGCAAGGAAAGCGCAACCCTGGAACTGGCGGCCAACCGCTACGCCTATGTGCATGTCGCTCGTGGGAGTGTTGAACTCAACGGCGTGCAGTTGCAGGAAGGCGACGGCGTGCGGGTTCGCGAAGAACAGGTGCTGACCTTGAGCAATGGCGTGGATGCCGAAGTGTTGGTGTTTGATTTGCGGCCGCAGGAATTGCCGGAAATGCCATGACCGTGAATGATCTGGGGGCCTTTGTGCCCCCAGATATTTATCAGCCCGGCACATTTCCTGTGGCGAGGGAGCTTGCTCCCGTTCGGCTGCGAAGCAGTCGCAAATCCATCGCACTCGGTGTACCTGATACACCTCGGTTGCAGGTTTTGGGGCCGCTTCGCGACCCAGCGGGAGCAAGCTCCCTCGCCACAGGTCATGTGCTCGACCGTTACTTGGCGGGACTTCACTCATTCGTACCGGAAAACCCCGCCACAATCTCATCAATCACCGCCCTCACCCGCGCCGTATGCCGCAGATCCGCATGGGTCACCAGCCACACGTCATAGGGCATCGGTCGCGTGCGTTCTGGCCACAACCTGACCAGCCCATCCCTTTCCCCCATGTACACCGCAAGCTCGCCGAGCCCGATCCCCGCCGCGATGGATCGCCGCACCAGCAGACTTGAGCCAAGACTCGAAACAATCCGCCCACGACTCAACGGCTCCGAAACCAGGGTCATCTCCTTGTTGCTCGCCAGATACGGCTGATACACCACCAAGTCATGCCCTTCGAACGCCGACCCCGGCTCCGGCACACCGTGGGTGTCCACGTAGCGTTGAGAAGCGAACAGCCCCACCGGCCAACGCGCAATGCGCCGGGCGATCAGGTCCGGGTTGTCCGGCCGCGCGTTGCGTACTGCGATGTCGGCTTCGCGCTTGGCCAGGCTGATCATTTGCGTGGACGCGTCCAGTTGCACCCGCACATCCGGGTGTTTGTCGTGCAACCGGGCAATCGCCGGGATCAGGAAATCGATGGCCAGCGAGTCCGTTGTGCTGACCCGCACCGTGCCGCTCAGCCGATCATCGAGGCCGAGGATTTGCCGTTCCAGCTCCAACGCCGACACCTCCATTTTCTCCACGGCCTGCAACGCCGCTTCACCCACCGCCGTCAGCGCATAACCTTCAGAGGTGCGCAGGAACAACGTCGCGCTCAAGGACTTCTCCAGCGCCGTGACCCGCCGCCCGACCGTGGCCTGATCGACGCCCAACACCCGTGCCGCGCCGCGCAGCGTCGACTCTCGGCAAACCGCCAGAAACACCCGTGCGTCATCCCAATTCATGCGGCTCACCTACTGATGCATATACGCATCACTGTAGCGCGAAATCGCTGCATTACCGCAGCAGCAATCCCCGATAGGCTGCACGCCAGAGATAGCCTTCGTTCGCCGCGTTTCAAGCGCTGACCGGGTTTGCCTATTCAGGGATATTCAATGCCAGTGGCGGGCATCACGCGTTGTTGTTTGTGATTGCGTGTGGGGCCATTGTGGTTGCATTGGTTTTGGAATTGGCGATGCGGCTGATAGCCAAGATCAAAAGATCGCAGGCTGCGCCAGCTCCTACATTGGATCGCGTACACCCTGTAGGAGCTGTCGAGTAAAACGAGGCTGCGATCTTTTGATCTTCAGCAACACCACACGGTCCCACTTATTAACGATCTTCTGCACAGGAACCCAAAAAATGAACCTGCCCCAAACCATGACCCTGATCGAAATCACCCAGCCCGGCGGCCCCGAAGTCCTGCAACCGAAGGATGTGCCGATGCCGGTGGTTGCCGCCGGTGAAGTGCTGATCCGCGTCTACGCCGCCGGGGTCAATCGCCCCGATGTGATCCAGCGTGCCGGCAAGTACCCGATGAAACCTGGCATGAGCCCGATTCCCGGGCTGGAAGTGGCCGGTGAAGTGGTGGCGGTCGGCAAAGGGGTCAGTGAGTTTGTGCTGGGCGACAAGGTCTGTGCGCTGACCAATGGCGGCGGTTATGCGCAATATTGCGTTGCCCCGGCCAGCCAGACCTTGCCGATTCCCGATGACATGGACTGGATTCACGCAGCAGCGATTCCGGAATCCTTTTTTACGGTGTGGGCCAATCTGTTTGAAATGGGCGGCGCCAGCAAAGGTCAACACGCATTGATTCATGGCGGCACCAGCGGCATCGGCACCACCGCGTTGATGCTCTGCCGCGAGTTCGGCGTAGAGGCCTTCGCCACCGCCGGCAGCGAGGAAAAATGCGAAGCGATTCGCAAACTCGGCGCCAGGCCGATCAACTATCGCGATCAGGATTTCGCCCAGGTCATTGCCGAAAAAACCGCCGGCAAAGGCGTCGACGTAATCCTCGACATCATGGGCGGCTCGTACTTCAACAACAACGTCGCAGCACTGGCCATGGAAGGCCGACTGGTGATGCTCGGCTTCCTCGGCGGCGCCCACGCCAACGACGTCGACTTGCTCGCGATCATGGCCAAACGCGCAATCATCACCGGCTCACTGCTGCGCTCGCGCACCAAGGAAGAAAAAGCCGCCATCGCCCAAGGGCTGTACGAATACGTCTGGCCGGTACTGTCGGCCGGGCGTTGCTTGCCGATGATCGACAAGGTCTACCCGTTCACCGACGCCGCACAGGCTCACGCGCGGATGGAAGCCGGCGATCATATCGGCAAGATTGTGTTGCAGATGGACTGATCAGTAGCCTTCACCCGCCGCCTCGGCGCCACCGATGATTGCGATGCCTGAGCTGCTGCCAAGGCGTGTCGCGCCAGCCTCGATCATCGCCAGCGCGGTCGGGTAATCGCGCACGCCGCCCGAGGCCTTCACGCCAATGTTTGCACCCACCGTGCGGCGCATCAGGGCGACGTCCTCGACGGTGGCGCCGCTGTGGCTGAAACCGGTGGAGGTCTTGACGAACGCAACGTTCAGATCGCGGCAGATTTCGCAGGCCTTCACTTTTTCGGCGTCGGTGAGCAGGCAGGTTTCCAGGATGACTTTCAGCGGCACACTGCCGCAGGCTTGTTTGACCAGGGCGATGTCGGCCTGAACTTCGGCGTACAAACCGTCCTTCAATCCACCGATGTTCAACACCATGTCGATCTCGCCAGCGCCGGCCGCAATCGCCCGCTCGGCTTCGAAGGCCTTGGTGTCGCTCAGCCCGGCGCCCAGCGGGAAGCCGACCACCGCGCAAACCTTGACGCTGTGCCCCGCCAGACACTGCGCAGCATGGGGCACTTGCCCGGAGTTTACGCACACCGAATAGAAGCCATGTTCCGCCGCCTCGCGGCACAGGGTGGCGATTTGCTTGCGGGAAGCGTCCGGCGCCAACAAGGTGTGATCGATGTACTGCGCCAGTGCCTGGGGTGGGAGATGGGCCATCGCAAAAACTCCTGTTTGTATATTCAAATGCCCCTGCGCCACAATCGAGGATCATTTGCGCAAAAACGTTACAAAACTAACAATTAATGTTACTTAAATAACATCAACAATCAACCCCGGAATGCCTGTGGACAGTAAAAAAGCCGAGCGTCTCAAGCTGATTCAACAAGCCCTGCAAGACCAGAGCGCCATTCACCTGCGCGAAATGGCGGCGTTGCTGGACGTCTCGGAGATGACCCTGCGCCGCGATCTGAGCAAGTACACCGACCACCTGCGCCTGCTCGGCGGCTACATCACCAAAATCCACGACGGCAATGAACCCGGCGATTACCGCGTGGCCGAACAGGACACCCGGCACGTCGAGGAAAAACGCCGTATCGGCAAACTCGCCGCACGGTTTATCCAGCCCGGCGACACAGTGTTCTTCGACTGCGGCACCACCACGCCGTTTGTGGTGGATTTCATCCCCGACGAGCTCGAATTCACCGCCGTGTGCAACTCCCTGAACGTGCTGCTCAAACTCTCGCAAAAACCCAACTGTCACATTGTGGTCTGCGGCGGCACGTTCCACCGCAAAAACCAGGTGTTCGAGAACACCAGCGAAACCGGCATCCTCGACAATGTGCGCCTGACCTGGGCCTTTGTCTCGGCCGCCGGCATCAGCCAGGACCTCGGCGTGACCTGCTTCAATTTCAATGAAGTGGAGGTCAAGCAGAAGGTCCTGCGCCAGGCGCAACAGCGCTTGCTGCTGGCCGACCACAGCAAGTTCGACACGGTGCGCACTGCGCATTTCGCCGCCCTTGAGGATTTCCAGTACGTGGTCAGCGACAAAAAAATCCCCAAGGCCTACCGCGACGCGATTGCCGCCAGCGGCGCGCAACTGATCATCTGATCAAGGCCTGTTGTTCGGCCTTCTTGAGATATCCGGTGGTGACCTTGAACGCCGCCGTCTCCCCCGCCGCCAATGCCCGCACATGGCCTTTGGCGGACTCGGCGCGATAGCCTTCCGGCTCACAGGTGGCGGGCAAGACGAACGCCGCCACTTGCTGATCGGCGTTGTGCAGGATCCAGCGCGCGGCATGGTCGAATTGGTCGGGGCGATAGCACGTGTAGAACGCCGCGCCGTCCGGATGACTCAGCAGAAAATGCGCATCGCCATTTGAATCGGCGCGCACGCCGTCGAAGAAAAACACGATCTCCGGGTCGTAGAGGTCTGGGCGGTCCAGGGATTGAAACTGTTCCGGCTCCAGCGCCAACTGCTCCATGTAACGGCTCCAGGCCGGCGTCGATTTCACGTGAGCCGGCACGCTGCTGCGCAAACGCACCTTTTCAAACCCCAACGGCTCGATGAACCGGGCGCCCTCGATATAGGCGTAATTCAT
>Ga0105857_1000084_pt1 | contig 38730 bp, 32 predicted proteins | sample OrgsoiDNA_201061_FD_89682 | JGI IMG/M metagenome (GOLD analysis project Ga0105857, IMG submission 89682) | Permafrost soil microbial communities from the Arctic, to analyse light accelerated degradation of dissolved organic matter (DOM) -... | ecosystem: Environmental > Terrestrial > Soil >...
GACCGCCGCCGGCTATCAGTTCGAAACCCACATCGTCGGCTGCAATCAAGAATTCGCGCACCTGTCGAGCATCAAGAGAGCGCTCAGGAGCCTGGAAAAGCAGGAACTGGAAAGGTTCGTCGATCTGCAAGCCTTGCAAACCAGCATGAGCAATGCCCAGGCGATCATCCTGGCCCTCGACACCGCCGCGAAAGCCGTGAGTGGTTCACAAATCATTCTGTACGAGCGTGGGTTTGGCGCTTTGAAAGAGCGGACCCTGCGGGCGCATAACACCTACACCAAAGCCGCCGATGGAACGCTGACCACGACATCAGTGACCGCGCATTACGCTGACAGTGTGTATGGCACGATCATCAACAACCACATCTTCTCGGTGAGCGAGCGCGACGAGATGGTCAAGGAGTGCCACCTGGCACTGTCCAGGACCCAAACCTATTACGAGCAAGTCCCGGACTTCGTCTACAACGATCTGTATGCCTACATCGTCAAGTACGTGTACCGATAAGCTGCAGCCATTCGGCGGCAAAGCGATGACAGTCCCCCGGCCAGCGAGCGGTGAGCAACTGACCGTCGCGGACCACAAAGCCGTGTTGTGGTTTGTCCGCCGAATCACGTTTGGCCAGCAGTGGCCCTCGCAGGAAATCCTTGGGTTTATTCAGGGCCGCCGACACCTCGGCTTCGACGGTCTGCCGGTAAGTCCGGTAATAACGTCCCAGCCACAGTGCGGTCATCAGCCAGGCCGGCAGCTCCATGGTGCCGGCCACCAGCGCCGTGACTTTGTGCCCATCCAGCACCGGGCGGCCGGTAGCAGGATCAAGCGTGCGGGCCAGCAACAGCACACCATGACACACAGCGGCCACCGGTTTCGCGGTCTTGAAAAAGTGCAGGGCAATACGCCGGGCCTGCCCGGACTCCAGCAGGCTGCGCATGCCTTGGGCATGACCGCCGGGAATCAACAGCCCTGCAAACTGGCTCGGGTCGACATCGGCGTAGGCCAATGGCTGATTGAAGGCCTCGTCCTCAATCATTCGGGCGTAGCTGGCAAGGTCGGGTTTGCGCGTCATCAGGAACGGGTTCAACAGGCCGAATCCGATGTCCACCAAACGCGAGTCGGCGTAAGCAGGCAACCCCTCGGGCGTTGCAAAACGCACTTCGACGCCCGCCTGGCGCATGGCCTCCCAGGGCACACTGCTTTCAGTCGGATCGTAATCGCAATTGGGCAACAGAATCAGAATCATCGAGAGCTTCTTCCTTGGCCTGGCGCGGCGGTTGGCATCGAGAATAGGTGGTCTGTGGCCATCACTCCACTGCGACTTTCCAAAGCCTGGTTATTGCGGCTGTCCTATCCTGTGGTTTGTCGCATACTCCATAAAATAATAATGCCGGAGAGATCAATGAGTGATGATCGAACCAAAGCAAATGCTATCGAGGACAGCCGATTGCGGATGCTGATCGATGCGGTGGTGGACTATGCGATCTACATGATCGACCCCGATGGCATTATCACCAGTTGGAATTCCGGCGCCCGACGTTTCAAAGGGTATGAGGAAGCAGAAATACTTGGCCAGCATTTCTCGCGTTTCTATACCGAAGAGGATCGTCTTGCCGGCAAGCCCCAGCGAGCGCTGGATACGGCCATTGCCGAAGGTCGTTTCGAGGGTGAAGGCTGGCGGGTTCGCAAGGATGGCACGCGCTTCTGGTCCCACGTGGTGATTGACCCGATTCTCGACCCGTCAGGCACGTTGCTGGGTTTTGCCAAGATCACCCGGGACCTGACCGACCGCAAAATGGCCGAAGAAACCCTCAAGCAAAGCGAGCAGCAATTTCGCTTGCTGGTCCAAAGCGTCACCGACTACGCCATCTATATGCTCGACCCGCACGGGCGCTTGACCAACTGGAACCTCGGTGCCCAGCGCATCAAGGGTTACCGGCCCGAAGAAGTCATTGGCCAGCATTTTTCGATGTTCTACACCCCTGAGGACCGTGAAGCCGGTGAGCCGCAACGGGCGCTGGAAACTGCGCAGCGTGAAGGAAAATTCGAAAACAAGGCCTGGCGTGTGCGTAAGGACGGTACGCAGTTCCTGGCTCACGTCGTAGTTGATCCGATCTGGGGTGAGACGGGCACGTTGCTCGGTTTCGCCAAGATCACTCGTGATATCACCGAAGTGACGAAGGCCCAACAGGCCCTTGAGCAAACCCGTGAAGCGTTGTTCCAGGCGCAGAAGATGCAGGCCATCGGCCAACTCAGCGGCGGGATTGCCCACGACTTCAATAACCTGTTGACGGTGATTCTCGGAAACCTGGAAATCGTCCGTAAACGTATGGGGGACGATCCGAAAATCGTTCGTTTGCTGGACAACGCCACCCAAGGCGCCATGCGCGGCGTTTCCCTGACCCAGCGCATGCTGGCCTTTGCCCGGCGTCAGGAACTCAAGACCGAATCCGTCGAGATCCCGGCCCTGGTGCAAGGGATCACCGGGCTGTTGCGCAGCTCCCTGGGGCCCTCGGTGAAAATCGAAACCAACTTTGCGCCAGACCTCGAACCCGCCGAGGCCGACGTGAATCAACTTGAGTTGGCAGTGTTGAACCTGGCGACCAATGCCCGTGACGCCATGCCCAATGGCGGGAAGATTGTCATCAGCGCCAGGATTGAGGAGGTCAGCGATCCTGCCCGTTCCTCTTTACCGGTTGGCCGATATGTTTGCCTGAGCGTTACCGACACGGGGGAGGGCATGGACCCGGACACGCTGGCATCAGCCGCCGATCCGTTTTTCACCACAAAAGGTGTCGGCAAGGGCACAGGCCTGGGGTTGTCGATGGTTCACGGCTTTATCGAGCAATTGGGTGGGCGATTCATCCTCAAGAGCCAGAAGGACCAGGGCACCTGCGCTGAACTCTGGTTACCTGTCGCCACGGCCGGCGCGGTGCCCAGGTTGACGCCTGTAGTGCAAGCCATGCTTCCGGTGCCCGGACTGAGCGTGCTAGTGGTGGATGACGATAGCCTGGTGCTGACCAGCACCAGCCTGCTGCTTGAAGACCTGGGCCACCGGGTGATCAGCGCGGCATCCGGCGCTCAGGCGCTGGAAGCATTCGACAGCGGTCAAGCGATTGATCTGGTCATCACCGACATGGCCATGCCGCGAATGAACGGTGCGCAACTGGCGCACGCAATTCGTCTGCTCAAGCCAGACTTGCCGATCATCCTCGCCACCGGTTATGCCGAGCGCCTGGAAGGCTTTTTGCTGGAACTTCCGCGTCTTTCCAAGCCGTTTACCCAACTCAATCTGGTGGAAATCATCAGCCAGGCGATGAAATAACGGAGGGGCTAACGCTCGGGCAATCGGTCTGAACTTTGCCAACTAAGGTCTCTTCTAAACGTTTTCCGCTGTGTGAGAACGTCGTGCCGAGAATACTGACTGAAGCCGTGGCCGAAGAGGCCCTGACCGAACACAACGCCAAGATGTTCGGTTCGCCCAAGGAACGCCTGGATTTCTATCGCCGGGAAATCCAGTACGAAACCAGCATCGTGGCCAACCGCACCGATGCGTATCTGGCCGCGCAATCGTTCCTGGTGATTGCCTTCGCATCGAGCATGTCCAATCTCAACCCCGAGTGGGGCAAGCTGTTCACCCTGGTGGTGCCGCCGTTTCTGGCGCTGTTGGGGTTGCTCAGCTCACTCAATGCCTGGCCGGGCATTCGTGCGGCGTACGACATCATCGATCACTGGCACTTCAAGCAAAGCCAATTGCTGCGCAGCGAACCGCTGATTGGCTTGGCCTACGATGAATCGCCGCTGTTCTGTGAAACGGAATCCAGTCACAAGGGCTATCGCAAGTCGCTATTGTTTTCGGTGCGCACGCCGTGGATTTTTGCGACGTTCTGGGTTTTGTTGGGCAGCTATGCGTTTTACATTCAGGTCACCAATCCCGGGGCCTGACCTTTCAAGAAGATCAAAAGATCGCAGCCTTCGGCAGCTCCGGCATGGTGTACGCATTCCCATGTAGGAGCTGCCGAAGGCTGCGATCTTTTCAGCGGTTCAAACCCATGAATCGAAACCGCCATCCACTGATTTCGAATGCAGCACAGACGCCGTTGAAAACTCTTCCTCAATCAGCCGCAGGTGGTCGATGGCTTCCTCAAACTTCAGATCAGCCTTGCAGCGCAGAGCCTGATAATGGGCAAACACCTCGGCATCCAACTCGGCCTTATCCAGCAGTTCAAAAGCCGCTTGGTTAAGCAGTTGCGCTTCTTCGAACAATTGACGATTACATTCGAGCGCGAAATCGCGGCAAGCCTGGGTGTGTACCGGAGCCGAGTAGTACTTCATTGCGTTCACCTTCCGTTCGGGGGAGCCACGTGGGGCTGGATAAGGTTGTGACTGCTTACGCCTAAAGGAATTTCATTCTTTTGAAGTTGGAAAATGGATAGATACTTAGGGAGCTATCGTAAAAAGAAATCAGGAATCCTGATGGTTTCTCTGTTCATAGCGGGCCAGCATCGGCTGAGTACTGATACCGTGAATCAAAATGCTCAACGCCACCACTGACAGCGTCAGGTCGGTGCACAGGGTTGCCACCGATGGGGTCAGGTCGTGGTTCAAGGCATAGAACAGGTAATAAAAACTGCCAATGCCGCGAATCCCGAACCAGCCGATCAATGAGCGTTGCCGCCCGTCGAGCAATCGCCCCCAGGGCATCAGCCACACACTCAGTGGGCGAATCACGCAAAACAGGACCGCCGCAATCACCAGGGCACGCCAGTCCCAGTGCGGCACGAGTACCACCCCGAGCAAGGTCACCAGAAACACTTCCATGTCCCGTTCCACCAGACTGCCAAAGGCCAGCATGTCGCCCATCATGATGCCGGCCGCGACCTGAGTGTCTTCCAGGTTTTCTAGATCGCCATGCACGGCGGCCTCGGGCTCGACGTTCTGATGACCGACCACCGGTTGCACCAGTTGCTCGGCCGGGGTCTGGGTGTCGCCGGTAGACTTGACCTCGGCCTGGCGCAATCCCAAACCTGCGGCGAACACGGATAGAAAACCGTAGCCGTGAATCGACTCGGCCGCCACATAGGCCAGCGCGATCAGCGCCAGGGTCAAGTAATCATTGGGGGAAAAGGTGCTGTCGGCATTGCGGATGCGCATCGACAAGGTCGCCCGACCGATGCCGTGGCCCATCCAGTAACCGATCAGCAACCCGGCAGGCACCGCCCACAACAGGCTTTTCAGGGCCCAGTCAGTGAGCCAGGTGTTGGAGTCACCGGACTGTTGCAACACTAACAAGCCGAGGATGACGAAAGGAAACGCGACGCCGTCGTTCAGGCCGGCCTCACCCGAAAGCCCGAAACGCACCGAGTCGTAATCCTTGGCATCGTTAACCTGCACCAGCGACGCCAATACCGGGTCGGTCGGTGCCAGAATCGCGCCGATCAGCATCGACGGGCCCCACGCCAGGCCCAAGCCGTAATGCAGCAACAGGCAAACACCGGCGATGGTCAGCACCATCACCGGCCCCGCCAGCCCGAATGCGACGCGCCATTTGCGATCCCTGAGCGGCAGACGCAACTTGAGTCCGCAGACAAACAGCGAAAAGAGCACCGCGACTTCCGTCAGGTGCTCCATCCAGTTTGCGGCGTCCTTGATGTCGAGCTTGAGCAAATCCAGGCCCGCCGGGCCGATGGCGATCCCCAGCACCAGGCACACTGCCGAGGTGGTCACCGGCATCCAGCGCAGGTACGACGAGGTCAGCGCCAGCGTCAGCAGCACCGCGCCCAACACTGCCAACCACACAATGAAACTCATGCCGGACTCTCGCTGGGTGGCTGCATTCGTCGGCTCAACCGACGGTCGCGCGCAGGTATTCAGGCGCTAACACGACCGACCACAGCAATACCATCTCGACCAGAATGGTCACTAACACCAGCAGGCCGACGCCCCAGACACTGGCTGCGTACAACAGGCCCTGTTCCTTGCGCTCGTGCATAAAGGTCGGCAGGCCGACGAACAACAGGAACGTCGCGTAGGCGCAAGCGGCCGCCAGCACTATGACCCCCAACCAAAGGCTGGGGTACAGCCCGGCGAAACCCGCGATAAAAAACGGCGTCGCGGTGTAGGCAACAAAACCGATGCATTGATTGACCGTGGGCCGGGCGTCGAAGGTGCGTGACATCCAGCGGATAAATAATCCCATCAGCGCCACGCCGGCCAGGATGGTCAGGTACAACAACCCGCAGAGTTGCAGCGCGCTGGCAGGGCTGAGTTTCACTGTTTCGTGCTGGGCCAGGCTCCAGCCGACATAGGTGGTCCCGATAAACAGGCACACAGCAGGGATCAGTGCGAGCAGCACCAAATGTGCGAGGTAGTGGCGTGGATGCTCTTCCTCCTCGTGACGAATATCCGTCCAGGCGAAGTTGGGTTGGGTAAACAACTTGATAATAGGTGCGGACATGACGACCTCCAGATATCTAAGGCACACCAATGGCACGCCTATAAAGAGTTGAGTTCTGGAGTTGGTAGCAGGTTCAATTTATAGAAACGGTTCGCCGCCCGAGCCCTGGTAGCTCCGCTCGCCGCAGTCCGGATACGGGTCTCGATGTTGCGGTTGGACACAAAAACTGTGGCGAGGGGGCTTGCCCCCGTTGGGCTGCGAAGCGGCCCCAAATCCTGAGCCTGCGGTCTGGCAGGCAAACCGCTTTCAATCGATTTACGACGGCTCCGCTGCCGAACGGGGGCAAGCCCCCTCACCACAAAAGCCGCTCCTACAGGGATTTCAGGCTGTTTTCGATCCGCTGGATGCCTTCCTCGAGTAACGCCCGCGGGCAGCCGAAGTTCAGGCGCACGAACTGTTTGCTCTGATCACCAAAATCCAGACCAGCACTCAAGCCGACCTTGGCTTGTTCAAGGAAGAACTGCTGCGGATCGGCCAGCCCCAACGCCGAGCAATCGAGCCATGCCAGGTAAGTGCCTTGTGGCACGTTGATGCTCACGCCTGGCAATCGCGTGCGAACGGCATCCACCAGATAATCACGGTTGCCTTGCACATAAGCCAGCATCTCGGTCAGCCACGGGCCGGCTTCGCTGTAGGCCACGCGGGTGGCTTCCAGGCCCAGCGGGTTGACGCTGTCGACCATGCCGCAACGCGCGTGGTTGACCCGAGCCAGCAGCGCCGGATCCTGGATGATCATGAACGAGGTCTTCAGACCGGCGATGTTGTACGCCTTGCTCGCCGACATCAGGGTGATGGTGCGCTTGGCGATCTCCGGGCTCAGCGATGCGGTCGGAATATGTACACGCCCGTCAAAGCACAACTCGGCGTGAATCTCGTCGGAGATGATCCAGGCGTCCTGCGCCAGGCAGATGTCGGCCACCGCTTGCAGTTCTTCCCGAGGGAAGACCTTGCCCAGCGGGTTGTGCGGGTTGCTCAGCAGCAGCGCGCCGCCGCCGTTCAGGGATTCGCGCAACGCATCGAGCGGTGTGGCGTAGGAACCATCCGCCTGGGCGACGAACTCAAGTTCAACCTTGTTCAGCCCCCAATTGCCCGGCGCATGACGCAGCGGCGGGTAGTTCGGCGTTTGTACTACAACGTTCTGTTGCGGCTGGACCAGCGCTTTCAGCGCCATGTTGAAGCCGGACTCCACACCCGGCAGAAACACCAGTTCTGAAGGCTTTACCCGCCAGGCGAATTTGTTCCAGAGGTCGGCGACGATGGCGTCACGCAGGTTGTCCTGAGGCACGCTGTAGCCAAGCAACGGGTGTTCCAGGCGTTTTTGCAGGGCCTGGATAATCACCGGCGGCGCCGCAAAATCCATGTCGGCCACCCACATTGGCAACACGTCGGCCGGGTAACGGCTCCATTTGGTACTGCCGGTCGCGTGGCGGTCGAACACCTGGTCGAAATCGAAGGTCATGCTCAGTCTCATAGAAGGCAGCGTTAATCACGGCGGCCATGATAAGCCCCCAACGTTCACCTGAGGTGACACCCAGCAGAAAAAATCAGAACTCAATGAGTACACGAATCCCCCTGTGGGAGCGGGCTTGCTCGCGAAAGCGGTCTTACATTCAACATCAACACTGACTGACCCACCGCTTTCGCGAGCAAGCCCGCTCCCACATTTGATCTTCGTGTTGCCCGACGGTCGGGTTTCATGCCAAAGGCTGTCACATTGACTAGAGTTTGGAGTACCGGCAGCCAAGCTGCCGCGACTGTGTTTGTCCAGAAAAACCCGGCAAAGCACCGGGTCTTCATCTGATCAGGAGTGCACGATGGACCTCAACCGTCGTCAGTTCTTCAAGGTCGCCGGTATCGGCCTTGCGGGCTCAAGTCTCGGCGCGCTGGGTATGCTCCCCGCGACGGCCTTTGCCGAGCAAGTGCGTCATTTCAAACTCGCCCACACCCATGAAACCCGCAACACCTGCCCGTACTGCTCGGTGGGTTGCGGCTTGATCATGTACAGCCAGGGCGACCAGGCCAAGAACGTCGCCCAAAGCATCATCCACATCGAAGGCGACGCCGACCACCCGGTCAACCGCGGCACCTTGTGCCCCAAAGGCGCGGGCCTGCTGGACTTCATTCACAGCCCCAGCCGCTTGCTGTACCCACAGGTGCGCAAGCCCGGCAGCACCGAATGGACGCGCATCTCCTGGGATGAAGCGCTGGACCGTGTGGCCGACCTGATGAAGGCCGACCGCGACGCCAACTTCATCGAGAAGAACGCCCAGGGCCAAACGGTGAACCGCTGGCTGACCACCGGATTTCTCGCAGCGTCAGCGGCGTCCAATGAAGCGGGCTACCTGACCCACAAGGTCATTCGCAGTCTCGGCATGCTGGGGTTCGATAACCAGGCGCGTGTCTGACACGGTCCGACGGTGGCAAGTCTTGCCCCGACGTACGGCCGTGGTGCCATGACCAATACCTGGACCGATATCGCCAACGCGAACCTGATCCTGGTGATGGGCGGCAACGCAGCAGAAGCGCACCCTTGCGGCTTTAAATGGGTGACCGAAGCCAAGGCGCACAACAAGGCACGACTGATCGTGGTCGATCCGCGATTCACCCGGACCGCCTCCGTGGCCGACTATTACGCGCCAATCCGCACCGGGACCGACATCGCCTTTATGGGTGGGTTGATCAATTACCTGCTGACCGAAGACAAGATCCAGCACGAGTACGTCAACGCCTATACGGACGTGTCGTTTATCGTCAAAGCCGGATTCAGCTTCGAAGACGGGATCTTCAGCGGCTACGACGCCGCCAAGCGTCTGTACACCGACAAGTCTGGCTGGGGCTATGAAATTGGTGAGGACGGTTTCGCCAAAGTCGACCCGACGTTGCAGGACCCACGCTGCGTCTATCAACTGATGAAAGTCCATTACAGCCGCTACAACATCGACCTGGCCAGCCAGATCTGCGGCATGCCGGTGGACGCCATCAAGAAAATCTGGGAAGAAATCGCCACCTGCTCGACACCGGGCAAGACCATGACGATTCTCTACGCCCTGGGCTGGACGCAACACTCGATTGGTTCGCAAATCATCCGCAGCGCGGCGATGGTCCAACTGCTGCTGGGCAACGTCGGCATGCCGGGCGGCGGCGTCAATGCCCTGCGCGGGCACTCGAATATTCAGGGCCTGACCGACCTTGGCTTGCTCTCCAACTCGCTGCCGGGTTACCTGACCCTGGCCAGCGACGGCGAGCAGGATTACGACGGCTACATCACCAAACGGACGCAAAAACCGTTGCGCCCGGGACAACTGTCGTATTGGCAGAACTACAGCAAGTTCCACGTCAGCCTGATGAAATCCTGGTACGGCAACAACGCCACCGCCGAGAACCATTGGGCCTACGATTACCTGCCGAAACTCGACATCCCCAACTACGACATCCTGAAAATGTTCGACCTGATGGGGCAGGGCAAGGTCAACGGTTACATGTGCCAAGGCTTCAATCCGATCGCCGCGTTGCCGGACAAAAACCGCGTAATGGCGGCGCTGGCCAAGCTCAAATGGCTGGTGGTGATGGACCCGCTGTCCACCGAGACCTCGGAGTTCTGGAAAAACGTCGGGCCGTACAACGACGTGACCAGCGCTGACATTCACACTGAAGTCATTCGCCTGCCGACGACCTGTTTTGCCGAAGAGGACGGCTCGCTGGTCAACAGCAGCCGCTGGCTGCAATGGCACTGGAAAGGCGCCGACGGGCCGGGCGAAGCGCAGACCGACGTGAAGATCATGAGCGAGTTGTTCCTGCGCCTGCGCAAGCGTTATCAGGCGAATGGCGGCGCGTTCCCCGACCCGATCCTTAAACTGTCGTGGCCTTACAAAATCACCGACGAACCGTCGCCGGAAGAACTGGCCAAGGAAATCAACGGCGCCGCCACCACGGACTTCACCGATGCCACGGGGGTGGCGATCAAGGGCAACGCGCAACTGACCGGTTTCGCCCAGCTCAAGGACGATGGCAGCACCGCGTCCGGCTGCTGGATCTTCTGCGGTAGCTGGACCGAAATGGGCAACCAGATGGCCCGGCGCGACAACAGCGATCCGTACGGCATGAAGCAACATTTGGGATGGGCCTGGGCCTGGCCGATGAACCGGCGGATTCTCTACAACCGCGCTTCGGCTGACCCGCAAGGCAAGCCGTGGGACGAGAAAAAACGCCTGGTGTGGTGGAACGGCAAGGCCTGGGGTGGCACCGATGTGCCGGACTTCAAGGTCGATTCGCCACCGGAAGCCGGGATGAACCCGTTCATCATGAACCCCGAAGGCGTGGCGCGGTTCTTCGCCGTCGACAAGATGAACGAAGGCCCATTCCCCGAGCACTACGAACCGTTCGAAACCCCGATCGGCATCAACCCGTTGCACCCGAACAATAAGAACGCCACCAGCAACCCGGCGGCGCGGATCTTCGATTCGGTGTGGGAAACCCTCGGCGTGGCCAAGGATTATCCGTACGCCGCGACGAGTTATCGGCTGACCGAGCATTTCCACTTCTGGAGCAAGCACTGCAAGCTCAACGCGATTGCCCAGCCGGAGCAATTTGTCGAGATTGGCGAGGTGCTGGCCAAGGAGAAAGGCATCGTTGCCGGCGACAAGGTCCGGGTCAGCAGCAAGCGCGGCTTTATCGAAGCGGTGGCGGTGGTGACCAAGCGGATTCGTCCGTTGCAGGTCAACGGCCAGGTTGTGCACCACATCGGTATCCCGCTGCACTGGGGCTTTACCGGGCTGACGCGTCACGGCTATCTCACCAACACCCTCGTGCCGTTCCTCGGCGATGGTAATTCCCAGACCCCGGAATCCAAGTCATTCCTGGTCAACGTGGAGAAAGTCTAAATGGCCAGCCAAGACATCATCGCCCGCTCGGCCACCACCACCGTCCCGCCGTCGGTGCGCAATCAGGAGGAAGTGGCCAAGCTGATCGACACCACCAAATGCATCGGTTGCAAGGCTTGCCAGGTCGCCTGCTCGGAATGGAACGAGCTGCGCGACGACGTCGGCCACAACCTCGGCACCTACGACAACCCGCAAGACCTGAGTGCCGAAACCTGGACGTTGATGCGCTTCACCGAGCATGAAACCGACGCCGGTAATCTGGAATGGCTGATCCGCAAGGACGGCTGCATGCACTGCGCCGAACCCGGTTGCCTGGCGGCGTGCCCAAGTCCTGGCGCAATCATCAAGCATGCGAATGGCATCGTCGATTTCGATCAGGATCATTGCATCGGTTGCGGTTATTGCATCACCGGTTGCCCGTTCAACATCCCGCGGATCTCGCAAAAAGATCACAAGGCCTACAAGTGCACGCTGTGCTCGGACCGGGTCGCGGTGGGCCTGGAACCGGCCTGTGTGAAAACCTGCCCGACCGGCGCCATCGTCTTCGGTACCAAGGAAGACATGAAGGAACACGCCGCCGAACGGATCGTCGATCTCAAGAGTCGCGGCTTTGAAAACGCCGGTCTGTACGACCCGGCCGGGGTCGGCGGCACCCACGTGATGTACGTGCTGCACCATGCCGACACGCCACAGATATACGCCGGGCTGGCGAAGGATCCGGCGATCAGTCCGCTGGTGGGTTTGTGGAAAGGCGTGAGCAAACCCTTGGGCTTGTTGGCCATGGGCCTGGCGGTGCTGGCCGGGTTCTTCCACTACGTGCGTATCGGCCCGCAAGTGGTGGAAGAGGACGAATTGCCACCGGTTAACGATCCGGCAGTGCACGAAGTCGATCCGTCGGTGCACACCTTTGATCCGCGCGGGGAGAACAGACCATGATCCGCAAGCAGATCCTGCGCTATACCGCCAACCAGCGGACCAATCACTGGCTGGTGGTGATCCTGTTTTTCATGGCCGCGCTGTCGGGGATGGCACTGTTTCACCCGGCGCTGTTCTGGCTCAGCAACCTGTTCGGCGGCGGACCGTGGACGCGGATTTTGCATCCGTTCATGGGCGTGCTGATGTTTGTGCTGTTCCTCGGGTTGGTGATCCGTTTCTGGCGGGCCAACTTCTTTATTCGCAACGATGGGCTGTGGCTCAAGCGGATAGGGCGGGTGATCAAAAACGAGGAAGAGGGCGTGCCGCCGATTGGCAAGTACAACCCTGGGCAGAAGCTGCTGTTCTGGACGTTGTTGTTGTGCATGTTAGGGTTGTTGTTCACGGGGTTGGTGATCTGGCGCGCGTATTTCAGTGTGTATTTCGGCATCACCCTCATTCGTTGGGCCATGCTGCTGCATGCGCTGGCGGGGTTTGTGCTGGTGTTGAGCATCATCATTCACATCTACGCCGGCATCTGGATCAAGGGCTCGATCAGCGCCATGTTGCACGGCTGGGTCAGCCGCGCGTGGGCCCGGAAACACCATGAACTCTGGTACCGCGAAGTGACCCGCGACGAAAACCCCGAGCAGCCGATCAGCAAAAAAGGATAAGCACTTGGCAACGATTCTTGAGCCTGGCGAGATCGAAGCAGCGGCGAGTTCACCACCGTTTCTGTACTTGCCACCGCGTAATCTGTTCACCTTGCGAGCGTTGGGGCTTGAGCGTTTGGCTGAAGGGCATCCGATGGCGGATTACCTGCGGCTGGTGGCCGGGTTGTGTCATCTCCAGCAGGAAATGCTGGATGATCTGCCGGTTGATGAGATGCCCGATCCCGAACGCCTGAAAGTCTGCCAGCAACATGGGTTGCCGCCGTTCGCCGTTGACAGCCTGGTGCGCGAGGGCGAATGGCTGCCGTTTCTGTACGCCGTGTTGCTGCGCTATAAGCCACCGCCACACGCGGCGGTCAAAAGCGCGATCAACACGCTGCTGGCTGCCAACCCCGGACAACTCAAGGCTTGGGGCGTTGCTTTGGTCAGCGGCCAATACTCGTTGTTGCCCGCCGAAGTGGTGCCGTTTCTCGGCGCGGCGTTGCAAGTGACCTGGAGCCATTGGTTGCTGGACACGCCGAACCTGGAACTCAAGCCCGGTGACAGCCTCAGCCAATGTCCGGCCTGTGGTTCGCCGGCCATGGCCGGGGTGATTCGCCATCGCGGCAAATACAACGGTTTACGCTATCTGGTCTGCTCGCTGTGTGCCTGTGAATGGCATGTGGTGCGGGTCAAATGCGTGTATTGCGAGCAGAGCAAAGGCCTTGAGTACGTCAGCCTCGATGACGATCGATACGCGGCGAATCAGGCGCCGCTGCGGGCGGAAGTCTGTCCCGGCTGCAACAGCTACCTGAAACTGCTGTATCTGGAAAACGATGCCGAGGCCGAAGCGCTCTCGACCGACCTGACCAGCCTGATGCTGGACATGCGGCTGGAGCAGGAAGGTTATCTGCGTGTAGCACCGAATCTGTTGTTGGCCCCCGGAAGCGATTAAGTCCAGCGTCTACACTGAGGCGCGACGGTCCATCGCTTTCGGAGTTGCCGATGTCCAACCTGCGTCTGCCATCCATCGACAGTTTGCTGCGCCATCCGGCGTGCCAGCCGTTGGCCGAGCGTTATGGGCGAGATGCGCTGCTGACCAGCCTTCGACAGTTGCTCGATGACCTGCGCGAACCGGTGCTTTCGGGGCAACTGACTGCGGTTGAAATCGCGCCCGAGGTGCTGGCGGGCAGGGCGGGTGAACGTCTCATTTCCCAGCATCGCAGTCATGTGCGCCGGGTGTTCAATCTCACCGGCACCGTGCTGCACACCAATCTGGGGCGGGCGCTGTTGCCGGAAGAAGCCATTGAAGCGGTGCAGATGGCGGCGCGTTATCCGATCAATCTTGAATTCGATCTGCACAGCGGCAAGCGTGGCGACCGCGACGACCTGATCGAAGGCCTGATCCGCGAGTTGACCGGCGCCGAGGCCGTCACCGTGGTCAACAACAACGCCGCTGCCGTGCTGCTGACCCTCAACAGCCTGGGCGCGCGTAAGGAAGGCATCATTTCCCGAGGCGAGCTGATCGAAATCGGCGGCGCGTTTCGCATCCCCGACATCATGGCCCGTGCCGGCGTGAAGCTTCACGAGGTCGGCACAACCAATCGCACCCACGCCAAAGACTATGAAGCCGCCATCGGCCCGCGCAGCGGTTTGGTGATGCGCGTGCATGCGAGCAACTACGCTATTTCCGGGTTCACCACGAGTGTGCCGACCGCTGAGCTGGCAGCGTTGGCGCACAAGCACGGTTTGCCGTTGCTGGAAGATCTGGGCAGCGGCAGTCTGCTGGACCTGACTCGCTGGGGGTTACCTGCCGAACCGACGGTGCGTCAGGCGCTGCTCGATGGTGCGGACATCGTCACTTTCAGCGGCGACAAGTTGCTCGGCGGTCCGCAGGCCGGGCTGATTGTCGGGCGCAAGGAGCTGATTGCGAAGATCAAGAAGAACCCGCTCAAGCGTGCGTTGCGGGTCGACAAGCTGACCTTGGCGGCGCTTGAAGCAGTGTTGGGGTTGTACCGCGATCCTGATCGTTTGGCCGAACGTTTGCCGAGTCTGCGCCTTTTGACCCGGCCGCAGGCTGACATCCTCGCGCAAGCCGAACGCCTGCAACCGGCATTGGCCCAGCGTTTGGGTAATGGCTGGAACGTAAGCGCGGTGCCTGCGCTGGGCATGATCGGCAGTGGCAGCCAACCGGTGGCGCGCTTGCCAAGTGCTGCGTTGTGCCTGCGGCCGCTGGTGTCGAAGCGTATTCGCGGTCGGCAATTATTGAATCTGGAAGCGGCGTTTCGCACCTTGCCGATTCCCGTGCTCGGCCGTCTTGATGACGATGCCTTGTGGCTGGACCTGCGGCAACTGGACGACGAAGCGGCGTGGCTGGCGCAACTCGATCAGTTACCGGGAGGGGAAGGGTGATCGTCGGCACCGCAGGGCACATCGACCACGGCAAGACGTCGTTGCTTCAGGCCCTGACCGGCCAGGGCGGGGACCGTCGCCGTGAGGAACGCGAGCGCGGCATGACCATCGACCTCGGCTACCTCTACGCGGCGCTGGAACCCGGCGCCGAACTGACGGGGTTTATCGACGTGCCCGGTCATGAGCGATTCACCCACAACATGCTCGCTGGCGCACAGGGCATTGACCTAGTGCTGTTGGTGGTCGCGGCAGACGACGGCGTGATGCCCCAGACCCGCGAGCATTTGGCGATTGTCGAGTTGCTGGGCATCCCTCGGGCTTTGGTGGCGATCACCAAGTGCGACCGGGTCGAGCCTGCACGAGTCGCAGAAGTCCGGGCGCAGGTTGAAGCGTTGCTCGCGTCTGGACCATATGCCGGCGCGCCGTTGATAGCGCTGTCGAGTGTCACGGGCGAGGGCGTGGAAACCTTGCGTGAAGCGTTGCTCGATGCGCAGAAAAGCGTCCTTCAACGTAGTAGCAGCGGTGGTTTTCGCCTGGCGATTGACCGTGCTTTCAGCGTCGCTGGCGCTGGTATCGTGGTGACCGGCACTGCGTTGTCGGGCCAGGTCGCCGTGGGTGATACGTTGCTGCTCGGCCCCCAAGGCAAGCCGGTGCGAGTGCGTGGCTTGCATGCGCAGAATCAGCCGGCCGAGGTTGCAACCGCAGGACAACGCGTGGCGCTGAACCTGAGCGCCGAACGCCTGAACCTGGAACAACTTCACCGCGGCCAATGGCTGCTGGCCGAGTGGCTGCACGCGCCGACCCAGCGGCTGGACATCGAGATGCAACTGTTGCCCAGCGAATCCCATGTGTTCGTCCACTTTCACCCGGTGCACGTCCATCTCGGCACTCAGGACGTGACCGGACGGGTTGCATTGCTGCAAGGCCCAAGTCTGACCCCCGGCGAGCGGATGTTTGCGCAAATTCTGCTGAATGCGCCGGTGCAGACAGTGAAGGGCGATCCGTTGATCCTGCGCGACCAGAGCGCCCAACGCACCCTCGGTGGCGGGCGAGTGCTCGACCCGTTCGCGCCGAGCCGACAGCGTCGCAGCCCCGAGCGACTGGCGCAGTTACAAGCCCTCGCGAGCACCCACAGTCTTGAAGAAGTCATGCCCGCGCTGCTGGCCAACAGCGAAACGGGGCTTGACCCGCAACGCCTCGAACGTCAATTCAACCGTCTTCGTGACAGCTGGGTTTTGCCCGATGACGTGCGCCTGATCAACACCCGCCAAGGTCCGCTGTTGTTTAGCACTGCACGATGGGAAGCCCAAAAAGCGCCGCTGCTGGAACACCTCGCACGCTTCCATCAACTGGAACCGGATCAAATGGGCCCGGACCGTGATCGCCTGCGCCGGTTCACCGGCACTGCGCTGGACCGGCCGACGTTCATCAGCCTGCTCGACGAATTGCTTGCCTGTGGCGCTATCGTCACCAGCGGGCCGTGGTTGCATCTGCCCGATCATCAAGTGCGCCTGAGTGAAGACGACGAAGCCTTGTGGCAACAATTGCAGCCAACGTTCGAAGCGGCCGGTTTCAATCCACCGTGGGTGCGTGACCTTGGACATGACGAAGTCGCGGTGCGCCTGCTGCTGCGCAAAATGGCACGACTGGGGCTGCTGCACCAAGTGGTGCGCGACCTGTTTTACACCGACACGGTGCTGCGCCGATTGGCGGCTATGCTGTTGCAACTGGCGGGTGAAAACCCGGTGATTGAGGTGGCGGCGTTTCGTGATGCGGTGGGGCTGGGTCGCAAGCGCAGCGTGCAGATTCTCGAATACTTCGACCGCATCGGCCTGACCCGACGCCTTGGCGATCGGCGCCAGATCCGCCCAGGCAGTGCACTGGCTCAGCCCTCCGAGCCCTGACTTTTTTCATGGAAGGCAATCGCGCCCGGTGGCGCGGCCGGGCTTCAAACCCGGTTGGGGACGGCATCCGTTCCCGGGCAGGTTCGACTCCGGCTGCCTTCCGCCAATTTCAGAGTGGCGCCAGTTCCTTGATCAGAAAATCAATGAACGTGCGAGTCTTCTGCGGCACCCGCCGCGCCGACGGATAAACCGCGTTGATGCTGATCGGCGGCGCCTGCCATTCGCATAGCACCGACACCAGCCGACCCGACGCCAATGCCTCTTCGACAATGAAATCCGGGAGCAGGGCGATGCCCATCCCGGCTTCGGCTGCTTGGGCGAGCAGGTCACCATTATTGGCGTGCAACGGCCCGGTGACGTTGACCCGTTGTGTCTCCTTGCCGTTGCTCAGTTGCAGGCTGACACCGCTTTGCAGATAGCCGTAGTTCAAGCACTGGTGGGCGGTCAGGTCCTTGGGCACCTGTGGCGTGCCGGCACGTTTCAGATAGGCCGGCGAGGCGACCATGATTCGCGGTGCCGGGGCCAGCAGTCGGGCGATCATGGACGAATCCGGCATGCTCGCAATCCGCAGCGTCACATCAAAACCGCCGCGCACCGGGTCGACTTGCTGATCACTCAGCACAAGCTGCAGCTCGATGTTCGGGTGCAGTTCGTGGAACACCGGGATCAGCGGCCCCAACCGTCGCAAACCGAATGACATGGGTGCGTTGATCCGCAATACGCCGCGCAACTCACCCACGCCGTCCCGCGCCCGTTGCTCGGCTTCGTCCAGCGAGGCGATCAATTCCCGGGCCGCGTCGTAATACTCGGCGCCTGCTTCGGTCAGGTGCAGGCTGCGCGTGGTGCGTTGCAGCAACTGCACGCCGATGGCCTCTTCCAGTGCCTGAATCTGTTTGCTGACTTTTGAGCGTGGCACATCCATTGCCCGGGCTGCGGCGGCGAAGCCGTTCTCACCGACAGTGGTGATGAAGGCGCGCATGCATTCAATACGATCCATGACTGTCCCTAAATTGGAATCAATGATTCCCGATTTTAGGGAATTGTTCCTTTTGTGGCTAGGGCCTAAATTAGCTACCAAGCCGCCAGCAAACAGCCTTCCAACGAAGCACGCAGCGGCTAACCCATTGAACAGAACTCATCGACATCAAAAGGAACTCGCCATGTCCATCCGTGAATTGCTCAACCCAACCAACTCCGCCCTGATCCTGATCGACCACCAGCCGCAAATGTCCTTCGGCGTGCAATCGATCGATCGCCAGACCCTGAAGAACAACACCGTCGGCCTGGCCAAGGCGGCGAAGATCTTCAACGTGCCGACCATCCTGACCTCGGTAGAAACCGAAAGCTTCAGCGGCTACATCTGGCCGGAGTTGCTCGCCGTGTTCCCGGATCATCAACCCATCGAGCGCACCTCGATGAACTCCTGGGAAGACAAGGCACTGGTCGCGGCGGTGAAAGCCACCGGGCGCAAAAAGCTGATCATGGCTGCGCTCTGGACGGAGGTCTGCCTGAACTTCCCGGCACTCGAAGCCCTGGCCGAAGGCTACGAGGTGTACATCGTGACTGACGCTTCCGGCGGCACGACCAAAGAAGCCCACGATATGTCGGTACAACGAATGATTCAGGCCGGCGCGGTGCCGGTGACCTGGCAACAAGTGTTGCTCGAGTACCAACGTGACTGGGCCCACAAGGAAACCTACGACGCGGTGATGGAACTGGTGCGCGAACACAGCGGTGCCTACGGCATGGGCGTGGATTACGCTTACACCATGGTGCACAAGGCACCGCAACGTAAGATCAAGTAAGCCGAATCGGTCGCCCTCAGGGGCGACCTTTTTTTAAACGTTGTGTACCCGTGCCGTTTCAAGCTGGCAAAGTACTTAAGCCAGTCAATTTCAAGGATGCTCAATTGGACAAGTTGCTCGCCTTGCAGATGTTCGTCCAGACAGTGGATGCCAAAGGTTTCTCCGCGGCCGCCCGGCGGCTTGGGCTTGCGACCTCCTCGGTAACCCGAATGCTCGATGGGCTGGAGGCCGAACTGGGGGCGGTGCTGCTCAATCGCTCCACCCGGCAGGTGACGGTGACTGATGCCGGCGCGGCCTATTACCTCAAAGCCCGGGACATTATCGAGGCGATGGCCGACGCCGATGCCTCAGTGACCGACCGTGGAGAAGCGCCGGCCGGACAATTGCGCATATCGGTGCCGGTGGCGTTCGGCCGTCGACTGATTGCGCCGCACATTGGCGTGTTACTCGAACGCTATCCGAAGCTGGCACTGGACATGACCCTGACCGACGAGATCGTCGACCTGTTGGGTGAGCGCATCGACTTGTCGATTCGATTGGGTTCGGCGGCGGCCATGGATGGTGTCGTCAGCCGTCCGGTCGGCGAATTTCGTCGCCGCGTGGTCGCCAGTCCGTCTTATCTGGCAGAACGAGGCTTGCCCGAGCAACCGATCGATCTTTTGCAGCATGAATGCCTGCGCTTCAGTTATGGCCCGCAGCAGCAGTTCTGGACTTTTGTCAGGAGCAAAGAGGAACAGAAGGTGCCAATCGATGGCCGCTTCAAGAGCAACAATGCCGAGGTCTTGCGCGAAGTCGCGCTGGCGGCGGGAGGGGTGGCGCTGTTACCCGACTGGCTGGTCAACGAGGACGTCAGCAGCGGTCGATTGACCGCGTTGTTCGAACCGTGGGTGGTCAACCCGAATGACGCCAGTTCGGCGATTTCTGCGTTGTACCTGCCCAACCATCGTGGCTCGAAGCGAGTCAATGCCTTCATCGAATTCCTGGGCGAGATCTTGGTACCAAGCCCCTGAGTGTTGCCGGCGGCGCAATGCAACGTTGCGTCGCCGACGGATTCTCTGAGTGAGTGCACAGGCCTAACGTGAAGGCCTGGACACATTCAACGGAGAGCCTCATGAAACCTCAAGCGCGCCTTGCTGACATCCAAGTGACTTATGACTTCATCTGCCCCTGGTGCTGGATTGGCGGTGAGCACCTGGATCGCGCCCTGGCGGCGACCGACCAGTCGGCCTCGCGCCACATCACTTACATGCCTTATCAACTGAACCCGGACATGCCGGCACAAGGGATGGACCGCAAAGTCTATCGCTCGGGCAAGTTCGGCAGTTGGGCGCGCAGTCAGGCCATGGATGCTCAGGTCACTCAGGCAGGCCGCGCAGTGGGCCTGGTCTTTGACTATGACCGTGCCGAGAGAACCCCCAACACCCTCGCAGCACACCGGCTGATCTGGCGTCAGCAGCAGTCGGGTCTGGCGGCCTCTGGTTTGGTCCGGGCGATTTTCAAGGCCTATTTCGGGCAAGGGCGTGACATTGGGGATCTGCAAGTACTGGCCGACATTGCCGGTGAAAATGGCCTCGACCCGGCGCTGATCCTGAGCTTCCTGAAGTCCGATGAAGGTCGCGCGCAGGTACTGGCGCTGGACGCTTCGGCGAAAACCGGTGAGGTGCGTTCCGTCCCGCATTTTCAGATCGGCACAGAGAGCATCACAGGCGCACAGCCGGCGGCCATTATCAGCCACAGTCTGCTCGCGGGAGAACGCTCATGAGCCCTGCCAATGCCCGGAAGGCGCTGGTGATCGGCGGCTCCCTCGGCGGTTTGTTCGCGGCCACGGCGCTGCGGGCGATCGGTTGGCAAGTCGAGGTCTATGAGCGCTCACCCAAGGCGATGGACAGTCGCGGTGGCGGGATCGTGCTGCAATCGGATGTGCTCCAGCACCTGCGTTTTGCCGGGATCAATCCGGCCAAGGCCTTGGGCGTGCGCTCCCACGACCGGCTCTATCTCGATCGTCTTGGCGCGGTGCTCCATCAACAACCGATGCCGCAGACCCAGACTTCCTGGAACACGCTCTACAACACATTGCTCGCCGGGTTACCGGCCGAGCATTATCACCAAGGGATGAAACTGCTCGACTTCACCCAGCACGACAAACGGGTCACGGCACGGTTTGAGGATGGCAGCAGCGCCGAAGGCGACTTGCTGGTGGGCGCCGACGGCGCCGGTTCGACCGTCCGTGGTTTGTTGTTACCGGGCATGGAGCCCTCGTATTCGGGTTATGTGGTGTGGCGCGGTCTGATCGATGAGTCGCGCCTGCCCGAGTTCGCCACGGCGCAGATCTATGAGGACTTTGTGTTCCAGCATGATCCCGAGTCGATGATGCTGGAATACATGGTGCCGGGCATCGATGGATCGACAGCGCCCGGTGAACGTCGCTTCAACTGGCTCTGGTATCTGAAAGCAGAAGCAGGTGCGCCGCTGGATAAGGTACTGACCGACCGCGACGGTCAGCGCCGTCGTTACTCCATTCCACCCGGTGCACTGGCGACAGAACAGGAGGCGTGGATTCGCGCCCAGGGCGAGGCATTGGCCAACCCGGCCTTTCGTGAGCTGATTCGTCAGACTGAGGATATTTTCGTCCAGGCAATCATCGATTTCAGCGTGCCGCGCATGGTTTTTGATCGCGTCCTGCTAACCGGTGATGCCGCGTTTGTACCGCGTCCGCACACCGCGGGCAGCACCGCAAAAGCCGCGGCGAATGCGTTGGCGCTGGCCGGGGCACTCGTCGGCAAAACTGATCTGGATGCAGCGTTGCAAGTTTGGCAGCGCCAGCAACTCGTTGAAGGCCGGCGTATGGGCGAGTGGGGCGTACGGATGGGGAACGAGATTATGGGTATTGGCCGATAGTCTTTTTTGAGGCGCTAGGGCTCTCGCCAGACACTCATTCCCGGCACGTTGTTACCAATTCTCACGCGGTGGTGCGAAAAAACTCATCAATTCTCAGAATGGATGAGCTTTTTTTTTGCCGATTTTTAAGGAGATCCAGTGTTTTCGCGGTGTTCAGACCGTTCGGGGCATGGCTTTATGAAGATGGCCATAAGATTGCATAGGCATGTACATACAAGCTAATGCATTGTTCACAAATCCGTGGTTCGACACAGAACCAATGTGGGAGCGGGCTTGCTCGCGAAAGCGCACTGACAGTCAACGTTGATGTTGGATGTGCTGGCCTCTTCGCGAGCAAGCCCGCTCCCACAGTTTATTTTGTGCGAGCCTCCCTGAATCCCGAGAGCAGACGGTTATGAAAACCAACATTTTTCCAGGATGGTATGTCGTGTTCGCAGCGCATCTGCTGCTCGCGCTGATTTTTGGCGGTGCTTACTCCTTCGGCGCGTTTTTCTCGCAGATTCAATCCAACTTCGCTGTCGGGAGCTTCTCGGTTGCGTCGGTGTTTTCACTGACAGCCTTTATTTACTACGTGGTCGGAGTGTTCTCCGGTTCTCTGGCGGATCGCATTTCTACCCGCTGGGTGGTCTGCTCCGGGATTATTTCGCTGGCACTGGGCTTCTTCCTCGCCAGCCTGGCCTCGGGTTCGTTGCAATGGTTTCTGCTGTGGTTCTGCTCCTTGGTCGGATTGGGCGTCGGGCTGGTGTATGTGCCGACGGTGGCTGCGGTGCAGCGCTGGTTCATCAAGCACCGCAGCAAGGCGTCGGGAATTGCGCTGGCAGGCACCGGGGTCGGGACGTTTGTCGGACCGACTGCCGCCGGGCTGTTGATGCAGCATTTTTCCTGGGAAACGACGATGCAGATTTTCGCCGCGACCATTCTGGTCGCGGGATTGCTCGTGGCGGTTCTGGTCAGGGGTAATCCGCAGTCGCTGGGCCTTTTACCGGATGGCCTCGACGCCACTTCGGCGTGCGCCGGGCAGCAGGCGAAACCTGGTGGCATGCGCTTGGCCGAAGCGGCCGCCACAGGGCGATTCTGGTGGTACTTCGGGGCGATTTTCTTTGGCTCGGTCGGGCTGTTTCTGGCGCTGGTGCACATCAATCCCTACGCTCGCCAGTTTGGAATGTCCGCCACCCAGGCCAACCTGTTGATCGGACTGATCGGTGTGGGCAACGTCGGCGGCCGGCTGTTCCTGGGCAGCATCGGTGACCGGATCGGCGCTCGGCGTCTACTGATCGTCCTGACCTTCGCGCTGATGCTGCTCAATCTGCTGTGGCTGGGCGCTCATACCTTCGCCGCGCTGGCGCTGTTTGCCCTGTGTTTCGGTGTGGCCAACGGCGGCTGCATTTCCCTGTATCCGTCGGTGACAGCCAGTTGGTTTGGCACGGCGAACCTGGGGGCGATCCTCGGCGCGCTGTACATTTCGGTCGGGATCGCGGCGCTGATCGGCGGGAGTGTTGCAGGGCTGCTGTTTGACCTTTACCAGAATTACACCGCGTCAATCCTGCTCGGTGCGTTGTGTGCGCTGCTGTCCGTGGGGTTCATCCTGATTGCCGGTCGTCAGCCGCATCAGTCACTGGCTCAGACTCAACTGTCGCGGTGAGCGCCGTTCACCGGCAGGCGACTGCCCAGCCGATAGCGCGAGGACGGATGGGTCAGGCGCACATAAGTGACGATTTTGCTTTGGCTCCAGGTACGACGCACCAGGATCAGGCAAGGTTCATGGGCGTCGATTTGCATGTGCTTGCTCTCGTCGCTGCTCGGGTGCCCGGCCTCGACGATATGTTCCATCTCGTCGGGGCGGATGACCTGCAACAGATAACGCGCCGGTTGCAGTTGTTCACCAAATTCTTGCAGCAGGAAGTCCGGCACCAGCTCGGGATTGACGTAGCGATCCTCGAACTGCACCGGCACGCCTTCTTCGCTGTGCACGCAGATCAAATGAAACACCGACGAACCGGTGGGCAGCGCCAGGGCGGCAGCCACCGGCATCGACGCCGCTTCACGGCCCAGGTGCAGCACGCTGCAGGAATAACTGTGCCCCCGCGCAATGATTTCGTCGGCGATATTGGTGATGCGCAGCAGGTTCGATTGCGGCTTGCTTTCGGCCACAAACGTCCCGACGCCGGAGACCCTTACCAGATGGCCTTCTTCCGTCAGCTCGCGCAAGGCGCGGTTGACGGTCATGCGTGAAATGCCCAGCTCTTGCACCAGGCGATTTTCCGACGGGATCAGGTCCCCGGGCTTCCATTCGCCACTGCGCAGCTTGTCTTGCACAAAGTCCTTCGCGCGCCGATAGAGGGCTTGCGGTGCATTTTTGATCATGGGTCAGTCCGCGTCTTTTTGAGCGGCAAGAACACTTGCCAGGGCTTTGAGAAAAAGGTCGTTATCCTCACAGCTACCGATGGACACACGCAAGTACTGTGTGTAGCCGTCTTCACGCCAGGGTTTGAGGATCACGCCCTTACGTAGCAAGGCTTGGTTGATGGTTTCAGCCGGATACGGCGTGCTGAAGTACAGGAAGTTGGCCATCGACGGGGCCGGACTCAATCCCATGTTTTGCAGGGCGACCACCATATGCCGCCGCTCGTGAGCGACGTGGGCGAGGGTGGCCTGCAAATGCTCTTCGTCTGCCAGCGCAGCAATGGCCGCAGCCTGGGCTACGCGATTGATGTTGAACGGGGTGCGCAGGCGGTCGATCAGGTCGGCCAGCAGCGGATCGCTGACGATGCCGTAACCGATGCGCAACCCGGCCAGGGAGTAAGCCTTGGAGAAGGTGCGCAGCAGGATGAACGGCTTGCCGCTGGCCTGGATCAACCCAAGGCAATCGGGGTAGTCCGCCTCGAAATCGGCGTACTCGTAATAGGCCTCGTCGAACACCAGCAAACACTGCGCAGGCAGTGCCGCCAACAGCTGTTGCAACTCATCGGCGTCCAGAGTGCAGCCGACCGGGTTGGACGGGCAGGAAAACATCAGCAGACGGGTTTTCGGCGTCAGCGCCGCAATCATCGCCGGCACGTCGAAGCGACCTTCGGCCGTCATCGGCACCCCCGACACCCGGGCACCGGCAGCGATGGGGTAGATGAAGTGCAGGCCGAACGACGGCACCACCGTGACTACTTCATCGCCATGGTCCAGAAACACCCGGCTGATGATGCTCAGCAAATCTTCAGAACCGTTGCCGAACACCAGCTGATTGCCCGGGACGCCGAGTTTCGCTGACAGCGCCGCGCGCAATTCCAGGCAACTGGCATCCGGGTAAAGGGCGATGCTTGAGCAGGCTTTGGCCATGGCGGCGGCCACAGCGGGCGCCGGCCCCAAAGGGTTTTCATTACTACCCAGCTTGGCCACGCGGGTCAGGCCGAAGCGCTGGCGCACGGCTTCGCTGCTGAGGCCGGCGTTGTAGCTGGCGAGGTCGCGCACTTGTGGGCGAGCGAGAAGTTGCAGTTCAGCAGCGTTCATACCAGTGAGGCCTCTTTGTTGTCCTGCCAGAAGGCATTGCGATCCAGATAGTTCTGCAGAAACTGCTGCAGGCGCGGGTATTCGCTGTTGTGGAAGATTTGCTGCGGCGTGCCTTGGGCCACCACTTGTCCCTGATCGAGGAACACCACCGAGTCGGCGACCTGCGCCGCAAAGCCCATTTCATGGGTGACCACCACCATGGTCATGCCTTCTTTGGCCAGGGTCTTCATCACTTGCAGGACTTCCCCCACCAGTTCCGGGTCGAGCGCCGAGGTCGGCTCATCGAACAACATGATGTGTGGCTCCATCGCCAGCGCTCGGGCAATCGCCACGCGCTGTTGCTGACCGCCCGAAAGCTGGATCGGATAGACATCGGCCTTGTGCGCCAGGCCGACTTTGTCGAGCATCGCCAACGCACGCTTGCGCGCTTCGGCAGAAGACAGCTTGCGTACTCGCAGCAAGGCTTCGCTGACATTGCCCAACGCAGTCATGTGCGGCCACAGGTTGAATTGCTGGAAGACCATGCCGACGTTGCGCCGAACCTGATTGATCTGGGATTGCGCGGCGCGTTTACGACCCTTGCCGTTATCCGGCACGAAGCCGAGCAACTGGCCTTCGATATGGATTTCGCCTTCGTCATATTCTTCGAGGAACGCCATGCTGCGCAGCAAGGTGCTTTTGCCCGAGCCGGACGGGCCGATCAGGCACACCACTTCGGAATGCCGGACCTGCAGGTCGATACCTTTGAGCACACGCAGGGTGCCGAAGCTCTTGCCGACATTGTGCAGGCGCAACATGGGTTGCGAGTCGCCGGGGAGTTGTTCGGAAGTCTTCATGGGGTCACCTTGTTTCGGGACGATGGGTTTCAAATGACGTTGTAGATCGTTCATTGCGCCTGCCTGCTCATGAAGCGTCCGACTCGCGTTTCCAGGTACATCCCCAGGCGCGAACAGAACTCGACCAGCAGCAGGTAGCCGATACACAGCACCAACAGGGTTTCGACGAAGGCGAAGGTTTGCGAGCCGATGCCGGTCATGACCATGGTCAGTTCCGGGATGGTGATGATCGACAAGACGGCGGTTTCCTTGCACAAAATGGTCACCAGGTTGACCAGCGCCGGCAGGATCATCACCAGCATCTGCGGCACCTGGATACGCAGGATGCATTGCCAGCGGGTGATGCCCAGGCAGTCGGCCGCTTCCAGTTGACCGCGGGCTACCGACTCGAAACCGGTGCGGAAGATCTCCGCGAAATAGACGCTGCCATAGATGCCCAGTCCGAGGACACCGGCCGGAATCGGCTCCAGGCTGAGGCCGAACGACGGCCCGCCGTAGTACACCAGGAACAGCTGGACCAGAAACGGCGTGCTGCGGATCACTTCAATGAACGCTCGTAACGGCGCCCGAATCAGGTTGTTGCCAAACAGTTGCGCCACGGCAATCAACAAGCCGAGGAACAACCCGAGCACGACGCCGGCGGACCAGGTGCCGAGGGTGACTGCGAAGCCTTGGGCGATGTCATCGAGGTGCTCGGTGATGATCCGGTAATCGAAGATCATGAGCGTTGCTCCTTCATGCGTCGTTCCAGCAGACCGCCGCAGAACGCCAGTGGAATGTTGATCAGGCAATAGAAGCCGGCCAGCATCAGGTAGTCCTGAACGAACAGGTAATCGCTGGCCGCCAGGTTCTGCGCGGTGCGGGTCAGGTCAGCGAGGCCGACCACCGACACCAGCGAAGACGCCTTGATCAGCAAGATCATTTCGTTGACCAGCGCTGGCAGGGTCAGGCGCACGGCTTGCGGCACGCGGATGCGGATCAGCATTTGCCCGGTACTCATGCCGAGCAGTCCCGCAGCCTCTAACTGACCACCGGGAATGGCGAGGAAACCACCGCGCAGGATCTCGGCGATGTAGGCCCCGGCGCACAACGACAGGCTGATGATTGCGGCCGTCAGCGGCGACACGTTCGGCAGGCCGACCCGTGGCAGGAAGTAATAAACGAACAGCAATTGCACCAGCAGCGGAATGCCCCGGAACACGAAAATGTAGCCGCCACCCAAACGTCGGAACAACGGCACCGGCGACAGGCGCAGGCTGGCGACCAGAATGCCGATGAAAAAACCGATCACCAGGGCGGCGGTGGAGACTTCAAGGGTCACCAGCAGGCTGGTCAGCAGCAACGGCAGGTTCTGCAAAAACAAAGGCCAATCGAACATCGCGGCGACTCCAACTCAGTTGATCGCCGGCCAGGACTGGCCGGCGATCAGGAGCTCCAATGAACAGGCGGGTTTACCAGGTTGGGGTGAAGTCGGCTTTTGGCACGTCCATCTCGGCACCCAGCCATTTTTTCTGCAACGCAGCGAGGCGACCGTCGTCGTGCATTTTCAGCAGCGCGGCATCGAGGGCGGCGATCAGGCTGTTGGCGTCGTCATCCTTGCGGCCCAGGAAGGCGAAGTAGGATTTTTTGCCGAATGGCGGAAGGATCACTTTGAACGCCTTGCTACGCTCGGCGGCAACGTAGGAGATGTTCGGCAGCGAGTTGGCAACCGCAACGATGCGCTTGGCCGCCAAGTCGGCGTAGGCCTGGTTGTTGTCGACGTATTCGCGGATCGTGACTTTCTCTGGCAGCGTGGCAGCGAAGGTCTTGAGCTCTTCGAGTTGCGCCGAACCTTTGCCCGCACCCACGGCCTTGCCGGCGATGTCTTGCGGTTTGGTGATGGTGGTGTCGCTGGCGCCGACCATCAGTGCAACGGTGGCTTCAGCGATCGGCAGCATGAAGTGATAACGCTCTTTACGGGCCTGGGTCACGATGATCGGGCCTGCGACCATGTCGAATTTCTTCGCTTCAAGCCCTGGCAATACGCTGGGCCATGGCAGGTCGATGAACTTCACCTTGACCCCCAACTCCTTGCCCAACTGATCGAACAACTCTGAGTTGAGGCCTTTCTGCTTGCCGTTATCAGTGAAATCGAAAGGCGCAAATTGCAGCTCGGTACCCACCACCAGTTCACCGGCTTTTTTTACATCCGCCAGTTGATCAGCGTGTGCAGCCAGGGACGCGACAGTCAGGGTCAGAGCGAGGCACAGGCCGTTGAATCGTTTACTGAATAGAGAATCGAGTTGCATGGTGTCACTCCTTCAGGGGATACAGCGAGGTTGGGTGTAAGTCCTGCGGTGATTCAGGAGGGCAACAGCAGTTAACGTGCCACTCCGGTATATACAGGCTCTCAGCCGAGGATTTTTCCCGGGTTGAGAATGCCGTTGGGGTCAAAGCAGTCCTTGAGTTGGCGCATCACCGCGAGGGCTTCGGGGCCGACCGAGTGATGAAGAAACTCGCGCTTGAGCAGGCCGATGCCATGCTCGGCCGAGACCGAACCACCCAGCTCGCCGACGGCGCTGTAAACCAGCTCTTCTATTTCCAGAATCGGCGCCGGCTGCGGCAAAGACTGGCAGTCCACGGTCAGGTGCAGGTTGCTGTCACCGATGTGTCCGAAATACACGCTGCGGTTGCCCGGCCAGCGTTCTTCCAGACGTGCGCGGCAACGCTCGACAAAGTCGCCGATAAGGCCGATGGGCAGGCTGACGTCGAAGTTCAGCGGGGTCATGCGGGTCGGGAATTCACCGGTGGCTTCACGGATTTTCCAAAGCCCACGGGCTTGGGTCTGGGAGCTGGCGAGCACCGCATCGAGCACCTCACCGGCGCCGAACGCTTCTTCCAGCGACGCTTCGAGTTGATCCTGCGGGCCGGCCGATTCGAGCAGCACGTACAGCGGATGGTCCAGCGACATCGGGGCGGTTGCGTTTTCCAGCCAACTCACTCCGAGACGGAAGAAGTCTTGCCACATCAGTTCATAGGCTTGCGGCGTGCCGACGCTGCGCTGAATCCGCCGCAACAGGCTGACGGCACTGGCGTAGTCGGGCAGGGCGCAGAGCAGGGTGCTGGTCTGGCCAGGTTGCGGCGCCAGCTTCAACACCGCGCGGGTAATCACGCCCAAGGTGCCTTCACTGCCGATGAAGCACTGTTTCAGGTCATAACCGCAGTTGTTCTTGATCATTTTGTTGCGCAAATCGAGTACCCGGCCATCGGCCAGAACCACCTCCAGCCCGAGCACCAGATCGCGGGTCATGCCGTAGCGAATCACCGCGTTGCCACCGGCATTGGTGGCGATGTTGCCGCCGATCTGGCACGAGCCTCGGGCACCCAGATCCAGTGGGAAGACAAACCCTGCGTTGAGCGCAGCTTGCTGGATCTCCTCCAGCGTGGTGCCGGCCCACACGCTGATGGTGGCCGCCGCCGGGTCAATCTCTTCAATGCCGCGCAGGCGTTCCAGGGACAAGGCGATGTCGCTGGCCCGAGGCACCGCGCCGCCAGCCAGCCCGGTCATGCCGCCCTGGGGAACCACCGCTTGTTTGGCCGCGTTGCAAATTCGCAGGGCGCTGGCGACGTGCGCGGTGGTCCGGGGTAACAACAGCGCAGCGGGGCAGGCCGGGGCGTGGCCGGTCCAGTCGCTGTAGTGGCGTTGACTGATATCGGCGCCAGTGATTACCGCGTCGTCACCCAGTGCCTGACGCAATTGTTCGAGGGTGTGTTGTAGATCGGTCATCAGTTCAACTCACGGTCAGGGGAAGTGGCGGTTGTCGTGATCAGTGCACGACGATCAAGTTGCTTAAGGTCCGGAGTGCCCAGCAAAGACAAGGCCAGGCGCAGCTCTTGCGCCAGCAGATCGAGGGCATGACCTGCACCTGCCTGTCCGCCGACGGCGACTCCATAAAGCGTAGATCGCCCCAGCAACACCGCATCGGCGCCGAGTGCACAGGCTTTCAGAATGTCGGTGCCGCGACGTATACCGCTGTCGAGCAGCAAAGCGAGTTTGCCTTTGGCCACGGCGGCAATCGCTGGCAGGCAGTCGAGGCTGGCGGGAACACCGTCCAGTTGCCGGCCGCCATGGTTACTCACCACTAATCCATCGAGCCCCAGGGCCACGGCTTTCTCGGCATCTGCCGGGTGCAGCACGCCTTTGAGTAACAGCTTGTGCGGCCAGCGTTCGCGCAATCGGGCGAGGGCGTCCCAGTCGAGCCCGGTGTCCATCTGGCTACCGATGAACTGTGCGGCGCCTTCGATGGTGCGTTGTCCGGGTGGTAGATAACGTTCGATGTTTCCGAGAGTCGGCAGACCGTGCGGCCACAACGCTTGGGCCATCCAGCGTGGATGACACAGCACGTCGAGCTTGTTGCGCAGGCTCAGTTGCCGGGGGCGGACGAAATTGCGTCGATCCCATTCCCGATTGCCCAGCAACACCGCGTCGCTGGTCAGCAGCAGGGTTTTGCAACCGACCGCATCGGCACGTTGCAACAGGTCTTCACGCACGGCGGGGTCGCGCAGGCAATACAGTTGAAACCAGAGATTCACCTCGGGCACTGCCGCTACCACATCCTCGAGGGAACTGGTGGAGACGGTGCTGAGGGTGAAGGGCAGGCCACGCTCCGTTGCGGCCCAGGCCAAGTGAATATCGGCGTCGCGATAAAGCATGGCGTTGTAGCCAGTCGGACCGATGGCCATTGGCAGCGGCAGGTCTCGCCCGAACAGCGAACACCGGGTTTGCGTGGTCGCGCAAGGCATCAAGGTGCGGGGCAGCAAAGCGATGTCGGCGAAGACCTGGCGGTTTCGCCGCAACGTCAGTTCTTCCTCGGCGCCGCCTTCCAGGTATTCCCAGGCGAAATGCGGCAAGCGTCGCCGTGCCATTGCAGCCAGTTCGGCAATGCTCTGTGCCCGATGAATATCCGACCCTGAATAGTAGCGACGCATGGCGATCCCTTTGGCGTGATGAAAGCGGCGCAGACAGGCTGCGCCGACGAGTTTGCGATCAGGCGTACAGGCGTTCGGCAGGCAACCAACGCTCGAACCCGGCACCTTCCACCCAGGCGCGAGCGGCCACGATGTCCGGGGCGAAGTAACGGTCTTCGTCGTAGTGCGCGACTTCGCTGCGGATCATCGCCAGGACTTCACCAAGTTTTTCCGAGGTCTTGAGCGGGGCATGCAAATCCAGGCCCTGAGCTGCACCGAGCAGTTCGATCGCCACCACGGCGCTGCTGTTACCGGCCATATCCAGTAGGCGACGGGCCGCGAAGGTTGCCATCGACACGTGGTCTTCCTGGTTGGCCGAGGTCGGCAGACTGTCGACCGACGCCGGGTGCGCCAGGGTTTTGTTTTCCGACGCCAGCGCGGCAGCGGTCACTTGAGCGATCATGAAACCCGAGTTCAGGCCACCTTCGCGCACCAGAAAGGCCGGTAGGCCGGAGAGCGCCGGGTCAACCAGTTGGGCAATCCGGCGTTCCGAGAGCGCACCGATTTCGGAAATCGCCAAGGCCAGTACATCGGCGGCCATCGCCACCGGTTCGGCGTGAAAGTTGCCACCCGACAGCACGTCGCCGTCAGCGCTGAACACCAGCGGGTTATCCGAAACTGCGTTGGATTCACGCAGGAACACACCCGCAGCAAAGCGCAAATGGTCCAGGCAGGCGCCCATGACTTGTGGCTGGCAGCGCAGCGAATACGGGTCTTGAACCCGTGTGCAATCGATATGCGATTGACGAATCTCACTGTTCGCCAGCAGTTCGCGGTAGTACAGCGCCACATCGATTTGCCCCGGCTGACCGCGTACGGCCTGGATGCGTGGGTCGAACGGCACATCGGAGCCTTTCAAGGCTTCCACGCTCAGACTGCCGGCCACTACGGCCGCGGTGAACAGTTTCTCGGCGGCAAACAACCCGCGCAGCGCCAGAGCCGTGGACACCTGGGTGCCATTGATCAGCGCCAGACCTTCCTTCGGCCCCAGCACCAGTGGTTCCAGACCGGCAATCGCCAGGCCTTCGATGGCGTCCATCTCACGCCCGTTATGACGGACGCGGCCGACACCAATCAGCACCGCCGACATATGCGCCAACGGGGCCAGGTCACCCGAGGCGCCGACCGAACCCTGAGACGGAATGCACGGATAGACCTTGGCGACATACAGCTGAACCAGTGCTTGAATCACTTCCCAACGGATGCCGGAAAAACCCCGGGCCAGGGACCCAACCTTCAACGCCATGATCAGGCCGACACTGGCGTCATCGAGCAGCGGACCGGTGCCGGTGCAGTGCGAGAGCAACAGATTGCGCTGCAACTTGGTCAGCGACTCGGTCGGGATCTTCGTTCTGGCCAGCAGGCCAAAACCAGTATTGATGCCGTACACCGTGCGTTCGTTGGCAATGATCTGGTTCACGGTGCGGGTGCTGGCCTCCACGGTTTCGCGGGCCTGCGGGTCCAGTTCAATGGCGCATTGCTTCTGATAGATGACGCGCAATTGATCGAGCGTGAGTTGACCGGGTTTGAGCAGCAGAGGTGTGTGCATTGCAATGTCCTGGGGCAGTGGTGGGTGGAATAGGCAGCTATATCATCCTGTATATACATGTAGAGCAATATGCGGGCCAAAATTACCATTACCGTCAGAGATGCGCGTTTCAGACACGCGCTGTGCAGGTTTTAAAAGAGCCCGTCGGCTTGCCAGCCTTTGAATGTGTAACCGAAAGCTGCACCAAATGCGCGCTCGGCGCACACTGTTGGGGCGTATGGAAACCAATGAACACTGGAGATTAGATCGAGTCTGGATTATTGAACAACCAACGCGAGCCTTGGCGTATGGGGATTGGTGAAACGGAATCGGGGAACGGCACAGTAAATGCTTTTAGCTGTATATACAGGTAGCTCGCTGTTGAGTCAGATACCTGATCAACCACCCAGCACCATGACCCCAGGAGTGAGCATGTCTTCTACTATTCATCTGCCTCTGATCGATATGTCCGGTGTTCGCGAAGGTGACAAGGCGAGTATTCGTCGAGCCGCCGACGCGATTCGAACTGCCTGCTGCGACATCGGCTTCTTCTACATCATCAATCACGGGGTGCCGCAGCCGGTGATCGACCGGGCAATGTCGGCCGCCGGAGAATTCTTTGCCTACCCGGCCGAGGTCAAGCGTCAGGTAGCGGTCAACAAACGGCATCGTGGCTGGCACGCGTTGGGCGGGGCGACCATGTACGAAGCCACCAAACCCGATCACAAGGAATTTTTCAGTATCGGGCTCGAACTGGACGAGGATGATCCCAGCGTGCTCGCCGGTGAGGCGCTGCGTGGGCCGAACCAGTGGCCGGAGTTCATGCCATCGCTGCGTGAGGCTTTGGCCGATTATTACCGGGAAGTCGCCATGGCCGGAGCCGATCTGTTGAGGGTGGTGGCAGTGGGGCTGGGCATTGACGAAGATTTTTTCACCGACAAATACACCAAGCCCTTGCAGCGCACCCAGATGGTCTATTACCCACCGCAACCGCCCCAGGCTGAAGCGGATCAGTTCGGGGTAGCGCCGCACACTGACTACGGTTGCATCACGTTGCTGTATCAGGACAACAGTGGTGGTTTGCAGGTCCGTGAACTGGGCTCCAACCGCTGGATCGATGCCACGCCGATCCCCGGCAGCCTGGTGGTGAACGTCGGTGACCTGTTGGCGCACTGGTCCAACGATCGTTTTCGCTCAACGCTGCATCGGGTAATCAACACCTCGGGCCACGAGCGCTACTCCATCGCCACGTTCTACGACCCGACCTATGGCGCCAACGTCGATCCTTGCGACTTGGGCATCGACCCGGCGCAGAGCCTGTATCCACCGGTGGCGGCGGGGGATTACATCCTCAAGCGGATCGATGACTCGATGGCGTATCGCAAAAAGCAGGCATAAGCCTGAGGATTGAAATGCACTCCTATGGGAGCGGGCTTGCTCGCGAAGAGGGCGTGTCAGTCGACATCAATGCTCACTGAACCACCGCTTTCGCGAGCAAGCCCGCTCCCACAGGTTGTGCGCCTTAACTGACTGACGTTTGGCATAGCGCCAATCAAAGGTGACCGAAGTTCAGCGGGTACTGAACCACGACATAAACCCTGTCGATGTCATCGCCCGCCTGGGCGGTGTTGGCCCGATGCGACACATGGGACAGTTGCAGCGACAAGTCCTTGGCCGGGCCGGATTGCACGACGTAGCGCAAATCGATGTCGCGCTCCCAGTGCCGTCCGCCATCGCCTTGCTGGGGTTCGTACTCGCCGGTCGCTGCGTCGAACGGGTTGTAGGCACCGCCCTTGGGCGCATGGGTGCCGTCGATGTCGCGGCCGGTCACGTAACGGGTCATGAACTTCAGCCCGGGAATGCCGAATGCTCCCAAATCGAGGTCGTAGCGAGCTTGCCAGGAGCGCTCGTGGGCGCCGTTGAAGTCGGCGTACTTGATCGAGTTCGCGAGGTAAATGGAGTCGCCACCGACGAAATCGAACGGGGTGTCGCCATTGATTTGCTGATAGGCCAGGGTGAATCCATGCGCGCCAAGGGTGTACTTGCCCGACAGGCTGTAGGCCGTGTTGTCGATTGCTCCCGCCAGTGCCCGGCCGGTGTCTTGCGTGTGATAGAGATTGGCGTCGAGGAAAACATCCGATTGCTTCAGGTGCAGATTGCCGTAGTACTGGTGCCAGGTGTCGCTCAGTTCGGAGGCGTACAACGCGCCGCCCACCGGGCTGTTGGTGAACAGGTCGGCGCCGAGAAAGCTAATGCCGCCCGCCTCAGTGTTGGCACCGTAACCGTAAAAGTCGCCCTTGCTTGATGAACTGTCCTGGTTCTTGAACGCCGTGAAGTGCCCGGCCACCAGGTTCATGCCGTCGATTTCCCGGCTGTTCATGAGAAAACCCGTGGCGTACTCCGGTTGCAGGCGTTTGTCCGAGGTGTCGAACACCGGGGTTTCCACGGTCATTTCACCGAAGGCCAGGGTAGTGCGGGAAGCCTTGAGCTTGATCGCGCCGCCGCCACTGGAGTAGTTGCTTTCGCTGCGGCCGTCATCATCGACCGGCAGTAATCCGGTGCCGGAATGCCCCTTGCCGCCGTCTAGCTTGAGCCCGAGAAACGCGTGGGCGTCGAGGCCAAAGCCAATCGTGCCGTCGGTGAAACCGGATTCAAAAGAGCTGATAAACCCTTGAGCCCACTCCTGTTTGTAGCTTTTTCCGGAGGGCGAGGGTGAGCGGTAGTCGCTGTTGAGGTAGAAGTTTCGACTCAATACACCCAGCGTCGCGCCCTCCAGGAAACCTTGCGCGGTGGGTGCCGGTTCATCGGCCAGGACGGTGCCGGCGAACAGAATCGTCATGGCGGCGAGGAATTTACAGTTTTGTGCAGAAAAGGTCATGGGCGATCACCACGAGGCAGCGACTGCGCAGGACGCGCAGTCGCTGTTGTTGCTTAATGGCCTTCGGAGGCGCCGAACATGGTCTTGGCGTAGATCAAGCCCAAGCCATAAGAACCACCATTGGCGATCGAGGTTTTCACGGTTTCTTCGTAAGTCTCGGTACGCGCCCAGTCACGTTGCAGTTCCAGCAGGTATTGCAGCGACGTCATTGGGCGGGCGCCGAGCTGGACCATGCGCTGTATGGCCATTTCATGGGCTTCGATGGAAACATCGCCGCAAGCATCGGCGATGAAATACACCTCGAAACCCTGGTCGATGGCCGACAGGGCCGGGCCGACGATGCACACCGAAGTCCACAGGCCGGCCAGGACGATTTTCTGCTTGCCGAACTTGTTGACTTCAACGGCGATGCGCTCGTCTTCCCAGGTGTTCATGCTGGTGCGGTCGATCACGTGGTGTTCCGGAAACACCGACTTGATTTCGTCGAAGATCGGCCCGGAAAAACTCTTCTCGGCGACGGTGGTGAGGATGGTCGAGACCTTGAAACCACGAGCAGCCTTGGCCACCAGTGCGGCGTTGTTGCGCAGGGTCACGGCATCGATGGACTTGGTCGCAAAGGACATCTGCGACTGGTGGTCGATCATGATCAGGGTGTGGTCGGTTGGGGTCAGCAGGGTTTTACCGGGCGCTGCTTTTGCAATGGCCATCACGAGGTCCTTACGGGGGTGAGTGAAGGGCCATGGTTGCGCAGATTTGGGCGGGGATATTGAGTCGGTGTGCTGTGTTTGGTTTTTTGCGGGATAAGGCAGTCAGCCCTGCGCGATGCTCATTCATCGCGCCGGGCTTCACATCATTGCTTCACATAGCGCCCCGGCGCCGATTCGATTGCCGGGTAACGGGTATTGCCGGTATGCAGCACCGAAGGTTGGCGCTCCCCGGCGTGACTGGCCAGCCAGACGCACCAGTCATTCCACCAGCTCCCCGGGTGCTGATCTGCATTTTTGAACCAGGTGTCCGGGTTTTTGCTGACGCGATTGTTGGTCCAGTAATGACGCTTGTGGTTGGCCGGCGGGTTGATCACCCCGGCGATATGCCCCGAGGCTCCGAGCACAAAGCGCTTGGTCCCGCCCAGCAGGTTGGTGCTGGCGTAGGCGCTGCGCCACGGCACGATGTGGTCGTCATGGGTGGCGAGGATGTACGCCGGCGCCTCGATGGCTCGCAGGTCGAGTTTGACCCCGCAGCAATTCAGTTCGCCGGATTTCAGGTCGTTTTGCAGGTAGGTGTGGCGCAAGTACCAGCAATACATCGGGCCGGGCAGGTTGGTGCTGTCGTTGTTCCAGAACAACAGGTCCAACGCGATTGGCTTCAGGCCCTTGAGGTACTTGTCGACGTTGTAGTTCCACCACAGGTCATTGGGGCGCAGCAGCGAGAAGGTGTTGCCCATGTCCTCGCCCTTGAACAGGCCGATGGGGCCGTCCTTTCCGCCAATGGTGCGCTCGCGGTAAGCCACCAGTTGTTCGTCGACGAAGATGTCGATGGGGCCGGTGTCGAGGTAATCGAGGAAAGTGGTCAGCAGGCTGACGCTGGCGATTTCTTTATCGCCGCGCGCGGCCAGGACCGCCAGCGCCGTGCTTAATAACGTGCCGCCGATACAGAAACCGACGCAGTTGGGCCGTTGCTCGCCGCTGATTTCGCGGGTCACTTGCAGGCCCTTGATGATGCCGGTTTCGATCAGGTCATCCCAGGTGGTGTTGGCGTGCGCCTGGTCGAAGTTGCGCCATGACATCAGGAACACCGGGTGCCCTTGCTGCAACAGGTGGCGGATCATCGAGTTGTCGGGGCGCAGGTCGAGGATGTAGTACTTGTTGATCGACGGCGGCACGACGAACACTGGGCGGCGGTACTGGGTTTCGGTTTGCGGGTAGTACTGAATCAGCTGGAACAGTTCGTTCTCGAACACCACCTCGCCGGGAGTGGTGGCCAGGTCGCCCCCGACCTTGAAGGCGTTGCTGTCGCACTGGCGCATCTTGCCTTCTTTCAGGTCGCTGGCCAGGTGCAGCAACCCTGTGAGCAGGCTGGCGCCCTGGGTCTCGACTGCCCGTTGCAAGGCATCCGGATTACTCGCCAGGAAGTTGCTCGGGGCACCGGCGGCGATGGCTTGCTCCACCAGATACAGCAGGCGCTGGCGCGGTTTCTTTTCCTTGATCGGCAGCTTGTCCAGCAGCTTCAACAGGAACCCGGCGTTGAGCAGGTAAAACGCGGCGAGGGAACCGAACAGCGGTTGACTCCAGTTGCCGCTGGCAAATCGTCGGTCTTCGAAGGTAAACGGCTGGCCGGTCATCAGACGTTGGCCGAGGTCGCCCCATTGCAGTTGGTAGTCCGATTGCAGGCTGTCGAGGGTGCTGTGAGGCAGGTCGAACCAGTCGTTGTATTCATGCCCTGTAAACCATGGATTGGTGCTGACCCACAGGCGTAATTGTTGCACTGCAAAGGACGCAATGAACGGAACCTGGCCAGACCAGTAGGTGTTGAAGGTGTGCGCGTTGTTATCCATGGAGCTCCTTGCCCACAAAGATAAACCGGGCAGAAAAAAGCGCGGCACCGCACGACGGTGCCGCGTCAGTAGCTAAGGCAAGCAGTTCGGTGTGACTAGCGCTCGATGACCAGGCTGACGCCTTGCCCGCCGCCGATGCACAACGTGGCCAGGCCTTTGTGGCCATCGCGACGGATCAGCTCAAACAACAGCGAGACCAGAATCCGCGCACCCGATGCGCCAATCGGATGACCGAGGGCAATTGCACCGCCATTGACGTTGACCTTGCTGGTGTCCCAGCCCAGTTCCTTACCGACCGCCAGTGACTGGGCGGCGAAGGCTTCGTTGGCTTCGATCAGGTCCAGGTCCGTGAGATTCCAACCGGCCTTCTCCAGTACCAGGCGGGTCGCCGGGACCGGGCCGATGCCCATGATCGATGGGTCTACGCCAGCGCTGGCGTAAGCCTTGATCCGCGCCAGAATCGGTAACCCCAACGCCTGAGCCTTGGCGGCGCTGGCCAGCAACAGCACGGCGGCA